>JRHI01000645.1_pt1 | contig 35974 bp, 32 predicted proteins | sample 215371 | NCBI WGS metagenome assembly JRHI01 (sample SAMN02929681, study PRJNA255918) | sediment metagenome | biome: cave system; feature: Ice Cave; material: Sediment; isolation source: sediment from deep within a dark volcanic ice cave with no known source of... ...
CCACCAGCAGCTGCCGGATCTGCGGCGCCAGCGGCTCGAGGTTGGCGAGGAACGGGTTGACCTCGCCGAGCAGCGAGTCGAGGGTGCGCAGCGTGCCCGGCAGCTCGGTGAACAGGCCGCGCAGCTCGGGGATGCGCTGGCCCACGATCGCCGTTCCCGTGGTCATCGAGGTCGCCGCCTGCTGCAGTGCCCGGTCGACCTGGCCGCCGTGGCTGTCGAAGGTCGCCAGGCCCTGGTTGAGGTCGGCGACCGCACGGGCGACGCCGGCGCGGTCGCTCGCCGCCTTGGTGGCGAGCTGGTCGTAGTCGGAGATCATGGTGTCGAGCGCGGCGGTGCGCTGGGAGAGGCTGGCCATCGCCGGGTCGAGCGCCTCGACCGCGAGGTGCAGCTGCTGCAGGGCGGCGTTGAGGTCGGCCGCGGAGCCGCCGGCGAGCCCGGTCTGCGCCTGGGTGATGAGCGTCCGGATCTCGGCGCGGGTGGCGGTGTCGAGGGTGTCGACGACGCTGTCGAGACCGATTCCCGACGCCGTCTGCGAGATCGGCACGCCCACGCCGTCGGGCAGCGGTGCGGCCGACGAGGGCCCGTCGACGATCCGCACGTACTGCTCCGCGAACAGCCCGAGCGAGCGCACGCTGATCTGCGCCCCCTGGTGCAGCGGCGCGTACGTGGGGTCGAGGGACAGCCGGACGTCGACGCCGCGGCTGGGGTTGGGGCTGATGTCGTCGACCTGTCCCACCTCGACCCCGTGCAGGCGCACGGTCTGGTGGTCGAAGAGGCCGTTGACGTCGCCGATGGTGGCGGTGACCCGGTAGCCGCCCTGGTCGTGCACCGAGATCAGCTCGATCACCGCGCCCACCGCCACCAGCAGCAGCGCGAAGCCGCCGAGCACCATGACGACCTGTCCCCAGGAGGAACGGAGCAGGGTGCGCATCCTCACATCCCTCCGAAGAGCAGCGCCCACAGCGGAGAGTCGCTGAGCAGGAGATCCACGGCGGAGCCGGCCGGCGCCCCCGAGGGCCGGGGCGGGAAGCCGGGCGCGGCCGGCTGGCCGCCGGGCGGCGTCACCACCGGCTCCGGACGGCGATCGCCGTTCTGCTGCTGGCTCATCGCATCCGAGCCGGTGAGCACGAGGACGCGGACGTAGTGGTTGTTGCCGTCGACCGCGCTCCAGGTGCTGCGCAGCTCGGGGAGCAGGGCGACGTAGCTGGGCAGCCCGGGGCGCAGCTTCTCCACCGTGGGCGCGAGCGTCGAGCCCAGCGCCGCGGTCTGGCCGAGCGCCGGGCCGGCGCTCTGCAGGGTGTCGCGCAGTCCCGCCTGGGTGCGGGGGTCGAGCACGCTGCTGAACTCCTTCGCGAGGGTGTCGCCGCTGTCGATCAGGGTACGGAGCGAGCCCTTGTCGCGGTCGAGGGTGCCGAACGCGGTGCTTGCGTTGGTGACCAGGCCGCCGAGGTCGCCCTGCTGCGCGGCGAGGTCGCGGGTGACCGCGTCCGCCGATGCGATGAGGTGGCGAACGTCATCGGAGCGGTGGGCGACGGCGCCGGTCAGCGGCTGCATGTCGGTGACCAGGGTGCGCAGGTCGCGGATGGCGGTGTTGACGTCGCCCCCGCGCCCATTCGTCGCCGTTCCCAGCGAGCCGAGCAGCGCGCCCATGCTCGCCCGGGTTGGCTGGTCGAGCATGCCGAGCACGTCGTTGAGCTCCACGCTCATGGTGCCGCGCTGGGCGAGGGTGCCGTCCGAGGCGAGCAGGGGCTGCCCCGGGGTCCCGGGATCGATGTTCACGAAGTGCTCGCCGAGCAGGCTCTTGATGCGGATCGACGCGGTGGCGTCGCGGTGGACGGTGCTCTGCCAGCGGTCGAGCAGCCGCATCGTGACCCTGGCTCCCTGCGGGGTCAGGCTCACCTCCTCGACCCGGCCCGCGGTGGCACCGCCGATGGTCACGGTGCTGTCGGGGATCACCCCCTCGGCGTCGGCGAAGATCGCGGAGACGTGGTACTGGGAGGTGAGCGGCAGCGGGGCGCCGATCAGGTGGATGGTCCCGAGGATGCCGGCGAAGCAGGTGGCGACCAAGCACGCGATCATCGCGGTCTTGGCGGCGAGGGTGAGGTGGATCCGCTCGTCGAACCAGGTGTGGCGGTTGTGGGGCTCCTGAGACGGTGCCATCGCCAGCCTCCTCAGTGCCCGCGCGGGAAGCTGCACGGGGGCAGGCTTCCCGCGACCGTGGTCGCGCAGTCGTCACGGCCGAAGGCCCGGATGTAGTAGCCGAGCGAGTCGCGGGCGCTGAACGAGCTGCGCAGCTGCGCCAGCAGGCCGCGGAGCTGGGCGGCCTGCGGGCTCACCCCCACGGTGTCGGTGTCGGCGGTGTGCAGGAAGCCGCGCATCTCGTCGAGCAGCGCCGGGGCGTTGGCCACCAGGGCGCGGCCGTCGGCGCCCTCGCCGGCGATCGCCCGCGCCAGCGTCGCCAGGCTCTGGTCGGCGGTGGTGATCGTCTGGGTGATGACGTCGCGGTCGCCGGCGAGCGCCGCCAGCAGCTGGTCGGAGGAGTTCACCGCGCTCTCGATCCGCGCCTGGCGCTGGGCCAGGCTGGTGAGCAGGCTGTCGGCGCCGCTCAGCAGGTGGTCGATGGTCTGCACCTTGGCGTCGGTGACCAGCAGGGTGGCGGTCAGCGATCGCTCCAGCTGCGGCAGCCGCTGGAGCAGCTGGTTGAGGGTCTCGCCCCGGCCCGCGAGCGCCGCGCCGCCCTGGGTGAGCAGCTGGTTCATCTTCGTCCGGGTGTCGGTGTCGAGGATTCGGAGCACCTGCTCGAGCTCGACCGGGACGGTGGTGTGGCCGATCGGGATGGTCGCCCCGTCGGGCAGCCCGGGTGCGGCGGCGCTGCCCGGATCGATGTCCACGTACTTGTCGCCGATGAGCGTGAACGGGCGCACCCGGGCGCTCCCGTCGGCGTGGATCGGCGCGTACTTCTTGTCGATCACCATGGTGACGACGACGTGGCCGCCGTTGGCGGGGTCGACCTCGGTGACCTTGCCCGCCTGGACGCCGCTGATGCGCACGTCCTGGTCCTTCAGCAGCAGGTCGGCGTTGCTGAACTCCGCCTTGACCAGGTAGCGGGGCGACCATGGCAGCCCGCTGCTGTTCATGTTCGAGGCGAGGAACATCGCCAGGCCGGTGAGCCCGGCGGTGAAGCCGCCGAACTGGAGGACGTGCTTGAGGTCGGGTCGCATCGTCAGCGCCCCCCGGTGAGGAACTGCATCACCTGCATCCTGGTGGCCGTGCCCGGCGGCGCCGGCGTGCCCGGAGGCAGGCTCAGGTCCTGCATCGCGGCGGTCGCCGACACCACCAGCCGGTTGGCGTCGGAGAAGGGGGCCCACACCCCGTCGGCGAGCTGGATGAGCACCCGCTGGATGTCCGGCAGGCTGGACTCGATGGTGGTGAGCGTGGGATCGGTGGCCCGGAGCAGGCCCTGCAGCTTCGCCTCCAGCGCGGGGAGGCGGGCGAGCACGTCGCGGAACTGTCCCTCGTGGCCGCTGAAGGCGCTGTTCAGCTCGCCGAGCACGGTGCCCAGCCTCGACAGCATGTCGCGGAGCTGGGCGTCGCGGGCGGCCACCGCGGCGGTCACGGTCGCGGCGTTGCCGGTGAACTGGTCGATGACCCCGCTGCTCTGGAGGGTGGCGAGGGTCGACACCACCGTGTCGAGGTTGCTGAGCAGCGGTCCGATGCTGTCGTCGTGCGACTGCAGGGTGGTGGCCAGCCCCTGGGCCTGGTCGACGAGGGTGAGCAGCTCGGCGAGATCGTGGTTGGCGGTCGCGCCGTTGCCCGCCATCCCGGCGCCGAGGTCGGAGAGGAAGCTCTGCAGGCCGGCGCGGGTGGGGGCGTCGAAGGCGTTGAGGACGTCCTCCACCTCGACCGGGTTGGCGGTGGTGCTGGCGAGCATGCCGTAGTCGGCGACCGGGGCGCCGTGCTGTCCCGGCACCAGCTCGATGAAGCGCTCGCCGGCCAGCCCCTTGGGACGGATGCTGGTGGTGGTGTCGCTGCGCAGCGGGCGGACGTCGCCGGTGATGCCCAGGGTGAGGATCGCCGAGTGGTCGCCGATCTGGAGGTCGAGGATGCGCCCGGCGGGCACTCCGGCGACGGCCACGCGGTTGCCCTGGATCAGCCCGTCGGCGTCGGTGACCCGCACCTTGACGTGGTAGTCCCAGGTGCCGGTGAGCCCGTTCTTCGCGACCACGAACCCGGTGAGCGCGAGCGACAGCCCGAGCACGCCGCCGACGAGCGCGATGCCGATCTGACGAGGTCGCATCTCTCTCCTCCTCAGTCCATCGTGAGCGGGCCGTCGGCAGTCCCGTGCATGAACTGGTGGACGAAGGGGTCCTGGGACTGGTAGACCTCGTCGCGGGGGCCGAACTGGCGCMCCTCGCCCTGCCACAGGATGGCGATCCGGTGGCCGGTCTTGGCCACCTCGGTGACGTCGTGGGAGACGATCACGTAGGTGCCGCCCTTGGCCTTCCAGGTGTCCTCGATGAGGTCGCAGAGCAGCCGGGTGCGCACCGGGTCGAGGCCGGAGTCGGGCTCGTCGAAGAGCAGCAGCTCCGGGTCCATGACCAGGGCCCGGGCGAGGCCGGCGCGCTTGCGCATGCCGCCGCTGAGCTGGTTGGGCATCCGGCTCTCGGTGCCGGAGAGGCCGACGTCCTTGAGCCGGGCGCGCACGATCTCGCGGATCTTGGTCTCGCTGAGGTCGGTGTGCTTGCGCAGCGGCAGCGCGATGTTGTCGAAGACGTTGATGGAGCTGAACAGCGCGCCGTCCTGGAAGAGCATGCCCATGCGCTTGCGCATCTCGTTCAGCTCTCGCTGGTTGCGGTCGGCCACGGGGCGACCGTCGACCATCAGGCTGCCGCCGTCGGGCATGAGCAGCCCGATGATGTGGGAGAGGAAGACGCTCTTCCCCGTTCCCGAGGGACCCATGATGATGGTGACCTCGCCCTCGGGGATCTCCAGGCAGACGTCGCTCAGCACCACGTTCTGGTCGAACTGCTTGCGGAGGTGGTCGGCGACGACCTGCATCGGCGGGCTCCCTATCTCGGTGTGGTCACGGGATCGGCGCCCGCGGGTTCACGCCCCAGAAGAGCTGGGTGAAGACCGCGTTCGCGATGATCACGAAGATCATGCTGATGCCGGTGGTCTTGGCGGCGGCCCGGCCAACCCCGGCCGAGCCCCCACGCACGTTGTAGCCGTAGAAGACCCCGGTCATGATCGTGCACAGCGCGAAGCTCATCGCCTTGATCAGCGAGTACACGAAGTCGAGCGGGTTCATGAACCGCCAGAAGTAGTCCAGGTAGATGCCCTGGGACAGCTGGTGGATCTGGAAGATCTGCACCACGTAGGAGGCGATGAAGCCGCTGGTCAGCGCGGCCACGTGGAGCAGCGGCAGCACGATCAGGCAGGCGAGGATGCGGGTGCTCACCAGGTAGTGGATGGTGTTCACCCCGAGGGTCTCGAGGGCGTCGATCTCCTGGGAGATGCGCATCGTCCCCAGCTCGGCGGCGAGCCCGCAGCCCACCTTGGCGCCCACCGCGAAGCCGAAGTAGATGGGGATGCACTCGCGCAGGTCGCAGAAGGCGTTGAAGACGCCCCCGAGGTCCTGGACGCCGATGATCTTCAGCGAGTACCAGGACTCCAGCCCGCACTCCGCGCCCATGAAGTAGGCGATGCAGACCACGATCGGCAGGGTGGAGAGGGCGACGTAGGCGGCAAACCGGAAGAACTCCTCCTGGTGCCTGGGGACGGTGCGCATGCCCCAGAGCGCCCGGCCGAAGAAGAGGAAGATCTCGCCCAGCTCGCGCACCGCGCCGGTGGTCTTGCGAGCGGCGACGCTCAGCGGGCCCGCACTCGCGGGGGCGACCGCGACCTCAGCCATGCTGTGCGGCGCCGCTCACTTGAGCACGTTCACGGAGCTGTTGAGCGCCATCAGGATCGAGGTGACCAGGTAGTTGACGCTCATCGCCATGATGATCGACATCACCACCGCCTCGTTCACGGCGCGGCCGACGCCGCGGCCGCCGCCGGCGGCGCTCATCCCCTTGTAGCAGGCGATGATCCCGCCGAACATCCCGAAGCAGGCGCACTTCACCACCCCGATGAGCACGTCCACCGAGGTGGTCTGGTTGAAGAAGTCGTGCCAGTAGCCGCCGGTGCTGGCGCCGCGCAGGTAGACGGCGGCGAGCCAGCCGGTGAAGAGGCTGCTCACCATCATCGGGAAGAGCATCGCGCTGGTCATGACGATCATCGAGAGCACCCGCGGGGTGACCATCTCGCGGACCACGTCGATGCCCAGGGTGCTCATCGCCGCCAGCTCGTCGCGCACCTTGCGGGCGCCCATGTCGGCGACGATCGCGGTGCCCGCCACCCCCATGGCGATGTCGCCCATAACGAAGGCGTCGAACTCACGGATGTGGGACATCGCCTCGAACCCGCCCAGACGCCAGGAGGCCTGGGCGAGCTGGAGCAGGTTCCCCGCCTCCAGCGAGACCATCGTCCCCCACCCCAGGCCGATGAGCAGGACCGGGATGATCATCCGCTTGAAGAAGATGTCGCACTGGTGGATGAACTCCTCCCAGACGACCCCGGTGCGGAGCGACTTGAAGACCGCGCCGCCGAGCAGCACCATCTCGCCGAGCGCCTCGAGCCCCTTCCGGCCCGGCCGCAGGCCGCGGACGATGATCTGGCCGAGCTCGTCGGTCAGCGGTGGGTTCAGCGGCCCCTCGTAGACGCCCTCAGACGCCACCGTCGGCCTCCGTCACAGCCGCCATCGCCGGACCTCCCCCTGGTGGTGGCGCCCTCCGCCCTCCCTCCCGACGCGACGGACCGGCAGCGGTGGGAAGTCTGGCATCTCCGATAGCTGCCGAACAATCCCACGAACGGGGGGAACCGGGGTCCCCCTTTCTCCGGGGCGGAGGCGGCGGAAACGGGGGGGCCGCGCCAGCCGCAGGCGGCGATCGAGGGCGACGTGCAATCCTGTCCGCCGGGAATCCCGGCGCCCCGAGCGAGGAACGGAGGAGTGAGCAGGGTGAAGATCGACACCCACCTCGGCGACCTGACCGGCGCGGCGGAGCGCGCGGTGGCGCTGGAGGAGGCGGGCTTCGACGGGCTGATGAGCATCGAGACCCAGCACGACCCGTTCCTCCCCCTCGCCGTCGCCGCCGAGCACACCCGGCGGGTCGACCTGATCACCGGGATCGCGGTCGCCTTCGCCCGCAACCCGATGACCTTGGCCCACACCGGCCACGATCTGCAGGCGTACTCGAAGGGCCGCTTCATCCTCGGCCTGGGGTCGCAGATCCGGCCCCACATCGAGAAGCGCTTCAGCATGACCTGGTCGCACCCGGCCCCGCGGATGCGCGAGATGATCAGCGCCATCCGGGCGATCTGGGAGGCGTGGGACACCGGGTCGAAGCTCGACTTCCGCGGCGACTTCTACACCCACACCCTGATGACGCCGTTCTTCAACCCCGGGCCCAACCCTCACGGCACCCCCCGCATCTTCCTCGCCGCGGTCGGCGAGGCGATGACCGAGGTGGCGGCCGAGGTGGCCGACGGGGTCATCCTCCACGCCTTCACCAACGAGCGCTACCTCCGCGAGGTCACCCTCCCCGCGGTCGAGCGCGGGCTCGCCCGGGCCGGCCGCCGCCGCGAGGACTTCGAGGTCTCCCTGCCCTGCTTCGTGATCACCGGCGAGGAGCCGGCGGACGTCGACGCGCTCCGCTCGGCGGTGCGCGCCCAGATCTCCTTCTACGGGTCCACCCCCGCCTACCGTGGCGCTCTGGACGTCCACGGCTGGGGCGACCTCCAGGCGGAGCTCAACGGCCTCTCCAAGCAGGGACGCTGGACGGAGATGGCGGAGCTGATCGACGGCTCGGTGCTCGACGCCTTCGCCGTCCAGGGGGCCCCCGACGAGATCCCGGAGCGCCTGCTGGCGCGCTATGGCGATATCGTCGACCGAGTCAGCTTCTACGCGTTCCCGGGCGGGGGTACCGGCGGGTGGGCGCGCATCGTGGACGGGCTGCGCCGCGGCACCGCGCGCAGCGGGACGTGAGGAGGGCCAGGAGGATGCCTCGTATCCGTCGCGCTGCGGCCGCAGCCGTCGCCGGGCTGGCGGCGCTGACCGCGCTGGCGGTGGGCCCGGCGCCGCACACCGTGGCCGCCCCGGCCGCCGCCCCGCTGGTCAGCCACATGGTCAGCTTCCGGGTCAAGAACTCCAACACCTCGGCGGTGCCCTGTCAGAGCGACGGCGCCTCCTACACCATCCACGGCCGGCTGGTCGGCCCCGCCAACCAGCTCGACCCGCTGAACCCCGGCCGCTCGGTGGTGCTCGACCTCCACGGGCTCGGCTACGGCCAGTTCTTCTGGGACTTCGAGATCATCCCCGGCTACGACTGGTCGGAGGCGATGGCCTCGCACGGGGTCGCCTCGCTGATCATCGACCGGCTCGGCTACGGGGTGAGCAGCCATCCGCCGGGGATGCAGAGCTGCGTGGGCGCGCAGGCCGACATCGCCCACCAGGTCGTCCAGGCGCTGCGCACCGGCGCGTACGCGATGGACGGCGCGGCCGGGCTCGGCTTCGTGCGGGTCGGACTGACCGGCCACTCCGCGGGCGGGGCCATCGCCCAGGCCGAGGCCTACTCCTTCCACGACGTCGACGCACTGATGGTCCTCGCCTGGGCCGACACCGGCGCCTCCCCCAAGGTGCTCGCCGACTTCGCCCAGGCCGGCGCCGTCTGCGCCGGCGGCGGCAACCCTCCCGGCTACGCCCCCCTGGGCCAGAGCAAGGAGGAGTTCAAGGCGCTGATGTTCCACGACGCCGACCCGGCGGTCGAGGGCGAGGCGACCCGGCTGCGCAACGCCGACCCCTGCGGCGACGACAGCTCCCTCCCCGCCGCCATCGCCACCGACGAGCAGAGGGTGTCCTCGATCCAGGTCCCGGTGCTGCTGGCGATCGGCGCCGACGACGCGATCTTCCCGCCGCCCTCGCAGGATCGGCAGAAGGGCCTGTTCACCGGGACCAGGGACGTCACCGCGTTCACCGTCCTCGACACCGGCCACGCGCTGAGCCTGGAGCGCTCCGCCCCGTTCACCCGCGACGCCGTCACCTCCTGGCTCTGTAAGCGCAGCTTCTGTTAGCCGGGGCGGATGCCCCTTGTCGCAGCGTGTGTTGTGACTGGGGGGGAGGCGACGGCCCTTGACTCGGGGGAGGCTACGCCYCCCCCGCTCGCGCCAAAGACATCGCGCGGCGCTTCGCTGGCGCGATGCCGAGGCGCGCCCCCTCCACGCCGGCACTCGCCGGCGACGCTCGCTTCGCTCGCTTCTCGTCCTTGCGCCACCGGACCGTGGTCACGGAGGCGGCCCACCCGGGACCGAGCTGGATGGTAAAGGGGGTAGGGCACGGCATCGCCCAACGAACGCCCCGCTGACACGCTGACGGTCCTGCGATGTCTTTGCCCTGAGCGGGGGGGAGGTACTCCCAGCCGGTGAGAACCGGTGCCAAGGGGCCGTGGCCCGCTCAACCGGCCCCGACAGAGCCGCTACGCCATGGTCAACCCACCCGAGACCGACAACGTCTGGCCGGTGATGTACCCCGCCTGCTCCGACGCCAGGAACGCCACCGCGGGGGCGATGTCCTCGGGCCTGCCCAGGCGGCGCATCGGCACCGATTTGACCATGGCGTCGAGCACCCTGGCGGACGCCGCGCCCTCGCCGAGCATGCCGGTGAGCAGCGGCGTGTCGGTGGGGCCGGGGCAGACCGTGTTGGCGGTGATGCCGTGCCGCGCCATCTCCCGGGCGATGGTCTTGGTGAAGGCGATCACCCCGCCCTTGGCCCCGGAGTAGACCGCCTCCATCGACGAGCCCACCCGCCCGGCGTCGGAGGCGATGGCGATCACCCGGCCCCAGGCCATCTCGATCATCCCCGGCAGGGTCGCCCGCACCACCCGCATCGGCCCCATCAGGTTGAGGTCGACGATCCGCCGGGTGAACTCCTCGTCGGTGTCGAGGAAGGGCTTGAGCTCGTCCCAGCCGGCGCAGTTCACGCAGACGCCGATGCTGCCGAGCTCGGCGCGCACCCGCTCGACCGCGGCCGCCACCGACTCCGGGCTGGTGACGTCGAGGCGCACCCCCAGGCCGCCGACGCGGACGGCGACCCGCTCGGCTCCCGCCTCGTCGATGTCGGCGACCGCCACCCGGCATCCCGCTTCCGCCAGGCTCTCGCAGATCGCGGCGCCGACGCCGCCGGAGCCGCCCGTCACCAGGGCGACCCGCCCCTCTCCGACCGCCGTCATGCCTCACTCCCCGATGTGCATTCCTGCCGTATCCGGCAGAATCAGGAGGTCGCGGCGCCCTCCGCGCCGCCGTCGCCGATGAGCCCGGTGACGTTGAGCTCGCGGCGCACCGGGAGGGTGGTCCCGTCCCGCCAGTAGAGGTAGGTGATACCGCCGCCGCTGTCGCGCACCCGGTGGGAGAGCTCCACCTTCCTGGAGCCGTCGGGGGCGAAGAGGCAGAGGACGTGCTCGGCCGGCTTCTTCCCCGGGAGCACGCTGAGCCGCGCCTCGTGGAACACTCCGGAGCCGATCTCGGTGCGCGCGATCTCGAGCAGCCGGTCGCGGTCGTCGGACCACAGCAGGTACATCCCGGTGACGTCGTAGGGCGGCGGCTGCGAGGAGCAGATCACCATCCACTCTTTCCCGGTGAACTCGTTCACGTGATACATTTGCCCTCCTTCAGGCACTCTCGGCGGGGAGGGCTGCGAAGGGGAAGGCGATGCGGAGGAGCCCATGATCGTGCGTGCCTCCGACCCCGCCACGGTCACCTCCGTGGTGTGGTCGGCGTCCGTCGAGCGCTCGGCGCTCCCGCCCCCGGGCCCGGTCGGGCCCTGTCCCCTGCCCGCCGGCGTATCCGCGCTCGGACAGCTCACCTCGTCGTTCGTGGACGGCCCGCGCCTGCTCAGCCACCTCGCCGAGCGGCGGCACACCGGCGCTCTCATCGAGGCCGGAGGCGAGCGGGTCCAGGTTGCGGTTCTTCACCAGGGCGCGATTGTGGCACTGGTGGCGGTCGACGAGACGGGCACCCACCGGCTGGACACGCTGAGCATGCCCACCCCGGCGTCGCAGGAGATCCACGACATCACGGTGTCGACCTACCGTCCCGAGATCGCCGAGGCGATCGCCCGGATGATCAACCTCCCGGAACGCTTCCGCGGCCTGCCCGCCAACTTCGTCGACTTCTCCGGGCTGCTCGCCCACCTCGGCCGCGAGCGCGCCAGCGGAGCGGTGCGGATCATCGCCGCCGGCGACGTCGGCGTCGTGCTGCTCCGCGACGGCCTGGTCCTCGGTGCCTACAGCGGCCGGCTGCCGGAGCTCGACGATCCCGAGGTGCTCTTCGGCCTCGCCGCCGCGCCCGACGCCGAGCTGGACGTGCTCACGTCCCTCGAGACGGAGATGGAGCTGACCGGGGTGCCCGCCGGCGACCTGGTGTGGTCACGGCTCACCGAGGCGCGGAGCACGGCGCCGGCCCCAGCCGTGGCCGAAGCCGGAGTCGAGGCCGACGCCCTCTAGCGGTCTACCGGCTGCCGGCCAGCTCGCGGACGGAGCGGCGCTGGCCGGCACGGCCCACGCTCACCACCACGCGGCCGGCCACGGGACGCTCGACGAACTCCTCACCGCAGGCGGGGCAGCGCGGTGCCGCGGCGGCGCCGATGAGCTCGGCGGGCAGGTCGAGGCCGCTGCAGACCGGGCACGGGGTGAGCCGAAGGAAGCCGTCGAGCACGCTGTCCGCTCCTCTGCAGGTCACGGGTCGGAGTGACCCTGTCCGCAATTGTCACGGCCCGCTGACGGTGATTCCGCGCGGTCACCGTCCCGCGACAGCTCCGCCGGCGATCCGTGATGTGGCGGGCGGTCAGCCCTCCCGGCCGAGCACCTCGGCGTAGCGCTCGAGGTAGTCGTGGACCATGCGGGTGGCGCTGAACTGCGGTCCGACGGTCATCAGCGAGGCCTTGATGCGCTTCACCATCCCGATGGGCACGCCCTGCTCGTCGCGGTCGTAGAAGAGCGGCACCACCTGGTTCTCGAGCAGCCCGTAGAGGGCGTCGGCGTCGCGCTCGTCCTGGGCGTAGTCGTCACCGCCGCCGCTGCCGATCCCCCATCCGTTCTCGCCGTTGCACCCCTCCTCCCACCAGCCGTCGAGCACCGAGAGGTTGAGGCCGCCGTTCATCGCCGCCTTCATCCCGCTGGTGCCGCTGGCCTCGAGCGGCGGGCGGGGGACGTTGAGCCAGATGTCCGCGCCGGCGACGAGGTGGGCGGCCAGGCCCATGTCGTAGTCGGCGAGGAAGACCAGGCGCCCGGTGCTGTCCGGACCCGCCTGGGTTTCCATGATCTCCTGGCCGACGCGCTTGCCGCCGTCGTCGGAGGGATGCGCCTTGCCAGCCACCAGCAGCTGGATGGGCCGGTCGCTGGCGAGCAGGTGGAGGAGCCGGCCGCGGTCGCGGACGATCAGCGCGGTGCGCTTGTAGGTGGCGAGGCGGCGGGCGAGCCCCACCGTGAGCAGGTTGGGGTCGAAGACCTGGGCGGCGCGGTCGGCGAGGTGCGCGGGCTCGCCGCGCGAGAGCCGGTCGGCGACCACCCGCAGCCGCACCGCCTCGATGAGGCCGGCGCGCAGCTGCTGGCGCACCTCCCAGATCTCGGCGTGGGGGATCTTCGCCACCGGCAGCCAGGTGCGCGGGTCGGCGGCCCGGGACTGCCAGCCCTTGCCCAGGTGCTTGTCGAGCAGCTCGCGCATCGGGCCCGCCATCCAGGTGGGCACGTGCACGCCATTGGTGACGTGGCCGATGGGGATGCCGAGCTCCGCCCACATGTCGCGGGCGACCTGGCCGTGACGCTGGCTCACGCCGTTGGCGGCGGCGCTGAGGCGGAGCGCCAGCGGGGTGATCCCGAAGGGCTCGCTGAGGTCGCCGCGGCGCACCCTGCCGAGCTCGAGCAGGCCGGTGACGTCGGTGCCGAGCCGCTCGTGGAAGTTGCCGAGCACCTCGAGGATCTCGCCGGGGCCGTAGGCCTCGTTGCCCGCCGGCACCGGGGTGTGGGTGGTGAAGATGGTGCGGCCCCGCGCCAGGGCGAGAGCGTCGTCGAGCGACGAGCCCTGCTCGACCGCGGCCCGGGCCATCTCCAGCGGGGCGAAGGCGGGATGGCCCTCGTTGAGGTGGAGCATGCCCGGCTCGATGCCCATCGCCCGCAGCGCCCGCAGCCCGCCGATGCCGAGCATGACGTACTGCGAGAGCCGCATCCGGTGCTCGCCGACGTAGAGCCGGTTGGCGATCCAGCGGTCGACGGGATGGTTCTCCGGGATGTCGGTGTCGAGCAGGTAGAGGGGCACCCGGCCGATGTCGATGCGCCAGATCTGCGCCACCACGTCGCGGCCGGCGAGGGTGACCGCAACCGTGAGCGGGCGGTTGGCGCGGGTGACCAGCGCCCCGGGGAGCCGGTCGGGGTCGGTGTCGACCCAGTACTCCTGCTGCCAGCCGCTGCGGTCGATGCGCTGGCGGCAGTAGCCCTGGCGGTAGAGCAGGCCGACCGCCACCAGCGGCACCGCCTGGTCGCTCGCCTCCTTGAGGATGTCGCCGGCGAGCACCCCCAGGCCTCCCGAGTAGATCGGCAGGGAGCGGTGGACGCCGTACTCCGAGCAGAAGAAGGCGACCGGGTGCTCGGGGGTGAGAGGGCCCGGCCGGGGCGAGGCGGAGACGTAGCCGTGAAGCTCGCGGGTCGCCGCCGCCACCCGGGCGACGTAGCCGTCGTCGTGGGCGGCGTGCTCGAGCACCGAGGGCGACACCTCCTGGAGCATGCGCACCGGGTTCTCGCCACAGGCGTCCCAGCGGCGCTCGTCGAGCTGCGCGAAGAGGTCGGCACCCCCGGGGGTCCACGACCAGCGATAGTTGCAGGCGAGGCGGGCAAGACCGGCGAGACGGGACGGCAGTCGGAGGCTGAGGTCGCTCACCGCCCGTTCGATGTCGGCGGTGCCGTCGCTCAGCCCCCGCGAACGTCCCTCCGCCGGCACGCCGGCGCGTCCGATGAGCATCGGCACATTGTGAGGGGACGGGGACCCGGGAGGAGCGCTCCGCGCGCCGGTCTTGGACAAACCCCCAATCGGGGTGACCCGAGCCACCCGCGCCGACCCCCGGCCGGGTGGTGACAGCCCTCCCCCCGTCTGCTACCGGCCCCAGCGGCGCCGCCGGGTGGCCTTGAGGGCGGCCAGCTCCTCGGCGAGGGCGGCGGCGCGGCTCTCGGTGGCCCGGGCGGCGAGGGCGATCTCGTCGAGCGCCCGGGCGTCGGCACGGGCCTGGAGGAGGGCGGCGTCGGCGCGCTGCTCGAGGGCCGCGCACCGCGCCTCCGCCTGGCTGCGGACCTCGTCGAGCAGGCGGTGCGTCTCCACCGCCTCGGCCTCGGCGCGCTGCGCCTGGTCGAGCGCGGCGGCGAGCCGGCGGCGCAGCGCCTCGATCTCCTCGCCGGGATCGGCGATGCCCGGCCCCGGCGCCGCAGCAGCGGCCGGGGCGGCGCCGTCAGCCTCGCCCCAGGCCCACGCCGGGGGACCGCCGCCGGGCTGAGGGTCGGTCTGGGTCGGTTGCGGGGACGGCTCGGTCATCCCTCCCTCTCCGGCCGGCGTCGTCCGCGAGTCGCGTCGGAGCACGATGGGAGCCGGCGGCTGTGGCAGCAATCCTGCCACACCCCTCATTCCCCACGGTGACCCCGAGCGTCTCAGGCCTGCGGGTCGAGGCGGAGGCAGACGGAGTTGATGCAGAAGCGCTGCCCGCTCGGGGCGGGGCCATCCTCGAAGACGTGGCCGAGATGTGAGCCGCAACGCCGGCAGGTGACCTCGGTCCGCGCCATCCCGTGGCTGCGGTCGGGGTGCAGCTCCACCGCCTCGGCGATCGCGGGCTCGGTGAAGCTCGGCCACCCCGTCCCCGAGTTGAACTTCGCCACCGAGCTGAAGAGCTCGGCGCCGCAGCCCCGGCACCGGTAGATGCCGTCGTCGTGGCAGTTCACGTACTCGCCGGTGAACGGCCGCTCGGTGCCCTTGCGCCGGAGCACGTCGTACTCGGCTGTCGAGAGCTCCTCGCGCCACTGCTGCTCGGTCCGCTGGACCTCAGTGCTCTCTGTGCTCATGTGGACCTCCTATCCCCTGCTCCTATGAGACCACCTTCGCATGACCGGCGCGTGACGCGGCTCCGGGGGTCAGTAGCTCTTCGGCAGGCCGAGGCTGTGCTGGGAGACGTAGTTGAGGACCATCTCACGGCTCACCGGGGCGATGCGCAGCAGCCGGGCGAGGCCCCACATGTCGGCGAGGCCGAACTCGGAGGCGATGCCGTTGCCGCCGTGGATCTGGATGGCCTGGTCGAGGGCGGCGATGGCGGCCTCGCCGGCGGCGTACTTCGCGATGTTCGCAGTCTCGCCCGCCTCCAGCCCCTGGTCGTACAGCCAGGCCGCCTTCTGGGTCATCAGCCGGGCCAGCTCGACCTCGACCTTCGCCTTGGCGAGGGGATGGGCCAGGCCCTGGTAGGTGCCCACCGGCACCCCCCAGACGTTGCGCTGGTTGGCGTAGGCGGTGGCCTTGGCGAGGGCGTAGCGGCCGATGCCGTTGCTGATCGCCGCGGTCATGATCCGCTCCGGGTTGAGGCCGACGAAGACCTGCCGCAGCCCGTTGCCCTCGGTGCCGATCAGCCGGTCGGCGCCGACCCTGACGCCGTCGAAGAAAAGGGTGAACTGCTTCTCCGGGGCGACGATCTCGACCGGGATGATGCTGCGCTCCAGCCCCGCCGACTCGACGTCGACGATGAACAGCGAGAGCTCGCCGCGGCCCGACGCCGGGTCGCCGCCGGTGCGCGCCACCACCAGGATGGCCGCGGACTCGTCGACGCCGCTGATGTAGTACTTGGTGCCGCGCAGCACCCAGCCGTCGCCGTCGCGGGTGGCGGTGGTGGAGATCCGGTGGGAGTTGGAGCCGGCGTCGGGCTCGGTGATGGCGAAGGCCATCTTCATCGCCCCGCTCGCCATCGGCGGCAGCCAGCGCTCGCGCTGCTCGTCGCTCCCGTGCCTGGCGATGATCGAGGCGCAGATCGCCGGCGACACCAGCATCAGCAACAGGGGGCAGCCCGCCGCCGCCATCTCCTCGCAGACGATCGACAGCTCGGAGATCCCCATCCCCCCACCACCGTAGGCCTCGGGGGTGTTGACGCCGATGAACCCCTGGCGGGCGAGCGCCTGCCAGAGCTCGTCGCTCCGCTCCCCGGCGCGCGCCTTGCGAACGAACCAGTCGTGACCGAAGCCGCCGGCGATCCCCGCTGCCGCCTGCCGCAGCATGAGCTGCTCGTCGCTCTCGTGGAAGTCCATGCCATCCCTCGCTCGGTGCGCCGGCGGTGGATGACCGCCCGACTGCGATGCGCGCGCCTCCAGAGCGTACTTCAGACGACGCCGCGGCGGCGTTCTGCGCGTGAACCGCGGTTCACGCCCCGGAGAGTCTCCTGCCGAGCAGCCGGGCCCGCTGCCGCATCGGCTCGGGGCCGGTGGCTGCGGCGGCCGGGTCACCGCGGCCGCTGATCGCCTCGATCACGGTCACGGCGTCGCCGCGGAGGCAGCCCTCCTCGCCGGGCGGCTCGTCGGGGCGGTCGACGGCGACCTCGTCGCCGGCCCGAAGCCGGTGGGCGCCGCCGCCCGTCCCCTCGAGCCGGAGGTCGACGAGGCCGGGCATCCCGGCGCGGAGCAGGATGCTGCCCAGCGGCACCAGCTGATAGGCGGCCACCAGCCGCACCTCGGCCGGGTCGACGGTGGGATCGCGGCCGAGGGCGACGAGGATGTCCCGCTCGTGCAGCCAGGCGTCCCAGAGCAGGTGGTTGAGGGCGAGCGGCCAGGGAACCCAGCCCAGCGGGGTGTCGGCCTCCGCCTCCAATGCGGCCGGCGAGGGCGCGGGCCTCGGCGAGCAGCGTCGCGGCGCCGGCGGTCAGCGCCGCGAGGTGCGCCGACGGGTCGCGGCCGCGCACCGGCTCGAGGGCGAGACCGGGGGTGACCCGCGGGTCGAAGCCCTCGAAGACCCGCTCGCTCGAGCCCCGGGCCGCCCGCCGGAGCAGCTCCAGGCCGACCTCGGCGCCCCAGCAGAGGTGCCCGGTGACGTCGGCGGCCGTCCAGCCCGGGCAGCGGCTGGGGGCGCGCCACTCAGCGGGGCTCAGCCCCTGGAGCGTGCCGGTCAGCCGCCGGAGCTGGCCCTCCAGCGAATCCAGCAGGGTGGAGAGGTCGACCTCCAGCCTCACCGGCGCCCCCTGGCGGAGGGACATCCTCGATCTCCTCGCGTCGGCTGCTGCGCTCGGATGGTACGCCGCCCTCCTCGGCGGACGCGTCGCGCGCATCGGCGGCGAAGGCGGCGGGGTAGGCGCCCGACATCCCGCCCATGAACGGCGAGGCGACGGTGGCGATCGCCTGCCTACCCGGGGGAACCGGCGGTGAAACCGCGCCCCGACCGCTCCTGCGCAGCCTCGGCAAGCTCGGCGCGGCGCACCTTGCCGAGCGCGTTGCGGGGCAGTGCGGCGACGAACCGCACCGACCGCGGGCACTTGTAGGGCGCCAGCCGGGCGCGGGCGTGGGCCAGCAGCTCGGCCTCCGCCACCGGCCCGCGCGCCACCACGAAGGCGGTGACCTGCTCGCCCCAGCGCTCGGAAGGCAGCCCCGCGACCGCGACCTCGGCGACCGCCGGATGCCCCTCGAGGACCGTCTCGACCTCGCGGGGATACACGTTGAGACCGCCGGTGATGATCAGCTCCTTGAGCCGGCCACGGATGGCGAGCGAGCCGTCCTCGTCGATCTCCCCGGCGTCGCCGGTGCGCAGCCAGCCGCCCTCGAGCACCTCCGCGGTGGCGGCGGGGTTGCGCCAGTAGCCGCCGAACACCTGGCCGCCGCGGAGCAGCACCTCGGCCTCCTCTCCGAGGCGCACCTCGACCCCGGGAAGGGGATGCCCGACCCGGCCGGGCAGGCGCGGTCCCGCGTACGGTGTGGAGACCACCACCCCGCCCTCGGTGATGCCGTAGCGCTCCAGCGGCGGCTGGCCGAGCACGGCGGCGCAGCGCTCGAAGAGGGCCGGAGGCAGCGGCGCCGAGCCGCAGACGAAGAGGCGCACCCCGGAGAGGTCGGCGGGATCGGCCTCGAGATGCTCGGCGAGGCGCTGGTACATCGCCGGCACCCCGAAGAACAGGCTGGCCGCGCCGCGCAGCTCGGTGACCACCGCCTCCGGCGAGAAGCGGAGCAGGGTCGCCGAGGCGCCGGCGACCAGGGTCCCCACCAGGCCCATCGCGAGGCCGTGGAGGTGGTGGAGCGGCAACGCCAGGATGAGGTGATCGGACCGCTCCCAGCGCCACGCCTCCACCACACCGCGCCCCTGGGCGAGCAGGTTGCCGTGGTCGAGGAGGGCGCCCTTGGGCCGGCCGGTGGTCCCCGAGGTGTAGATGATCACCGCCGGGCTCTCCGGGGTGAGCGCAACCGCCGGCGCCGGCGCGCCGCTGCGGGGCAGGTCCTGCACGTCGAGTACCCGGCGGACGGAGGGATGGGCGGGACGGAGCCGGGCGGCGCCCGGGAGGCGGTCGGCGTCGGCCACCACCACCGCCGGCTCGGCGTCGTCGAGGATGTGGCCGACCTCGGCGTCGCGATGGTCGGGGCTGACCGGCACCACCACCGCCCCGGCGCGGAGCGCCCCCAGGCAGGCGAGCACCCACGCGCAGGAGGCGGCGGCGTGGAGCAGCACCCGGTCGCCGGGCCCGACCCCGAGACCGGCGAGCCCGGCGGCCACCTCCTCGACCCCGGCGGCCAGGGCGCTGTGGTCGAGCTCGACGCCACCGCAGCGGAGCGCCGCGCCTCCGCCGGCGTGGAGCAGCGCATCGGGAAGGTGGCCGCGGCGCAGCCAGCGGCGCGCCGCCTCGGGGTCGGCGGGGATCTCGCTGCCGGGGCGGAGGTGGACGGCCCAGCGCGGTTGCATGGGGGGGCAGGTTAGCCGCCGGTCACCCCACGGGCGATGTCCGACCCCGGCCAGTAGGCCCCGGTGGTCAGGGGCGACCCGGAGCCCAGGGTGGCGAGGCCGCCGTAGCCGTCGAGCACCGCTCCGATCCCGCCGGTGCCGACGCACAGTCCGCGGGCGATGTCGAAGCCCGGCCAGGAGGCGCTGCTGCGCAGCTCGGGGGCGCCTCCGAAGGGATGGATGCCGCCATACCCGTCGAGCACGTAGCCGCCGCCCTCGGGGCGGGCGGCGAGCGCCCGGGCGATGTCCCAGCCGGGCCAGTACGCGCTGCCGGCGACCGTGGGGGCGTCGCCGAAGGCATGGAGGCCGCCGAAGCCGTCGAGCACGTAGCCGCCGCCGTCGCTGCGCAGGGTGATGCCGCGGGCGATGTCCCAGTCATGCCAGTAGGCGCTGGACTGGACCTCGGGGGCTCCGCCGAAGGAGTGGAGGCCGCCGAAGCCGTCGAGCACGTAGCCGCTGACCCCGTCGGAGCGCAGCGCCACCCCCCGGGCGATGTCCCAACTCGGCCAGTAGGCGCTGGTCTGGACCGGCGGCGCTTCGCCGAAGGAGTGGAGGCCGCCGTAGCCGTCGAGCACGTAGCCGCCGGCGCCGTCCGGGCGCAGTTGGATGCCGCGGGCGATGGTCCACCCCGGCCAGTAGGCGCTGGCGGCGAGCCCGGGGGCGCCGCCGAAGGGGTGGACCCCGCCGGAGCCGTCGAGCACGTAGCCGCCGCGATAGAGGCGCATCGCCGCGCCGCCCTGGGCGCCGGAGGTGGCGGCGCCGATCCGGACGGCGCCGGGCGAGGTGCCGGTGGTGATGGTCGCGGTGTACACCCCCCCGCCGGACGGGTGGGTCGCCGCCGACGTCGCCAGTGCGCTGGTGGTGAAGGTGACGGTCTGACCGGAGACCGGGTTGCCGGCGGCGTCGACGAGGTGGGCGGCCGCGGTGGCGCTGGAGTGCGGCGCCGCCATGATGGTCGGGGTGACGGTCCCCACGGTGAGGGCGGCCCCCGACCAGGTCGCCGCCGCCGGACCGGAGGCGAGCGGCGTGGCCGGGTTGGCGGCGGAGGGCGCGGCGCAGGTGCCGGGCCGCGGGCCGCCCTGGTAGGACAGCGCCTGGTAGGGGGAGATCGCCACCGTCCCGCTCCCGGGGCTGCCGATGAAGGTGATCGACTTGGTGTAGGCGAGGTGGTCGGCGGCTCCGGTGACCAGCACCAGCACGCCCCCGGTGGTGGCGGCCATGCCCGGGCCATCGATCAGCGGGCCGTTGAGCACGCAGCCGCCGCCGTTGCGCGGGGTGGTCGCCGCCGCCTGGGCGAGGGCGATCCCTCCGTCGGGCCCGACCACACCGTAGAGCAGCGAGCCGCCGGGCGCGCGGCAGGCGACGACCGTCGCCGCGGTGCCGCCGGTGTTCCCCGCCACCGCCGCCGGGTGACCCTCGCAGGTCCCACCCCGGGACACCCACCCCGTCCAGCTGGTGGCGCTCCAGAGCGCACCGCCGGCGTCGACCGCGAAGAACGTCGGGTCGTCGCCCGCCCCGGGTCCGGCGGGCGCGAGCGCCGGACCGGCGGCGAGCTGCAGCCCGGGCAGCGCCCTCCAGCGATCGAGGGTGGGCAGCTGGAGCGAGCTGGCGGGAAGGTCGCCGGAGGCGTAGCGGAGCACGTGGTCGGCGCCCTGGCAGGCGACCCAGAGGATGGCCGAGGCGTGGTCGAGGTGGGCCGCGGGATTGTCGACGCAGGTGAAGCCGGGAGCGGTGCTCCAGAGCATCCGCCATCCCAGCGCGTCGGAGCGGACGTAGAGGGCGCCGTCGTCGAAGGTGCCGATCTCGATCGCGGGGTCGAGGGCGGTGCCGGCGATCACCGCCGGGCTCCCCACCAGGCGGTGGCCCGCCGGCGCCCCCGCGGAGCCGAGCGGCTGGAAGCCCGCGCCGGTGACCAGGCCCCCGTCGGCGAGGGCGGCGCCGGCGATGGTGAGGTGGGCGAGCGATCCGTCGGGGTGGTCGTCGCAGTGGGGGCCGGGAGCCGCCGGGAGCTGGTCGTCGGAGTCGCCGTCGCCGTCGCAGGCGCCGGGGCCGATGGCGTCGTCGTGGAGGACGATCGGGTCGTCCGCGGTGGCACGGAAGGAGGCGCCGGAGACGGGCGCGGTGGTGACCACGCCGTCGGGGAGGTTGTTCGTCACCGTGGCGCCGAGCACCGCGCCGGTGGAGTCGAGGGTGAAGCCGGCGACCTCGCCGAGGCAGGCGCTGCCGCCGGTGCAGCCGACGTAGCCGGCGGGGACGGTGAGCTGCTCGAGGCGGTAGGTCCGGGTCCCCGAGGCGGGCGGGGTGATGCTGAAGACCGCACAGCCGGCCGGGGCGGCGCCGCTGCAGTCGCCCCGCTCGGCCGGGCAGCCGCCGGGACCGCCCACGCTCCGCGAGAGGCCGGTGGGCACGGTGCGCACCGTCGAGACGCCGGCGGCGCTGAGCCCGAGGCCGGCGCCACCGATGGTCTGGCGGCAGGAGTCGAGGGTCTGGACCCAGACCGACACCGGCGCCGCGGTCGCGGCGACCGGCACCGCGGGAGCGGCGGCGGCGAGCACCGCGAGGGCGACGAGGGTCGCGACGGCGCCGCGGCGCCGGATCCCTGTGCGCACCCGACCTGACCTCCCCATGGCACCGGCCCCCCGGTACCCATGCAGGGAGAGAACGACGGGAACGCCTCGAAACCTGCAGATGCCACAGCACCGTGACAGCCTTCTCACCGGCGGGGACAGGCCGCGTTCGCCGCCGTGGCCGGGGACCTCCCGGATATCGTCGGCGCACCGAGAACACCAGGAGGTCACGTCGATGCCCGATCCTGTCCACGCCGACGCCGAGGGGACGGTCCCCGCTCCCCCCGCCGAGGTGTACGCCTTCCTCAGCGACTACCGCCGGCGTCCCGAGATCCTGCCCGTCAACTACCAGGACTACCGCATCGAGGAGGGCGGCTTCGGCGCCGGCACCGTGGTCGCCTATCGGTTCAAGGCGGGTCCGCGCGAGCGCGACTACCGGGTGCGCGCCGAGACCCCCGACGCCGTCACCCTGGTCGAGCGCGACGAGACCTCGACGCTGGTGACCACCTGGCGCGTGAAGCCCGCGGACGCGGGCAGCCGGGTGCGGATCGAGACCCAGTGGCAGGGCGCGTCCGGGATGGGCGGGTTCTTCGAGCGCACCTTCGCGCCGAGGGCGCTGAGCCGGGTGTACGCGGACATGCTCGCGCGGCTCGCCACCGCCGTCTCCGGCCGGCCCGCGGCGATCTAGAGAGGGGATCAGCCTCGCCGGCCGAGCCGGAGCATCAGGCGCCGGGCCGAGTACGCGGCTGCGACGGCGATGGCGACGGCCAGCGCCAGCGGCCCCCAGGGAAAGGTCCCAGCGGGTGCCCGGGCGGCGGTGATCGGCGGCGTGGCGGCACGCTCCGGGGGGGCCGTGGGCAGCACCGGCTGCGCCGACGGCTCCGGCGTGGCCACCGCCGGCCCAGGGGTGGCGGCCACCACCGGCGGCGGCGGCGGCGCGACGGCGACCGGCGGCGCCGGGCGCGCGGCGGCCGGCGCCCGCACCGGCGAGGGCACGACGTCGCCGAGGGTGGCCTGGAGGGCCTCGAGGGCGATGCCCGCCGACTCGGTGGTGATCCACCTCTCCTTGCCGAAGAAGCCGAACTGGGGCGCCTCGCGATAGGGGTAGCCGGACAGTGGTGTCGGGGTGAACATCTGCAGCGCCACCCGCACCATCTCCGCCTCGGCGGCGGCGTAGCGGCCGCCGGTGAGCGCGTTCGCGTGGTGGAAGGCGCCGAGCATGGCCAGCTGGCGGGTCTCCTTGTAGCTGCTGTCCACCGCGCCGGTGCCCATGTCGAGGGTGAAGAAGTACCCGCCACGGGCGGTGTCGTGGAGGCCCCCGGCGGGACCGGCGAGGGTGTCGAGCATCTCCTGGGCGCGGCCGATGTACGCGGCGTTGTGGGTGGCGGTGCCGGCGTCGAGCAGAGCGGTGATCTCGTCGGCCTGCTCGCCGATCTTGGCGTGCTGGTCCCAGACCGCCCCCTGGCATACGATGCGGTTGAAGAGGTGGTGGGCGGTGTCGAAGGTCTGGGCGACGACCGCGTCGACCTCGCGCGCCCCGATCGCCGCCCACGAGGCGTCGCCGAAGCGGGCGCCGGCGTCGGCCAGCGCGAGGCCGCTCTCGAGGTTGTGGTCGACGCGATATCCGTCGGGGCAGGCGGCCGCCGTCTGCGCGGTGGAGGCGCTGAGCGGACCGTGAGCGACCCCGGTGGCGGGGTCGACGATGCTGGCGAGGTGGGCGGCGAAGGCCCGCGCCTCGTCCGCGAAGACGCGCCCGCCACCGAGGTCGGCGATCCGCAGCAGCTCCCAGTACACCCAGCCCTTGTCGGAGCCGTAGCGCTGGAACTCGCCCTGGACCACGGGCTGCAGCCGGGCGATCGCCGCCGCCTGCGAGCGGTCGCCGGGATGCCGGCGCTGGTACCAGAGCATGTTCGCCAGGTCGCGCACCTCGGTGAGCCCGTCGTGGCGGGTGACGACGCCGCCGGGCTGGTTCACCCGGGAGGGGTCGTCGACCGACCAGTTGATGTAGAGGCCACCGACCGCCGGGTTCCATCCGTGGGTGCTGATCTCGTCGAGGACGGCCCGGACCACGGTGTCCGGGGAGGCGGCCCGCGCCGGCCGGGCGCTCAGCAGCGAGGCGATGGCGAGCAACGCGACGGTGAGCGCGAGCGCCGACCGTCGACGATGACACGCGCGGGTCCACTCGGCCCACATGCGCGACTTCCCTTCCCGTGGGCGCTGACGCGCCCGACCCTGATCCCGTCCGCGGAGGCGGCCCGCCGCCGCCCCGCCGACATCATGACGCAACGCGTCTCAGCGCGTCGCCGGGGAGTTCAGGCCCGCGCCATCACCAGCAGGTGGCGCACCTCGCGCTCGCCCCACGCGGGATGGCGCAGGGGGGCGTTGCGGTGGACCTCGTAGACGTTGCGCCGGCCCTCACGGCGGCGGCTGATGTAGCCGCTGGTGATCAGCTCGCCGACGATCCGCTGGGCGGCTCGCTCGGTGATCCCGACGGTGGTGGCGATGTCCCAGACCCGCATCGTCGTCTCGTTGGCGATGCACAACAGCACCAGGCCGTGGTTGCTGAGGAGTGTCCAGGCCGGACGTTCGGTCGGTGGCGGGGGCGCGCTGCGCCCGGAGTCGGTATCCATGGGCGACCCGAGTATATCGCCGAAGGTGGAGCACACCGGTGGCCGGCGCAACGTCTTTTCAGGTTGCCCAAAGCGTGGAAGACTGTTGACCATGAGCGCACCCCTCGATCGCCCCTTCCGTCCCTTCGACCGCGCCAGGCGGCTGGCACAGCAGCGCAGAGCCCCCGTCTTCGTGTCCGGCGGAGAGGTCCTGCTGGTGAAACCCAAGGGCGCCTCGGCGACGGTGTGGCCGAACGGCACGGTCACCTGGGGCAGCGCCACCATGGGCGCGCGCGACGTCGAGCGGCGGCTCCGCCCGCCCGCGGCCTGAGCGTCACCGCCGCGTGAGCCCGCCGCCACCGCCTCCGCGGCGGCGGCGAGCAATCATCGGTCCTCGAGGATCGTTGTACCGGCAGGGCCGGGCGCGACCTCAGGTGACGGTGAGCTCCTCAGGCCCGTGAGGGCGGGCGCTAGATGAAGGGATGAGTGGTGGGCTTTTGGATAGCCCTGATATCATGAACGCCGAACGATGCTGACGGTGCTGGACTCCACAGCGGCGGGGTGCCCGCGACGCCGGGGCGCCGTCGCCGGGCTGCTCTGCTCCACCCCGGTGCGCGCGGTGGGGACGGCGGTCGGCCTGCTCCTCCTGGTCCGTGCCGTCGACATCCCCGAGGCGGCCCGGCGGCTCGCCGGCGTCAGCCCCGGATGGGTGGCCGCCGGCGTCGCCCTCACCGGCGCCTCCGTGCTCCTCGGCATGGTGTCCTGGGCGGTGCTGCTGCACGGCCCCGGCCGGTGCCCCGGCTGGCCGGCGCTCATCAGCCTCTACCTCCGAGCCCTCTTCGTCGGCCAGCTGCTGCCCGGCGGCGTCGGCGGCGACGCCGTGCGGGTGGTGGAGACGGGGCGGCGGATCGGCAGCGGCCCGGCGCTCGCCGCGGTGGTGGGCGGCCGGCTCGCCGGCGCCCTCGGCATCGCCCTCTGGGGGGCATCCGCCGCCCTGGTGATGCGCGACCGCCTCGATGCGCGGCTCGGCCTGATGCCCGCGGCGGTGGCGGCCTCGCTCGCACTTCTCATCCTCGTGCTGCTGGCGGCGCTGCTGGGCTCCGACGCCCTGGTCCGCCGCCTCGGCGCCGGGGCCGGGCCGGCGCGCCGGCTGCTGGCCGCGGTGCGCCCCTTCACCGGCACCTTCGGCGGCTACGCCCACCGCCCCCGGCTGCTCGTCGCGTCGCTCGGCAGCGGGGTGGCCAGCTGGGGCTTCAACCTCCTCGCGCTCACCACCATGGCGCATGCGGTGGGGATCAGCACCGACCCCGAGGTGTTCGCGCTGGTGATCCCGATCTCGCTGCTCGGAACCCTGGCGCCGTTCTCGGTCAACGGGCTCGGGCTCCGCGAGGGAATCCTCGTCGGCCTGCTCGCGCACGACGGCATCGGCACCACCCAGGCGGCCTCGGTCTCGCTGCTCGTCGACCTGCAGATGGTGCCGTTCGCGGTCGCCGGCGCGATCATCTGGGGACTTCGCCACCGCGGCCGTCCCGCCCCCGAGGCGGCGCCGGAGGCCGGCCCCGCCAGTCCGGCGCTGGTCCCCGAGGCCGCCTGACGGCTGCGGGCTAGCGGCGCAGGCGCACCCGGCGCTCCGAGCTGCACTCCCACTCGGAGTCGTGCCCGTGGCGGAACGAGCGGGTCTGGAAGAGGGTGCGCCGCAGCTGCCCCAGCCACTGGAGGAGCGCGAACATCACCAGCACCACCAGGCCCGCCACCGTGACGTAGGTCATGACCCATCCCCCAGCTGCGTTGGTCCGCTGAGTGGAACGGCCCCCGGGGGACCCGGTTACAGTGCTCCCGAGCCCCGCCGGGGCACCGCCGAGGGAGACCGTCGCCGATGACCGCAGCCAGCCGCTTCGGAGTGGTGGGCATGGCCGTGATGGGCCAGAACCTGGCCCGCAACCTGGCGCACCACGATTTCCCGGTCGCAGTCTTCAACCGCACCGCGGCGCGCACCCGGGAGTTCGTCTCCGAGCACGGCGACGAGGGGGCGATCACCCCGACCTACTCGCCGGAGGAGCTGGTGGCCGCGATCGAGCGACCCCGGCCGATCCTGCTGATGGTGAAGGCGGGCGCTCCCGTCGACGCTGCGATCGCCGAGCTCCTCCCCCACCTCGACGCTGGTGACATCCTCATCGACGGCGGAAACTCCCTCTTCACCGACACCCGGCGCCGCGCCGCCGAGATCGAGGCCCGGGGGTTCCGCTTCATCGGCACCGGCGTCTCCGGCGGCGAGACCGGCGCGCTCGAGGGGCCGAGCATCATGCCCGGGGGCTCGGCGGAAGCGTACGAGGCGGTCGCGCCCGTGCTCACCCGCATCGCCGCCCAGGTCGACGGCACCCCCTGCTGCACCCACATCGGCACCGACGGCGCCGGGCACTACGTGAAGATGGTGCACAACGGCATCGAGTACTCGGACATGCAGCTCATCGCCGAGGCCTACGACCTGCTCCGCCACGCGCTGCGCCTCAGCGACGCCGAGCTGGCCGGGATCTTCGGCACCTGGAACGGCGGCGAGCTGGAGTCGTACCTGATCGAGATCACCGCCCGGGTGCTCGCCAAGACCGACGACACCGGCGGCGCGCTGGTCAACTCCATCGTCGACCAGGCCGAGCAGAAGGGCACCGGGCGGTGGACCAGCCAGAACGCGCTCGAGCTCGGGGTGCCGCTCACCTCGATCACCGAGGCGGTGTTCGCTCGCACCCTGTCGGCGCGCCGCGACGAGCGCGCCGAGGCCGCCTCGCTGCTCGCCGGGCCCACCGACGGCTTCCTCGGCGACGGCGCCGACCACCGCCTCGTCGACGACGTCCGCGACGCGCTCTACGCCTCGAAGATCGTCAGCTACGCGCAGGGCTTCGACCAGATGATCGCCGCCGCCGAGACCTACGGCTGGGACCTCCACCTAGGCGCCATCGCCACCATCTGGCGGGGCGGCTGCATCATCCGGGCGCGCTTCCTCGATCGCATCCGCGAGGCCTACGAGGAGCACCCGACGCTGCGCAGCCTGATGCTCGCGCCCTTCTTCCGCGAGGCCCTCGCCACCCGGCAGGATGCCTGGCGCAGGGTGGTGCGCGACGCCGTCGAGCTGGGCGTGCCGGTGCCCGCCTTCGCCTCCTCGCTCTCGTACTACGACGGGCTGCGCCGCGAGCGCGGTCCCGCCAACCTGATTCAGGGGCTGCGCGACCTCTTCGGCGCCCACACCTACCGGCGCACCGACCGCGAGGGCGTCTTCCACACCCGCTGGGACCAGGACGGCGTCGAGGTGCGGATCGACGGCTGAGGACGCCCCGCCCAGCGCGCGGGACCGCCGGCCCGGGCCCGAGCATGCGGTCGACCGCGCCCGGCTGGTCGAGCAGGCCCAGTCGGCGCAGCTGCGACTGGTCCGCTTCCTCTACTGCGACAACRACGGCATCACCCGGGGCAAGGCCACGGGCACCAGCCAGCTCGCGGAGCGGCTTGAGGGCGGCATCGGCCTGACCGTGGCGATGCAGGCCTTCACCATGCTCGACCGGCTGGCGCCGGTGCCGGGCATGGGCCCGGTCGGCGAGATCCGCCTGGTCGCCGACCCCGCGACCTTCGTGGTCGCCCCCTACGCGCCCCACACCGGGGTGGTGCTCGTCGACATGGTGACCACCGGCGGTGAGCCCTACGAGGCCGACGGGCGCGCCTTCCTGCGGCGGATGGTGGATCGCGCGGCCGGCCACGACCTGGCGGTGGTCGCCGCCTTCGAGCCGGAGTGGTCGCTGGCGCGCCACCGGGACGGCGAGCTGGTGCCCTTCGACGCCAGCCTCTGCTTCGATGCCCGCGGCATGGACGGCGCCGCCGAGGTGATCGACGAGGTGGTGGCGGCGCTGGAGGCGCAGGGGATGCCGGTCGAGCAGTACTACCCGGAGCTCGGCCCGGGGCAGCAGGAGCTCTCGATCCGCCACGCCCCGGCGCTGCAGGCGGCCGACCAGCACCTGCTCTACCGCGAGACGGTGCGCTCGGTCGCACGCCGCCACGGGCTCCACGCCAGCTTCGCCCCCAAGCCGTGGCCGGACCAGCCGGGCAACGGCTGCCACCTCCACCTCTCCGCCCTCGACCTCCGCGGCGAACACCAGCTCTTCCACGATCGCGCCGCCCCCGACAGCCTGAGCACGGTGGGACGGCGGTTCGTCGCCGGGGTGCTCGCCCACCTGCCCGCGCTGGTGGCGGTCACCTGCGCCTCGGTGAACTCGTACCGCCGCCTGGTGCCGCGCTCCTGGGCGTCGGCGTACCGGGTGTGGGGCCACGACAACCGCGAGGCGGCGGTGCGGGTGGCGTCGCCCTACTGGGGCCGCGAGGCGGCAACGCTCAATCTCGAGCTCAAGCCCTCCGACGCCAGCGCCAACCCGTACCTCGCGCTCGGTGCGGTGATCGCCGCCGGCCTGGACGGCATCGAGCGCGGCCTGGAGCCGCCCCCGTCGGTCGAGGTCGACCCCGCCACCCTCGACGGCGCCGAGCGCCTCCCCGGCAGCCTCGCCGACGCCCTCGACCGGCTGGAGCGCGACCCGGTGCTGCTCGACGCCCTCGGGCCACGCCTCGCCGGCTGCTACCTGGCGGTGAAGCGCGACGACGTCGAGGCGTTCGCCGCCGAGGACGCCGGCTTCGAGTTCCGGCAGCACCGGCTGCGCCACTGATGCGGGAGCGGCTGCTCGCCGCCTGAGCCGGGGTCGCCGCGATCGACCACCACTGCCACCCGCTGCGCCGGCCGCAGCGCCGCATCGGCGCCGCCGAGCTCCGCTCGGTCTTCTCCGAGAGCCTCGAGCCGCGCCAGATCGCCGAGCACGTCCCCCACACCGCCGTGTACCGGGACGCGCTGCGCCGGCTCGCCGCCGAGCTGGCCTGCGACCCCACCGAGGCGGCGGTGCTGGAGGCGCGCAGCCGGCGCGACCCGGCCGTCCACCTCGGCGCCCTGCTGCTCCGCAGCGGGACCGGGGCGATGCTCCTCGACCACGGCGTCGAGCTCGGCGCCATGGACCCCGAGGAGCACGCCCGCACCGTGCCGGTGCGGCAGCGCGAGGTGATCCGGCTCGAGACCCTCGCCGAGACCCTGGTGCCGCACTGCGCCAGCGTCGGCGGGTGGCTGGGGGCGGTGCGCACCGAGCTGCGCCGCGCCGTCGCGGCCCGCCGGGCGGTGGCGGTGAAGACCATCGCCGCCTACCGCGCCAGCCTGCGGCTGCAACCGCCGGATCGGGCCGCCGCCGCCGCCGACTACGCCGAGCTGCGCCGCCTCGCCGGCCGCGGCGAGGTGCGCCTGCAGGGTGATCCCCTCTGCCACACCCTGCTCCTCGACGCCGCCGAGGAGGTGCGCCGGCTCGAGCTCCCGCTGCAGGTGCACTGCGGCCTCGGCGACGCCGACGGCGACCTCGCCGAGACCAGCCCGCTGGGGCTGCGGCCGCTGCTCGGCGGCGGCCGGTTCGCCGGCCTGCGGATCGTCCTCCTCCACTGCTACCCGTACCACCGCGAGGCCGCCTACCTCTGCGCGGTGCACGCCGACGTCCACATGGACCTCTCCCTCGCCCTCCCCCAGGCCGGCCTCGACGGATCCCGCGCGATGCGCGAGGCGCTCGGGCTCTGCCCCTGGACCAAGCTGCTGTACGCCACCGACGCCACCGCCCTGCCCGAGGCCTACCTGGTGGCCGCCGGGCGCCACCGCGAGGCCCTCGCCGGTGCGCTCGCCGAGCTCGTCGAGGCCGCGACCCTCGACGAGGGCGAGGCCGTCGAGGTGGGCCGCCGGGTGCTCGCCGGCAACGCCGCCGCGCTCTACCGGCTGGAGGGCTGAGCGGGCCGACGCGGAGCGGCCCCCACGCCTGCCCGAAAGCGTGCCCCAAGGACCCTCGACTCGGATCGAGGCCGACCACACCATCAGGACGGTGGCCCTCGGGCGGGAGCGCCCCGGGGGGTGGACTCCCGGTCGGAGGAGGCGGCTGCGATGCGCGGACCCGTGCGAACCATGCTCCAGCGTGGCCTGCGGTCGCCCGCGGCCGTGGCCCTCGTGGTCAGCGCGGCCACCGTGGTCACGGTGCATGCCGGGACGGGCGACACCCCGTCGGGCTCTCAGGGCTCGCAGACCGTGCCCACGATGCGGCTCATCTACGGCTGCGCCAAGAGCACCGGTGAGGTCAGAGTGCTCGTGCCCCCGCCGGTCGGCGCCGTGCCGTCCCCCGACACCGCCCCGTCGTGCTCCAGCACCGACGAGACCCTCATCGCCTGGAACCAGAAGGGCCAGCCCGGTCCGTCAGGGAAGCCGGGTGAACCGGGGAAGCCGGGTGACACGGGAAAACCCGGCACCGTCGACATCAGCACGCTGCGCGAGCCCTTCGCCGTGCTCATCCAGCCCAGCCTCACCGACATCCGGCAGTCGCTCGCCGATCTCCGCCAGCCGCTGCCCGGGGGGGTCACCGGCCTCGCCGAGTTCACCGGGGACACCGCCTCCTTCGAGGTGCCCGCGGGCATCACCCACGTGATGGTCGAGGCCTGGGGTGGCGGCGGCGGCGGCTCCGGGGCCACCAACGCCTCCGACGCGACCCAGCCGTGCATCGGCGGCGCCGGTGGCGGGGCCGGCGGCTACGTCCGCGCCGTCGTCGCCATCCCGAGACCCGCCGGCCTGAAGCCGGGCGACAAGCTGACGCTGTCGGTGCACGTCGGCCGCGGCGGCAAGGGCGGCGCCGCCACGGCCGGCGGGGACGGCGGCGGACCCTCGACGGTCAGCCTCGGCGAGGCCGTCCTGGTGACGGCCGACGGCGGCGGTGGCGGAGCCTCCGCGACTCAGGCGGCGCCCGGCGGCGGCGGCGGCAGCGGCGGTGGCGGATCCGCGCCGAACGCCCGGCCGATCGTGCGCCTGGGCGGGCCGGGCCTTCGGGGCACGACCACGTCGACCGCCCGCCCGCCGCTGGTGATCCTGCCATCCGCGCCCGCCCCGGGACATGCGGCACCGGCACCCGTCCCGGTCGCCGGGCTCTCACCGCTCGAGAGGGTGCTGCGGAGCCTCAGCCTGCTCGAGGGGCGCGCACCGCACGGAGACCTGCCCGCCATGGGGCCGAGCAGCGGTCCCGCAGCCGGTCCGCCGGCGACGACCAGCGACACCTGCGGCCTCGGCGGCGCCGGGGGCATGCCGGTGCGCGGCAGCATCGACCCGCTCGGCACCAACGGCGGCCGGGGTGGGGACCAGACCAGCTCGGAAAGCCGGTCCGGCGAGCAGGGCGGCGCCGGGTACGTGCTCATCCTCTGGTGAATGCCTCGCCGGCGCACCGCGGGCACGACCTCCCATGATCGTCTGCCGGGACTGCGGCGACCGGAGCGAGGACAGCTCGGACTTCTGCGGCTCCTGCGGCTCGTTCCTGGAGTTCAGCGGCGAGAAGGTCGCGGACGCGCCGCGCGTTGCTCCGCCGGCGCCGGCCGCTCCCGCACCTCCGCCCCAGCCGGCCGCCCCGCCACCCGGACTGTTCGACCGGGTGAGGGCGGCGGTGCGCGGTGACGCCCCGCACCCGGATGCCGTCGGGAGCGAGCCGGTGGTGGCCGTGACCGGTACGGTGGTGCCGCGGCGGGGTGTCGACGCGACGACCGCCGCCCCAGCGCCCACGGAGCCACGTCCCGCCCCGGTGACGGAGCTGAGGGGGCGCCCGTCGGGGACGCCGGCTCCCGCCGCCGCGGTCGCAGCGACGGCCCACGGCGGGGTCGAGCAGACCCCCGCAGCGCCCGGCTCCGCGCCACCCGCCCCCGTGCCGGTCGTCCGCGCGGCGCCGGCCGCGCCCGCTGCACCGGTCGCCCCCGCGGCGCCGGACGCGCCCGCCGCCCCGGTACCCCTCGCCCCCCCGGAACCGATCGCCTCCGCGGCACCAGCCGCCCCCGCGGAACCGGTCGCGCCCCCAGCACAGGTCGCCTCCCCGGCACCGGCCGCCTCCCCGGCCTCGGTCGCCTCCCTGGCACCGGCTGCCCCCTCGCCCCCGGCGAGCACCAGCACTCCTTCAGCGCCCGCGTCGACGCCCGCCTGGCGCTGGCAGGCGGCGGCGAGTCCGGCGCTGGCCGGGCCGGCGTCGCCCGCACCTCCGCCGCCGGCCCCGCCCGTCACCGCCACCGCGGCTCCCGTGGCGCCTCCGCCGCCCGCGACCGAGGCGCCTCCCGCCATGCCCCCCGCCGCCGCAGCTCCACCGGCACGCTCTCCCGCGGCGATGGCCCCGGTGGCCGTCCGTCCGCCGGGCCCGGCCCCGGTGCGCCCGTCCCGCCCGCCGGCGGTGCAACCCGTGGCGATGCAGCCGGTGGCGACCCGTCCCCGTCCTGCGCCCCCGCCCGCGGCGGCGGCACCCGAGCCGGTGGCTCGCGCGGACGACGTGGTGTGCGCCCGGTGCGGGGTCCGGAGCGCCCGGGACCGGCGCTTCTGCTGCCGCTGCGGCGCCTCGCTGGTGGAGGTGATCGCAGCGCCGCCGCCACCGCCGCTGCCGCGGTGGCGGCGGATCCTGCAGCGCCGCCACCGCAAGGCCGATGACATCGCCGAGGGGGGGACGGCGACCCCGCGGCCCTCGCGGGTTCGCCGGTCGCTGGCCGCGATCTGGCAGCACCGGCCGGAGATGCTGGCCGCGGCCGGGCTGCTGGTCCTGGTCATCGGACTGAATCCCGCCTGGCGCAACCCGATCGCCCATGGCGTCTCGCTGATGGCGTCCGACGCTCGCCGCGCCGTCGCACCCTCGTTCCTCCAGGTGATGACCCCCGGCGCCCAGGCGACCGACTCGCTGCCGGGCCACCCCGCCGGCCTCGCCGTCGACACGGGGAAGAACACCTACTGGTCGGCGCCCGCCCCCGTGCCCGGGGTCGCCCGGGTGCTCACCGTCACCTTCGACCATCCTGTCGACGTCGACAGGGTCGGGTTCACCGTCGGCGGAGCGGACGCGCCCGCCCTCGGCATTCCTCAGAGCGTCCACCTGGTGTTCACCGACGGCAGCGTCACCGACACCCAGCTCCTGGACACCCGCGACTTTCAGCTGGTCGAGGTCAACGCGCACCACGTGACCGGGGTGCAGATCCACATCGTCGGGTTGTGGCAGCAGCGAGCCGGCGCCTTCGGGCTCGCCGAGGTCGAGTTCTGGGAGCGGCGATGACCGAGCAGCTGGTGACCCTCGAGCCCAACCAGATGACGGTCGACCCCGGCGGGGAGGCGGTCTGCCGGGTGCACGTCCGCAACGGCGGAACCGTCGTCGACGAGCTCACCGCCACGGTGCTCGGCCCGGCGGCCGAATGGGCCGTGATCGAGCCCGCGTCGCTCCGCCTCTTCCCCAAGGACGAGGGCGTCCTCGCGGTGCGCTTCCGGCCGCCGCGCTCGCACACGCTGGCGCCGGGGCCGGTCACGTTCGGCGTCCGCGTCGTCGGCACCGCGGCGGGTGATCCGTCGGCGGTCGTCGAGGAGGGCACGCTCACCATCGCCCCGTTCACCGAGGTGGTCGCCGTGCTCACGCCGCGGCGGTCGCGTGGCAGGGTGTCGGCGCGGCACCGGCTCATGGTCAGCAACCGGGGGAACGTGCCCACCCGCGCACGCCTCACCGCCGCCGACCCCGACGAGCAGGTGACCGTCCGCTTCCGGCCCGAGGTGGTCGAGGCCCGACCCGGGACGTCCGAGGCGGTGGCGGTCAGGGTCCGGCCCCGGCGTGTGCTGATGAAGGGCAGCCCCGAGCTGCTGCCCTTCGAGGTGGCCGTCGCGCCCACCGGCGCCCCGGGGGTGCGCATGCAGGCGGCGATGGACCACCGGCGGGTCATCCCCGCCTGGCTGCCCGCCGCGCTGCTGCTCGCCGCGGTCCTGCTCATCGCCGTGCTGGTGCTGCGCGCCCGGACCGTCAGCCCGGTGTCGACCGCGCACATCATCGAGACCGCGGCGGCAGGAGGGAACCCGGCATCGTCGGGGGCCCCCAACACCGGGACGAACACCGCGAAGAAGGCGGTGCCGCCCGCACCGCCCGCACCGGCGCCTCCGCCGCCCGCCCCGCCGCCGCGGCCACCGGTGAGCCGGGGAGTCTGCCCCACCGGGCCGGCGTTCGCCCGCCAGACCCTCTACAGCGCCGACGGCAACGCCAAGGACGCCGCCGGCGGCGGTGCCGATGCGAAGCCGCTGAACGGCGCCGCCTACGGGCCGGGAGGCTCCGGCGCACCGCTGGATCAGGCCTTCGCCTTCACCGGAGGCCAGAGCGTCGTGGATCTCGGGCCCACCGTCGGCGACCTGGGCACCTCGAGCTTCTGCGTCAGCATGGAGGTGAAGACATCGCAGGCGGGGCCCGCGGCGCTGGTCGGAAACCGCAACAGCCAGGGCGACGGTCAGTGGTGGAACGTCCGCCTGACCGACAACGGGCGGCCGTATCTGGAGATGGACAACCACGGCGCGGCCAACAACGGTGCGTACGCCCTCGCCCAGCCGGACGCGTCCCCGATCAACGACGGCCAGTGGCACAACCTCACCGTCCTCCGTGTCGGCACCCTGATCGACGTCTACGTCGACCGGACGCTGGTCGCGACCGACACGTCGAATCCGATCGACGTCTCCAACGGTGTCGCCACGCGGCTGGGATGGGACGGCTTCCTCAGCTTCAGCGGCGAGATCGACGAGGTCCTCATCTCCCGAGGCGCCTGACACCGCGGCGGTGAGCGCCGGTTGAGCACGCGTTGAGTGCACGTCAAGCGGTGCCTGCGATGCTGCCCCATGGTCACCCGGTCATGACGGTTCATGACGCGGGTGGAGGCCGGTAGAAGAGGAGGGGTGGCATGATCGCCAGCAGGGCCGTGGGCATGGTGGAACGGATCTCCGTCCTGGTGCACGCCGGAGACCCGATCTCGCGGCTGGGTGTGGCCGGCCAGCTGCGCGGTCACCCGGCGCTCCGCATCATCGACGAGCTCGACGGCGACGACGACACCGTGGCCCTGGTGGTGACCGAGGAGATGGACGAGGACGCCGCCCGCGCGATCCGCTCGCTGCGACGCAGCGGCGCCCAGCGGGTGGTGCTCGTCGCCAGCCGCATCGACGGCGCCGGCCTGCTCGCCGCGGTCGAGGCGGGCGCGTCCGGGCTGGTGCGACGCAGCCAGGTGACCCCCGAGAGCCTGGCCGGCGCGATCCGCTCCGCCGCCGCCGGCGACGGCACCGTGCCCCCCGACCTGCTCGGCCGCCTCCTCGACCAGGTCGGCCGCCTCCAGCGCACCGTGCTCTCGCCCCGCGGACTGACCATGTCCGGGTTGACCGAGCGCGAGATCAAGGTGCTGAAGCTGCTCGCCGATGGCATGGACACCGCCGAGGTGGGCCGTGCGCTCTTCTACTCCGAGCGCACCGTGAAGAACATCCTCCACGACGTGACCAGCCGGCTGAACCTGCGCAACCGCACCCATGCGGTTGCCTATGCGCTGCGGCAGGGACTGATCTGACAGCAGGCCGGGCGCCGCGCCGCGCGGCGCTCGGTCCTACTCGTCGCAGGTGAGGTCGGCGACCTTGTTGAACGGGTCGAGCTTCCTGCTCGCCGTGTCGGCCGCCGCCCGCCGCCTCGCCTCCTCCCTGTCATGCATCGCACCGGCGGCGGCGGTGACCCCGTCGGTCCCGCATCTGGTCAGGTTGATGGGCGTGCTGGTGGAGCCGGTGAACTGGTGAGGCTCCCGCGTAATCCAGTCCTGAACTCGTCTGATTAGGGCCTT
>JRHI01000646.1_pt1 | contig 35966 bp, 33 predicted proteins | sample 215371 | NCBI WGS metagenome assembly JRHI01 (sample SAMN02929681, study PRJNA255918) | sediment metagenome | biome: cave system; feature: Ice Cave; material: Sediment; isolation source: sediment from deep within a dark volcanic ice cave with no known source of... ...
ACGACCACAAGGGTCCCCACTCCCATCTCGCTCCACCCCCGTCCCTACTGAAGTATCATTAGTTTCGTGGATTGGTGGGTGAGATTGTGCGTCTATATGTTGTTTGATTGCATCTAATAGGGCATCTTTGCCGCTATTACCAACGACGACATCGACACCGGGGAGTGTTGCCACAGCTTTTGGATTTAGCTCGGCATAGCAACCAGTGACGACGAGGAGTGCGTTGGGGCTGCGACGGTGGGCTTGCGAGATAAGGTTGCGCGAACTACGGTCGCCAAAGTGTGTCACAGTACAGGTGTTGACGATATAGACATCGGCGGCCTCGCTGAAGTCGCGCGGGGCATAGCCTGCCGCTTGCATCTGTTCGCTAATAGCCTCGCTATCAGCTTGATTTACTTTGCAGCCGAGTGTGGCTACAGCGAAGGTTGAAGTATGTGAGTACTGAGACATAATCTTATATTTTCTTATAGCCTTTATTGATCTTGCTTGGCATGGGTGGCACAACCGTCTCTAGCAAGGTCTTTTGCATGAGAGGAAGCACAAACCAGACACTACCGAGACCAAATAGGGTGCCTGTGATGAGGCGTAGTTGCCATGTGCTTTCGCGTAGCCCGAACAGTTGTGTGGTGCCATCCAGGGCCATTGGTAAAATCATGAGTACCCATATCCACCAGGGAATACCAGGGATGCGTTTCTTGCTGAATGTGAAGATCAGACTACCTACGAACATGGAGGCGTAGATGGAGAAGTTACGCGCACAGAGACCAAGCTGATGTCCAAGGATATAGAACGAGTGTGAAGGGATTTGCGCACAGACATAATGCAACGAGTAGAGCATAGGTTTTGCAATAGCATCCAACCCAAAGTAAGAGAGAAAGGGAATGGAGATTGCTGAGAGCACCAGGAGACCGAGCATCACTGTGATAAGAGTTGCCCATTGCTCTAGTAAGAAGTCCCCGACTCGTTCCATAAAGCGGGAAAAGCCCCGTTTGGATTGGGACGATGCTTGTATAGTGTGCCCATTGGGGTGAAGGTGTTGTACTGCCATATTATGCTCTCTTATTTATTGCTTGTTGCTTTATGGAAGGCATCTGCCAACTCATCATAGGCAATGCGCCCCTCGACCACAATTGTGTTGTTGATAATGAGAACAGGTATACGATATCGATAGGTTTCAAAGGTATCCATGTTGCTACGAATATCAATCTCTGTTAATTCATAAGACGTTTGGGCGGCGATTTCATCAAGCAAGATGCGGGCATCGTCACAGAGATGGCAGCCTGCTTTTGTATAAAATGTGATCTTGGGTATGAATGATGAGATCGTGTCGCTCAAGGTATCCACTCCATGCTGCTTTTTTCTTGTCTCTATCATAGCATAGTTTGATGTTGTTGGCGAACCCACTTTCTTGACTCCTCAGCGCCTACGGTGCTTCGCAAGAGAAAAGTAGTGGAGTTGTAAAATTGTCGCTGGCAATTTTACAACTCCACTACTTTTCTCTCGCACGAGCTACATAGTGGCTCGTATGCAAAGGAAAGTTTACCTACCAACAGCTATATGGTGGCGGTGGACAGTTCACGGTTGGCTTAATAAGAGCTACTTGGCGGACAGAGGTAATGGCCCCTGGATGTGAATGTAGCATAGGAGTGGTCATCACCTTGAGTGACCAGCCAAGAAGACCGGCCAACAGTATCAGCGACATGACGATCAGCAGAAATACACGTTTAAGAGAGATAGCCATAGCAATTGCTCCTTTTCCTTAGCAATACCTGTTTTGTATTGTCCTGTGTTTTGTCTTATGACGGGGGAATTCTCCGTCTATATAGCAGGTGGGAGGAAAAGGGCGAAATCTTGCAATTTTTGAATTACTTTCGATAATCCGTCTTATTATAATAGATCGTCTGTTTAATGTGGTACAAACAGAGAATTGAGAGAATTTGTCTATGAGCAAGTCTGGCGATGATCTGCCGCTAGTGGTATATGAAGCGGCAGAGAAAGCTGTCCGATTATATGCGCAAGGAATATTCTCAATAGAAGTATTATCAGCATTGATAATGCAAGAATGGGAAATACAGCGACAAGGGGATGATCAGCCATCATCTGGGGTATGCATACGCATTTCTCAACGCATTTGTAGCCGTGGACTATGTCAAGCGTGGCTTTCCTTTCATAGCGATATGCGTGATATTGCCTTTGACAACTTGAAAAATTATCTTACTCAGTCATTAAAGCGTACGAAGTATGGTCGCTTACTGCGACAGTATGCTACAGCTTTTGACGATGTTGTTTATCAAACACTAGAAGAGTTGCATCTGATACGTACTAAAAAGACGAATGTGGGTCCTGACGATCCAGAGCGTTTTCTGAAGTGGGTGCAGGTTATCATGATCCATCAAGCGCAAAATATGTTAGAAAAGCTGTATCGAGAGGGTCCTTTATCATTAGATGAGCAATTGGAACTTTCCCCTGAGATATTCGTAGACAAGAGTAATCCGAATCCATTAGAGCACGTATTGCAAGATGAGCAACAGCAAAAGCTGCTAGCTATTATCATGTCGATGCGCAATCCAGATTATAAACGCGTGCTTATTGAGACGTACCTGCTTGGGCTAGAAGATAGAGAATTAGCGGAGCGTATGGGTGTGTCGATGCAAAAGATTTATACGTGGCGTTGTCGGGCGTTGAAGGTGTTACGCGATAACCCAGAAATCTTAGAACTCTTGCACTATTGGCGAGAGTAGTGTAATGTTATAGCAGAAGATAATCGGTGGCACAGTTTAGAACAGCAATTGCTTTGCTGTGTTGCACACAAAAACACTTCACAGAGAAGACTATCATGAGATGCCAGCAGCTTTTGCACTTGCTGAATACCGAGGAAAATGTGTATGCAAAGGATGGGGCGAATAGTTCTATTGCGTTGCATATACGTACATGTGTACGCTGTCAACGGGGCATCTCACAATTGACACGAGCGCTGATTGCTCGTGATGCACTCAACTGCGATCAGTGCCTCATGCGTCTCCCCGTCTATTACGAAGCTACCCGTCCAAAATATCCGCAGGCGACGATGCCAGAGGAAGAGATGCGCGAGGTGGTGCTTCACCTGGGCCATTGCCCTACGTGCCAAAAGGTGTTTCAAGCCTTTGCGGAGTTGTCTGAAGTGGAAGAAAGCGAAGGATTGATTGAATAAGAGGGAAAAAATGCGCACCTGAGCAGGTGCGCATTTTTTCCCTCTTTGAATATTATTCCTGCTCACGGGCGCGAGAGCGTTCGTGCTGCGTCAAGAATTTCTTACGCAGGCGGATATGTTGCGGCGTGACCTCAACTAGCTCGTCGTTATTGATGAAGTCGAGCGATTGCTCAAGGCTCATCAGGATAGGTGGCGTTAGGCGCACGGAGATATCTGAGGTGGAGGAGCGGATGTTAGTCTTCTGCTTCTCTTTACAAACATTCACAACCATATCGTCGGGACGGGCATTCAGTCCAACAATCATGCCTTCGTAGACCTGGGTGCCAGGCTCGATGAAGGTGTCTCCGCGCTGCTGAGCATTGTTTAGGCCATAAGTCATAGCGGCTCCCTGCTCAGAGGCGATCATAGCGCCCATGCGGTTGGTACCCATCTTCCCCATCCAGGGTTCAAAGTTGATCAGGATGCTGCTCATAGCCCCGTTGCCTTTGGTAAGTGTCAAGAAGGCGTTGCGGAACCCAATTAGGCCACGCGTGGGGATGGTGTACTCGATACGCACGTTGCCAGAGCCGTCATTGGTCATGTTGGCGAGTTGTGCTTTGCGAGCTGCGAGCGTCTCGGTTAACACTCCTATGAATGTGTCTTTGGTGTCAATAACCAGTTGCTCGATTGGCTCTAGCACCTTCCCGTTCTCTTCGCGGGTGATGACTTCTGGACGTGACACCTGGAACTCGTATCCTTCACGGCGCATCGACTCGATTAAGACAGATAGGTGTAGCTCACCGCGGCCTGAGACAATGAACTCGTCGGGCGTGCTACCATCTTCGACGCGCAAGCTAACATTGATTTCCAGTTCGCGGTAGAGGCGGGAGCGCAACTGACGTGAGGTTGAGAATTTGCCTTCGCGCCCGGCAACGGGACTACTGTTCACACCAAAGGTCATCTTCAAGGTTGGCTCGGTAATGGCAATCGTGGGAAGCGCTTCTGGTGTGTCTATGTCGGCGATAGTCTCACCAATATTGGCGTCTGCGATTCCTGTTAAGGCGACAATATCACCGGCCAAGGTCTCTGTCATCTCGATGCGCTGCAAGCCCTTGTAGGTCATGACGAGGTTGATCTTCTGGCGTGAGACGACGCCATCACGATTGATGCGTGCCACAAAGGTATTGGGGGCGATACGCCCACGCACAATACGCCCAATTGCATATTTGCCTTTATAATCATCGTAGTCTAAAGCGGCTACGAGCATCTGTAGCGGGGCGTCGGCATCAACTAAGGGGGCGGGTATCGTGTTGACGATGGTCTCAAACAATGGCTCCAAGCTGACACGCTCATCGTCTGGATGATACATAGCGACACCATCACGTCCGATAGCATACAGCACGGGAAAATTGAGGTGTGCATCAGTGGTTGCCAGTTCTAGAAACAGATCGTTCGTCCACTCAAGGACCTGATCGATACGTGCATCACGACGATCAATCTTGTTGATGATGACGATAGGTTGTAAGTTGAGTTCAAAGGCTTTTTGGAGCACAAAACGCGTTTGTGGCATGGGGCCTTCGACGGCATCAATGAGTAGAATACAGCCATCTGCCATATTGAGGACACGCTCAACCTCACCACCGAAGTCGGCATGGCCGGGAGTATCGATGATGTTGATTTTGATGCCACGATAGATGATGGCGGTATTTTTTGCCAGGATAGTGATACCACGCTCACGCTCCTGATCGTTAGAGTCCATAATCAGCTCGCCCATATCCTGGTTTTCGCGGAAAATGTGGCTTTGCTTGAGTAGACCATCAACGAGTGTTGTCTTGCCGTGATCGACGTGAGCGATAATGGCAACGTTGCGAATGTCGGTACGTCGGACCAGTTTTTCTGTCTGTGTCATAGTGTTTTTTAGAACCTGCTGCATATTCTTTATAGATAACTCCCTATTTGTTTCGACCCTCACCTCCAAGAGGCGCAAGAAAAACCGGACGGCTTGTGTCGCCCGGTGGATATAGAAGGCTTATAATACCGACATTTCCGAGTTACATTGTACCTGTTCTCCAGAGGAACGTCAAGGAAATAGGTACCTATCCATGCAATGTCCCATTTAATGCCCTATCCATGTTATAACAGGTACTGATCAGCGCGAGATGTGTAAATGCTTGCGGGAAGTTGCCGAGCGCTTCACCTGTTGGCCCAATTTCTTCCGCGAACAGACCTACATGGTTAGAGTAGGACAGCATTTTCTCTAAGATGAGACGAGCATCGGCGATTTGACCAGCGCGGGCTAATGCCTCAGCTAACCAGAAACTGCACATACTAAATGTACCTTCAGCACTCCCTAAGCCGTCATCTGCCGCTTTTTTAGGATCATAACGATACACATGCGAGTCGGTCGTCAGTTCTTTTTTGATGCGCTGTATCGTGTGCATCATACGTGGGTCGTTTGGTCCAGTAAACTTGGTGAGGGACATGAGTAACGAACTGGCATCGACAGCATCACTACCATAGTATTGAACAAAACTTTGCATCTTCGTATTCCAACCCTTAGCCATAATCTCTTCGTAGATATGGGCGCTGGTCTGTGTCCACTCCGCGAGAGGCGCAGGCAACCCACGATGACGAGCCACGCGTAAGGCGCGGTCAAAGGCGACCCAACTCATCACACGTGAGTGTAGAAAGTGCTTGGGACCACCACGTACCTCCCAGATGCCTTCGTCTGGCTCCTGCCAATGTGTCGATAACCAATCAAGCAGGCGGCGCAGGTTACACCACAGATCATAGGAAATATCTTTGTGACGGTTATAAAGATAGACTGAGTCCATCAATTCGCCATAGATGTCGAGTTGTTTCTGCTTATAGGCTCCGTTGCCAATACGTACGGGTTTGCTATCCCGATAGCCGGAAAGGTGATCGAGCGTAATTTCGGTAAGATCATGCCCACCATCAATGGTATACATGGGTTGGAGGGAGCCATTCTCTTTTTGCTCATGGCAGCGAGCATCAATCCAGCCCATAAAGGCATTGGCTTCCTGCGTAAAGCCGAGAATGAGCAAGCTATAAAGAGTAAAGGAGGCATCACGTAGCCAAGTATAGCGATAATCCCAGTTGCGTGCGCCACCGAGCGTCTCTGGAAGACTGGTAGTGGGAGCTGCAACAATCGCTCCAGTAGGCGCGTAGGTGAGCAACTTGAGGACGAGAGCAGAACGATGAACCGTTTCACGCCAGCGGCCCTGATATTGGCACTGACTCAGCCACTTTTGCCAATAGTGCATGGTTTCCTGGAAGAGTGCCGTGTGATGGCGGTGTGAAAACCGTATAGGAGCGAGATCATCACTTTTCGCGCTTTCCAGAATGAAGTGTGCCCATTGCCCTACATGTAGCGTAAAGACCGCATGGACTCCGTCTTGTCCGTCTTCCTCTACGGGGACAGAGGAGGCTAAACCGAGCGAAAAATGCTCACTATTGAAGATAGCCCCCTCTTCTGGGAGGCGTATTGTATGAGGGTCGCGGGCATAGTTAAATGCTGGACGGCAGGTCATCTCAAACTGCATAGAGCCGCGCACAACGTGGACAGCACGCATGATATGGTGCTGATGAGCAGCAGTACCGACCTGTTTGACTGGCATAAAATCAGTGATTTCTGCGACACCATCAACGGTGAGAAAGCGCGTGACAAGGATATTTGTTTCGGGGAGGTACATTTGTTTGTGTACGACATGCGATACGTCTGAGGGAGAAATGCGGAAGAAACCGCCTTTATCAGCGTCGAGCAGCGCACCGAAGACGCTGGGCGAGTCGAAGCGGGGAATACAACACCAGTCAATTGAGCCATTTTTGCCAACCAAGGCCACGGTGTGGAGGTCGCCGATGACGCCATAATCTTCAATGGGTAGGTACTTGGAAGAGGTAGGAGCGATGCGATTTTGATCTTGCTGCATATGTTTTTCCTCACTGAAAAATGTTTATGTATTACATAGTATACACTCTAGGACCCTACGACGTTTTCCTTTTGCGCGAGGTACAATACATAGTAAGATACATAGCTGGTTCGTTACATTATAAATTCTGGGAGTTAAGATATGTCTTCACCATTACGTATTCTTGCTGTTGATGTTGGTACAGGAACACAAGACATTTTGTTGTTTGAGAGTGGCAAGACGATTGAGAATTGCTTTAAGCTGGTCATGCCCTCGCCGACGGTGATCGTCGCTGAACGAATCAAACGTGCTACAGAACGAGGGCAATCTATTCTGTTAACCGGTGTGACAATGGGTGGTGGGCCTTGCCATTGGGCTGCACGTGACCACGCTTTGGCAGGCTTCCGCGTTGCGGTGACGCCTGAAGCGGGGGGCACTTTTGATGACGACCTGACGATGGTGGAGAAGATGGGCTTTGAGCTTATTGATGATATAGAGGCGGCGCGATGTGTAGAGAGCTCTGACGTAGTACATATCGAGATGCAAGACTTTCATGCGCAGGCGATTATCACTGCATTGCAAGCCTTTGATGTAGACCCACGCGTTGATGCGTTGGCTYTCGCGGCTTTCGACCATGGTGCGGCCCCTCCTGGTATTAGCGACCGACGTTTTCGTTTCGATTTCATTGAGAAGACGGTACGTAGTAATCCTGTGCCTAGTGCCTTTGCTTATAGAAGCCAGGATATTCCATCTGAACTGACGCGTTTACAGGCTGTGGCGAGAAGTGCGTCTCGCTATCTTCAATTAAGCGATTCTGATGTACACGCACCCTTGCTCTTAATGGATACAGGATCAGCGGCGGTGCTTGGTTCGCTTGAAGACCCATTAGTACGGACACAAACAGAAGCTATCCTCTGCAATATTGGAAACTTTCATACACTGGCCTTTCATCTCGTACAGGGACGAATCATAGGGATTTTTGAGCACCATACAGGTGAAATCAGTCAGGCTAGACTAGAGGAATTGCTGGTCAAGTTGGTAGATGGTTCTCTCTCGAATGACGAGGTGTTTTATGATAGTGGACATGGAGCGCTGGTGTTACAACACGAGGCCAAGGGGAGACAAGCATTTCCTTTTTTATCAGTAACCGGACCTCGGAGGGAGTTATTGCGTGGATCGCATTTGAAACCCTATGAAGCGGTGCCGCATGGAGATATGATGTTGACTGGCAATTATGGTCTCTTACGTGCCTTTGCTGACTGCGAACCGACATTCGCACCACACATTGAACCGTCGTTATTATAATGTTATCTTTGTAGGGGCATCTTCTTGCGAATGCCCTTGGCTGTGGAAGAGGGCTTAGGTTTCTCGATGGTGGCTGGAATGCGGGAGACTTTTTCTTTGATGAGGCTAATCTGTGAGTGAACTGCTTGCCGTGATTGTTGAAGCTTGCGGGCTATTTCAGAAGGGCGTTCGTTATTGATGAGGTAGTGACAAATCGTTTTTTGTTTTTCTGTCAGTCCCACAGTTGGATGACTGAGGGCGGCGCGTGCCATATCTTCTAGTGCGCCATATTTACTACGTCGATAGCCGTCTAAGTCATCAGGAGAGAAGAGCCAACGATCAACTATGCGCACGCCTGGTATGCGTCCCGCTTCGACTAAATGCATGAAGTGCCAATAGCTAAGATCGAGTTGCTTCGCAGCTTCATGAGTCGTCAACATTCCCTTGAGGTGTTGTAGATCGCGGTGTAGCTCATCGCCCCGAACGGCCATAACAGATGCCTTTCTGTGGTTGCCTGTGCATTCTGATCGTACTTGGTGCCAAGCAAAGACATACTTAGTTTCTCTGAGTATACCATACGCAAAAAGGGAGCGCAAGCCAATGTGAGATTTTAAAGGTTATCCGAACATCGGAACAGAGCAACTTGACTTCTGTGCCTTTTTTCTTTATACTCAATATATGAGTATTCATATGGTGATAGTTACGCGATGCTATAAAAAGAAACGCGCTTCATCGTCAGGGCATTGTGTACTATCAACTCTGTGCAGCGAGTGCCATCTATGAATGCTCTTTTTGTTTGCTTTTTGCCTGCTTATTTTCTGATGTCGTTCGCAGCACTCCTGGCGCTTGCACGCACAACGGGGGCGGGATCAGACAGGAGGTGATGTAAAGCGGATTGTGCTGCTGGCGCATTGAGACGTGCCAGTACTGGCGTCACTCTGCGGCGGTATTCTGCGTTTGCGTGTGTTGCCCATTGGAGCGCTACAGGTAGTACCGGCTCTGCGATTTCAACATCATCTAATGTTGGAAGTTCCGCGAAAATGGCAAGGATGGCCTCTTGCATGTCATGATTTGTGCTGGGAAGAAGTATTGCCAGAGAAAAGAAGATATCGTTGCTAGGGAACATGTCCCAAGAAAAAGCAGTGTAGGGATAATGAAAAGGCCAGAAGCACTCAAATAGCAGTTTGAGGTATGCTAGGCGCTCTTCTAAGGAATGAGCCGACGTAACCGCTGTAACAAGGAGTGCAAAAACCGTTTGTGGTTGGGTTGTGAGACCTGCTTGTACAAGGAGGCGCACCCAGCTTGCTGCCTCGATGCGTAATGCTGACTGTTGACCATGGAGTACATGATTCTGCAATGCCTTCATTAACTGTTCTCGTGGTTCTATCTGCTCTGCTTTCGGATACGTCCACAATCGTTTTTGTAGCTTATTTACTGCCTTTGTTAATTGAGAAGGCGTCTCAGCGTCTTGCACCCGTTGTAGCAGATCGTGTATTGATGTTTTCTGATATCCGATACCACCACACGATAGCTTTTGTAGCAAGGTTATCAAGCGCATATGATAGCTAGAAATTGAGGAACTCATAGAGGTACTCATGTGTATGTTAACTCCATATAAGTTTTTCTTCTTTGAAAACAGTATACTCTGTATAGAAAACGTAACATTGGTTACGTCCATATTGTATATGAGATGAGGTAGCTTGTCAAGCAACAAAGAGCGTCGTAGGGGCCTGATTGATCGCGCCCGTTGTGGTAGTTGTCTATGTCAGTGAAGTTTCTAATCCCAACGACGGGCGCGATCAATCAGGCCCCTACGACGCTCTTTTATTGTTTACGGCCTTTGAGTAGGATAAAGTCGTTGCTGAAATGGTCCAGGTGCCCATCTGGCTTCTTTACTACCTCAAAGTATTGCTGAATAGAAGGTTCGCTATTTAATATAAACTGTTCAAGGGCGGCTTTTTCGTGTGTGGGAAGTTGAGAACGGTGTGTCCAGTCATCATAGGCCAGTGGACGCCGGAAAAATTCGGTGTGCTGTATGGTCAGTCCTGCTTGTGTGAAGAAGGTGTGCCATTCTTCTACGGTGCATGAACGTTCATGCGAAGGGTCACGCCACTTCTCTACAGTATTATCGAACGTATCTAACGTGGGATTGCTGGGAGCCATGCAGTCGATAAGCAGAAAGAGTCCACTTGGCTTGAGGACACGAGCGACCTCTTGTACCGCTTTGGCGATATCGGGAAAATGATGTGGGGCGATACGGCAGGTGACACGATCAAAGCTAGCATCAGGAAACGGTAGTTGTTCTGCGTCAGCTACAGCAAAACGGGCGTTTGAGACACCTTGTGACAGGATGTACTCGCGTGCCTTCTCTAGCATACGTGGTGTCAGGTCAGTCACAGTAATCTCTGCGACATGAGGCGCCACGGCTAAGGCGGTATGTCCACCGCCTGTTGCGATGTCCAGTGCGCGTTGGTCTGTACTCCATTCACCAAGCTCAATCAGCCTGTGGAGGTCGTTTCCGCCTCGATGTGAGAAACTGGCGACGTAGCCTTCTGCTGTACGGCTAAAGTAGTCCTGAACCTGCGCTTTCTTCTCGGCGCTACTTTGTTGCTGGGTCATAACTCTTGTGATCCTTTCTTCTTAGTAGGTCTTATATGGGAAGCACCGCTTGCTCCGTAGGGGCGGGGATGGCGGATGACGGGGTGGAAGGGACCCTTGGGTCGCCCAATTCGGGAGCATAGAAGGTGTGCATTTTCCTGCAATTTGGGCGACCCAAGGGTCCCTTCCGTCCCTCATCCACCACCCCCGCCCCTACGGAGACGATCTGTTCCTTCTATAAAACCTAGATCATGTGAGACACGTGTAGCTGCTTCTTGCACGAGCGGTGCGAACGCCTGACGCTGTTTTGTTGTCAGGCGAATCGATGGAGCGGTGAGTGTCATTGCCCCTACTACTTCGTATTGGGCATTGAAAATGGGGGCAGCAATTGCGGCAACGCCCGGTGCTCGCTCAGCAATGCTGGCTGCCCAACCAGCGTTGCGTATCTGCTCTAGTTGCTCTTGCAGTGTATGTAGGTCAAACGGTTGTTCGCCTGGAAAACGTTCTGCACTAGCCTGTGCTAGACGGTTCTTTCCTTGCTCAGATAGCCATGCGAGGAGTACTTTACCTGCAGCACCCAGGTGGAGCGGAAGGGGCGCACCAATAGCGACAAATGGGCGCAGGCTCTGCGAACTGCGTACCGTCTCAACGACAATGCGCGTTTCGGCATTACGTATGTGGAGTTCTGCATTTTCGCCCGTTTGCTCATTCAGCCAGCGCAGATGTGGAAGCGCTTGCCAACTCAGATCAAGGCGCTCTGTGACTAATGCCCCCAGATGCATCAACGTGATGCCCAGGCGAAAACGTTGCCCGTCTTTTTCCAACATGCCATGCTCACTCAGTGCTTGCGTCAGACGATAGACGGTAGCTAGCGGCAGATCGGTGTGGGCAGCGATCTCAAGCGGTGATAATACGTTGTCTCCATCCATAAATGTGCGGAGAATCGTCATCACCTTGTCGAGTACACCAACGCCAGTTTTAATTTCGTCCATAGGCGGTTTGCTTTCTCGAAAAATTCCAATATATGGAAAGAAATCCAATATATGGAAATTATAATAGATTTAGCTTTGCTTGTCAATCCTCAAAAAAAGTCGTAGGGACCAGCTTTGCAACGGCCCTGTGTTGTGCTAATATACCCATGTTATCTCCTATCTTTCATTACAGAGATGGAACTGTTGCGTATGCCGACGCTTGATGGGTCAGTTGAAAATATCGTTTTTCGCAACGAAGAAAATCAGTATATTGTTGCTCGTTTCCGCTTAAATGATAAGGGACGGCTATTTCGTGACGACTTAGCCACGATTGTAGGTATTCTGCCAGGGATCAATGTGGGTGAATTGTTGACGGTCGAGGGGGAGTGGGAGAATGATGCTAAGTATGGACGGCAACTCCACGTCACGAGTTTTACACAGCGTTTGCCTGCCTCGCCGGAAGGCATCATGCGCTACCTGAGTTCTGGTTTGATTAAGGGCATAGGGCCTAAAAAGGCTAAGCTAATCGTCGATCACTTTGGGGAGCAGACGTTAGCAATTATTGAGCAGCAGCCGGAACGTTTAAGCGAAGTGAAGGGTATCAGTACGAAAGAGCGCACACAGATTGCGAAAACATGGGCCGAGCAAAGCGAGATTAAAGAGCTACACCTCTTTTTACAATCGCATGATGTCTCGATGAACGTGGCGACGAAGGTCTATAAGCAGTATGGTAAGGACTCGATCAAGGTGGTGCGCGAGAATCCATATCAATTGGCACAAGATGTGCATGGTATTGGTTTTCGTACAGCCGATGATATTGCTGTCAAACTAGGTCTCCCGCTTGATAGTGTACCGCGTCTGGCTAGTGGACTAACCTATGTTTTAACACAGGCTGCTAATGATGATGGACACTGCTTTTTATTTCGTGATGACTTAATTCGCCGTGCGGCTCACGCACTCCAAGCTGCTCCAGAGGCATTACCCACGGCTATAGATCAGTTAGTGGCAACACGCGAAGTATTTATTGAGCCGCCATTTGAGGAGTCTGTTGTCAAATTGTCGGAGCAGGCGCTGGATACCATACCGCCTGACGATTGGTATGAGCAACGCGTGCCACAGGACCGTATTTATTATGGGCCATTCTGGTATGCTGAACAAGGCTCTATGAAACTGTTGCGCCAATTGATGCTTGCCCCTAGCATTTTGCCACCTACACCACAACAATTGTGGGATCAGGTTTTTGCTCTGCTCAAGCAGAATCGCAATATGCATCTGACGGAGAAGCAACGTGAGGCGGTGCAGATGGCCTATGGAAAAAAGGTGAGTATTCTCACGGGTGGCCCTGGCACCGGAAAATCAACCTCGATTCGTGCGCTCTTGATGCTGCTGCGCAAGCGCAAGATCGATGTGGCGATGGCCGCTCCAACGGGTAGAGCCGCGAAGCGCTTAACCGAGGCAACAGGGGTGGAGGCAAAAACGCTGCATCGTTTGCTCGAATACGCTCCACACGATAACACCTATCAACGTAATGAAGATAATCCTCTGCCCTATCAATTTGTGATTGTTGACGAGTTCTCGATGGTTGATATTCTGCTCTTCTATCACCTGCTCAAGGCATTGCCGCGTGAAGCACACCTCTTGCTCGTGGGGGATGCCGATCAATTGCCGCCGGTTGGTCCTGGCAACGTATTACGTGATCTACTCCGGAGCGAAGCGCTCCCAACGGTGCTCCTGACAGAACTGTTTCGACAAGCCCAGCAAAGTAAAATTATCGTCAATGCCCATCGCATTAACGCTGGGCAGATGCCGAGTGTCAAGATCGAGGCAAATAGCGACTTTTTCTTTATGCCTGTAGAAGATCCGCAAAAGGCACAGCAACTCGTGCTTGATCTTGTACAGCGTCGTTTACCCGCACGCTATTCCTTCAATCCTATGACGGATATCCAAGTGTTGGCTCCTATGTATAAAGGACCGGTTGGTGTGACCAGCTTGAACGAAGAGTTACAGGCGCGTCTCAATCCGCACCCAAGCGCACAGGTGGAATGGGCCGGACGAGTCTTGCGCGTTGGCGACAAGGTAATGCAGATGCGCAACAACTATGACAAAGGGGTATTTAATGGTGACGTAGGCTGGATACGCACGATCAATAGAGAGAACGCGACAGTGAGTGTTGAGTTTGTCGAAGAGGCTGGTCCGCTGTTTGTAGGCTATGAATTTCACGAACTTGATGAGTTACTTCTGGCATATGCAGTGACAGTCCACAAGAGCCAGGGGAGCGAATATCCCGCGATTGTGCTGCCTCTGGTACAGCAACACCGTATGTTGTTACAACGTAACCTACTCTACACCGCTATTACACGAGCGAAACGCTTTTGTGTGCTCGTTGGTCAGCCCTACGCCCTTGAGCTAGCAGTTAAAAATGATCGTGTCGCCCTTCGCAACACAGGATTGGCAGAGCGTTTGTTAGCTGCGAGTAAGAATAATGGCTTTATAGGGGCGCAACTGCTTGCACCCGCCACGCTGTTTGATGAATTGTAGGGACCAGCTTGAGCGCGTCCGCAGTTGGGGTGTGGAGGCTTCTGCCACATTGACCACGGCCACGACGGACGCCATGAATGGGGCCCCTACGACCTCTTGACCTCTTTTGGGGACTTGTTTAATTCCGAGTTGAGGGGTAGAATATAAAGCAGAATTTCTTTGTTACATCCTATGAGGCGATGCTTTATGGGGTTTTGTGTACAATGTATTTTTAGGGAAAATGAGAAAGGATAACGATTATGTCTGAGAGTGAGACAGTAACATATGGCATGAGTGCCGCAGCCGGCTATGCACATCCTGATGTGTTGGTAGAAACCGAGTGGGTTGCTGAGCACTTGAACGATGCCTCCGTTCGTTTGATTGAGGCTGATGAAGATGTCTTGCTGTACGAAATCGGCCACATTCCGGGTGCGGTAAAACTAGACTGGCATGTCGATGTACAGGACAAGGTGAACCGAGACTTTATTAGTCAGCAGGAATTTGAGCAGTTGATGAGTCGTTGGGGTGTCAACAATGATACCACTATCATACTCTATGGCGATAAAAACAATTGGTATGCTTGTTATTCGTTCTGGCTGTTCTCCATCTACGGTCACAGCAAGATGAAGATTATGAATGGTGGCCGTACAAAGTGGGAGAACGAGAAGCGTCCGACGACAAAGGATGTGCCTCAGTTTGAGCAGACGAACTATCATGCGCAGGCAGCGAACGAGACCATCCGCGCATTTCGTGATGATGTATTGGCGGGCTTGAAGAATCCAGAGCGCCGCTTGATCGATGTACGTTCACCACAGGAATACTCCGGTGAACTGCTGCACATGGTTAACTATCCGCAAGAGGGTGCGCAACGCGGCGGCCATATTCCTAGCGCGAAAAGTATACCTTGGGCGATAGCTGCCAATGCTGATGGAACATTTAAATCGGCTGAGGAACTGCGTCAGATTTATGGAGGCAAGGATATCACCCCGGATAAGGAAGTGGTTTCCTACTGCCGTATCGGTGAGCGTTCTGCTCACACATGGTTTGTGCTTACCTACCTGCTAGGTTTCCCACGCGTACGCAATTATGATGGCTCCTGGACAGAGTGGGGTAATATCGTACGAGCACCTATTGAGAAGTAAACTTGGCTTTATGTTGTGAATGGGTTGTAAGCTTTGCTGCTGATGGCAGCAAAGCTTACAACCCATTCACAACATAAAGCGCGATGCCAGGGGCGTTAAGGAGTCCTGGGAGGAGATAGATTGTATGGACCGTCAAGAAGCCATTGAATTTTTGATAGATCATTATGAAAACCCGCGTAACTTTGGCCCGTTAGAGCACGCGGATGTCAGCTTGTCGGGTGGTAACCCCGGTTGCGCCGATGTCATCACCATGCAGGTACGTTTTGACAAAGATGGGAAGGCAGAAGCCATAAACTGGGAGGGCGAAGGTTGCACTATTAGCCGTGCCGCAGCTTCTTATGTCACTGAAATCACGCAGGGTATGACAGCAGAAGAGATTGAGGCTATGAGCTTTGAGGACCTCGTGGAGCAACTCGGACGTGAACTGGTGATGACGCGCCCCACTTGTGCTACGCTTGCCTTAGGAACGCTCAAAAAGGGTGTACATGAGTATGATATGCATAAGAGAGCTAACTCCAAGGATATGTAGCTGTGCAGTGTCTTAACTGTCTACGGGATGTCTAAATGATAAAGCGTGCGCCAGTCTGATAGGAGCGCTAATGCTCGCTGGTGCAATTTTTGATGTTCGGGATCGTTGAGCCAGCGACTCACACCAGATGGGTGTGGTAGTGGCAAGAAAAGCATGCCGCCTTGTTCCCGATAGGTGCCAATGACATCCTCTAAGCGTCCTTTTCTCAAAAAAGCCTCTATCGCCATTGTGCCTGCAAGTAGCACTACCTTTGGCTGTACAATGCGCAATTCCTCCGTAAGAAATGGTTGGCACAGGGCTATTTCTGCTGGTGAGGGACGGCGGTCGCCGTTTCCGCGAGGATTTTTTCCAGGATCACAGCGTGTAAGCGAACTGAGGTAGGTATGCTCGTGTAAGTAGCCCGGAGGAAAACCAGCTAGCTCCAGCCACTTTTGGAGAATGCGTCCTCCAGGTCCACTAAATGGTTTGTTGTTGGTGATGGAGCGGTGGCCGGGCGCTTGTCCGATAACCATAACGCGATTCGTGATGTGCCCACTAACAATCGGTTGGGCCACGGGAATGTAGCCTGCTTCCTGGCAGCGTCGGCAGGAGAGGATATGTTGTTGAAGGACGGCGAGTTCTCTAGCCCGCCTATGTTCCTCAGGCTGTTCTAACTGTCTATTATTCGTGGTGTTTTTCATGTGCGGCAGAGGTCGAGAGGCTCGGTTGGCGGTAGACACGAGTGAGGTGGCGATATTTTCCCTGGTAGTAGGCCAACGGCTCCTCATCAGTATCTGCAAGCACGGTTTCTAGCGTCGTATGGTTCGTATCATGCGCAAAGGCCACTTGATCGGCGGCACCTAACGCTTCGACTTGCCCCAGGAAAATGATGTGATCTCCACCGGGATATTCTGCCACGACACGTGCGTCGATAAAAGCTAGCGTGCTATCAAGAATAGGGGCACCTGTTGCGGCGCTATGATAGTCGGCATAACAGAAGTGTTCGTAGCGTTCAGTTGAAGGCAGTGCGAAACAGCGCGAAAGCCGTTCTTGTTGCTCTGTCAAAATATTGACTGCAAATACACCACTCTCACGAATATGCGGCAAGGTTACGCTAGTGCGGTCTACACACACAAGGATCAGGAAAGGGTCAAGTGAGACAGAGCAGAATGCATTGACAGTTATGCCTGCCAATGTTCCTTTATTCTGTGTTGTCACAACGGTCACGCCTGTTGCGAATTGGCCCATGACTTGTCGAAAGAAATCTTTTTCTATTGCCATTGAACTGTATGTCCTTCAAAAATGTAGCATGGTAGATATGCCTTGTATGGCATGTAGCTTCTGTTGGAATAACTTCCCTGGTTGTAGTATCATCCTCTGCACGCTGCTTGTCAACTGTCCTTCTGTACAGTGATACCCAAAACATTTTTTGTATTTTTTATGTGCTATACTTTGATAGCGCAATACTCATCTTTGCGCATTTTTGTCGTCTCCACTTCCCTGATTAAGGCTAAAACCTTTGTCATGCCGTTTGCGCAAGACATGTTTTTCCCTGTGTACCACTGTGAGCGCGAACAGAAGCTGATTCCTAACAGCGAGTTCCGGCCCATTCCTAGCCTGTGGGGCCACTTCGCCATGTTCGGTATCTTTGAGGAAGACAAAAAGGCCATTGATGATGTGCTGAAGGAACTGCTTGCTGTTCCTGCCTAGCCCAATATGCACTGTTTATTAACTGTGAGTTGGTCGTCGATGACGACCAACTTACTTAGGTTTTCAGAGACCTGCTATAGCGAATGCGGTTCGTAAGGCGTGGAGACTTCAGCGAGTGCCTGATCTGCCTGAGGCACCAGAGTCCTCATGCCCATGAATCCGTGAACCATACCATCATAGCGGGAAATGGTGGTAGGAATGCCAGCCTCCTGGAGCCTCTGCCCATAGTACTCCCCACTATCTCGCACTGGATCACACTCAGCTGTGATTATCAATGTCGGTGACAACCCATGCATGTCAGAAGTGAGCGACGGAGCGACATAGGGATGTGATTGCTCTTCTTCATTGGATAAGTAGAAATCTCTGGAGATGAGGAACTCCTCTTTGGTCATCGGTAACAAGAGGAAGTGTAGCAAGAAACAGGAAAGATCACCGCTGACGTTTTGATATAAGGAATAAGCTCTTACATACAAGGCGAAAAGGCAGGTTATACACACATTTCTTTGAGAAGAGCACCTGTATGCGCTTCTCTTTAGCAGAACGTAAGGGTGTAGAAGATGCATTTGCGGCATGAAAGAGTCGCTCGGCCTCTCTTTCGGTAGTCGCTGCTCTTTGAAAACGGCTTTTTGATGCCATTTTGACCCTTTCTGACGTTCATATAGATGTGCTTATCCTTATATCAAAATATCAGAAAGATCACCGTAATCTACTTGACAGACTTGATATAATACCGTTTCTGAGTAGAAAACATATCTTTTCTCTCCTGGGTCCTACTCTATCTCCTCACTACCCGAATTGGAGCGATTGTATGAACAATTGGACTGTGAACGACATACCCGACCAGTATGGTCGTGTGGCGCTGGTTACAGGTGCTAATAGTGGGCTTGGCCTGGAGACGACGCGGGCGTTGGCCGCTCATGGTGCACACGTGATTATGGCTGCTCGTAACCCTGACAAAGGACGTCGGGCAGAGGCTGAGATCAAGCAGACAGTGCCTAGCGCATCGATAGAGTTAGTTTTGTTAGATCTGGCCTCATTGGCTTCGGTGCATGAGTTGGCGGCTCGCGTTTTACGAACGCACGATCGCCTTGATCTGCTGTTTAATAATGCAGGTATTATGGCTATTCCACGCCAGGAAACGCCGGATGGTTTTGAGATGCAGTTTGGCACGTAATCATCTGGGACATTTTGCGTTGACTGGCCTGCTCTTGCCAAAGCTAATAGCTACCTCTGGTAGTAGGGTTGTGACAACGACGAGCATTGCTCGCATTGGCGACCATATTCACTTCGATGATTTGCAGCGCCAGCGCTCTTATAGCCGCTGGAGAGTTTATGCGCAGAGCAAACGTGCAAATCTCCTCTTTGCCTTTGAGCTGCAAACGCGCTTCACCACGGCTGGAGTAAGCACGATCAGCGTCGCGGCACACCCAGGGGGATCGAACACCAATTTACCGGGGACCAGCATCGCCCTCTCCAATTCGCGTATCGATAGCTTCCTCTTTGCCGTGAACAGGCGGCTGATGATGCAGAGTGCATCAATGGGCGCGCTCCCACAGTTGTATGCTGCAACGGACTCGCACATCTCTGGCGGCGAATTGGTAGGCCCAGGCGGCTTTGCGACGATGCGAGGGTATCCAAAGGTGGATCGCAATGCCAGAAAAGAATATGATCGGTCCACGGCTGCACGCTTATGGGAGGTGTCAGAGGAGCTCACCAAGGTGAAGTATGATCTGAGGTCGGGATAGATACAACAAGAGAACAGATATGATGGTTCAATTGATGGAAACCTTTATGCCTTCAACCTCAAAACAAAAGCACAACTTTGGAGTACGACTATCTCCTCTGGAGATGTTCAAATAAGACAACACAAATTTTTTACCTTGGAGCAGATCACCTTGAGATAGGAAACTGCCCACGCGTCAACGGGCGCACGAGCAGCACTGGGCAGGGTGCATGATCGAGGACGAAGCGTGCGACATGCCCGACAGACTTAGGACCAAGCTCTGGTTTGCCTCCATAGTGGGTGTGCGGACAGATTATAAGCAGGTCTGCGCTCCATGCTGCTGCACAATTGACGATTTCCCGCTCAGGTCTTCCTACACGCCGTAGTAGTTCTGCGTGCGGAAGATAGCGTTGTCCCTCGTTGAGGATATCCTGCGCAGCGGTTTCATCTGCTTCCTGCATTTGGTCTCGGCGTGGCGAGAGAGGCCCTGATCTTCTCAAAAAACGTTCGCGTGTGCGGTTTATCTCTGTGTGTGGACCTGTATCCGTCACATAGAGTAACCCTACAGTCTGCTCTTCCGCCTTCACGAGTGTGGAGAGTGCTGCTATAACCTGTTCAATGTTGGTGCCATCTAAACAGCATACTACGCGCATAGGTTTGCTCCTTTATAGACAGTTGTTATTATACAAGTAGCATCAGCCAAATAACGAGCGCTCCGACAAGTAGCATCAGTGGCGTTACCAGGATACCAACTTTGAAATAATCTAACCCTGATACGTCGAGGTTCCGTTGTCGCAGGATGAGTAGCCAGAGCACGGTTGCTAATGAGCCAACAGTGGTCAGGTTTGGGCCAAGGTCGCAACCGAAGATTGTGGCAGCGATAAAGCCATGTTGAACCACTGGTGAGGCGTGTTGCACACTATGCAATGCCGAGGTGAGTACAACAGCCATCGGCACGTTGTTGATTAAATTTGTACCCAGTGCCGCACCTATCGTTCCGACCATCACTGCCCCAAAGCTCGTGCCGCTTGAGAGGTGGAGTAAGAGTTGACCGAATTGAGTTGTGAGTCCTGTGCTCTCCACCGCTTGTACCACGATAAACATCCCAGCAATGAAGCCAAAGATTGACCATGAAATTTGTTTTGCTGTCTGCTGCAACGTTGTTCGCTTCCATGCGAGAGCACCTATTAACAGAGCAATAGCACCGCCCAACGCTACTAATGAGAGTGGTATTTGCAATGCTGAGGCAGTGATGTAGGCGATAGCAACTCCGACAAGCACTAGGCAGACATAGCGGAAATAGGGTTTATGCTTGATCGAATCTGCTAGCGAGGGCAGGCGTTTAATATCGAAACGTCCACACAGTTGCCGACGATAGAGCAGAAAGAATGCTCCGACATTGACGGCGATAACCACAAGGCAGGGAAGAGCCAGAAGACGCAAAAAGGTAAGCAAGTCAAGCGGAAATTGAGAGGTGATGATAATGTTGATAGGATTGCTGACAGGTAACAAGAATGAGGCCGTGTCTGCAATAAACGTACATGCGAAGAGATAAGGCAAGACAGGTAAACGAAGTTTTGTGACGAGGGAATACACGATAGGAGTTAATATAAGTGCTGTCGCATCATTGGAGAGCAGCATAGAAATGACGCTGCCAAGCAGGAACGTGTTGAGGAAGAGGCGACGCGAACTATTGCCCGCGAGACGTGCCGCTTGCGTAGCGAGCCAATCAAACAAGCCAGCTACCTCGGCCAGTGCTGATAGACTCATCATACCGAGAAAGAACAGAAATGTATTCCAGTCTTTGAAGAGTGTTATTGCAGCATCAATGGGGCTGATAAGGCCCAGAATGAGCAACAGTGCCGCACCGGTCAAAGCGATCATCGCCTCATTCCATTTGAAAGGACGAACCATGATGCCGACTAATGTGAGTAGTGCTATCAACGCAATCAGCAATGTCTTCGTGAGCGCTGGAAGATGAAAGAGTAGGAACATAGGATAAATAGCCTCGTGTCGTTATTCGCCAATAAAAGAGCTTAGTAACTACACGTGTGTAAGGCTGAGAAAGAGACAGTATGAAACATTCCAGGGACAGTATCTGTGCTCTCCCTGGAATGTTTCATACTGCATATACTATTCATAAGGATTGGCGCGTTGCGACGGATCATATCCGGGAGGTGGTGGATATTGCCCAGGTTGTTGTGGTTGTCCATAGGGATTAGCTGGCTGACCATATGCCGTGGGTGGTTGCATTGGTTGCTGAGGATAAGGCGACGAGGGATACTGTGGGTATTGTGGGTTTGGTGGTTGCTGCTGATTATAGGGAGCGGAGCCAGGATAGGGAGGAACCCCTTGATAGGGCTGTTGATACGGATTAGGCATCGGCTGACCCATTGGCATACCAGGGGCGATGGCAAAGCTCGGCTGAGGATTTCTGCGGGGCAGGAAAAACGAAGCTATGGCTAAGAGCAGGCCAATCACGATCATGGCTACCGCTCCTCCCCAGTTATTCTGAGTATATCCTTGAGCATTTGCCTTGTATGCAGCCGTGGTAAATTCCATTGTCTGCCCGCTACTATTCCCAACAAGAGTGATTTCCACTACCTTTTCACCCGTACCCACCAAGTGAGTACCAATGGTTGATTGAGAGTCAATATCGCTGGTGCTCGTTGGATCGGCCACGAACGAGATAATGTCATTATCTTGTAATGTCTGGGTGCCATTAATTACTGGTGAAAAATCACCCTCATTGACAACATAAAGATCAGGGCTACTTGCCATCTGTAGATAGCCCGTTGTTCCATCTGAGATGTAATGTTTAATGGTATCCTGGCTCACTTGCTTGTAGGTGGAACTATGAGAGCTTGCTCCAAGGCCGATGCCAATTATGACAAGGAGCACTCCTAGTATGATAAGGACAAAAAACAGGGGTGCACGCTTCATGGAACGCCTCCTTCCGAATATTGTATGTCTACTTCTGTTCCCATTCTATAGTACCATAGGACACAATATCCCTTTTGTCTTCCAGAACACCACGTGTATTAGAAATAGAGCATATTTTCTGGAAATAAGTGTGTCTCTCGACGAAACACCTACTCTATGATATTATCGGTCTATTCACAGAGCATTATTTAAGAGGAGTCACTGAATCGGTGTATCTCAAACGTTTGGAGATGTTGGGGTTTAAGAGCTTCGCCTCGCGTACGCTGCTTGAATTTAGCCCAGGTATAACAGCAGTAGTGGGACCAAATGGGGCAGGGAAGTCGAATGTCGCGGACTCTATGCGCTGGGTGCTAGGTGAGCAGAGCATGCGGCAGTTACGTGGCAAGAAGAGTGATGATATTATTTTTGTTGGTGGGCATGGTCGCGCTGCGCTCGGCATGGCGGAAGTTACCCTCACACTTGATAACAGCACTGGTTGGGTGCCCTCCGAATACAGCGAAATCTCTGTGGCGCGGCGTAGTTACCGTTCAGGCGAGAACGAATACCTCATCAACAAGCAAAAAGTCCGCTTAAAAGACGTGTTGCTTCTCCTCGCACAGGCACGTATTGGACACGATTCCTATACCGTCGTTGGACAGGGCCTGATCGATGCTGCATTGAGCTTACGAGCAGAAGAGCGACGTGGACTCTTTGAAGATGCGGCGGGCATTCGTCCTTTTCAGGTGCAGCGTGCCGATGCCGAAAACCGTCTCAAGCAAACCGAACAGAACCTTGAGCGCCTACGAGATATCGTGAATGAGATTGAACCTCGCTTAGCTCCTCTCGCTGCACAGGCGCGTCGTGCCATCGAATATGAGCAACTGAGCGGCGAACTACAAGAGGCCCTCTTGACGTGGTATGCCTTGCAATGGCGACGTTTACGCACTAGTCGTGACAAAGCAGAGCTAGCTGAGCAAGAGCAAGCACAGCAGGTGCGTCAGGTAGAGCGCGAGTTGCAGACGCTTGACGAGCACATCACGACATTGCGCACAACGCGTCAGCAAACACAAGCCAAGATAGGTGAAGCGCGTAGAGCTTATAGCGAGGCAAACGATGCTGTGCAAAAAATAGAGCGCGACCTCGCCGTGAGCGAAGAGCGCGTGGTTGGTTTGGAGCGCCAACGTGGCGATATGCAGCAAGAAGAGAGACGCTTACGCGAACGCCTGATTGCCGCCCAAAAACAAACGATTGATCTTGAGGAACAATGCGAGCTTGCCGACGAAGCCGTAGATACAGAAGCGGCTACCCTCGCTGGCCTGGAAACACAAGTTGCCAAAGCACAAAAAGAATACGAGATGGATGAGCGGCGGCTACGTAGCGCACAAAATGATCTTATCCAGGTACAGGCACGCCTCGGTTCTAGCCAGACAGAATTAGGACGTATACAGAAACAGCTTGGTGAACGGAACCGCACATTGGCAGCGCGGCGCGACACCATGGCACAATCCCAACAATCGCTACGTACATTGGAAACACGCCTCGTCGAAGAGCGAGCACGTCTCTCCACGGCACGCAACGAAGAGCAACAGGTGACACAAAGAAAACAGACGGTTGTGCGTGCTATTGCGGACGCGCAACAGGAAGTAGACCGCCTCAAATCAACCCTGACCGAGTCCGAACGCCAACGACGTGTTGTTGCAGACCGCTTAAATATGCTCAAAAACTGGCGTCAAAGTCTGGGTGGATATAGCGACGGCGTACGCACACTACTGCGAGCACCCGCCGGAAAACTACCCATTCGGCTCGGCACAGTGCCACAACTGGGAATTGCTCCCGCCGGAATGGAACTTGCCCTGGAAACGGCGCTCGGCCCCTATGTACAAGCCGTTGTAGTACAAACACTCGACGATGCCCACCGTTGCTTGGACTATCTACAAAATGCTCAAGCCGGAAAAGCAATGGTTGTCTGGCTGGAACGCGATACGGAAGACGACAACGAGATACGTAGTATTCAGGAGCAGAGTCAGGAGCGGGGACTACAACGCTTTCTCAAAACTTCGTCATCACTACAGGAGCGTGTACACGGCTTTGCTTGGCAGTATATTCGCTGCGAACCACGTTACACCGATCTCTTCTCAAGAATTCTCCGTGGCATCGTCATTGTACTCGATAGCCATGCCGCCCTAGAATTGCTGGCATGGGCATTGCCACTGAGTCTCTCCTCCGATAATGATTTGCCTTTTGAGTCGGTTGTGACTGTCAAAGGAGAGATGTTTCACGTCCATGGCTGGCTGACTGGTGGCAGCAGCAAAGATGGAAGCAGCGGGCAACAAGGGCTACTCACCTATGAACGAGAATTACGCGAACTGCCGCAGCAGTTAGAGGGCAACAAAGCGTTCATAGACCAGTTAAATAGCATGATCAGCGAAGCGCAACGCGGACAAGAGAGCCGACGGGCTGAACAAACCTCGCTTGACAAAGAACTACAAAAAATTGTTGCGCGTATCAATGAGTTGAACAGAGCTGCTGCGAACTCGCAGCGTGAGCAAGAGCGTTTGCAGACAGAGATTCAGCTTGCTGCATCTGTGGAACAACAATTCGCCGCTGAGGTGGCTGGTCTGGAACAAGAGAGTGTGGGGGTGCAGGAGCGTATCCGTACACATGAGAAATCCCAGCGCGAGATGTCTGGACTGGTGGAAGAGCTACAGTATGAAATGGAAGAACGCGCCATTGCCTATCGTCGCCAGCAAGACGAGCTTGGACGTGGACGCACGGCGCTAGCAGTCAAACGACAAGAAGCCAAGGCGTTGCAGCAACAAGTGACGTTTCAACGTACACAAGCTCAGGATGTGAAAGCTCAGATTGAGCAGCAGGTCTCACTCATGAAAGAACTTGAGCGGCAACGACAGACCCTTCGGGAGACAATTACGGTACAGGGGAGCACATTGGAACAGTTACAAGAACGCGCACGTTCTCTCGCAAGTAGTTTGCGTGCTGTAGAGAGTCAACTTGTGGAGGTTGACCAGCAGATTACCATAGTAGAGCGGCAACGCACGCAGACACAGCAGGTGATGACGGAACGAGAAAATGTGTATCGTCGCTCCTTGCTCGAAAGCCAGAAAGCACGAGACGCCGTTGAGATGCTCCTAGAGCAACTGCGCGAGGAACTGGGAGTAGCGGACCCGCAAGAACTTACCACATTTGCTATAAAAGCAGATGTGGCTCTCGAAACAGGGGAAAGCAAAGACGCATCTATTACCTCTCATGTAATAGGAGACCTTTCGGAGGAAGAAGAGTCACAACTGCGCCGACTGCGGCGTAAAGTCGAGACATTACGTAGTCGCCTCAAAGCCATGGGAGGGTGTGATGTCGATGCTCCCCAACACTATGAAGAGGAGCGCACACGTTTTGAATTCCTCTCAACCCAAGTGGCCGATATGGACCAAGCGGCGCTCCACCTACGCTCAATTATTGGACAATTGGATGTCAGCATGGCGCGTCAATTTGAAACCACCTTTCAGGCCGTCAATGCGCGTTTCCGCGAACACTTCACGACCCTCTTCAATGGTGGGACCGCACGATTAGAGTTGACCGTTGCAAAAAACGAAGATGATGCCGTTGCACCATCCAGCATGCCGAGCGGTGTCGAGGTGATCGTACAACCGCCTGGAAAAAAAGTACAAGACCTCTCGCTACTCTCTGGCGGAGAACGTGCCCTTGTTTCAGCTGCCTTGCTCTTTTCCTTACTCGAAATTAATCCGCCGCCATTTTGTCTGCTTGATGAGGTAGATGCCGCTCTGGACGAGTCGAATGTAGTGCGTTTCTGCGATATTCTCAAACGCTTAGCGCAGCGCACGCAATTTATTGTGATTACGCATAACCGTGTAACTATGACAGTGGCACAGGTACTCTATGGCGTCTCTATGCGTGATAGTGTGTCACGGCTGCTCTCTATGAAGTTGGGAGAGGCTGTTGTGGGGAGGTAGATCGCATAGGTTTGCGAACAAGCTGTAAGATATGTATATATATCTGTTCAGTTTGCAGGCTTTGGAGAAAAAACGATGTCTAAGGTTCTATTCTTCAATCTCCCGGCGCACGGTCATATGAATCCTACATTGCCATTGGTGGCAGAACTGGTGCGCCGTGGCGAACTGGTGATTTACTACTCCTCTCGTGCATTTCAACAAGCTATTGAGCAGACAGGAGCAACATTTCGCGATTCTGTCACACCGTTTCTCAATGATGAGACCCAGGTCGATGAGAATATGATAAAGGTTGCGTATATGTTGCTGCAAGCCACACAAGCTGCTATGGCCTCTCTTTTGCCGCAAGTAAGAGAAGAGAAACCTGACTACATCATTCACGACGCATTATGTCCGTGGGGGAAGTATATTGCGGAGGTGATACATGTGCCGACAGTGTGCTCTCTGGCGACGTTTGCTATTCCTCCAATGACCGTAAAGAACGTCGTGCAGATTTTCACGTCGCCAAAGCATACCAAGCTCCTCTTTAGCTCGACCTCGGACAATATGGTGCAGATACTACTTGAAGGGAGAGAGTCATTTCGGCACTTCCGTGCCCTCGCCAACCAACTGCACGAGGTATATGATATTGAAAAACCACAAATGATGGATGTACTTAGCAATCGTGCTATGATGAATGTTGTGTACGTCACGAAGCAATTTCAGCCGTTTCCAGAACTGCTTGATGATAGTTTTAAGTTTGTTGGTCCTTCTATTGCTCCGCGCTCAGAAACAGTTTCATTTCCGTTCGATGCTCTGGGAGATGCTCCTATCATCTACATTTCGTTAGGCACAGTGTTTAGTAACAAGGTGGATTTTTATCGTGCGTGTTTCGAGGCATTTGCTGATAGTAACCGTCAGGTCGTATTATCCGTGGGCAAAAGAACGGATATTGCCGCTTTAGGAGCGATACCACGCAATTTTATCGTGCAAGGGTTTGTGCCTCAGCTAGAATTGTTGCAGCGTGCAGCGTTGTGTGTGACGCATGGTGGCATGAACAGTGTGAGCGAGGCCCTCTACTATGGCGTTCCGCTCGTTGTTATTCCACAAGCTGCCGACCAGTATCTGGTGGGGCAGCGCATCGAACAACTTGGAGCAGGAAAAACGCTCCGAAAGCCCAAGGTTACTGCACAAAGACTACGGTCTATGGCAGAGGAAATTCTGGTCCACCCTGCGTACCAACAAGCAAGTACACAGGTTGGCAAGTCATTCGGACAGGCACAGGGTTACTTATACGCTGCCGACGAAATTCAAACCTTCAAATATATACAGGGCATCTCATAGTCTGGATTACGTGTATTCACCTTGACTGGTTGAGCTCCGTTTGCTCCCAGCCTAGAGCAAAGACCGCATACTCGCCTTCGCTCTCCTGTTCAGGCCACCTGAGCAGACCCACCTTCTGGGCAACCTGTTGGGCGGCCAAGTTGGCAGGCCGTGTGCGGGCGATCACTGGGAATATTGGGAGATGCTCCCGTGCCATGTTCACGGCTCTCTGGGCCAGTTCCGTTGCATAGCCTTGGCCCCACGCGCTGGGGGTGAAGCGGTAGTACAGGTTGAGCACGCCCCAATCATGCCAGCGCCGATACTCCACTCCCCCAAAGCCAACAATGGTCTCCTGCCGGGCAAGGGTAACGGCCCAGTACCCGAAGCCAGAGGTTTCCCAGTGGTGCAGGCATGATCGCAACATCTCTTCGCTGGTGGCCAGATCGGGATGGAGGGCAGCAGGGCTGTAGTGGTAGGTCGCCGGATCGCCATGAACCCGGAACATCGCAGGTCCATCTGTCGGCTGCAGACGGCGCAAGAGCAGCCGTGCTGTCTGAACCCTCGTCCAGATGGTTACTAAATTAGTTGGTGCGAGCTGGCCGCTCATTTCATCATGGTCCATGCTTCTTCTCTTTCTCATGACTGCTCGTGTTTGCTCTCTCGTATTCTACCATCCATCCCTCCAGGCCAAGTAGGCTTCTCTACAGGAAGAGTTAACTGAAACGTATGAGCACGTCATCCAAAGATTTCTTTGACAGATTGGGTATAGTTGCTTCGGGAGCGGGATAGCCGACGGGAATCAAGACGTAGGCGCGCTCATTCTTTGGGCGTTGTAGCACCTTCGCCAGGAAGCCCATGGGACTTGGTGTATGTGTGAGCGTTGTAAGCCCTGCATGCGTCAGGCTGGCAAGAAGGAAGCCAACGGCAATTCCGACGGACTCTTGTACGTAATAGTGCTTTACCTTACGCTGTGTGCCATCTGGTTCTGTAACTAGGCCATAGAGTTGCGCGAAAACTACGATGACGTAAGGCGCCTGTTCAATGTGGGGCTTGCGCCAGTCGGTGCCCAATGGCGCCAGTGCCTCTAGCCATTCTTGTGACATCCTATGTTCGTAGCTTTCCTTCTCTTCGGCCTCAGCAGCAACTCGTAATTGCCGTTTGATATCTGGATTGCTTACGACGACAAAGGTCCAGGGTTGCTGATTGGCACCGCTGGGAGCTAGACTGGCAGCACGAATCGCGTTTTCAATCAGCTCGTAAGGAACGGGCTGACTAGAGAAGTCGCGTATGGAGCGCCGCTGGGCCATAGTAGACAAAAATTGGCGTGAAGCTGCTAAGCGTTCCTCATCGCTTATGGTAGGTAATTGATATGGAAGAAACGTGTAATGAGACGATGGATGGGGTTGCATATCTCTTCTCCTTAGCACAAGATAATATGTCTTATTATAGCAGACACTTTTAAGGGCTTCCCTCACACATGAATTTTGTGTATGATGACAAAAATATCGGGAGACATAGAACCAACTTATGAATATACCTTCTTCAGCTGCAGCACGAGAGCAGGTAAGAACTGCATTACAGGCTACTCATGGCTTAACGCTCTTTCGTGATATGCTCAATGATTCTACCATGCAGTCTGTCTTGAAATTGCTCACTGCGCTTATCGCTCCTGAACCTGATGCAGTAGAAATTGCCGATGCATATAGCCAAGCATTTCGTGCATTAGCAGCTATCGCCACACAAGGGGAAACCACGCTGTGTTTAGAGGATGCATGGCAGGCATATCTGCTTGCTGCCATTATCGATCAGCAGAATGTGTTGAGTGAGCAAGTTGAGCGGTCCGGCATAGCCTCTGTCGCAAAAACACTCTATGTGCAGGCACAACGTGATCTGCGTGTATTACAACGCTTATTTCAACTGCATGCCGATATGCTCTTGCACATGACGCTTGCTGCCGTCCTTCCGTCGCTGCCATCCTTACATGATGCGTGGGTACCTTGGCGTAATTTTACACTTTCTAACGCGGAAGATGGTACTACAACTCGTGACCTATTGGCACAACGATTTGCTGCTAGCGAAGATTGGACCGAGTTGATCGAACCGCTTGCCGAACACTGGGCACGCCATGGTACAGGTCTGTTCGCACATTACCGCGTTCTGCGTTGGCAAGGGACGAGTTTGCAAGGTGTAGCGTATCCTGACACGGTCCAATTGACCGACCTCATCGGCTATCAGCGAGAAAAAGCTCTGCTTACAGTCAATACAGAGCGTTTCCTCGCTGGCTTGCCTGCACATGATGTACTGCTCTATGGCGCACCGGGCACAGGAAAATCATCGACGGTGAAGGCGCTACTCAATATGTATGCGGAACGCAGTTTGCGCCTGGTCGAGGTGCGCAAGGAATATATCGGTGATTTACCAAAGGTCGTTGCACAGTTACGCGGACGTGCACCACACTTTTTGCTTTTCGTTGATGACCTCTCGTTTGAAGAGCACGAAACAGAGTACAAAGTGCTCAAGATGTTGCTCGAAGGCACGGCAGAGGCGCGGCCTGCAAATGTATTGATCTACGCCACAACCAATCGTCAGAACCTGATACGTGAGAACTTTTCGGATCGCGGCAAACCCACGGATGACGTCCATTGGCGTGACACGATGGACGAAAAGCTCTCGCTCGTGCATCGCTTTGGGTTGCGTGTTACTTTTCAAGCACCCGATCAGAATGGCTATTTGGCAATCGTGGCTGCACTGGCACGTCAACGGAGTTTGGAGTTACCGGAGGATGTGCTCCAAGCACGTGCGTTGCAATGGGAACGTTATCATGCCGGGCGCTCTGGCCGTTCAGCACGTCAGTTTGTTAACGAACTCGAAGCTGAATTACAGCAGCAATGATGCGTTGTACTCCTAGTAGCAATGTTCCCCATACGACGAGAATGAGTAGTGGGTCAAATACAATATGGACACGCATATAATCATCGAGTCTATAACCGCCAAGGGTCGTGATCACAATACCATACAGTGCAAGTAATAGAATAGCTCCCATCGCTATTACATATGGCTGGTAGCGTGTTTTTCGCCACAAGAGCAAAAATACCCAGAGCATTGCACAGAAGGGAATGCATATATTCCACCCGTAGAGCCAACGATGAATGGACTTTAGGGTATCGAGTGGTACCTCAAATGATCCAGGGATGGGAGTGCGAGTAGAATCGTAGTATGCCGTTAGCGATGAGAAGCAGAGTGGTATAGACTTCAGTAGAAACTCGGTAGGGTGATGTACAATGATATCACGGGAGAACGTGCCCGCTGGCGAAGCATTGTCCTTCGAGAGTAACGGAAGATATGGCAGGACATGATAGGGGTCCTTGTCTACTCGTGCAACAACGCTGGCTAGCTCATGGCTAATGGATGCATATTGAGGCGAGGCTTCGTCTTGCATATCGTACTGAAGAACCTTCCCCAGCAGATTGAAATTCTCGATAGCGGTTACTCCTGGGTAATGGTTTACCAACGTATTGGCAAGTATATATCCCCCCAGAAGAGCATGCATGAGCACGAATGCTACTACGAAATGGCGGAGAAGAGTACGAAGAACACCCCGATGCTTGGCGACCAAGAGAAGATAGGCAAACAATGGCAACGGTAGATATATCCATTCTGGACGTGTGAGAAATAGCAGTTGAATACACAGAGCCACAAGCCAGAAGGCTCGGACACTCATTGTACGAATAAAGTAGGTAACAGCCAGGGCCAGTGTCGTGAGTTGCCAGAGTGCTAATCCCTCGGACATGATAGGCTTGCTATACGAGAGTAGAACGAGATTTGTGTCGGCGAGGAGGCCAATAAGAAAAGCAATCCAGGTGTGCCTAAATAGGAGTATAGCCAGAATATAGATCTCTAATGTTGCTAACACAAACAGCATAGCCTGTACAATGCTGACAGCCATTAAATTTCCACGACCTGCGATGGTGTCTACGAACACGATGAGAAGGGGATAGCCAGGGAGACGCCACGTATCAACCAGCAAGTAAGGATGGGCTTCAATGCGTTCTACGACATGCAGATAGGCAGATGTATCTGCATTCAACTCAACGCGAGGATAATTCAGGTAATAGACTACCGTTGAAATAGATGCGAGTAAGAGTAGCAGCAATGCAAAGAAGAAATATTTGTGGGTGTGCCAATCTTTAATGATCCATCGGGTAAGTATGCGAAACAAAGCACTCTACTCCTCACCACTATGTAGTTGGTAGGAATGTTTGCTGTGTGCAGACGGAGCAACCACAGGATGCTCCGTCTGCACACAGCAAAGAGAACAAAGAATACATCTACCGAATAGATTGCTCACGATGGCCATTCGGTTTCTCCTGTTCAAGGTGGTAGCTTTCTTGATATGCTTCGTATGCTTCACAGACCCACGTACAGATTTCTTGTGGATCATCAGAAACACGCAATAAAGCAACATCTTCTGACGAGATTTTTCCAGTGGCTAGCATGGTGTCGTTGAGCCAGTTAACCAACCCGCTCCAATATTTGGCATCATATAGGATTACAGGGAAATGATCGACCTTCTTAGTCTGGATGAGTGTCAGTGCCTCGAATAGTTCGTCCATGGTGCCAAAGCCGCCTGGAAAGATGACAAAGGCATGGGAATATTTGATAAACATTGTCTTTCGTACGAAAAAGTAGCTAAAATCAATGGAGATATCCAGGTACGGATTGGGAGCTTGTTCAAAGGGAAGTTCGATATTACAGCCTATCGAAAGATTCTCGCCCTCTTGTGCTCCTTTGTTGGCAGCTTCCATTATGCCGGGGCCACCACCAGTGATGATGCCGAAGCCAGCCTTGGCAAGTAGACGTGCTGTTTCCACTGCTGCTAGGTAGGTAGGATCATCTGGTCGCGCACGTGCTGAGCCAAAAACCGTCACACATGGAGGAATATGAGCAAGCGCGTCAAATCCATTGACGAACTCGCTGGTGATGCGTAGTACACGCCAGGGGTCAGTCACAGTAAAATCAAAGTTCATGGCACGTTCAAAGGCATGCTCTTCTTTTTTGACCTGTTCGCGTGGAGGTGTCTCGGTAGGTTTGACCAGTGGTTGGGTCGGGCGACGCAAAAGTTGTTCGTCTTCTGTTGCGGCATGATTATTGTTCAGAGAACGATAGCGGTTGATCGCTTTCTTATTGCGATTGTTTGAATTGTAATTTCTGGTAGTGTTACGACTCATAACAGTAATCTCTTCTACTCCATCTGCCTGATTCAGTGTCAGTGTTGCTCTGACCTGCCAAGTATAGCATGACCTGCAAGAAAAAGCGATGTGTTTTTGCCTCATCTATAACATTGTACAGCGAGCAAAAAGCCTTACATATTCCACGAACATGTAAGGCTTTTTATGCAGTATATTCCTATCCCAGTTGCGGCTCACGCATTTGTTGCTGCTCTATCTCTATACTAGATTTCTTTTTCAAAATAACAGTTGCAAGAGGGGGTAGAGTCAGAACGATGGAGTGAGGACACGATTGCCAGAACGTCGGCTCACTCTCCATAGGTTGCGTATTGACCAAGCCACTGCCACCGTAGCGACTGTCATCACTACTAAGGACTTCATAATAGGTGCCAGGATTGGGAATACCCAGACGATAGCCATGACGAGGCATAGGCGTGAAGTTGCAGACAAAAGCTAGTGTATCGTCTGCATCCTTGCTACGACGCACAAACGAGATCACGCTATTATCTGAATCGTGGGGATCAATCCATGAGAAGCCTTCTAGGTCACAGTCCAGAATATTCAATGCAGGCTCACGCTGATAGAGAGAATTGAGCTGCTTCACGTAATCCTGTAGCTGGGCGTGGCGTGGGTCACTTGGGGGTTGAAGCAGGTGCCAGTCGAGACTCTCGGCAAAGTTCCATTCGTGCCATTGCCCAAACTCAGCACCCATAAACAGCAGTTTTTTGCCAGGATGCCCCCACATGTACCCATAAAAAGCACGCAGATTAGCGAAACGTTGCCATAGGTCTCCTGGCATTTTGTTAATCATAGAGCCTTTGATGTGGACGACCTCATCGTGTGAGAGTGGCAACACAAAATTTTCGGAATAGGCATACATCAACGAGAACGTGATATTTTTGTGGTGATAGCGTCGGTGAATGGGGTCGAGGTGCATATATTCGAGCATATCATGCATCCATCCCATATTCCATTTGAAGCTGAAACCAAGGCCACCAACATAGGTTGGACGCGAAACTAGAGGCCATGCCGAAGACTCCTCGGCGACGGTGATAGTTCCCGGTTCTTCCGCATAGACGGCTTCATTCAGCTGGCGCAGGAAAGCAACGGCTTCAAGGTGCTCACGGCCTCCGTATTGATTAGCAAGCCACTCTCCCTGTGGGCGCAAGTAGTCAAGATAGAGCATAGAAGCAACCGCATCAACACGTAAGCCATCGATATGGTATTCTCGCAACCAGAAGAGAGCACTACTCACTAAGAAGTTGCGCACCTCACTACGTCCATAGTCGAAGACGTAGGTGCCCCATTCTTTGTGCTCACCCTTACGGAAGTCGGCATATTCATACAGATGTGTGCCGTCAAAGTAGCTCAATGCTGTGCCATCTTTGGGGAAATGCGCTGGCACCCAATCAAGTAGCACACCGATACCTTGTTGATGCATATAATCCACAAAATATTGAAAATCTGCAGGACTTCCAAAACGGCTTGTTGGCGCAAAGTAGCCAGTCACTTGATAACCCCATGAGCCATCGTATGGATATTCCGTAATGGGCAAAAGCTCGATATGCGTGAAGCCCATCTCTTTTACATATTCAGCTAGAGTAACCGCCAGTTCGCGATACGTCAGGAAGCGGTCTTCTTCCTCTGTGCCTTGCCGATGTCGTTCAGGAGCGTGCCGCCACGAGCCGAGATGCACCTCATAAATGGAGATAGGTGAACTGAGTTGTTGGTGCTGCTCGCGCTCCTGTATCCACTGTGTATCTTGCCAGCTATGCTGATGAATGTCTGTCACGATACTGGCTGTATGTGGGCGTAACTCTGCCGCGAAGCCATAGGGATCGGTCTTATCAACAGAATAGTTGTCGTGGCGGGAATAGATAGCGTACTTATACACAGTGCCAACCGACAATTCTGGAATAAAGCCTTCCCAGACACCAAGTTCGTTGTGCCGTAAATGTAAGGGGTTCGCACTACAATCCCAGTTGTTGAAGTCACCGATGACAGAGATGGTAAGAGCGTTTGGTGCCCATACTGCAAAGTTTACTCCTGATATGCCATCAACTACACGCAGGTGCGACCCCATCTTCTCATAGACGCGATAATGTTTGCCTTGCCCAAAAAGATAGAGGTCAAAATCACTAAAGATCGATGGGATTACTTGTTCTGTCGCTATGTTAGGTTCAGGCTCGTTGCCCGATTGTTGTGGTATGTTCGGTACTGTCATGCGCGGAATCCTTTGAAAATATCTTGTTCTCTGGACATTATTCTTTACTATACTTTTTATATTATACCGCACATGTTATATGATGGTGTCATATGGTGTGTTATTTCAGTGTGGGCAAGACAACCACCACCAATCATTTGCTATCAATCTTGTTGAGTGAGCACCATTATCAAACGCATAAACTAGCGCTGACTTCGCTTGGACTAGATGGTGAGGCAACCGATGAACTTATAGATATCTCAAAGCAGCGGTATGTACCACAAGCAGGCTTGCTCGTGGCAACAACTTATGATGCGCTTGAGAGGGAGTTGCCTGATTGATGATCGGCCTCCAATGATCGATGTGGTGTTGTAATTCCTTCTGAGAATTTGTCAAAATGAAATCATTTTAACAATCTCCACAGGCGTTTCCTCCGAGAGATGACTATAGATCATCCCAGGTTATTCAATCAGCTTTCCAAAATTCAAACCATTTTTTCTTTTCCTGTTGAGGTAGAGCTAGGATCATTGTAAAAATCGTAACTATTCAGATGGCCCACGTAGAAGATGCAAAACATGCATGTATTTTCGCCCTTGAGCTCGACATAGGCATGAATGCAACACAATTTGCTTGAAATGCTCTTTTTGCGCCACCCTCCTGAATAGTTACAATCTCCATCGATTGTATCTGATAGGGATTTGCGCCTTGAAACCATGCTTTCTGATCTTCAACTCCTCTGAAAAATAAATGTACTGTACCCACTCAAGCCACCTGAGC
>JRHI01000647.1_pt1 | contig 35944 bp, 24 predicted proteins | sample 215371 | NCBI WGS metagenome assembly JRHI01 (sample SAMN02929681, study PRJNA255918) | sediment metagenome | biome: cave system; feature: Ice Cave; material: Sediment; isolation source: sediment from deep within a dark volcanic ice cave with no known source of... ...
GGCTTAGGTTTTTTGGGAAAGTGCAGACCATGATACAGGCAACCGGTTGAGGTGGTCCGACCAGAGCCCGGAGTGGGAGCGACGGGTACGACGACCCGGGCGCTAGTGCTTCCGGCTCGGAGCGGACAACAGCACCGGACGAAATCGGCGTACGGGTTAAAGTCTGAGGCAGCGGACTGCCGATGGACGATGAAGCGCGGTGGTATGCCCCCGGAAGGGCTGCTTGCTGGAACGGAGGCCCGTGTGTTCGGCATCCTGCACCGCATGATTCTCTGGGAACTGGTGAAGATCTTTCTCCTCTCCCTGCTGGGCATCACGGGCATCCTGCTCATGGCCGGCATCGTTGCCGAGGCATCGCAGCAGGGACTGACTCCCGCCCAGGTTGGGGCCATTATCCCGCTGCTCATCCCGAGCACTCTTCCCTATACTATTCCGGCCACGACACTCTTTGCCACCTGTGTCGTTTACGGCCGTTTGGCGGCCGATAACGAAATCCTTGCCATCAAGGCGGCCGGCATCAACATCCTTAAAGTGGTCTGGCCAGGCGTCCTGCTTGGCATCGTCATGAGCAGTTTCACCATGGCAATGTATTACCGTATCATTCCGTACACCCATGCGCTCATGCGTTCCATGTTCATCAACGACGTGGAAGAGTCGCTGTATACGGTGTTGGCACGCGATCATTCCTTTAACCAGCCACGGCTCAACTACGCCATGTGGGTCCGCCAGGTACAGGGGCGGAAGCTGTTGACCGCCCTGTTCAAGCGACGCGACGCCAACAACCCGGAGCGCTACGACATCATCGCCTGGGCGCGCGAGGCCGAGCTACGTGTGGACATGAAGAACAAGGAGATCCTGCTGCACATGCGCAACGGCACGATCATCACGGAGGGGACGAGCGCTTACCTGGACGACAAGGTTTTCCCGGTGGAACTGCCGGCCTCCTTCACGGCCGATCGGCCGCGGCGCGCCCGCGACCTGAGTTGGCGCGAGATGCTGGAGAAACGGCGCGAGATCGAGGACCTGGAGAACAGCACCACCGCCGAAATCCAGCTGTCCATTGCGCGGATGACGCAGCAGGACGCGCCGCCGGACCTGCCGCAGCACATCGCGAACCTGTATGAGAGGCGGAAGTACACCCATTATGAAATCTGGGCCATCGACGCCGAGATGCAGATGCGGCCGGCGCTGTCGTTCGGTTGTCTGTGCTTCGTGCTGGTCGGCTGTCCTGTCGGCATCTGGTTCAGCCGTAGCGACTTCCTTAGTGCCTTCATCACCTGTTTCCTGCCCATTGTCTTCCTTTATTATCCGCTGATGCTGTGCGGTACGAACATGGCCAAGGAAGGCAAGTTTCACCCCGCGCTGACCATTTGGGCGGCGGATGCCATTCTGGCGATCATCAGCATGTTCCTCTTCAAGCGACTGCTCCGCAACTGAGCGAAGGCGCCGAATCACGATCCCCGCAGGTTGCCCTTGTGCGTGGGCGGCGACAGCCGGTATAGTTCCCCGGTTTTGAGGCCGCCGTTTGACGGGTTGAACTTACCTCTCTGTCCCCCGGCCGGCTCGCCACTTAACGGTCCCATCCCGGGACTACCCCGTCCGCACGGAGACGGCTCGGTCGCTCCCGAGTCGAATGTCCTTGCCCACTCATTTTGGAGGTGTGGCAATGAGTGCCACCCGTTCCTCTCGCCTGGCTCTTCCTCTCCTCCTCTTCGTGGTCGTTACCGTTCTCGTCTCGGTTCCGTTCGCCGAGGGTGGACCCAAGCCGCAAAGCTACTGGCAGGTCGAGGACGTCCGGCCCGGCATGAAAGGCCAGGGCCGTACAGTCATGAAGGGGACAAAACTCGAATCTTTCGATGCCGAGGTACTTGGCATCCTCAAGAACTCGTCGCCCGGCCGCGATATGATCCTGTGCCGCCTGTCGGGCCTGAACCTCGAAAAGACCGGCGTCATTGCCGGTATGAGTGGCAGTCCGATCTACATTGACGGTAAGCTGCTTGGCGCCGTCGCCTATGCCTGGCCCTACGGCAAGGAACCGATCGCCGGTGTCACGCCTTTCGTGCAGATGCACGGCTTTGTCGAAGCCTACGAGCGCCGCGACGTTGCCCAGGAGGGGAAGACGCGCCGTGTCGGTCTGCGCGCGCCGCTGAGCATCGGCGGCCGGACCTTCGACACGGTCACCGTCGCCCAGGACTTCGCCGAGCCGGAACTAGCGGACGGCGACGGGCTCCGCATGCTACCCCTGCGAACGCCCGTGGCGGCGACCGGGTTCAGTACACGCAGCCTCGCCTTGCTCCGCGATCATTTCCGGGGTACCGGCCTCCAGCCGATGCAGGGCGGCGGTGCCACGACCCGTATCGCGGGGGAAGAGAAAAGCACCGCCTTGCAGCCTGGCTCACCCCTCGCCATCGCCCTGATCCAGGGCGACTTCGACCTGTCTGGCATCGGTACCGTGACGCACATTGAGGGCAACCGCGTCTACGGTTGGGGCCACCCATTCATGGGCGTGGGCGACTGCGATTTCCCGCTCATGACCGGCTACATCCACACGATCTATCCGCGGCAAAGCGTCAGCTTCAAGATGGGCTCGCCGCTCAAGATGGTCGGCGTCATCAATGCCGACGTTAGCACGGGCATCGCCGGCTGGCTGGAACGCCGCCCCGACCTGGTGCCGGTGCGCATGACCCTGGTGCGCGAGCCGGGCAGCGCCGGCCAGACTTTTCACGTGCATCTGGTGCGGCAGCGGTCGCTCCTGCCGGCGCTGGTGTTGACCGCGCTATCGAACGGCGTGGACATGGAAGGCGATCTGCCAGAGGAGATGACCGCGCTCATGCAGGCGCGGATCGAGGTCGAAGGACACGAGCCGATCGTTCTCAAAGATACCTATTCAGGATCGAGTTACTCCTCATCGCGGGCGCCGCAATCGCTGTATGGCCAGCTGGCCAACGTGGTCGGCCTGCTGAATTACAACTCGCTCAAGCAGGTGCGCATCACCCGCATCGACTGCGAGACGCAGATCCTGCCGGGACGGCGGACCGCCGAGATCGAGGGGATCGAGGTGGACAGCGATACGTATGCGCCTGGCGACACCTTCAAGGCGACGGTGTTCCTCCGGCCGTACAAGGGCCTGCGGCAGCGCGTGCCGGTGGTCCTGCCGCTGCCTGCCGACCTGCCGGAGGGCAGCTACACCGCCACCGTCTGGGACGACCTGAGCAACGCGCGCTCCGAGATGCGCGACAATCCGCTCCTCGGCAATCCGCAGACGCTCGACCAGCTCTTCGAGGCGCTCATGGTGCAGTCCGCGGCGAAACGGACCAATCTCGTCGTACGCGTGCCGCTCCGCGCCGCCGGCGTTGCACTGGAAGGGCGGGCGCTGCCGAACCTGCCGCCGAGCATGGTGCAGATCCTCGGCAATACCCGCCGCTCCGGCGCCCAGGCGATGGGCGCCGCCCTCGTCTCTCGCCACGCCACCGAATGGGTGGTGCAAGGCTCGGAATCCATCGCCTTCACCGTCACGAAGAATAAGAAAACCTTCGCCCAGCCGTGACCGCTTTTCTCCCGCAGCAGTCTCAGGGCGCATGAGGACCCCGTATCATGTCGCGATCTATCCTGGCCGCCGCGGCGGCCGTGCTCCTGATCGTTCCGAACCCGGGCCAGGCCGCCAAGGTCAAGGTGTGGGACCACCACGCTCCGGCGCACTACGAGAAGGCCCAGTTCAAGCAGGCCGTGATCAGCAGCGAAGGCACGTTGCGGCTCGCGCGCCAGCTCCAGCCGCTGGCCGGCCTCGACGCCACCCACGTCTGGGCCGTCGTCGAGGACCGCGCGGGCAACCTCGTCGTGGCCACCGGCGACGAAGGCAAGTTGTTCCGGGTGACGCGCGACGGCAAGGTGTCCGTCGCTTACTCCAGCACGGACAGCGAGGTTCTTTGCCTGGCCAGCGCACCGGACGGTTCAGTCTACGCCGGCACCGGGCCGGGCGGCAATGTCCTGCGCATCGACCCGCGCGGCGAGGTCCGCGTCCTCGCCACTCTGCCGGAATCCTACGTCTGGTCGCTCGCCATCGATCCGCGCGGACAGGTGCTCTATGCCGGCACAGGACCGAAGGGACGCATCTATCGTGTGACGACTACGGGCCAGGCGACCGTGTTCTACACGACAAAGCAGGAGCACATCCACTGCCTCGCCGTTGGCGGCGACGGCACGGTGTACGCGGGCACCGACAAGGTCGGTCTCGTCTACCGGATCGACGCGAAGGGCAAGGGTTTCGTCCTCTTCAGCGCTCCGCAAAGTGAGGTGCGCAGCCTGCTGGTGACGGCGGAGGGAACGGTGTACGCCGGTACCAGCTCGCCCACGCGGCGCCGGCTCGGTGGCGGTACAGCGGCCGCCTCGACCGGCTCCTCTTCCGGCAGCGCCGGCGGCGGTACCGTGCGCGTATCGGCGACGAACGCCAAGCCAGAGGGCGCGAAAGCCGGCGAAACGCCATCGGCGGGCGGCAGCTCCGCCGCGCCGGAGAAGGAAAGCGGTAAGGGCGCCAGTCCCGCGGCAGCGCCGTCTGCCCCGAGCGCGGGCGAGAATTCGGTCTATCGCATCAGCGCCGATGGCAGTGTGCGCGAGATCTTCCGCGAGAAGGCGATGGTGCTATGCCTGCTGCGGCCGAACGGCCGCCTCTGTGCCGGCACCGGTATGGAAGGCCAGCTCTTCGAGATCGACGAAGCGACGCGCGAGAAGAGCGAGATCGCCCGGCTCGACCATGGACAGGTCCTGTCGTTCTGCCGTCGTGGTGACGGTTCGATCGTGGTGGGTGCCGGCGACCCGGGCAAACTGTATGTCCTGCAGGACCGCTATGCTGCGCACGGCAGCGTCGTGTCCGAGGTGCTCGACGCCAAACTCATCAGCAAATGGGGTGCCCTGCGCTGGAGGGCGGATACCCCGGCGGGTACAGCGGTGACCGTGGCGGTGCGCAGCGGCAACCTTGCCGAGCCGGACGAGACCTGGAGCGACTGGTCGGTCGAGCAGACCGATCCGCGGCAAGCGATCCTCGCCGCGCCGCCGGCCCGTTTCCTCCAGTATCGCATTACTCTGACCAGCGAGGCCCCGAACGCGACGCCGGCCCTGCACGGCCTGACGCTGCGCTACATGACCACGAACCAGGCCCCGGAAGTGGCCAAGATCGAGGTGCCCGATCTCGACGCGATCAACCTGGAGAATCCGAAGAAGCTGCGTTTCAAGTGGACCGCCACCGACGCCAACGAGGACGAGCTGAGTTACAGCCTGTTCGTCCGCAAGGAGGGCTGGAAGAACTGGGTGCTCCTGGAGGACAACCTGGACAAGACGGAGTATGAATGGGACACAACAACGACTCCCTCGGGCATCTATGAGATGAAGGTCGTGGCTGGTGACCGCCGGGATAACCCGCCCGAGGAGGCCTTGAGCGGTGAACGGACGAGCGCCTCGTTCGTCGTGTCGCACGTGCCGCCGACCGTGACGATCAAGGTCGCGGGCATGGAGGGCGAGCAAGTCGTCCTGGAGGCGACCGCGACGAGTCCGCTGGTTCGGCTGACCGAAGCCTCTTTCGCAGTCAACGGCAAGAAGTGGACACATGTCTTTCCCGTGGAGGGACTGTTCGACAGCAAGACCGAGACGTTTCGGTTCAAAACGGAATCGCTGAAGCCGGGAACGTATGTCGTGGTGCTGCGCGTCCGCGACGCGGCGGGGAACACGGGTTCCGGTGACGCAGTGTTCACGGTGCAGAAGAAGTAGCGTTCCTGGTATCAGGATCTGGCCAAGATCGACGCCCTGCTGCGAAAGTGGTTGCCACTGGGGACTTGGTTTTTCCTTCTCCTTGCGAAGAAGAATGGACTTCTCGTCCCAGTGGGTGAGGCAGCCGATCACGCCGTCTTCCGTCTTCTGGAGCTTGCATCCTGGTAATGGCGGCAATTTCCTCTTTGCCGACGCCTCCGTGCGCTTCATGCCTTATTCTGCTGCACGGGTGATGCCCGCCTCGCAACCCGCAGCGGGGGAGAATCTGTAAATCTCGCCGATTGAGGCGTGAAGAGTAGGACATCAGGTGGCGGGGATGTTCGCACTGTCGATGACACGGCCGAAGCCTGAGCTATGGAATGGTATGGCTCGTTTCCTCGGCTCGCCTCAATATCTCACCCACCCCAGAGTTTGAGAAACAGCATAGAACTCACGGGTTGACGTTTCGCGCCCGCAGCATCGTAAGGGCTTGAAACAGCAATGGGAAGTCACGCCAGAAGTTTCGTCACCAGCTCGCCGTGAACGTCAGTGAGGCGGAAGTCGCGTCCCTGGAAGCGGAACGTCAGGCGCTTGTGATCGAGCCCCAGCAGGTGCAGGATCGTCGCCTGCAAATCGTGGACGTGGACCCGGTCCTGGACGGGGAAGAAACCGAACTCGTCCGTCTCGCCGAGGGTGATGCCCGGCTTGACGCCGCCGCCGGCCAGCCACATCGTATAAGCGTCGATGTGGTGATTGCGACCAACCGACTCGCGGATCTCGCCCATCGGCGTCCGGCCGAACTCGCCGCCCCAGATGACCAGCGTCCGCTCCAGCAGGCCGCGCTGTTTCAGGTCCTGGATGAGCGCCGCCGTCGGCTGGTCGGTCTCCTTGCAGAGCCGATCCAGGCCGCGCGTCAGCGTGTTGTCGGCTTCGCCGTGGTGGTCCCAGTCGGTGTGATAGAGTTGCACGAAGCGGACACCGCGTTCGACGAGCCGCCGCGCCAGCAGGCAATTGTTCGCATAAGACGCCTTGCCCGGCTCGGCGCCATACAGCGCCATCGTCTGTTTGGTCTCGCCCGCCAGGTCGATCAATTCGGGCGCGCTGGACTGCATGCGATACGCCATCTCGTAGGAAGCGATCCGCGTGGCGATCTCCGGGTCGCCGGTCGTGTCGAGGCGCTCCTTGTTCAAGTCGCGCACGGCGTCGAGTACCTGTTTCTGCCGGGACGCCGAGACGCCGGGCGGGTTGGTCAGGTCGAGAATGGGCTCGCCGCCCGAGCGGAACGGTACGCCTTGGTACGCCGTCGGCAGGAAACCGCTGCCCCAGTTCAGGGCGCCGCCGCGTGGGCCCCGTGGCCCCGACTGCAAGACGACGAACCCCGGCAGGCTTTGCGACGCGCTGCCGATGCCGTACGACACCCACGACCCCATGCTCGGCCGGCCGAACTGCGGCGAGCCGGTGTTGACGAAGATCTTCGCCGGCGCATGGTTGAACACGTTGGTCGCCACCGACTTGACGATGGCCAGGTCATCGACGACGCGGCCCAGGTACGGCAGGCACTCCGACAGGTACGCCCCCGACTGGCCGTGCCGCGTGAACTTGCGGCGGGAACCGAGCAATTTCGGCACCTGCTTCGTGAACATGTCCATGAATGCGAAGCGCTTGTTCTTGATGAACGAGTCGGGGATCGGCTGGCCGTTCCGTGCTTGCAACTCGGGCTTGTAGTCAAACATTTCCAGCTGGCTCGGCCCACCTGCCATGAAAAGGAAAATGACGCTCGTGGCCTTGGGGGCGAAGTGCGGCTGGCGGGGCATCAGGGGACCGTCCCCGCGCGGCGGGTCGGCGGCACGGAGCGGGCCGTCACTCAGCAACGACGCCAGACCAAGCGAGCCGAGGCCGAGAGCGCAGTTGCCAAAGAAGTGCCGGCGGGTCTGGAGCAGCAGCGGATCGTGCGGATTCATGGTCGGCTATTCCCTGGTAATGAACTCGTCCAGGTTCAGGAGCACGCGCGCCACCGTCGTCCAGGCGGCGAGCTGTCGGGCCTTCGAGTCTTCCGGACCCGGCTGGATCTCAGCCAGCAATCGAACAAGCCGTTCCTCCTCGTGCGGGCTGGGGGAACGTGCCAGGCAGAGGCGGAAGGCATGGCAGAGGCGTTCGCCGTCTGCCGGTCCGGCTTCCTCCAGGACGCGACCTGCCAGGCCGCGAGCGCACTCGAAGAATACGCGATCGTTCAGTAGCGTCAGCGCCTGCAAGGGCGTGTTCGAGCGATTGCGGCGCGTGCATGCGGTCGTGGAGTCCGGCGCGTCAAAGACGAGCAGGCCCGGGTAGGGCGCCGACCGCCAGAAGTAGGTGTAGAGTCCGCGGCGGTAGCGATCCGGGCCGGTGTTCGCCTTCCAGTCGCGCGGCACCTGCGTGAAACGGAACACTCCCTCGGGCTGGGGCGGAAAGACGCTGGGTCCGCCCATTTTTTCCGTGAGCAGGCCGCCAGCCGACAGGGCCACGTCGCGGACGATCTCCGCTTCGAGACGCAGCCGACCCTGGCGGGCGAGCAACTTGTTGCGTGGATCGCGCATCGCGAGGTCCGGACGGCTCGCGCTGGCCTGGCGGTAGGTTGCCGAGGTGACCAGCAGACGGTGCATGGCTTTCATGCTCCATTTGCGAGCCACGAACTCGGTTGCCAGCCAGTCGAGCAGTTCGGGATGGGTCGGCGGCGCGCCCTGCGAGCCGAAGTCGTTTTCGGTCTCGACGAGGCCGGCACCGAAGTAGTGTTGCCAGAAGCGATTCAGCGCCACGCGCGCCGTCAGCGGATTGCGCGGATCGACCAGCCAGCGCGCGAGGTCAAGCCGGTTCGGAGGCGCGGCGCTTCGCGCAGGCAGCACCGGCAGCGCGGCCGGCACATTCGCCGTCACCCGGGCACCCTTGCGCAGGAAGTCGCCGCCGAGGTGGATGTATGTTGCGCGCGGCGTCTTGCACTCACACATCACCATCGTGGTGGCGATTTGCGGTTCGCGCTGCTTCAGTGCCGCGATCTCCTCGGCCAGGCGGAACCGCTCCCGCGCCGTCCCAACCTGGGCGAGCACCGCGAACGGCAATGGATTGCCCAGGCTGGCGACGGCGTTCCTGGTCACATCGGCCTTGCGGTAGGCATCGAGGAGGAGTTGTTTCTGGCCGGCTTCCCGTCCATTCTCCGCGATCCCCAGAATGTGTTGCACGTTCGCCGGCAGCAGGGCCTTGTCCTCCGGCCGTAGTTTCCTCTCCCATTCGAGCTGTTTCGCTTCGTCGAGACCGTCGATCAGCCGGTATTGTTTCTCCAGCCCGCCAAGGCGTGCCTGCACCTCACACCGCTGTTGCAGCTGTGCCGGCGTCGGCAACTCCAGCGTCGGCTCGTCGGCATTGTTGTAGAAGGCGAAGAGCTGGTAGTAATCGCGCTGCGTGAGCGGGTCGTACTTGTGATCGTGGCACTGGGCGCAGCCGACCGTCAGGCCGAGGAAAACGGCGCCGGTTGTGTTCACCCGATCGACGATCGACTCGACGCGGAACTGTTCGACGTCGATGCCGCCTTCCTGGTTAATGAGCGTGTTGCGGTGGAAGCCGGTGGCGACCTTTTGCTCGACCGTGGGGTTCGGCAGCAGGTCGCCGGCGATTTGTTCGACGACGAACTGGTCAAAGGGCAGATCGCGGTTGATGGCGTTGATGACCCAGTCGCGGTAGGGCCAGATAGAACGCGGGGCATCAATATTGAAACCGTTCGAGTCGGCGTAGCGCGCCAGGTCGAGCCAGTGGCGGCCCCAGCGCTCGCCATAGTGAGGGGAATCGAGGAGACGGTCCACGAGGCGCTCGTAGGCGTCGGGCCGGTTGTCACGGACGAACGCATCGACCTCCGCGGGTGTCGGCGGCAGGCCGAGCAAGTCGAGACTCAGCCGGCGAACGAGCGTGACGCGATCGGCTGCCGGCGACGGCGCGATGCCTTCCTTCTCCAAACGCGTCAGAATAAACCGATCGATCGGATTGCGCACCCAGGCGGCATTCCGCACGGCGGGTTCAGCCGGTCGCCGCGGCGGCTGGAATGCCCAGTGCTTGTTCCTCGTGGTGAGACTATCCGCCACTTCAACAGCAGGAGCCTGCGCGCCCTGGTCGATCCACGCGGCAAGCCGGGCCACATCGGTGGCGGCAAGGCGCGATCCCTTCGGCGGCATGGCGGCGACCTCGGGGGCGCCGGTGAGCGCCTGGATGAGTCGGCTCTCCTGGCTGCGGCCCGGACGGACGGCAGGGCCCGCGTTGCCGCCTTTGCGCATGGCGGCGGCGGTATCGAGACGAAGGCCCGAACGCTGTTTCTCGGGACCGTGACACGCGAAACAGTTTTTTGCGAGGACCGGCTTGACGTCGCGCAGGTAGTCGACGGGTTCGGCTGCGTGGAGCGGCGCGGTCAGCAGGGCGAGACAGGCCAACAAACGCCAGAGCGCTTTCATGAGTAGGCTCGACGGATCACGGTAGGTCCAGACCACTGGGCAAGCGGCAGGCGGGAAACCATCCTTCCTCACACGATACCTCATCCTTCTCCGAAGACCAACAAAAATTGCGGGGCAAGCGCCAATCACAGAAACCGAGATTTCCTTGGCGAGGGGCCTCGAGGCGGGGTATAGTCGTACCTACTGCCGCGCCGCGATTCCGCTCACTGGGAGGCTGCGCCCGTGTCGAACCGCTGGTCCATCGCCGTTATGCTGGGTTTGTTGCTAGTTTCAGGGCTGCGTGCCGGGGGTCCGCCAATGAAGATGGGACCGCCCCTGCCGGTCGACCGTCTCATCGAGCAACTCGGCGACAGTGATTTCCACAAGCGCGAACTCGCCACCCGACTGCTGCGCCACCTCGGTCCCGATGCCCTGCCGCAGCTCCGGCTCGTGCCCGAACATGCCGATCCGGAAGTGCGTCGCCGCCTCGACGACCTGATCGGCCAGCTCCAAACCCTCGCTTTCCTCGCGCCCAAGCGCGTCACTCTCGACCTGCGGAAGAAGACCGTCAAGCAGGTCTGTGAGGAAATCTCTCGACAGACCGGCTACAAGATCGAAGCCTGGCCGAGCAATGAGCAGCAGCCGTACTCCTTCCACTTCGAGCAAGTGCCCTTCTGGCAGGCGCTCGACCAAGTTTGTCACGCGACCGGGTTGGTACCGCAGCAGGGCTACGGCGACAGTATCGAGCGGCTGCAGGCCCAGGACAGTTACGTCCCCTACATCTGCTACGACGGGGCGTTCCGGCTCACGGCCGATAGCCTCCACCAGAACCGCAGCATCGAATTCGCCGTGCTCCTCAAGAACCCCACCGCGATCCGCCGGACTGAAGGTTTGACGTTCCAGTTCACCCTGTTCACCGAGCCGCGTTTGCCGCTGCTCGGCGTTGGCGAGCCCCATCTGGAGTCGGCTTACGACAGCGAACAGAACTCGATGGTGCCGCCGAGTGGGCCGGCGAACCTCTTCGGTCGCAACCACGTCTCCGCCCGCTATGGCAACGGCTACCGCTCCTTCAGTCAACAGGTCGGGTTAGCGCTAAACCGGCCTTCGGAGAAGGCCAGCACAGTGAAGCTGGTCAAGGGCACCCTGCCGGTCACGCTCCTGGCCGCGGAGAAACCGGAGGTCGTCACCGATAAGCTCCAGAGCGCGAAGGGGCAGAAGTTCAAGGTAAATGGCGCCAGCTTCGCCATCGAGGATGTGACTGAGATGCTCGCAGCGCAGTGCCAGGTCAAGCTGCCGATAACCGACGAGAGCAAGGACGCCTCGGATAACGATTACACCTGGGTCAACTCACTCTACAATCGCATCGAGGTCCAGGATTACCAGGGCAAGAAGTTCCAGATGACTGGCGCCAACTATCAAAGCACTTCGCCGCGTCACGTCCAGATGACCCTTACCTGTGGCGCTCCCGCCGGCAACGCCAAAATGGGCCAGGCGACCAAGCTCATCTACCATAGCTGGACGACCATGCAAGCCACAGTGGCGTTCTCCTTCAAGGACCTGCCCCTACCCTGACCCGAGGGTTTCTGGGAATCGGCAGCCGTGCGGAGTTGACATTGGCAGGCAGGGCATTGCCATGCGCCAAAATAGCAACAACCCCGAAGCAGCTGGATGGCGCTTCGGGGTTGTTACGCTTCCGGTCCGTCTCTACCAGCTGACTCGTTCCACCGGTTCGCCGATGCCGAGGCGATAGCACAGTTGCTCGAAGACGCCGCTATGGTGCGGCTCCGTGCTGTGGAGGTGCTCGCCTTCCGTGATCAGCTTCAGATTGTCGTCGCGTTCAATGGCGGCCTGGCGCAAGATGCGCTCGAACGGCTCCAGATCGTGTGCGTAGACGACGAGGAGCTTGTGTTCGTCGAACTGCACTTCCATCGGTGTCGTCGTGCTAATAACGGCGATGCCTGTGCAGCCGTCGTGCAGCAAGAGTTCCTCGAAGTCGCACAGATTGCTCTCCAGAACCGGGCGATCGATGCCCTCGCGAATCAGGTCGCGATGGCGGTTATCGTCGCTGTCGTGGCTGGTTTCCAGCACGACGTCCACCTCCTCGCCGAGCGGTTCGAGCAGGGCGAAGAAGAGGTCGAAGAGTTGTTCGCGCGAGACCTGGGCCGCCAACACGGGTACTTGCAGGCCGGCTCGGAGATCACGGTACGTGTCCACTCGAAAGCCCTGGCGCGGCACGACCTGGAGGTCGATGGACGGGCGGATGGCTTCCGTCAGGAGGAAATCGCCGTAGCGATCCACTCGTAAATGCGCAGCGAGTTGGTCGGGTGTCACCAGTGCACCTTGCGTGGGCGCTCGGGATTGGGAGTTGCTCGGGGATCTCGCGCCGGCCCAGCCATTGCTGGCTTCATGTCTTGCCGCGGGGAAAGCGTTTGTCTGTCCAACTATAGGTTGTGAATCGGCCCGTGGCCAACCGTCTGTGGCAATTCTAGCGCGGTCTGAACGTTTCTCTTGGAAGCCTTTGGGGCAGCACTGCTTGCGCGGGTTGGACGCTTTGGGAGATGGAACCGCAGGGTCCTCGCAGGCGGCAAGCATGTCGCTTGCAGGGTAGCGAGCAAGATCGCCCAAGGCCAAACCGCAACCGGGTCTTTGGCGTTGACCTTGGGGTAAGGCAAGCGGGTATGATTGGGGGAACGTCTGGATTGGACCGTGGACACTCGGGAGATGGCCATGCGCGGATCGATTGGATGGTGCCTGGGACTGCTGCTGTGGGTCGCACCGCTTCTGGCAGCCGAGCCGCAGGGCAAACTCGTCAAGGAAACCTGGGACGCCGCCTATCTCGAGAGAAGCAAGGTCGGCTATTACCACACCGCGATCCGCGAGCTGGAGCGCGACGGCCAGAAGTTTCTGCGCACGACGGTCGACCTGAGCCTGACCATCAAGCGCTACAATGCCACCGCCCGGCTCCGCCTGGAGACCGGCTCCGACGAGACGCCTGGGGGCAAGGTGCTGGGCGTCGTCATGCGCCAGTACCAGGGCGACGAGGCACAATTGGTCCTGACCGGCGTCGTCGAGGGCGAGCAACTCCACCTCAAGGATGGCAAGGGGCGGGTCGATAAGCGCATTCCCTGGAACGCCCAGGTCATCGGCCTGTATCGCCAGGAACGGATCTTCCAGGAGCACAAGGTCAAACCAGGCGACGAATTCTCCTATCAGAGTTACGAGCCGACCATCGCGAGCGTTGTTACGATGCACGTCACCGTCAAAGAATCGGAAGAGGTGGAAGTCTTCGGCAAGAAGCAGCGGTTGCTCCGGGTCGAGGCAGTGCCGGACAAGGTGCGCGCCCCGCAAGGGGCGATCCAGCTGCCCTCGATGACCTCCTGGCTCGACAAGGAACTGCTGCCGGTGCGGAGCGAAACAGACCTCCAGCCGCTCGGCAAAATCGTGCTCTACCGCGCCAACCGTGAGGTCGCCCTCGCCGAGGGCAAGGCCGGACCCCCGAGCGCCGACATCGGCACGAAGTCGCTGGTCCCGCTCAACCGGACGCTTCCGGATTCGTTCCGGACCAGTGGGGTTGTCTACCGGATTACGGTGAAGGGCGATGACGATCCGGCCAGCACCTTCGCCAGGGACGAACGCCAAACCATCGAAAACGCCAGGGGGAACACTTTCGAGCTGCACGTGCAGGCCGTGCGGGCGCCGCGCGAGAAAGTGAGCGCGGACAAGCCGAAGGCCGAATTCCTCGAAACCTGCTACTACATCAACAGCGCGGATGCGCGGGTCAAGCGATTCACACAGCAGGCGGTCGGCGAGGAAACCGACCCTTGGAAAAAAGCGCAGCGGATCGAGCGCTGGGTTTTTCAGAACGTCGAGCACGACAACAGCGTCCCCTTCGCGACGGCCGATCAGATAGCCGAGGACCCGAAAGGCGACTGCCGCCACAAGGCGATTCTGTCAGCGGCGATGTGCCGTGCGGCGAATGTGCCGTCGCGGACAGCCGTGGGCCTGGTCTACACGGACGACAGGCAGCGCGGGCCGGTGATGGCCTTCCACATGTGGACCGAGGTTTGGGTGGCTGGGCAGTGGCTGGCGATCGACGGCACCCTGGGGCGCGGGTCCATTGGCGCCGATCACATCAAGATTGCCGATAGCAGCTGGCACGACGTGGAATCGCAAACGCCGTTGCTGCCGGTGCAGCGTGTCCTCGGAAAAATGTCGATCGAGGTGGTTCGGGTAGAGGGCGCGGAGTAGAAAAGTTGAGAAGCAGCCCTCAGCGCCAGCCGGGGCAAAGAAGGAAACCCTTGCTGGCGCGGCGGGCTAGTTGAAAGGAAGAAAATGCAAATGGATAGCTTGACGGACGGAAACCGTCTATACTACGGCGGTTGACTTGCCTGCACCTCCGCCCGCGCAAGCGGGCGAGGACGAGACGTTACCCGTATAGCCCCAGGGGAGTATGTATCTCCGGGGCTCATGCTATATTGTCGTGGTGAGGATTGCGCAGATACTGTCAAGGTGGCGTACGATAAGCCTTTCTGACGGCTGCACCTGGTTGGCGCCCATTCCCTCCGTGCCTGTTTCCCAGTGAGAATCCTGTGAAGGCAAGAATTTTCTAGGCGCAGCCGGCAATCGCACGCACGATAATGAAGCACAGCCGTGCAGTCGCTGTGCCCGGCCGCAGAAGAGGGACGGTAGACGGCCTCCGCGCAACAGGCTTCCTGGTGTTGAGCAGGAGGAGCGGGGCCGTGGAACGGATTGCAACTGAGGACACTCGATGACTCAACGGGATCGGCAAGCCTCAGGAGGAGTGTTTGACGTGGCCCGCCCGCGCCCCGGCGGCCCCTCGCTGCCCTCCGCAACCGCCCCGACTGCGCCTTCCTGGGCGGACCTGTTCCTCAATGCTTCGCCAGCCCAGCAGCAGGAACTCCTATCCCTGGCCCACCGGCAAGGGCTCCTTTACGAACACCAACTTCCGGCAGCCAACGGCCATGCCACCGTCGAACGGGCCCGTCCGCTGCTCGCCCGCCTCCTTGCCGGCCACACGGCCGACCTGGAATCGCTGCGCCTCAAGCCCATTACCGTCACTGATTCCAGTCTCGATGACTGCCAACGCGAGGCCGTTGCCCGCGCCGTCCACACGCCGGACGTTTGCCTCATTCAGGGACTTCCCGGCACCGGCAAGTCGCGCGTTGCCGCCGAGATCATTACCCAGGCCACCGCCCGTGGCGAACGGGTTTTGCTCATCGCTCCCTCGCCGGAGCCGGTGGACCGCGTTCTCGAGACCCTGGCCGAGCGCGAGGGGCCGTGTCCGGTCCGTTGCCTGGCCCGCACTGAGGCGCTCGAATCGTTGCCGCCGGCCAGTCGCTCGTTCACTGTGGTCGAGCGCCTGCGGCAGCTGCACGAGCAAACCCTGCCCCGCGCTCATGCCGAGGCGGAGGCCGCCAGCGAGACATGCACTCGTCTTCGCCTGGATGAAACGCGCTGGGAACAGCTGCGGGAACTGGCAGCGCACCAGGATCGACTGACCGCCGAGCATCAGGCTCTCGAAGCGGCGCGTCAGCGGCTGGACGATGAAATGGCCGCGGCGGCAATTCGAGCCGAGGCGGGTGGGCTCGACGAGGCCGGGAACACCGCCGCTTTCGCCACCGGTCTCCGCGATTGCTCGCGGCGCCGCGAGGAGGAGGTAGCCCGCCTTGCCGAGATCGGCGGCAAGGTAGAGGAGAAACTCGCGGGGTATGTGGAAGAAGAGAACACGCTGTTGGCCAACCTCGAAGAGCTGCGGCCGCTGGCCGAGGCCCTGGAGCGGGCACGCTGGTGGACGGGCGCCTGGTGGCGCGCGGTGTTCCGGGGCAAGGTGCCCGACCAGGCGGCCGGGCTGCGCGAGCGGCTCCAGCAAGTGCGAGCAGACCGGCAGCCGCTCGAAGAACAGAAGCAGCGCGTGCTCGCCGAGAAGGAAGAATTGAGCGTGCGCTTCGGCGCCGAACGCGCGCGGCTTCTCGCGGCGGAAACGACGCGCCGCCGCGCCGACATCGATGCCCGCGAAGCCGCCACCCTGAACGAACAGCACCTTTCCCAGGCCAGATGGCAGACCGTCTGCCAGGAACTGCAAGCGGAGACGCCACGTCCGGCGGCCTGCACGGCGGCAGCGGTCTCGGCCGCCTGCGAGGCGTGGCGTGCCCTGCTGGGCCAGGCTGACGAACATGCGGCCTTTGCGCGGCAATGGGCGGCCTGCCTGCACGATCTTGCGGAGGAGTTCCCGCGCCGCCTGCGGGAACTGTGCAATGTCGTGGCCGCCACGACGACGGGCCTGGCGACCGACGAACACTTTCGCGATGCCGTTGGCCCGCCATTCGATTTGCTGGTACTTGAGAGCGCCGACCAGATTACGGAAGCAGATTTCCTGACGCTGGCCCGCCGAGCACGGCGCTGGGTTCTCATCGGCCAGCCGCCGCTAACCAGCGTCCACGCCGCCCCCGACCACAAGCCTGCCCCGCAGCGAGGTGCTCGCCCCACTGCCCTGTGTGCCGCCTTCTTCCATCGACTCTGGCACTACCTGCACTGCGACCCCCGCCGCCTCCCCTACGCCTGGGTCCAGGAAAAAGAGGGCCTCTGTTGCCGTCTGCGTTCTGTGCTGCCGGAACAGAGCCAGTGGCTGGAGAAAGAGCGTGTCGCGGACTTCCCGGACATTGAGCTGCGCATCCTGGCGATGCCGCGCAGCGAGCCGCTGCTGGCCGAGGTCGTCTTCCCATCGTCCATGTCGATCGGCCAGGCGAAGGAGTACATTTTCCGCGAACTGCAGGTATTGCCGATACGGGCGCAAGGGCACAGTCTTCGCTGGATCGAGGAAGCGGAGCACGTGGTTCTGGGGCTAACGGACACGCCAGCCCCCGGCGGCGTGGCGATCGCCCTGGAAGCGGGCGTCCGCGAGATGCTGCATGGACCGCAGGCGGAGAGCAACGGCCACGCGCCCCCGCCGTCGCCCTGGCATACCTGTTGCGTGGAATTCGAGCGAGGCGCTGGCTGGCACCGTGAGCGCGCGGAGGCATGGGTCGAGCAGCATTTGGGCCTGCGCGACCTCGGCCGCACCGTCTGGCTGGACATTCCTTATCGCATGCATCCCGACCTGGCCACCTTCCTCTCCGACCTGCTGTTCGACGGTGAATACCGGCTGTCCTGCAAGCGCGGCCACGAAGAACTTCCAGCCTTCCGCGGCGCGGACGGCAAGGCCACTCCGGTGATCGAGTTCGTGCCTGTTCCCTCCCTCCGCGAGCAGGCACGCAGCCCCGCCGCTGCCGGAGTCTCCGGTCAGCGTGCGGTTCAGGGCCACGGCGGCCAGAGAACTTCCGCCCCCACGGCAACGCTGTCGCGTCGAGGCGGCGCGGGACTGGAACTTGACCTGGCCGACTTCCGTCATCGCGATCGATTGCCCAGCGAGTTCCGCGCTGCGCTGCCGAACGCCGGCCTCGTGAACTACCTGGAAGCCCAGGCAATCGTCCACGTGCTGGAAAACCTGGTCGCCGATCCGGCCGTGCATCACGCCGCCGCTGCGAACAAGGGGAACACCTGCCCGACGCTGGCCGTCATGGCCCTGTATCCCACACAGGTGGACCTGATCCGTCGCCTGGTGGCGCAATCGCCGGCGCTGCTCGCCTCGGCGGTGGGCGTGGAGATTGATGTGCCGGCAGCCTTCCGCGAGCGCGAGTGCCTCGTGGCCCTGGTGAGCCTGACGCGCAGCCACACCCATCGAGCGGTCAGCTTCGGCGAAGGACCGCACCAGTTGGCCCAGGCCCTGACCCGGGCGCGCGCCAGAGTGATCCTTTTTGGGGATCCCGGCACGTTAGCGCGGCGCAGCCAGTGGGAAAACCCTCTCGACCACCTCGACGAGCCAACGAGCGCGCGGGAACGTGCTCTCATCGCCGAACTGGTCTCCTACATCCAGGGGCAAGGGCCTCACCCCCACGCCTTCCAGGTTCGTGAAGGTAGCCACACATGACGGTTGCCTCGCCCCTGGTCTTCCCCGGCAGCCGCGTCATCGCAGGCTGGTGGCGCCAGCTGGCCCCACGCCAGCCGCGCTCCTTGTGGATCGGCCATCTCCTCTTCCACCGCGTCGAGGCCCTTGCCCAGGTAGCGCAACCGATTGTCCTGGACTCCTTCAGTCGCCTGGTCCTGCAAGCGCTCCAGGTCGTTCCCCGACCAACGGTGCAGGAGCTAGACAGCCAGCTCCATCTCGGCGTCGCGCTGCTCGGTCAGGTACTGCGCCGGTTGCAGGGAGAGGGCTTGGCTGAGGTGGACGGCGCGGGTGGCTGGGACGCCACCCCCCTTGCTCGACAAGCCCTGGCGGACGGCAGTTATGCGCGGCCGCATTACGAGCGCCGTGTCTTCCATTTTCTCCATCGCCCTAAGGCGCGGGATGAGACGCCACCTTTCCTCCACCTGGATCAGCAGGCCGCTCCCTCTGGGTCGATACCTGAGGGCTGGGCCTTTGACATGACCTGGCTACAGGCGTGTCCGCGACAGCCCGTTACATGGAGACAGGAGCGCGGCTTTCCGCTGGAAGTTCAGGACATTGTCGGCATCCCGGAAGGCGGTTTGCCCGCGGAGGTCGTGGGCAGCCTGCCCGCCTGGCAACGCATTGTCCTCGACCGCCCGGAGCAGCTGATCGCGGCGATGGTCCTGCTCCCGGCGGACGGGGGCAGCGACTTGTTTGCGGGTTTCGCAGTCCGGCCCGAGGGCTGGGTGCTGCACGCCGCCGAGCCCGCCTTCAAGATGACCAGCAGTTGGCTGGAGCTGTTTCCGGAGTTGGCCGAAGAAGTGCCGTCGGAAGCGTGGCGCGAAGCGTGGCGGCAATGGTGCCAACCGCGCGGTGTGCCGCTGGCCGAGGCGGAGACGTGTACTTTGCGGCGTCGCGCGTGCTGGCTGGACGTCCAGGCGCCGAAGCGGTTGCTCGACCGCCTACGTAATGCGCGCAGCGACGCGCTCAAGGGAGAGGCATGGCTCCTCGCCGGCAGCGGGCCGGTGCGAGCCGCCGCGCTGGTGGAATTGTCCGAGTCCGCCTAGCCGCGCTTCGCTGGACGGGGAGCTGAAGAATCAAGCGCATTCCGCCGCCGAGTATCCCGCCTGCGCATGCATCCACGCCAGGCAACGGGCCCAGTTCGCGCCTGAGCCGGGAGTCAGGCTGCCGAGCAGACGCGAGCCGGCGGCGCCTGTCGCGGACGGCACATTTGCCCCTACTCCATCGAGCGTCAAAGCAGCCAGCACGCCAAATGCCACCGCTTTTCGCGCAGCCGCCGGCACCTCGAAACTGTCCGTCCGATCGAGGGTCACGCCCTCCAGCTGCTGTTCGAGCAGTCGCCACAACAGGCCGTTGCGTGCGCCGCCGCCGCTCAGGAGCACGCGCTGCGGCGGCTGTTCCACTGGCAGGAAGCGTCGCAGGGAAAGCGCGATGCCGCGCGCCACGAAGTGCGTGGCCGTGCAGAGCAGGTCGTGCAGGCTCCCCTGCATCTGCCGGGTCTGCTGCACGGCCTGCAGGGCGAATTCCTGGCTGAACGCATGCCGCGGGACACATTTCGGCGGCCGCCGTTGCAGGAAGGGATGACCAAGCCAGCGTTGCAGGAGCGGCTCCAGGCAGCGGCCCTGCACGGCGTGCTTGCCGCCCGGATCATACTGTTCCCGGCCGCCAGTGACCTGACGCATGAGCGCATCGAGCAGAGAATTGCAAGGACCAGCCTCGAAACCGATGACTTCGTGCAGACGGCACCCTCCCGGCAGATAGACGATACGGGCCATTCCGCCGAGGTGGAGCAGAACGCGGTTCTCCTCCGGATGACGAAACAGGAGATAGTCGGCCAGTGCGGCCAGGGGCACGCCCTGGCCGCCCGCTGCCAAATCGCGAGCCCGCAGGTCGCCGACCACAGTGAGGCCGGTCCGCTCGGCAACGACGGCGACCATGCCGAGCCCCAGTGTCGAGGGAAAACGGCCGTCGGCTTCCAGGAAGATCGTGTGCCCAGGACAGCCGATGCACTGCACGCGCTGTAAACTGAAGCTAGCGCGATCGGCCACCTGCCGCGCCGCAGCCGCGAAGGTCTCGCCGAGCAAACGGTGGAGCAGCCCCAGTTGTCGGGGCTCGCAGGGTTCTGGTCCGGTGGCGCGCACGATCATCTCGTGGAGTTCCCGGCCATAGGGCTGGTGCAGCGCGTGCAGCACGCGCACCTGCAGATCGAGGCCGGCGCCCGCCGTTTGCAATAGGGCCGCATCGACCCCATCCGCGCTGGAGCCCGACGCGAGCCCGATGAGCCAGCGCGTGGACACGTATTGTCTCCATTTATGCGCTACCGGCTCGCAGTGCCAGCAAGGATTTCTTCGGTCCCTTGCCGGCGTGCAGGCCGGGGAGCGGATCACGCCGCTACGGACAGCGGCTCCGCCTGACGCAGGCAGGCCTGGACGAAGCACTCGAATAGCTGCATGTCCAGCGCTGACGCCGTTTCCGATTCCGGATGCCACTGGACGCCAATGCAGAACCAGTTGACATCGATCGCCTCGATGGCCTCGATGACCCCATCGGGAGCCAGGGCTCCAACGCGGAGCCCGACGCCCGGTTGACGCACCGCTTGGTGGTGCGCGCTATTCACCCGAATCTCGCCGGCACCGTAGATTTCTTCCAACCGGGTGTTCGGCTCCAGCAAGACGGCATGGCGGTGCGGTCCCCCCGACGGGTCCTTGTGCGGCATGGCGCGTGGCTGGTCTTCCGGCAAATGCAGGTAGAGCGTCCCCTTGCAGATGAGATTGATTTGCTGCATGCCCAGGCCGATGCCGAGCACGGGCAGCTGGTGCTCCAGGATGCGGCGGAGGAGGATGCGGTCATTCTCCTCGCGACGCTCGGCCATTGGTTGAACGCTGGGATGGGTGGACATTCCCCAGCGTCGTGGGTCGATGTCGAGGCCGCCGCTAAGGACGACGCCGTCGAGGCGATCGAGCAGTGCGTCAATTTCCGCTTCGCGGGCCAGGGGGGGCAAGATAACGGGCAAGCCGCCCGCGGCGAGGATGGTGTCGAAGTAGCCCGCGTTGAGACGGGCCTGTGCGCGGGTGGTCTTGCCGGCAGGCATGAAGTCGGCCGTGATGCCGATGAAGGGTCGGGTGGAGTGGGCCATGGTTCTCCCTCCTTGGAGATGGCGCGTAAAGGATTGCCCGGCCGAGATGGGAAGGCGTCGCAGTGCGGGCGAGCGGAGTATAGCGACGCGGCGCGATCGGGAACAAGCCCGAATCAGGAAGCCGTCCGACCCTGGTGCGCCAGCGACGGGAATTGTCCCGTCGCTAACTCCTCGAGTCCTTAACCTCAACGGCCGATGATGTACCGATGCGGATCGACCTCCTCGCGGAGGATCCGCAGTTCGTGCTCGGTCGGTGGCATCGTCGTGACTAGTGGGTCGCGGACACTCAGCGCAAACCCGGTCGCCGCCTGCACGTGTTCCAACTCGACGCCCGGATGCAGGCTCAGCACTTCCATCCGCCTCGTCTCCTCATGATAGCCGAGCACGGCCAGGTCGGTGATGACACGATACGGTCCGGTGCCCGGCGGCAGTCCTGCCGCCTCGCGCGCCCCGGGCCCTGTCAGATAGCCGGGCGTCGTCACGAAGTCAAGTCGCTCCACAAAGCGCCGGCGATCGTGACTCGTCACGACCAGGATGCGCCAGCAGAGTGAGGCGAGATCGTTGGCTCCGCCGCTGCCCGGCAGGCGAACGCGCGGCCGAGCATGGTCGAGACCAATCTGCGTCGAATTGAGATTGCCGTAAGGGTCGATCTGGGCGCCGCCGAGGAAGGTGTAGTCGACCAGGCCGCGCTGGCACGTCTCCATGATGTCAGCCATGCTGGTCGCCATCAGACCGCGGTAAAACGTGCGCGAGTCGCCGACGCTGATGGGCATGGTCGGCAGCTGTGGCCCGATGCCGCCCGCCTCGAAGAGAATGACAAGGTTTGGCGCCGTCGTCCGTTGGGCGAGCATGGCCGCAGCGCACGGAGCACCGGTGCCGACGGCAACGGTCCGGCCGTCCTCGAGAGCGCGGGCGGCGCAGCTGATCATCAGTTCCATTGCGCTGTGCGACATGGATCCAGCCCTGCTCACATTCAAGCCACCCGAGTTTTGCCGCCTGGGACTTGGCGCCGCAAAGCAATTGCTAAGCTGCAAGCGGCAGAAGTCGAGCGGAGGCCCATCCCGGCAAAGACCTGTTCGATCTCATAACTCATCTTCCCTGGTGCAGCAAGAATTCCTGCTGGCGAAGCTGCTGGAGGCGCGGTAGTCCCCCACAGCGGTGCAGATAGTCAGCGAAGTCCCGCACGCTAGGTATTCAGGAACTCCTGGAACGTCGCCGGGTCTTTCTCGACGCTCAGCCACTGGCGCAGGTGCTCCTCGTCGGAGAAGTATTCATAAGGCATGTTGCCGGGATAGCTGCCATAGGGCACCTCGCAGACCGCATCGACACAGAAGAACGGGATGACTGTTCGCGACGGGTCGCGGCGAACCTCGTCGTTGGGGATGAGCCGTTCGCAGGTGATGATAAGCTTCTTTGCGGCGCGGGCCAGGTCGAGGTCGGCGACCGTCGTGCCGCGAATACGGCAATTGCCGTAGCGGTCGGCCTCGTGGACGTGGATGGCCGCGACATCGGGATACAGCGCGGGCACGGCCAGGAGACGTTCGCCCGTAAATGGGCAAGCGATGGCTCGCGCACCGCTGTGGCGAAAGGTGTCGGTGCCGAGCATCGAGCGGGCCGGCAAGAAAGGGACACCCATGGCTGCCGCCTTGAAGCGCAGCGCCAGTGTGTAGTTCGTCCATTCCGTGAACTTCACGTCGCCCGACTCCAGCACGCGCCGTGCGTGCGCTGACAGGCCGCGGGCTTCCAGGCCGATGACGTAGGCGATCTCGACACGGGCCAGAGTCTTGCCGCGCCCCGTGAGGTTGCCGGCGCAGAGCACCTGGAAGTCGTGGGTGGCAGTGTGGCCGGCGAAGGAGAGGTTTTGCTTACCCTGGCGAACGATTTCGTGAACGACGGCGGTAGGGAGGCGGTCGCCGCCGAATCCGCCGATAGCTAGGTAATCGCCGTCGCCGACCAGGCGCGCCACCGCCTCGGCGACGGTGGAGAGCTTGTCGGTCAGGGCCCGCGGCTTTGTGCGAAAGTAGTCCCGCGCGCGGTTCGCCGAGGGGTCGGTGTAGAGTGAACCAGCGCCTTGTGAGAGGAAGTCCATGAGTGGCTAGTGGTACTGGCGGGTGGCTAATGGGGCTTTCACTGGCCGCTCGCCACCAGCCACTAGCCACTTTTTTCAGCGATTCTCATATTCGCGGAGCAGCTGGCGGAAGCGCGGATCGTGACGGATGGCGTCGAGGTCGCGGTCCTCGCGCATGTAACGGAAGTCGCGGTAACCCAGTTCGACGGCGCGGCGGAGCGTCTTCAGCGCCTGCTCCGGTTGCTTGAGCAGAGCGTAGCTGCAAGCCAGGTTGTAGTGGGCGAGTGCATCGTTCGGCCGGAGTTGCACCAGCCGGCGATCGATCTGCAAGCCCTCGGCATAGCGTCCCTTCAGTGTCAGCAGGTTGCCGAGGACCCGCAGGACGTCCACGTAATCGGGATGGCGTTTCAGGATGGAGCTGAAGAAATCCAGCTCGAAATCGAGCTGGCTCTGATCGGCCAGCCGCACCAGCGGGCTGCTGGTGGAGAGGGGTTCGGAACCCTCGTTGGAGAATTTCCCCTGCTGTGCCATTTGCTTCCCCCTGCGGATAGGTGCGAGGCGCCCGGGCAGCCGACCCCACGATGCGCTGGCCCCCTGAGAGCCCGTCTTGATTATAACTGGCGCTGCGCCGAGTGCAAAGCGAACCCGCGCGTTGAACGCCGGCCGCGAGAAAATGTTAGCGACGGGCCGATCGCAGACCATACAGGCAGAAAACCTTCCCGGTCCACGCGGGGCATGAAAAAGCCGCTGGGCCGGGGGTTGCATCCGGGCCAGCGGCTGCATGGGCACGAGATTGGCGGAGAGAGGTGACCAGCGAATCGAGGAGACGGGAGCGCCCGGAAGAGCAGCGGGGCGGTTGGGACCTCAATCCTCGTCGTCGAAATCCTCGTCCTCGTCCTCGTCGTCCTCGTCGTCGAGGTCGTCCTCGTCGTCGAGGTCGTCGAAGTCCTCGTCGTCGAGGTCCTCGTCGTCGTCGAAGTCCTCGTCGTCGAAGTCCTCGTCGTCGAAGTCCTCGTCGAGGTCTTCGTCTTCGAGGTCGTCGTCCTCCTCGTCGTCCTCCTCGTCGTCCTCTTCGCCGAAGTCTTCTTCCTCGTCCACGTCGCGGTTGGCCGAGGGCGAGAGGAGTTCGTCGGGAAGGGTGCTGAAAGACCGCCAGGGAGCTTCAGGGCCCGCTTCAAGCGGGGAACGGGGGAAAAGTGTGCCAGCGAACATCGGAGTGTCCTCGATCACGGGAAACGGAGCCAGCCGGAGGGCGCATCCTGCGCTCCCCCCTGTTATCGGCGTTCAGACTGCGGAACTTCGCCAGGCCGCCTGCACCGAGCCCCACTTCCCGAGAGGCCCCAGGTAGCGCGAAGGCAATCTATTTTGCTGCGAACGGTTGTCAATCCGGCCTTCGCGAGTTTTGCCCAAGTGCCGGTTCGGATTGTTTCACCCGGTTTGCCAACCCCGCCTAGCCTGCCACGGAGGGGCAAGGTACTCTCTAAGTAGTAAAGTTGCCAAACCTTGTCAAGCGAGCCTAAAGTCCCGTCGAGGTTGGGCTTCCAGCCGCGCGCCGGGAGCTTGAACGCCAAGCCCGCTAGAGGTGGAAAAAGCAGAGAAATCCTAAAGAAAACGTCCGTTGCGGCAGGTTCAGTCTCGCCTCATTTCGCCGGCAGCGTGCTGGTCTTTTCCGCCGTCGGGAAGTCCTTCGGCAGCGCCAGGGTGACCTTGCCTGTGGCTGCCCATTCGGTGCCGCGCTGCAGCGTGCGGATGAAGCCCAGGCAGCGCATCGCCTCCACGTCGTGGCCCATCGGCGTGTGGAACACACGTCCCTTGCCGTAGCTCACCGTCCATATCATCGGCTCGTGCTCGCCCGTCCCGCTGTACTTGGGATCGTCGAAGGTGGTCGCGAGCAGGTGGACGTTCTCGGCCGGGCCGCGCATGCCGTGATACAGCTCGTCGATGGCGTGCAGCCATTCGTGCGGCATCCCCCTGGTGACGGGATGCCCGCTGTCGCGAATCGTCACGACAAAGGGGTGGCGAGCGCCATGGCCGGCTCCGGGGCCCTTCCCCTTGGCTACACGCACTTCCTTGCCGTTTTCGTCGAGCGTGATGCGGTCGCCGAACTTGTTGTCGCGCCAGCCCATGCCGATCATGCGGTTATATTCGCCCCAGCCACTGAACGAATTGTTCGCGGCGTGGACGATGACCAGGCCGATCTGACCGCTCGACAGTTTCTCCTCCAGGTCCTTCTGGAGCAGCGGCGACCACGGATCTCCGTTGTAATTACTCACCACCACTTCGTACTTACCCAGGTCCGGATGAAACTCCGCCATGGCTTGAGCATAGTGCTTCTGGTCATCCTTGAGCTTGGCCAGGGCTTCCTTGTATCTAGCCTGTGCGGCCTCGTTATTGTCCTTCGGCTTCGGCAGCGCCGCCGGCTTCTCCGGCGAGGTGGCGACCTCGACGGAGAAGCGGCCACAGTCCTCGAGCGCCTGCTTCATGATCGGCGTTGTCTTCCGCCAATCGTGGTTGTTCTGCCCATCGATGAGCAGGACGCGAATTTTGGCGTCGGCGGCCGGCGCGGGCAGCGCGGCGGTCAGCACCAGCGAGCCGGCAAGCACGACCCAGCCCAGTTGTTTCAGCATGGAATGTACCTTTCCTCTCTTGTGGATCAACGAGACGCCTCGTCCCCGGGCACGATTATGACACAGCCAGCCGACAACGCAACGAGATAGGCGGATCATTCTGCACAGTTCGAGCCGGCATGGGAAATGCTTTACCTAGCACGGAGATTGAAAGACGCACCCGAGGAGGAAGACTCATGTCTCGTGCAGATTCGGATGAAGTGGTTCGCTTGTTGACCGCGCCAAACCCGATCGTGGCTCACGTCTGGCAGTCCGCTCTTGCAGCGGAGGGGATTCGCGCCACGGTGGTAGGCGATTACCTGGATGCGAGCTTTGGTGATCTGCCCGGTCTGAAGCCGGAGCTATGGGTGCATCGCAAGGACGTGGCACGCGCGGAGGAGATCCTGCAACATCAGGTGGTGGGTGAGGAGCACGAGGAAGAAGCGGCGGAAGCGGAAGAGCCGGAACCGGGTGGGCCGTGAGAACACCGGCGTGCGGCAGAGGGGAGCGTGGCGTCCCCTATGCCGCACGCGGCGGAGCAAGCGCGTTACTGCACCAGTTCGTTGAGGCCCTTGAGGGCGCGAGCGCGGACGGCGTTACGAGCCGGCTTATCCTTGGTGGTGGTCATCTGGCCGGTGAAGCGGTTCAGCACGGGCTTGCCGCCCTTGACCGCCTTCTGCCGCCGCAGCCGCAGCCGCAGCATGCCGGGGATGGTGAACGTGTCACCGTCTTTCTTGAGGTGGCGCTTGATCAGGCCGCCGAGCGCCTCGAAGACCGCGCCCACCTGCTTGCGAGTCACACCGCCTTTTTCCGACAGCTCGGTGTAGACCTGCGACTTCGTCGGTGCCTTGCTCTTGGCTGCTGGTTTCTTCTCTTTCGCCATTCGTCCCTCACGTGTTGCTGGAGTGAGAACCCACAAAACCCCCTAACAAGTGTGTCAGAGTAGAACAGCCGCCAGCGAATGTCAACCGAAAGTTTGCTGTTTTTCTCGGGTTTTTCATGGGTTCCGCGGAAACCTCAAGGTTCTCTCGGAGAATCACACGACTTTCCATGCCGAAGGCGTGTGTGCGTTCCCGCGGCAGCCTCTTGCAGCTGCATGGCTCTCGGCGTACTTTCCTCTTCGAGAAACGCGGCGCTGGGCCGCGGCGCACCCACCTGGCGCGAAGGAGACGTCATGCCGGAATACGTGGTGATCGCTACCTGGCCCTTTGGCCGGACCGCCGTGACGGCAGCCGCGGCGCTGCTGCAACAGGGCCGGCCAGCCCTGGACGCGGCCATTGCCGGCGCCCAAGCGGTGGAGGACGATCCAAAGGTTCACTCTGTGGGCTACGGCGGTTTGGCCAACGCCATCGGCACCGTGCAGCTGGATGCCTGCGTCATGGATGGCCGGACCCTCGCCTGCGGCGGCGTGGCCGCTCTGGAGAACGTCCGCCATCCCGCGGCGCTGGCTCGGCGCGTACTGGAGAAGACGCCGCACGTCCTCCTCGTCGGCGAAGGGGCGCGCCTGTTCGCCATGCAACAAGGCCTGCCGCTCGAGACGCTGAACACGCCGGAGAGCGTCGCCGAGTGGGAGAAGGGTCGGCCGAAGCAGCCGAACGTGCCGCCACCTGGTTCGCCGCCGGGCAGTCACGACACGGTCACTGTGCTGGCCCTCGATCAGCAAGGTTCGCTGGCCGGCGTCTGCAGCACGTCGGGCCTGGCACATAAGCTGCCCGGCCGGGTCGGCGATTCGCCGCTCATCGGCGCCGGTCTGTACGTGGACAACGCCGGTGGCGCGGCCGGTGGTACCGGTGTCGGCGAGGAGATTATCCGCATCGGCGGCAGCTTGCTGATCGTCGAGTCGATGCGTGCCGGCCGGACGGCGCAGGAGGCTTGCGAGCAGGCAGTGCGGCGCGTCAATGCAGTGGCGGTCCGGCGCGGCGTCCATCCTGCGCGCGTGGCGTTTCTGGCGCTGAGCCCCACGGGCCACGTCGGGGCGGCTTGCACGGCGCAGACCAACTTCGAGTATGCGGTGGCCCGATTGGGGAAGATCAAGCTGCACAAGGCGCCGGAGATCGAGGCGGAGAGCAAGTAGGCTCTGCAGCATTCCGTGAAGCCGCGACGCGGTGCGGAGCCCAGCCCGGCGGCAGCCGGTATGATGGGCAGCCTGAGCCCCAAGCAAGAGAGAAAAGATACCTTGCTTCCGAAGCGGGCTAGTTCAGAACTGCCATGAACAGGTAACCTGCCACAGGCCGGTCTCCGAGCGTGGCGTGGTCAGCGGCACGATAACGCCGCCCGACATCCACCAGTTCTCCCCCATGCGCCAGTGCAGGCCGGGGACCAGCTCCCACACGGCCGGCGGTCCATTTCGGTTATCGCCTTCCACGCGATACCGCCCCAAGGCCTCCAGAAAGAGATGGACCTGCGCCAGCGTGAGCGCGTCAAAGGTCGGCAGTCGGTGCTCGACCGCAATGCCGTAATGCAGACTGTTCCCGAAATGATCGTCCCAGTGTGGCTTCATCCGGACGCTCTTTTCAACGAACCCTTGAATGGCGGTTTCGTCGGTCAGTTCGTGGACCAGGGCAAGGTTCGGACTGAGCACGGTAGGACCATCAGCCACGCCGTCGAACTCCAGGCCAGCCGGCGTCACCGCCTGGAAACCGATCTTGCAGCCGGTGTGATCCGTGTCAAACAGGTGTAATTGCGAATGGATCTTGTAGAAGCCGGGACCGCCGATGTCGCCGGGCCGGCGCAGATCGAAATAGGGGTTATCGGACCACATGGCGGCCTGGAAGGCTTGGTCCGAACCACCGCCACCCGAGCCGAGCGCGTCCGGGTCGCCGGCAGCAGCCTCACCTTCGAGGCCGGCGCCGAGCGGGCCACTGAGGGGGCCGCCGGGTATCCCGAACAATCGGGCGCCACGATTCCAGGGAGACGTTGGCCGGTCGTTGTCCGAGGGGTCGGCCCACAAGTTGGGATCGAAGAGCCGCGGCAGCACGGTTTCCTGGGGAGACGGCGTCACCGGCAAGCGCTCCTGCCCGCGGGCCGGCGCGCCGGCAATCAGGGCCACGGCAGCGCCGAGCAAGCAGAGCAGACTTTTTGTGGCTGTGCGTCGGTTCATAGGCGAAACGTTGGCGGTGACAACTTAACCGCCCAGGCATCCCGAGATTCACCCAGCGAGCACGTCCAGGAAGGCGATCCCGGCGACAGGCATATCGGCAATCCGCCTAGGAAACAAGACGATTCGTGCGCTGGTGGAATCGCGGAAAAGCGGGAGTTGGGCAAGTATTGCCCCGGCAAGGAAGAACCCCACGAACCCGCAACACAGGACGGGGAAATTACTCGGTCGGTCACGCTCTGGGCTCCAGCGAGAAAGCAGTCGCGCCGGTCAAATCTGGTAACTTGGCGCGCCCAACGGCGAATCGGGGCTCTTGATCCGCAGCGATGGCTTCTCCAGCGACACCACCGTATACGCAGGCACGCTATGCGTCAGCCAAACGCTCGAACCAATCACCGCATGATGCCCGATCACCGTGTCGCCGCCAAGAATTGTCGCATTCGCATAAACCACCACGTCGTCCTCCAGCGTCGGATGCCGTTTCATGCCGCGGATGATGTTGCCGGCGGCATCGCGAGGGAACGACAATGCTCCCAGCGTCACGCCCTGGTAAAGTTTGACGTGATTGCCAATATCGCACGTTTCGCCGAGGACGACCCCGGTGCCGTGGTCGATGAAGAAGCTGTGTCCGATGCGGGCGCCTGGGTGGATGTCGATACCTGTCCGCGAATGCGCATGCTCCGTCATCATACGCGGAATCAGCGGCACGCCCAGCAGCAGCAACTCGTGCGCGATGCGGTAGATCGTCACCGCCTCCAGACCGGGATAGCAGAAGATGATCTCGTGAAAACCCTTTGCCGCCGGATCGCCATCATAGGCCGCCTGCACGTCCTGCTCCAGCGTTAGCCGCAGCTCCGGCAACCGCTTCAGCAACTCGACCGTCTTCTGCTGGGCCAGCGCCTCGAAATCGGCCTGCGGCGTCTCGCGGCAATACTCGTGACGCAATGCCCGTGCAATCTGCTGAGTCAATTTATCGTGCAGGCCGTCGATCAGGTCGCCGACGTGATACTCGACGTTACCCATGTGCAGGTTCTGCCGCCGCCAGTAGCCGGGATAGAGAATGTCCATCAAATCGCACAGGATCTCGACGATGACCTCGCGCGACGGCAACGGCCGATGGCCAAGATGGCTCGTCCGGTCGCACTCGGTGTAGGTGGCGACAACGGCTTCGGTGATCTCCGGTAGACCTTCCTTCAAGCGGATGTCAGTGGCCATGAACGAGACTCCTTGTACCGGCAGGTGCGGGCGGCGGGAACGAGGCGGTGAACGGGACTTCCGCCGAGGCGGAACCGAAAGAGGCATGGCGATCGCGGGGGAGAGTGCGTCAGCGCCCGGCGATCGCCGAACGACAACCGCAGCCGAGAGAACTGGGGAGTGCAGGCCAGAACAGCAACGGCACCAGCCACCTCATTGGCGAGAGACAACCAACCGAAGCCAGGGGCCGCATCACCACAGCCCCATCCTTCCGCATCTTACCCGGTTCGCAGAACAGCGTCAAACTGCCTGAGATAATCTTCGGAAGCGTGGCCGCGGAAGTGGAGGAAATTCCGCTACCACCTTCCGCCGGGGTGTCGCCGCCATCGTGGGCAGCCGCTGCCCGAATCTTGGGCGATGCTACCGAGGGGCGGACGGGAACAACAGCTGCCTCTCGACAAGCGCTTTTTCATAAGTCCTTAGCTGGAAGTATCGTGCGCCTTCTTCAGCCCGAGCAGAACGGGCGTGCCTGCCATTGGCTCGGCATTTGCTTCAATGGGGGTGCTTTGACACAGAGCCGTCCGACTCGTACTGGCCATGGGAGAGGTGGCGCTGGCGGGTGGGACGGCTTTTTTTTCGCCTTGCAAAAATCCTGCTTCGGCAATGCGGTAGAATTTGCTATCCTGGGGAGACCTGGAGTGGCCCCGGTCCGTCCCGCTCATTGCCATGCTGTGACTGGAGTTCCGTGGTGGGGTGGTACCGGCCTCCGAGAGGGCATTACGTTGACCACGGTAATCGCACCCACCGACCCGGCACTCGCACCCGAAGCCGAGGTGCCACGCATCTCCTCAAGCAATCGGTTTGGCCCGCGCTGGTGGAACCATTTGAAGGCCCTGTTCGGTCCACCCGCTCAGCGCCGGTTAGCGTACGCCGCCCTGCAGATTGACCGCATTCGCCACTGGGAGGCGGAATTCAGCCGGCTCTCCGACGCCGAGTTGCGCCTGCGCGGCCCGCAACTTCGCGGCCGCTCCCGCGGCGGCGAATCGCTCGACCGCTTGCTGCCCGAAGCCTTCGGCCTTGCGTGCGTGGCCTCCTATCGCATCCTGAAGATGCGTCCGTTCGATGTGCAGCTGGCCGCCGGTGTCGTCCTGCACAACGGCGCTCTTGCCGAGCTGGCAACCGGCGAAGGCAAGACCCTCGTGGCCGTCATGCCGACCTTCCTCAACGCGCTCCCCAACAAGGGCGTCCATGTCACCACGGTCAACGATTACCTGGCCCGCCGCGACGCCGAGTGGATGGGGCCGATCCATCAGTCGCTCGGCTTGACCGTTGGCGTACTCCAGCAGCAGATGCCCGATCAGGAGCGCATCCAGGCCTACCGCTGCGACATCACCTACGGCACCGCCTCGGAGTTCGGCTTCGACTTCCTGCGCGACCGCCTCAAGGTGTCCGGCAGCAAGGGCCAGGAGACGCCGTTCTGGGCGGCGTGGCAGGCCGGCTTCGAGTCGAACCGGCCGATGGACCCCAAGGTCCAGCGCGAGCACAACTTTGCCCTGGTGGACGAGGCCGACAACGTCTTCGTCGATGACGCCAAGACGCCGCTCATCATCGCCGGCATGACGCGCCCGGCGACCCTCGACGAACAGGTTGTCTACCACTGGGCCGATCGCGTTGCCCGGACGATGGCACGCCAGCAGCACTTCACGCTCGACGAGAAGAAGCAGAAGATCGAGTTGACCGACGAGGGCAAGCAGATCGTGCGCTGGTCCAATCCGCCGGTCGGCGAGCACTCGCACGCCATGGACAAGCTGCACGAGCACATCGAACGCGCCCTGCACGCCAATCACCGTTTCCGCCGCGATCAGCATTACCTCATCGAGGACGAGAAGGTCGTCCTCATCGACGAGGGCACCGGCCGTCGCCAGCCCGACCGCCACTGGCGCGATGGGCTGCACCAGGCCGTCGAGGCGAAGGAAGGGGTGCCGGTCACCAAGGCATCCGATCACGCGGCCCAGATTACTTTTCAGAGCTATTTCCGCCTTTACAAGAAGCTGGCCGGCATGACCGGCACCGCGGCCCAGAACTGGATGGAGTTGCGGCGAGTCTACAAGATCTGGGTGGTGTGCGTGCCGACGAACAGGCAAGTCATCCGCGAGCTGTGGCAGGATCGCGTCTTCCCAAATGAGGATGTCAAATTCGACGCTGTGGTCGAGGAAGTGCAGCGATTGCGGACGCAAGGCCGGCCGGTGCTTATCGGTACGCGCTCCGTGGAGAAGTCGGAGAAGCTGAGCGAACGCCTGAAGCTGGCGGGCATCGAGCATCAGGTGCTCAACGCCAAGCAGCACGAACTGGAAGCGGGCGTCGTGGCCCAGGCGGGCGTGCCGGGCAAGGTGACGATTGCGACGAACATGGCCGGCCGCGGCACCGACATCAAGTTGGGGCCAGGTGTCGCCGAGGCAGGCGGTTTGCACGTGCTCGGTACCGAGCGGCACGAGGCGAAGCGGGTCGATCGCCAGCTGACCGGTCGTTCGGGTCGTCAAGGCGATCCAGGCAGCTGTCAGTTCTTCCTGTCGTTGGAAGACGAGCTGCTGGAGGGCCTGGGCCCGTGGCGTCAGGAAGCGCTGCGGCAGCGCGGCCTGCGCGGCGGCAACGAGGATTGGCAGCGCTATTTGAGACTGTTTCGCAAGGCGCAGCGGCGCGTCGAGAGCCGCCACTATCGCCAGCGCGTGGACCTGATGGTTTACGAGAAGCAGCGGCAGGAGATCCTCAAGGACCTGGGCGCCGATCCGTACGTCGATTGACGCCAGCGTCGTATAGCCGCGACACGCAGCGGAGCGCGGGCTGCGCGCTCCGCCTTCATCCATGGCTCGTACGCCGGCAGCACCCGCTCGAGCGCGGCGGCGCACGTCAAACATACCTTCCATCCCTTCGGCGCGTCCTCGTTGGCTGCCCTACGCGCTAGCGCGGCCACCAGGAACAAGGAAGTACCCGGATGCGTCGATAGGTCTCGACGCCAAATAGCGAGGTGTCATGGCTCCTCCTGAGAGGTCCTTCCGGGCAGTGACTTGCCGTGCTCACTTGAAGATCCGGTCCAAGGTACTCAGTGGAGTGTCGGCTGTCTGGCTATTGAGTATCTCGTTCCAGGCCCATTGAATGTCGTCTTTCTGGGAGTCGGTCAGCATCCACGACAGCGGCGGCGCGTGGCCGACAGGCGGATTGAAGGTGAAACGCGTCGACTCCACACGCACCCCGCGCCGGCGCGCGGTGTCAACGAACAGGTCCAGGGCAAAATCGTTCCGTTCGGCCTGGGACGCTACCCGAACATTCTGGAGTGTGTCGATTGGTCCCAGCAGGGAGTAAACCCAGCCCGCGTTCTGCTGGGCGGGTACCACGTGGTCGTCCGGAAACGGCATGATCCGCACCAGCAGAATCTGATCGAATGCTCGGCGGCGGTCCTCAAGAGTGAAGGACGAGGGTTCGAGCAGCCGGTCCAACCATGTGAGTGCGGTCGTCATACCCTCATTGTCCGCGTAGCCGCCGTCGGCGCAGTGGTAGGCGTCCTCCTCGGACCAGGTCCGCTCACGCAGGGGCAGCGGGCGGCAAATGGGACTGATGAAAGGAAAGGTAGCCGATAGCCTCACCGCCGTGGAGACGCGCGGCCGCGCCGTCGGGTAGAGCGTCAACAGTTCTCGCGCCGACGTGGCGATGGCCGGATCTCCACCGCTCCCCGATACCACCGGAGAGCACAGCAAACGCTGCCCGGTCTCCACCAGGGTCGCATTGAATACCGGAGTGGGCAGTGAACTGTCACGGATACGAATGGCCCAGTCTTGAAGGCGAGCCTCGTGCGAATCAAGACGACTCCGCCAGGCATCTTCGATCCGCGATCCGCGATCGTCCGTGAGACTCACCAGCGGTGGAAACAGCGACCGCAGCAGGTCGGGGAAGACCAGTCCCCAGGCGGTCGCGTCCAGGCTCGAGGCCATGGCTCGGCCACAGATCGAGCCAGGAGTGGACTGGTGCCAATCATCCAGGGCCAGAGCCTGAGGCAAGAGAGGCGGTCCATCAGCCTGCAACTGATCGAGGTAATACATCACGCCGACGCTGCCGCCAGAGACCGCACTGAGCAACCCCAGGGAGCGCGTGAAGTCGTCCCCATACCGCTGGTGGAGCCCAACGAGCACGCGCGCGGCCCACGCGGCCGCCTGGATGCCTCCTCCCGATGCTGTGACGACCACCAGGGTCTTCCGGTCCTTGCCCTCGCTGGGTTGGCCCGTGTCCAGGTCGAGCCCGTGGGTAACCGCCGGTATGCGCCAGGCGAGGGCAGCCTCCTGGAAGGTGGGCGCTGAGGGCACTGGCGATTCCTCGACTTTCCCCAGGCCGGCGCGATCTGGACGCAGGTTGTAATAGTGGTCGGTGCGGTTGAACCAGTAGAGGAGGAACGAGAACAGGCCCACCGCAAGCAGCACGGGAAAACGGAACAGGTCGAGCGCGAAGGCCACGCCCTGCAAGAGGAAGCCGACCAGTAGCAAGAGCAGCAACACGAAGCACACCGGCGGAAACCGGAAATTGCCATTGGGAACCAGCCGCAGGGTGGAGACTACCGCATAACTCACCAGGTAGACGACGAAGACGATCAGCATACCCACGGACACTTGAGCATGGCCCGGCGCTAACCGCCGCGCAGTCTCCGGTCCCTCGACATAGCCCCGCTCGTCGAGAAGTCTCAGCAGCGCTACCCCTTTGGCATCGATCGCTTCAGCGACCGGGCCCGGTTGCAGGCCGCAGACACGAGTCAGCACGTCGCTTAGCGCCGTTTGCAGCGGAAACAGGCTGGCGACTTTCGACTTGGGGCAGACGAGCGCTTCCGCGACCGTGGCCGTTAGCAGGAGCAGCAGCAGAGCCATCGCCGTCCCGCCCCCAAGTCCGATCAGGGCCCAGGCAAGTGGACGCCGGGTGGGTACTTCAAGGAGGCTGGTACGGAGGCAGGCATAGGGCACGGGCAGTCCCAGCAAGAAAGCGACGACTGTCCGCAGCAGTCCCCAGGACTCACTGCGAAGGTCCAGGTCAGCACCCGTGGCACCGATGATCGTGGTGCCATAGCGTACCGGAGCGTTCAGCTCCACGATCCGCGTCGTGGCCAGCACCATGGTGGCCACCAGCAGGGCCATCCACGTGACGTGAAAGAGTTGCCATGGTCCTTGCAAGGCGAACAGATTGCTGAGGAGGCGCGGCGCGACGCGCTGGCCGAGCAACACCAGTCCGGCCAGCAGCACCGCGACAGCGAGGCTGTAACGGCACAGCAAGATGAGTTCAACAATGTTGCGGCTCGTTGGCCAGTGGTTGAAGGTGAGGACGAGGGCGACGACGAGGGCCAGAACGGCGAGCCAGCCGAACACGAGTCCCAGGCTGAACCGGGTTTCCGCCCAGCGCGCGCGGCCGTGCCGTGCTGCTGCCGCACGCGCGACGGCTGCTCGGCGTTCGGCAGGTGATGGGAACCGAACCAGAAAGCCCGTCGTCGCCAGGATCGCCAGTGCGAGGATCATGAGGACGTAATCCACGGACACACTCCTCTGTTGTGACGCGGCCGTCCTATTCGCAACTAGTTCTACTGTAACCGTTTTTCCAATTCACGCCCGCGCGGCGGCGGG
>JRHI01000648.1_pt1 | contig 35894 bp, 32 predicted proteins | sample 215371 | NCBI WGS metagenome assembly JRHI01 (sample SAMN02929681, study PRJNA255918) | sediment metagenome | biome: cave system; feature: Ice Cave; material: Sediment; isolation source: sediment from deep within a dark volcanic ice cave with no known source of... ...
GGTCCCCACCCCACCACTCATCCACCCCCGCCCCTACGGGGACGAACGGCATTTCCTCCATACAAGCTCTTCCTTCTCCTTAGATTGATGTCTCTTGGACGCGCTCAAGCTGGTCCCTACACTGGCCCCTACGGAGCACATCCTAACTGCAACAACTTTGTGTTACAGCAATATTGTGCAGAAGGTCTGGGAGGCATCTGCACATCTTTCATCACCGTCGTAAAGATATCGTTGTACATAGCAGCAATCATCGGACCAACAGCAGCACCACCTTCGCCACCATTCTCCTTCATCGCCACAATAGTAAGCGCGGGCAGTTGTGAAGGATTATTGATATCATAGGGTGCTGCGGTAATCAGCCAGCCATGTGCAGGTTTGTTACCGCCCACCTCAGCAGTGCCTGTTTTACCAATAATACCCCAAGGTGAGCCAACGAAGTTGACTTCAGTCAATGAGCCAGAACCACAACGCACCACTCCATACATACCCTGGCGCACCTTAGTAGCCGTTTGCTGAGAAATCGGTGTGCTCAACAGCTGTGGGATAGTGCTCTTGACAGGAGTCTTATTGGGATCAAGTACCTGCGTTACTAACATTGGGCGCATAAGCTGTCCATTATTTGCTGCTGCATTGTCAAGCAATGACATTTGCATTGGCGTTACAAAGTCAGTTCCCTGCCCAAATGCATCTGCGGCAAGCTCGTTATTCACCAGCGTCTGTTTTCCAGGCGGCAACACAGAACTTGCTTGCACTGGCAGATCAAAAGGTATAGTCCGCCCAATATAGAAGCGATTGTTATAATCGAGCCAAGTAGAGGCATCTGTATGCACCCCTATTTGCGCGAAAATGATGTTATCCGAGTGCGTATATCCATATTCAGTCGTGACAGGAAAGCGAAATGTGTATGGTGTCAGGTTGTTGCCTATAGGACCGAAGACCTGCCCATTATAGACAACCGCACTATTCGTTCCAAGAGCATGATCTTTGTCAAATGGCTCATTCAAGTTCGTATGACCTGAATCAAGCCCCGCCATCAGCGTTATGGTTTTGTACGTTGAGCCAGGCACATACAGACCCTGTATAGGGCGTTCTAACAACGGTTGCTCTTTATCAGAGTTCTTCATGTTGAAGTAGGAAAGATCTCCATGAGCGAGCGTCTGCACCATTTTATTAGGGTCGTAACCAGGACTGCTCAACATCGCCAGAATCTCGCCCGTCTTGGGGTCCGTCACGATTACAGACCCACGATCTGACTGGAACGTATTCCGATTATCGATAGTGATCGGAGTATTAAAATCTTTGCTGACGATTTTTTGAATACTCTCATCAATCGTCAGGTAGATGTCATCACCAACAGGGGGACGATGCAGCGTCCGATTTACAGTATTATCGAGCGAGGTCAAACCGATGCGTCCGCTCAGATAGGGATCATATGCCGCTTCTAGCCCTGTCGCGGGAAAAGAAGGGCTGACATAGTACCCAATCAGGCTAGCTAGTGAAGGGTCCGTGTAATGCCGTATATATCCACAAGGGCCAAGTTGTGTGGACTCTGCCAGAACCACGCCGTGGCGGTCTAAGATACGCCCACGTATCGGAGCACTATCGGACAGGCAATGTCGCCCATTATGAATATTGGACGTAACCTGCTGAGCTACGACTACCTGCCAGTAGACAAGACCCGCACTCAATGCGATAAACAATGCGATAAACAATGTTGCCAATTTACGTATGCTCGCGCTAATATCCATGAAGACACCCTTTTTTGATACATCATGATATATATTTCTTTGGCGCTACTATATCATTGATACCTCACCTTGGCAAGTATGGACGCAATTCATTGCGCCCCTACCACGTTACCTATGATAATTGTGGAGCAGTTCTTCGATACTATCGCCACCGAACTTTTCGAGCACAGCCTCAGCCAGTACAATCGCCATCATCGCCTCGCCGACAACACCTGCCGCTGGAACGACACAGACATCGCTACGCTCGTAGCGGCTCTGATCGACGTTTTGGAGCGTTGCCATATCTACTGAAGGCAGAGGGTGTGCTAATGTCGGAATAGGTTTCACACCAACCCGCACGACGATAGGTTCGCCATTGGTAATGCCGCCCTCGACACCACCTGCGTTATTACTGAGATGAAACCAGTGGCCATCTTCGTCATGGCGCAGCACATCATGCACATGCGAACCCGTTGTCCGTGCCGCCCCAAAACCGGTACCAATCTCCATCGCTTTGGCCGAAGGAATACTCATCATCGCCATACCCAGCCGTGAACTCAGACGGCGGTCCCACTGGCTAAAACTACCAAGACCGATGGGCACGCCAAAGGCGACAACCTCAAATACGCCACCACACGTATCTCCATCCTGCTTGGCCGCAAGAATACGCGCAATCATTTTTTCCGTCAGCTCGGCATCCGCACAGCGCATAGGTGAAGCTTCTACCTGCTCCCACATTTCGTCGGGATAGGCATTCCGCGTCATGGGGCGTGACGTCTCATAGCCAACTTCGACAACCGAGAGAACATGGCTATGTACGGTAATGCCAAGCAGTGCCAAAAATTGGCGACAGAGACCACCAACCGCCACGCGTGAAGCCGTTTCGCGTGAGCTAGAACGCTCAATCACGTTGCGCACATCGCTATGCCCATATTTCATGGCCCCCGTGAAATCAGCATGGCCCGCACGCACACGGGTTACAGGCTCAATCTCAGCCTCAACAGGTGCAGCATTCATGCGCTCTTCCCAGTTGACCCAATCGAGATTTTCAATCTGCATCGTGATGGGCGAACCAAGAGTTTTCCCATGCCGCACTCCCGCTAGAAAGCGGATCGCATCCTTTTCAATCTTCATGCGTCCACCGCGCCCATAGCCACCCTGCCGACGACGTAGGTCAGCATCAATGAGTGTCTTCTCAACCTCTAAGCCTGCTGGCAATCCCTCTACCACCATCGTCAGGCAGGGACCATGTGATTCTCCCGCTGTCAGAAACCGAAACATATGTTACTCCATCAAAACTCACTTGAGGAACGGCTTTTGCTATAATGAGAGATTATATCATGGTCATGCCCCATGAGCTATACCTATCCTTCACGCAAAACTTATTGAATAGGTTTTTAGCTTTATGCATAAAACTATTGACACAAAACGGGGTCTATTTTACAATGCAGTTGACTTTTATTTTGTGTATTTATTGACTGACATTCACAAGATGTCTTATAAACGGGAGGCTAGTATGGCATCCGAACACTCGGCAAACAAAATTGGAAAGACCGTTGGGGAACGGCTTCGCGCTGCACGTATAGCTCAAAAATATACGCAAGGTAAGCTAGCCGCACCAAATTTTTCTGTCAGTTACATCTCAGCCATTGAACGAGGGCAAATTCGCCCCTCGCTTAGGGCCTTAGAAATCCTTGCAACACGTCTCGGCTTAGCTTCTACAGAGCTGTTGCCTACACACCCTCAACAAGACGGACAGTCAGCACCATTAGTACATCCAGAGCGTGATGAAGACGACACGGATCTTATTTTTACAGAAATTCAGGCCTTACTCTGGCAAGATGAGCCGACCAAAGCACTGGAACTGCTCAACAAATACCCCTTAAAGAAGCTCAAGCGTCCGCACCAACTCCTACATCAGTATCTATTGGGGTGGGCACACTTCTTACAAGGGCTTCTACAAGAGAGTGGCTATATCCTTGAACAAGCGGCAACCATTGTCCTGGAACTTCATGAGCAGTATCTCAGTCTACGCATCCTCAATTTACAGGGAATCATCTATGCCGATCTGCACAATTACCCTCAAGCGCTCCTGCACCATCAACGCTGTCTGAATTTGTTGGAAAGCATAGAGCCACAAAATAGCCTCTTCATCATAGAAGTATGTATGTATATCGGCCAGCATCATGCCCACATGGATACTATTGAAGATGCATTGTCCATGTATGAAAAAGCGCTGGCACTTTCAGAACAGCTGTCACCAACACAAAAGCTACAGCTGTTTTGCTTAGAGCAGAGCCAATATCATAGTAAAAACAAAGCACTTGAGATAGCGGCCCTGTATGCACACAAAGCGTTGTACCTCTATCGAGAAGATGGACGTAAACAACAAAGAAGCAACTTACAGCATTATCTAGGCCGTGCTTTAGTAAAAAGCGACCCACAACAAGCAGAAGCCTATTTGAATAACGCCCTACAGCAGACAACTACACAACAAGACCCATTGACACATGCTAGCATCTTGATACATAAGGCGCAGCTCTCCTTTGCACGCGATCAGCTACAAGAGGCAGCACAATTCGCTCAACAAGCATGTGAGTTTACCAGTCCGTATACCCATTCGATCATTACTCCCGATGTGCTCTTAACACTAGGGCGTATCAACTACGCACAAGCACACTACGACGAGGGAGATCGACATTTCGTACAAGGTTTAGAGCTATTAGAGCAAGGAGGTACTTCAGAGGAGGTATCAGAACAGCTCGTGCAATACGCGCAACTTCTAGAGCAACGCGGTATGGCACGAGAAGCATTCACCTACTTGCGCCATGCCTTCCAGTATCGCTAACAGGGCCCATCCCGAATTTTTGCTTCATTCCATTTAAAGCAAAAATTCGGGATGAACTATAGAAAACCTTATGTGAACGAACGCTGCGCCACGGGGCGTTGCGCCTCTTGCATATGATGCGCCATCTTCTCGTGTGGATCGCTCTCATGGCTATGCGGATCAGTGTGGATGATGGCTTCGCTGATACCCTCAATGCGATGGAATAAGGCGTGCCGCACCTCCTCAGCGATATCATGCGCTTGTAGCAACGTCAATTGTCCATCAACTTCGATATTCATCGCAACTTGCAATGTATGTCCCACCCAGCGTGCGCGTATATCATCAACGCTCTCGACACCGGGTACTGCGCTCGCAATCGTAAAGATGAATGGTGCAAGTTTGGGGTCAACCGCATCTAGCAGACGTTGCAAGACACTACGCGAGGTCGAGTAGACAACAGTGATAATCACAACAGTGATGACAAGACCCGCAATAGGGTCCGCAATGGGAAAACCAAGCCGCGCTCCCACCAAACCCAGGAAGGCTGCTAATGAGGTCAAGCCATCAATACGTGAGTGTTGCCCATCGGCTATCAAGGGAACGCTGTTAATGCGCCTACCGACAGAGATTTTGTACTGTGCCAGTACTTCGTTGCCTACCACACCCACTAACGCCGCAGCCATGCTGAGATAGAGTTGTGTGGGAACCGATCCACTGGTGAGCTTCAAGATCGATTCGACCGCGCTAGCGACAGAACTAGCAATAATGATTAAGACAATGAAAATTCCCGCGAGGTCTTCAGAGCGATGATAACCATAGGTATACCGTTGATTGGCCGCTCGACTAGAGAGTACAAAGGCTATCCACAGGGCAATAGTGGTAAGCACATCACCCGCATTATGGAGTGCATCAGCGAAGAGGCCAGCACTCCCACCAATAATGGCAATCGCAAACTGAATAAGAGAGACGAGTAACATACCTCCCGTAGAAATTTGGACTGCCCGCAATCCTAGAGTGTTGCTATACAACTCGGCATTGACTTTACCATGCTCATGCCCATGCCCTCCGTGCCCGTGATCGCCATCACTATGCTCATACTCATCACCTTCGTGGGGATGTTCATGCCCATGCTCATCATGCTCGTGGTCATGGTCGTCATGGGGATGATCGTGATGCTCATCATCGGTATGTTGCATATTCATCGCATTGCTCCCTCTGTGCTTGCCGTTACTTCTGCTTGAGGCTACATTCCATCGCTTCTATGCATATTATACATGTTCTTCTTGCCTATACAAGCCGATTAAACACGGTAGAGGCAGTAATTGATTGCGCCCATATGCATCAAGCGAAGAATGGTTGAGATGTGAACAAGGGTCCCATCCCATCCCGCTACGCCTCCCCCGCCCCTACGGGCACGAGTGGGGCTCCATGGTTCAAATAGTACCTCGGTACTATTATATGCACCATCGTGCATATGGATACGTCTCATTATTGTTAGCATGGCATGGTTCAAATCAATGTGACATATTGAACGATCAGGGCAACCAAAATAAATCTTGAAGCCGCTCAGGAAGCCATCTTAGAATTTATTTTCATCATTTGGATTGCTCAGAGTTGTCACATTGATCTGAGCTTACTCTGAACCTTGCCTTAGCATTGTATCTTTTTGTCATAAAACATATATCCGTGGGGGGAGAAATAGTTCTCTATGCAACCATCTGTTATGCAAAATATGGCTTTGCCTCAGCAAAACTTCTTCCAGGTGCCAGCGACACCAACGCGAGACGTGATTCTACAAACGCAAGGACTCTTCAAGACATTTGGCAAGCGTGTAGCAGTCAAAGGCTTGAATCTTGAGGTGGTACGTGGTGAGGTCTTTGGCTTTTTGGGACCCAACGGAGCCGGCAAAACAACTACTATTCGTATGTTACTGAATCTTATTAAGCCCACAGCGGGCGAGGTGAAACTCTTTGGTCAGGTACTCAACCAGCAGAGCGCTGGTCGTCTCTTACCCCATGTTGGTGCCCTGATTGAACAACCCGCCTTTCAATCGTACTTGAGCGGACACGATAATCTTATTGCGGTTGGCGGCTATACAGGCGGGATTGATCTCTCACGTGTTGATGAAATCCTGAGCATTGTTGGTCTGAGCGAACGCGGGAAAGATCGCTACTCGACCTATTCGCTCGGTATGCGACAGCGCCTTGGCGTGGGTGCGGCCCTACTGACCGACCCAGACCTGATTATTCTCGACGAACCGGGCAACGGCCTTGATCCTGCTGGCATTGTAGAAATGCGCGAGTTAGTGCAGCGCCTCGCGCAGATGGGCAAAACAATCTTTGTCTCAAGCCACATCCTGGCAGAGGTGCGTCAGATGTGTACACGTATTGGCATTATACGCTCTGGGCAGATCATCGCTACCGATGCAGTTGACGAACTCATGCGTTCTACTAGCCGTTGGGAAATCGAGGTTAACCAACCGGACGCCGTTTGCCACTTGCTCTCACAGATTCCTGTCCTGCGCTCGGCCACTATCGAAAATGGCGTTGTGGTGATTAACGCGCCACAGATTCGCGGGCGCGATCTCATCTACTACCTCACACAAAAAAATATTTGGCCGGAGAGCGTACGACGCAGCGAAGAAGACCTGGAACATATCTTCCTGCGCTTAACAGAGAAAGAGGCAGGACTATGAACCAAACGGCATGGTCATCACCCACAAATACGAATCAGGCACAGCCATTCATCCCTATGCAGTCGCCTATGCAACAAAAACGCTCGGCCAATCTATGGCAATTGACCTATAACGAACTCTTCAAGCTCTGGAAACGTCCCCTGGTGTGGGGATTGCTCGCGCTTGATCTGTTTTTTGTCTTTGCCGCTTGGCTTGTGCTGATATACTATGCTATTTCGAGTCCCGATGGCTTCCATAGCGGACACCTACTCGGTGGCGTCGATAAACTCATCTATGCCATCGGACAGCCCATGACGTTGGGTAGGCGCGGCGGCGAGTTTCTAGCAGCGCACTTGGCGGTTTAGCCTTCGGTGGAGAATTTAGTAGTGGTGCTATTCGCCTCGTGCTCAGCCGAGGAGTCAACCGTACAGCCTATCTTGTGGCCAAGTACTTATCATTGGCTATTGCTTGCCTCGCACTGGTAATTGCTGGTCTCCTCTTGAGCGCCATACTCTGTAACTTCCTGATTTTTATTAATCCCACCGCTCCCACGTTGCTCAAATTGGATGGACACTCGTTCGGAGTACTGATGGGCTTGTGTCTGGGCACCTATGAAAATTTCCTCCTCTGTTTGCTATTCGGTGCAACCCTCAGTATCATCACACGCTCAGCTGCCTTTGGCATCGCGGCCAGTTTCGGCTACCTCATAGGTGAGGATATTGCGGCACAGATTCTGCCCGTGGTGGGCAAATCGGTCCACACACTATTAGAAAACCAACTCGTCAACCTGCTCTTTACCACCAACCTCAACGCATTTTACGCGAATTCTTTACCCTCCTTCCTTGCGCAAAAGCTCGACCAACTCGATGGCGTCATCGCCTGTACTCCCATGGCCAAAGGGTGTGTTACTGTCAGTGCAGGACAATCGCTCCTCGTTGTCCTAATCTGGGCATTGGTTTTAGGAGGGGCGTCCACGTACCTGTTTATCAAACGCGACGTCCTCCAGTAGGAGCCACATTCATGGCGCCCGCCGTGAGCATGGTCAATGTCGGAGGAATGGACCATGCTCACGGCGGGCGCCATGAATGTGGTCTCTACAACATACCGATACTGGTTACGGACCCGATGTCGGGGTGCCCGTTGGTGTCTGGCCCGGTATTGGTGTATCTGTTGGCGTTGGAATTGGAGTGTCGGTAGGTATCGGGCTTGGTATCGGTGTATCCGTTGGCGTTGGAACGGRNCGKGTSWRTCGGTSNNGGKRYYGGAACGGGTGTATCGGTCGGTGTTGGAACGGGTGTATCGGTCGGTGTCGGGACCACTATTGGAGTAGCAGTCGGTGTGTCAGTTGGTATGACAGGCGTGTCAGTCGGCGTCGGAACTGGTGTCGGTGTCGGTTCTGGCATTGGTATTGGCGGTGTTGGTGGCGTCTGTACCATATAGGTTACATACAATAATACCGATTTTGATCCTTGCATTGTGGTGATTGTCGCGGTGATTGTCCCACTGTGTAGACCATGCGAGAGGTTCGTGCTGTCGGTATTGACGAAGATGGAGGGTCCATAGCCAGTGGGAAATGAGCCGGAGCCATCGGCTAAGGCGTTTCCATAGGAACCGACTGTTAACCAATTGGTGGCGGAGCCTGATACCGTTATGTTTCCTGGATACGCACCACAGTTCGAGAAAGAAACAACCCCCACTGTATTCCCAAGCTGATCTGGGAAACTCAGCGATGAGGAGTTAGCCTGAATACATATCGGGTTGGCTGGTTGGAAAACGTTCCAGGTGACGGTTACAGATGCTATCTCCCCGGCGCCCGTTGTAAAGGTAAGGGGATATGTATAGCGGCCAGGAGCGAGTGCGGAGCTATTCGGAGTAATGCTTACAATCTGAGATCCGTTATTGTTCAGTATGCCAGAGTACATAGCAAGATTGAACATGCCAAGACTGCCATCAGACTCTGTCCAGGTGTCGTTCACGCCGCAGTTGGTAAGGGTGATATGTTGTGCAGAAGGAGCCGATTGTCCCCAGGTGCTGGTAAAGGGGAGTGTTGATGGGCTGGCTGTACAGAGTGAGTGTTGTGTTATTTGTTGCACAACGCTCAATTGCACTCTCACGTTCACTACACTCCGTGCCCTAGTACTGACCGTTATCGTAAATGGAATCGTGGCTGTATAGCTGCCAATGCCAAGCCCACTGCTATTTACCACGATCATAATACTACTTGTCGCTGTTGTACTGAGTTGCTTACGCGTTGGGTTAGTGCCGAGCCAGGATGCCCCATCATTGGTGCGAGGTGTTGTCGACAAAGAGCCTGCATCGCCACAATTCGTAATCTTCACCTTTTGCGCTGTAGGAGTAGAAGCTCTACCACCTACAATAATGCTGCTGAATGCAAGCGATACCGGATTGACTGTGATACAGGGAACGATGCGTTTGTGGATAGTGAGCGTTATTTGTATATCTCTGAAACTTGAACCTGCGTTAAATGTGATATGACCTGAATACGTTCCCGGTATAAGGTTCCTACTGACTAGCCAGACACGTATATCCTGAGTRCCTCCGCTCCCAAGAGTGCCTTTGGATGTATCAGTACGAAGCGATTTTGATCCATGCAGCGAAGTGGTCCATGCTTCTGTCGTGGTCCCACAGTTGCCTATCGTTATCACTTGAGGACTAGGCTTCTGATCTTGAAAAGTGGTGAAAGTGAGCGCGTTCGTATTAGTACTGATACAGGTAGTGTTTGGTTTCACGATGATGAACTTCACCTGCACAGTGACTGTACTCCTCCCCATGATGAATAGGATATTTCCAGTGTATATGCCTTCAGGTAGGTGTGTATTGGCTACATCCACAGCAATGTGCTGAGATGCTCCTGCTGATAACTGACCAGAATTTCTATCAATCGTGAGCCATTGTGCATCCTCATCGGTGGAAGCATACCAGGGACCTGTAGCGCCACAGTTGGTGATGGCTATAATATCTTGTAAGGCATTCCCTCCAAGGTTGCTCTTGAACAGTAGTGTTGGATAGTTCACATGGAGGCATGCTGCCTGCACTATGAAAGTGATATTAATGGTGACGGAGTTTGATCCCATAGAGACGATCAGTGCTCCGGAGTAGGTTCCCTTAGGAAGATGTGCGCTAGACACGCTGACATTGATCTGTTGCCTACCTCCCTCATTTAGCGCATGGCTATATAAACCAGGATGAATCCAGTCGGAGCCATCATTAGTTACTGGTAAGATGGACCACTGAGCAGTGGCACCACAATTGGTGAGGAGCAGGCTCTTAGATGGTGGGTCATTTTGACCAGATGCTCCAATAAAGGTAAGTGACTGCGGGCTAGCTCCGATGCATGAAATGGGGGTTGTGGATGGACGAATGGTGAACGTCACTCCCACCACTGCATAACTGGACCCCATCTGAAAAGTAATCTTGCCAGCATACTCACCGGGTGCAAGAGCGGCGCTTGAAGCTGTGATGCCAACTCCTTGGAGCTCCGCGCTGCTGATCATCCCTTGGGATGGGTTAATTCCTAACCATGGGTTTCCCTCATTGGTTGTGATGGAAGCCGACCACTTTCCAGTAGCTCCGCAATTAGCGATGTTCACATTTTCAGACAAGGTGGTAGGTTGGTGCGCAACAGCAGTAAAGGAGAGTGATTGTAGTGCAGCACTAATACAGGTGATGCCTTGTCCTTGAGATGGTAATGATGTTTGGGGCGATGGAGAGCCTACTCCGATTACCATGAGGACGACGTTTAGTGGAACATGGGTGCCACTTTGGCGGCTACTGAATAGAATGGTCGTCATATAAGCACCGGGCTTTAATCCCTTTGCAGAAACACTGAGCGCGAGTGTTCCTCCTTGAGGGGCTTGCACCTGCCCAGAAGAAGGAAGCGTGAGCCACTTCTGGTCCCAATGCGCGGTCCAATTGACCAAACCTGACCCCACGGTGCATAGCGAGATGGTTCTGGATACTGGCTGTGTCGCTGTCTCGCTGATTGGGCCGATTCTCACTGCATCTGTGTCATCGAGGCACCCTATCAGCCCTGTTGAAGCTGTAGGTGTAATGACAGCGAAGGGTGGAGGCTTGATCAGCTTCCCATCTTGTTTATACACATAGACTATGTGAACACTGCCCACAGACCAGTCAGGATCAACAATAAGGGTGTAGCTGAATGTGCCGTTAGCTCCGACGACCTTTTTGATACCAGTAGGTGGAACTGTAGGCTGGAAGAAGAGTCCACCGATATGCATGCTATTTGAGGGAAGAGCTCCGCTGAATGCAGTAGATGTGTTGTAATCAATGAGAATGGTCACCGTTTCCCCTGGGGTGAACTCAGCTCCATGCAGAATCATTTTCTGACCGGGGATAGGCTCTCCTATCAGTTGTGCGAAGGGCATAAGGGTAGGCGTAGGAGTGGGTTTTGGGAAAAATGTGATGGCAACCCCTAAAATGCATAAGCCAATGAATGCTACGATAACGACAATCAAGCTTATGAGGCGGATATAATGCTGTTGCCTTCGGCTGTATGATGTCGATGGAGAAGTAGGAGCGTAGCGTTTTGATGAATAAGGTTGAAACTCCTGTGCCGGGTGTGATGTAGGTGGTGGCGGCGGTGGTATCAGTGGTATCGGTATCGGCTGCCCATAGATATATGGTACCTCTTTATATGGAGCTTGATCGATATACAATTGACTTTGAGCTAGCAGGGTGCCTTGAAATGGCCGGAATTCTATCTCCTCGTCCGCTATAGTTGGAATAGGCGTGTTGGTTATGCTATGACGAATGGCGGTGTCTGTTCTTCCCTGGTTATTGGGTGAAAAAACCGTGGTATTTTCACTTGCAAAAATTTTTTCATTATCAGATGCGTGCGCATCCGAACTGAGAGTGAAGCTATTTCCCGTAGCAGTATCTTGGGTGCTAATAAATTGTCGTCCACAGCGACCACAAAATTTTATACTAGTTGTCGCCTTCCATTCATCAGTTTCCCAATTACAAAATGTACAGATTTTCATGCATTATTTCCCCCTGTTTCTCATACATAATATAAAGCAAATGGCCCCATTTACATAGTGAAATGATTAGTAAAATCAATTATTCAGTCTCTTCTCCATATTAAATACTATTAGTCTATAAATGCCGCTAGTTAGTTTTAAAATTTTGCGATCAAAAAAGCAATGTAACATAATTTTGCTCAAAAAACGAATTACCTAAATATATTAACTGTTATCTGTCTCTTATGTAACATATTCAGTGATAACTTGAAATAATGGAAAATGCCTGAAATGAAATATTAAGTAAAAGAGACGAGTGAAAATACTAGATGATCTGTTCTGCAACTTCCTATGAGCCAGCCAGTACCACCTGCGAGTCAACCGTTGCTTGCTCAAAGCCAGCCACTTATGCATGCTCCCTTGCCTACAGCGACGACTCAGCCTTCTAAATATAGGGTCTGAAAATTATTGTTGGGGAGACCAGCGACGAAATAGCAGGTCGAGGGCCTGAACAGGATCATGGGAAAACGCTCTTCGCGTTGCGGCAATGTGCGTGGTACCTGTGCGATGGATCAAGGGAATGGCCAGATTGCGCAAGGTCGCCAGAATTTAGGGCGCATCACCGCAACGAAGACGAGAACGGTCTTCTCCAAAGGAGACGTCGCGGACGCGCCGGAGAGCCATTCTCAATCGACCAATGTCCCCGCATCACTTCGAGGCGCCGTTCAGGAGAGGCTTGTGCAGGGGACAAGTTGGTAATGAGATACACGGTTTCGGTGGTGGTACCTTTTTTACTGGTCACCATGTGCGTCAGTTGAGCGACGTGAGCAATGTGAGGCCAAGTGGAATGCAAATAGGCATTCATCTCGCACGTCACCCGGATCGAGCGATGTTCGACGCGTCCGCGATGACGATCCCAGGTGTATGCCTGGGTACAGCGTGCAGGGGGATCAGGAAAATAGGTTTGTACATCCTGTAAGAGGGTCGGCTGATTGTCTTTGACTGTCAAAACGGTGAAAGCAGGGCACTCGTGAAGCACCTGCATCCATTTGACTTGGGTAGGGAATGCATCGGCGGGGTAGATGCGCGGCATCCTGGACAATGAGGGGGGGCATCGCTTGCGCAACGGGGATCTCATTGGTTTTGTCTTGCACACGGATTTGCAACAGCGTTTCTTGCGCGTCATGCGTCCGAAAGGAAAGCAGGTTGGGAGCCGTTTGCTCAGCAGTTTTGGCTCCGCGAACCACTGTGCCATCCAGCACGATGGGAGACTGCGTGTGTGAGGACAACGTGGCCAGAACCCAACAGGAGAGCAGGGTTTGCAGTGCGTTGATCGAGAGTTGAGGAAGCAGCCAACGATAGAGCGCTCCGGTTGGGCGGAGAAAGCGTCTTTTGCCAAACAGACGCTCCAAATGGCTCGTTGCCCGTGACACCATTGTGCTCCCGCTTCGCGGTGATTACAGGGACACAGAAGTGCGGCAACCAGGCACGTGAGCAGAAACGGCAAGTCGTAACGCAAGCCATGGCGCCAACGAGGGTCAGGAAGGTGAGCGAAGGCTTGTGAAAGGCTCAAAAGTGCACACTCGTCGCGCAGCTGCTCGCGTTGCTCCAACGTCAAAGAAGAAAAGGGCTGGGAAAGTGCGGTACAATCCATGGCAGAGACTCCTTTTGACTCAGATGAATTTTGCATTTCCATCTTGTCAGCTTTGGAGTCTCTCGTCTCAGCAATAATTTTCAGACCCTGCGCTGGATAGCAAAGCATGCAAGTGTATCTGGCTTCGCTAGATACACTTGCATGCTTTGCTATAGTATATTAAGGGGTACCATACTTACTTTTACCCATCTATTGCGAGCGTGACAGAGGAGAGAGCGTCTATGTACAAGAGCGCACCAGAGGTTGTATCTATCGCGGATGCATGCCTCGGTGGGTTACGAGGTCGTTCAGCATTATTGATCGGTCCAACCGAACAGCGATATCCATATGGTCAATTATTACAAAGAGCAGGCATGAAGCGCATTTATCAGGAAGAGGCCCCGTTTCATATCTCGCACCTTCTTTCCCAGGTGCAACTCCTTATCAGTATGCCAGCACCACTAAGCACTGGACACCTAACAGAAATGCCAGTGTTGACCGCTGCCAATGTCGCGCAGGGTTGCAGTGGACGACATACGCCTCTCCTCATCTTTGACCTTGCTCGCTCAAGCTCCGTAGAGGAACTCGCAGGCTTATTACCCTCCGTCTGCCTGTATACGCCCAATGACCTGCAGCGCATCCTCAGCAAGAGCACCGCCAAAGCCTCTTGATAGATGTGGTACACTTTAAATAATTGTTATGAACGTCGTAGGGGCCCCATTCATGGCACCCGTCGTCGGCATTGACCATGTAGCCGACATTGACGATGTGGACGGACGGGCGCCATAAATGGGGCCCCTACGACGGACGATGACACATGAACATTAACGGTGTCGTAGGGGCCTCATTCATGGCGCCCGTTGTGGGCATTATCAATGTCGAAGGAATTGACCATGCCCACGACGGGCGCGATCAATCGGGGCCCTACCACAAATGCCATTCATTATTGTATTGGACGAGAAATCGATGGAAGTTATAAAAATATCTCCCCGTGGCTATTGCTACGGGGTTGTTGATGCATTACAAATCGTGCGTGAGACAGCGAAAAACCCAGACCTGCCACGCCCCATCTATGTCATTGGACAAATTATTCATAATCGCCACGCCATCGAAGACCTTACAAAGATGGGCGTCACCACCCTTGATGGCCCAGACCGCGCAACCATCCTGGAGCAGGTCAAAGAAGGAACGGTCATTTTTACGGCCCACGGTGTCTCGCCACTGGTGAAACGTCGTGCGCAGGAGCGTGGACTCCATTGCATTGATGCCACCTGCCCCGATGTCACCGTCACCCATGATCTCGTGAAAGATCTCGTCACTAAGGGTTACTACATTCTCTACATTGGGAAAAAAGGCCATCCAGAACCAGAGGGCGTCATGGGCGAAATACCCAGCCATGTCAGCTTGATCGAGAATGAAGCAGATGTAGATGCACTCATCCTCACGCCACAACAGCAGGAGAAGCTCGCCGTCTCTACCCAGACAACTCTCTCACAGTGGGACACACGCCGCGTCATCCAATACATCAAAACACGCTATCCCCATGCAGAGGTACATGTCGATATCTGTGCAGCTACCCAGTCGCGGCAGGAGGCCGTTGTCGCACAGGCCAAAGGCGCTGACCTGACGATTGTCGTTGGCGACCCATTGAGCAATAATACAAATCGCTTGGTACAGGTCTCTGAAGAATTAGCAGGCGTACCAGCCAAACGCATCGAAGACCTTTCGCAGTTGCAAACAGAGTGGTTGCAAGGCAAAAAGAAGGTAGCCGTCACAGCGGGAGCCTCCACCCCCAGTCAGTTAACGCGTGAGGTGATTCGCTACTTGGAGCAATATCAACCGGAGTGAGAGATGAAGCAGCTAGCAGATGTCCTGTCCAAACTCAGCTATGAAAAACTCAGACACGTATACTACCTATGGGGTATGAGCAAGGAATCTACTGCCCCCAATTCTATACCCCACTCTTACATGGATAACCTCCTTGAGCGGACAAAAGATGCTATCGCGGCACGTTTTGTGTGGGAACGCCTCTCTGCATTCGAGCAATGTGTACTGTATAGACTGCTTGTGCCAATTGGCCGCAAAGGCATTGCTTATAATGCACTCCTCCAAAAAACAGAGCTAGCAGAAGCACAGCTGAGTAGCGCGATTGATACGCTTATAGAAGCAACATTAGTGTATCAAGAACTTGGTAAAACCACCATCATCCCCGCAAAGGGGCAAACCAAGACCAAGGTGATACAAGAACGTACCATCTACCCTTTTAAAGAAATAGCGCAGACACTCTACGATGTGGGCTATGAGGAGCAGTGGTCGCTAGCAGATCGTACCGCAATGACCATCGATGAGGTCTTAACGCCCGTCTTACAAGTCACCTTGATACTGATCTTACAGCGCTATCAGATGGATTACTATCAATACGCCGCACGGACACAACTCCGTGTAGAGATTATCGGCGCACTCAAAGACCCAGTCGAGGCATTCTCTATTGTAGAGCAACTGGAAGCACCAGCCCGCAACCTTTTGAAATGGCTCTGTGCGCAACGCGGTAAAGCCACCTTCAAGGAGGTCCGTACATATACAGGATACGACGATAGCGAACTCTTCACACAACTCCATGCCCTCTCCGATTACGCCCTTGCGTTCGACTCCATTACCCGTGAAGGGCGCATACTCTTCATCCCCAGCGACATGTATGAACCACTGAAACATGTGCTTGAGCAAACATTCGCTCCCCTTCCGCCAGCCGAACTCATGCCACTGACCGAGCCTCCCACCTATATTCGTGAAGGCGACACGCTGGTTCAGTATGATATGGCGATTATTATTGGCGCAACTTATCAGCAAACCTTGGAGCCAACACAAGCCGGTCATGTGCCCAAACGACTCGCCGCAAAAATATATCCCCTGCTGCATGGTTTCGCACGTTATCTTTATATGAATGAGGATAACGTCTATATGGAGATGCTCTTCACCATCGCCGTTCTGTTGGATTTGCTCTGCCTATCCAGTCCAGTGCTACAGGATGTCAAACAACACTATGAAGCTGGACCCGCATTGGACACATGGTCAAAGCACACGTTGCTGGAACAGAGCCGCCAACTACTGGCCCATTGGCAGAAAGACTATAACTGGTATGACTTGCGTGGCGGCGACTCCTATTCAACCGACCCGTATAGCTGGAATCCACTCCTGGCACGCACGGCTATTCAAACCTACCTGCAACGTTGCACCCCTGGTCAATGGTATAGTGTCGATGCATTATTACAAACCATCTGGGTAGAAGACCCCCTCGCGTTACGCCACGCGCGTTATGGTGGCAGCAATCAGCAAAAGCAGAAGAAACCCACCTCGAAGGCCGAACGCATCAAATGGATGAATAATGACGGGCAGATCTACCTAGGCAGCCTCGCCTCTACACTCTACGAATTGGGCCTTGTGACATTAGGCTTTAGCACAAAGCAACCAGAGGTCAAGGATTTTGAGCTTCCCAACACCTTTATGATCACTGAACTAGGAGCCGCTGTCTTCGCGAAAGAGACTCCTGCTGTGCCAGAACCTACATCACCAACAGAACAACAGTCACTCGTAGTGCAACCCAACTTCGAGTTGCTCCTGCTCTCGCCCAACATGCCCACACTCTACACCGTACTCCCTTTCGCGCAAGTAAACCAAATTGAGCGCGTCAGCCGCCTGACGCTCACACGCCAATCCGTCACACGCGGCATGAGCATGGGCAAGAGTATAGAACAGATGCAAGCTGCACTGCAGAGATGTAGTCAGAAGGAACTACCGCAAAACGTCGAATACACGATGCGCGATTGGACCAAACAGTACAAAGGAGCACGTCTTACTCAAACTATCCTCCTCGAAACATCGAGCGAGAGTTTGGCCGATGAACTATGCGAAGCAAAAAGTTTCCAGCAATTTAGTTTCCGCCGACTCGGTCCCCTGGCTATCGCCGCCAACGGAGACATCAACACGCTACGACGTGTACTCGACAAAGAAGGCATCATCATCAACATCGTCGGGCAGGTTAGCCCTGCATCACGCACCACTACTTACGGCATGCGTCGATAAGTTGCAAAGCCTGCTCACGCGCATCAAGCTTTGTCAACGTCACAATCTGCTGAAAGATAACATGGCGCAACAAGCTACACCGTAACTGATATGTATCCATCTCTCTCGTTGTGCCATGCTCCATGGTATCTTCCAGCCCATATGCGCCCTCTGCAACACGCTGCTCCAACTTACGCAACTTCAACGTAAAAAAGGTGAGTCGCAACAACTCAAAGCGGCGCATCTGTTCAGGAGTAATCAAATTACTCTGCAAACTCAACGCCGAAATGGTAATATGTTCGTGTGGATTCATGCAGTCTGCTCCTCTTTACTCTAGCGGCATCCTGCCTGACAAACCATTCATTGCGCGGATGTACTGCTCTGACCATCTTCATGTGACAGGAAGGAACATAGCGTTGTAGGGGCCTCATTCATGGCGCCCGCGCTTGGGTGCGCAGTGCTCAGCGGAATTGACCATCGCCACGACGGGCGCTATGAATGGGGCCCTACAACGACCCCATCGATTGAAGATTGGCAAAGCGCCCGCCCCCGTCTATAGAGGAGTCTACCCACAAAAGGCTTATAAACACATTGAGAGCTGGTAAGGTTCTGGTTAAGAAACAAGCAATCACGTTGCAAAGTGAAGAGGCTGGAAGGCAAAAACGATCAAATAAGCTCTTCTGTATTTCCCCCAAAATAGGCTCTTTTTTGGAGCCTCTCGCAAACCCACTATTGCATTTTATGTGTTAATAATGGTACTATCAACTACAGTCGGGTTGATTAGATTTGGGTGGCAGAAATAAGAGGCCGTAACTACCAGATGCCTAATACAGAACCCAAGAGTACTATGATAGAGGACATATAATGAGTACAACACAACGAGATAAGCGTGGCAGTCGCACCAAAAGGAAGCATACTCCATCCAATCAGAAGACAGCAACCAGCCGTCAACAACTAACGACTCAGCAACCGACGTCTCAACAACCAACGACTCAGCAACCAATCAGTCGTCAGCAGCAACGTGCGAAACAACGACGCAAAACGACCTCTCCCTCTCCTAAGCGATTGCTTTTTTTAGCCATTGCCAGTTTGATTATTGCTATTGCAGCCGCGCTAGGTGTATTTTTCTTCTCTCAGTCTCAACCCACAGGTGCTCTTACAGGCGTAGTCACTTATGATAATCTTTCCCGACAGCACGTGACAGGAAAGCTCACCTACCCACAAAATCCGCCGGTAGGTGGCAACCACAACCGTGTCTGGCAGAATTGTGGTATGTACAGTTCGCCCATTGCCAACGAAAATGCTGTCCATTCCTTGGAACACGGCGCAGTCTGGGTCACCTATCAGCCATCACTTAGCCAGCAAGACGTTGAACAGTTGCGCAGCTTGTTGCGTGGTCACAACTACATATTGCTCTCCCCTTATCCAGGACTGCCCAGCCCCGTCGTCATCTCAGCATGGGGCGTGCAACTACAGGTGAAGAGTGCCAGTGACCCTAGATTAGCCCTCTTCCTCACCAAGTACGAACAAGGTCCGCAAACACAAGAGCAAGGCGCAGCCTGTACAAGTGGAACTGGCACCCCCGATCAGCAATAACAGGGGTATACAAAAAGTTGACAGCCTCAAGGATGATACTGCACTAGCCGCATTAGTCTTCAGGAGAAAAAGTTCCGCCGACCAGCAATGGCTTATCAGGAGGTTTCGAGAGATGCATGATCGCTTACAAGAGTCCCCTATCTATCAGGAGATTCTTCACGAAGGACTGGAAAAAGGGTTACGCGAGGACCGCGAGAGTGGTATACGCGAGGGTCGTGAGAGTGGTATACGTGAAGGTCGCGAGAGTGGCATAACTGTAGGATTAGCACAGGGTCGCTTAGAAGCGGCGCGAGACATGCTATTGAGTTTCGTAGATGCACGTTTCCCCGCCCTTGATACTCTGGCAGAAGCGCAAGCGAAGCTTATTAGTGATGTGACAGTGCTGCGACAATTGGCCTCTAAAATTGGGGCGGCACAGACACAGGCTGAGGCACAACAGATACTGTTAACATGGAAAAAGTTTAACGCGTGAGCGCAATAGGCAGGCATAGATGTTAGCTCAAGGTAGGAGTGCAACTTGTGTGCTCCTACCTTGACGCACCTGCTCACATTATTCTATAATGCATACATCAATACACCTCAACTATCACGACTTATGAGTGAGGGATGATGCGAGATGGCTGACCGTTCTGGAGAGATCATTGGAAGCTATCAGCTACTGAGCTTGCTGGGGCGCGGTGGTTTTGCCGATGTCTACTTGGCTAAACATCTCTACTTACAAACTGACTTCGCTGTGAAAATCCTGCATACACAACGCGATCAGAAGACAATAGAAGCTTTTCTAGAAGAGGCACGGACTATCGCCAAACTACGTCATCCACATATCGTGCATGTGCAACATTTCGATATAGATAACAACGATAATAGAGACCACTCATTTTTGGGTGCTGTCTATGCTGTTTCTTCACAAAACGCTTGCTGATCACTTCGTTCACGGTCGATTCAACAAACGCGGTAGAGATGGCTTCCCCGTTTCGGTAGCGATCACCATAGTTCACAATGTAACTCTCGTTGGCGCTAAGATAGCCATTAAATTCCCGCACAGCCCGAAGGAGTTTCTCGACTGAGGCGTTCTTTTCTTCTGGCAGTTCTAGGTCTTCTTCGAGATTTTCTCCGGTCTGTGACGCACGAAAGACATTCCCATGCCACAAGTACCATTTCATCCATTCGAGTCGGTGTTCTAAATCCTCAAGCCTTGGGAGGCTTGGTGAGGCTTCTTCTTCCTCCTCAACCTGCTTTTGCTTCTTTTTCGTTTTCTTTGGTTCGGTTTTCAACGAGATTCCTTTGGCCAACCGTCCCAGCATGGTCAAACGCATGGTAAGTGGAACCAATCCAAGATATGTTCCGCAAACAGGCTCAGATACAGTTGAAGATTGCGCACATCATCACCTCCATCGGAGAGAAAGGTGATCTGCTGATTCATCTGCATGCCCTGCGCTTTGAGCGCCTCATACAACCGACGCTTGGGTTTTGTCTCGTAGGTGTTCACGAAGCCAAACCGCTTGTATGGCTGCTCTGCTGTCATACTTTTGCCAACGATGATTTCAAAAAAGCCTGCCTTGCGATCCTGACCTTCTCGTGCGTGGACATAACCGCCATCGATTCCCACAATCAGGGGTTCGGTAGGCTCAGGCAACTGTTCCCACTCTTGCGGGCATCCCTCGATAAAGGACCACTGCTCCTCGCCCAGCTCACTGTCCATACGGCTCGCAACCTGCTGCACATGCCCAGAGAGGACCGCTGTACTGATTCGTTTCTCCAGAGGCAACACCTCCGCTAGAAACTCAGAGGTGCGCCCGTAACTCATTACAGCAGCCCACTTCGTCTGAAGATAGATGAACTCTGGTGCTGTTCGCTCTGGCAGAAGGTTCGCCAGAGGACTCACGCTAATCTGCTTTTGCCCCTGTCGCCGCGCTTTGACCTGGGAACATGAGCAGGTATAGAAGCGCTGGCTCACCAGTCTAATGGTGCCAAATAAGGTCCGAAAGGTGAGCTGGTGGGTGCCATTTTTCGGATAAGGCATCCCGCAATCCGGGCAGCAAGACTGCTGTTCAAGGAAGCACGTCGCCTGAGCTGTCACCAGCGCTGTTTGGATATCTACTAGAGCGTCTTTCGCCTCTTCTAGCTTGAGACCCAGTGTCTCAGGGCAAAGCTCTTCGCCCTTGCGCTCCAAGCGAAACACCTCTTTGACGAGAGGTGGCGTGTGATGATCCTCATCTTCGATCACCGCTTGAAGGGTCATTCTCATCTGCGGATGCTCACTTTCTCCGTCTCGCGCCATCGTGGATCACCTGCGGCGAAGAGGGACAGACGGGCATTGACTGCCGAACGCCCGCAATGCGTTCCCATTCTTCATGGGTACCCTGCTGCTTTGCTTGCAGCCAGAGATGCTCAATGCCACGCTCGGAGAGATGATCTGGCCGTCTCTGTTGCCGCAGCCAGGCCGCTTGCTGACTCGTGAAAACATAGATGCTTTCCTCGTCTCGTTCTTGATCTTGTGGATGGGCGGGGAAGAGATAGTCATAGAGCGCCCGACGCGCCATGTTGTGCAAATCCAGCATTCTGGTTTTGCCTCCTTTCGCATCAAGCAACGTGATGTTTCCGGCTCGCTGATTGATCTGACACTGGTCCACACGCAAGGGGGCAATTTCACTGATGCGCAGTCCTGCCCAATAACCCAGTGCGAAGATTACGGCGAAACGGAGAGTAGCATGTTGTTCGACGCGTTGCTTGAGGACAAAGCGTTGTTTCTCGTCGAGTTCGGTCGGAGCTAGGGCCACGACAGTGGGACGTTCCATCGAGCGGGCTGGATTACGGCGGAGGTAGCCCTCATCCATCGCCCACCGACAGAACCGACGTAAAGCGGAAAGCGCTTTACTACGTGTGTGGGGTGCGCGGCCAGCGCTCTGAAGAGAGTCCATATAACCACGAATGGTTGTCTCCGTCACCAACTCCATCTGGAACGGTGCTCCTTCTGGCTGCGTCGCTAGCCAGGCCACAAAGTCACGCATCGTCGCCAGATAGATCGCGATGGTTTTGGGACTACGCGTCCCCAAAGCATCTCGAAACTCCTGAAACGCGGCTGGATCATTGCGGACATCTGCCATCTTTTTTTTCTAACTTCTCCTCAAAAAGATTCTCCGACAAGAATTGACTGCTAACTCTGGTCTTTTCTCTGCTTTCTCTAACGAAGGTGAGCGTGGAAAAGGGAGAGACTCGACCGGGAAGTCCTATTCCACGACGAGCGTTCTCCGACAAGTGGGGCCAAAACCGTCGTTTTTGGAATGATATGGCACCCCTCGCATGAACCAACTCCCCCGGCTCAATTCACCACCGGAGAAGAAAGGAGTCACCTTCTTGGAATCTAACAACTCGACTAGCCCCATCCTACATGATGACGACCGGTGAATTCGCCTCATCGTGCATACCTGGCGTGTAGAGGCTCGCTACTGTTGATTCCCCAGACCGGCCTCTCTTGCGCGAATGATCGCTTGTGCCCGGTCGACCACCTGCAGCTTGTTGAAGATGTTGGAGACATGGTTGCGCACCGTTTTCGGGCTAAGGACCAAGCGAGTGGCGATCTCAGTGTTACTGGCTCCCTGGGCAATCAACGTCAGGATTTCGTGTTCGCGTTCTGTTAGCTCGGGGAAGACCTGTGGAAGGTGATCTGGCTTGAGTGTGGCGAAATAGTGCATGAGCCACTGGGCAACTGTGCAGCTGAAGATGGCCTCGCCGCTGTCGACCGCTTTGATTGCACGCAGGATCTCCACCTGATCTGCCCCTTTCAGGAGGTAGCCACGCGCCCCTGCACGCATGGCCGCAACGATTGAGGCATTGTCTTCAAACATCGTCAAGATGAGGATGCCGATGTGGGGACTGGTGCGCAGGATATGACGCGTGGCTTCGATGCCATTGAGACCAGGCATCTGGACATCCATTAAAATGACGTCCGGTTGCAGTGCAGCCGCTTGAGCCACCGTTTCATCCCCAGTCGCCGCTTCTCCCATGACCTCGATGTCAGGCACCGAACCGAGCAGCGCATGCAAGCCGCGACGGAAGACGGGGTGGTCATCAGCGATCAGGACACGAATTGGTTCCATGGATCACTCCTTCGGTAACGGCAAGCGAACATGCACGCACGTCCCTTCCCGCGCTCCACCAGCTATCCTTGCTTCAACCGTAAACGTCCCACCTAGCTCCATCGCACGTTCACGCATCGAAGTCATTCCCACCCCCGCACGCAGCTCCTCTGGTAAACCGATACCATCATCGAGAATGTCCAGGGAGAGTACATTGTCGGAGAGCGCGAGACAAACACGGCACTTTGAAGCCTGGGCGTGAAGTGTCACGTTGGTGAGTGCCTCCAGCACGATGCGATACACGGCCACTTCGACTGCTGCAAGCAAGGGCGGTAAGCATTCCGGCGCTTCAAGCACAATATGTAGTCCATTGAATTGACTGTACTGGGTGGCCTGCTCACGCAGGGCTGAAACCAGGCCGAGTTCGTCCAGTGCAGGCGGACGCAGGTCGTAGACCAGGCGGCGGATGTCGGCGATGATCGCCTGCGTTTGCGCTTTTAGCTCTTCCAGCAGTGCATCGGTGGCGGCTTTATCCTTTGTGAGCAGGTTGCGAGCAGCATCAAGCATGAGCGTCTGACTCGCCAGGACAGGGCCAAGGCCATCATGCAGATCCCGGCGTAAGCGACGGCGTTCTTCTTCACGCGCCGTCACCAGGCGCTCACGAGAACGTTGGAGATCAGTCGTGAGGCGCACCGCGTAGACGGCAACACTGGCTTGATGAGCAATGTCTTCCAGGAGCCGACGATCAGCCGATGTGAACGGCTCACCAGGGGCGCGTGGAGCCAGGATGAACTGTCCGATGGTCTCGGTTTGATAGATGAGCGGTAGTACGAATGGTTCATCCTGCGCAAGTCCATGCGAGGCAGCAATGGTGAGCGTCTCTCCCTGTTTCAGTGCAATTGCCACATACGGCAGTTTGAGTGCTTGCGCCACGGTTTCGACCAGCGTCGGGAGGACGGCCTCGGGAGCCAATGTTGCCTCCATGCGGATTGCCAGGCGTGAGAGCACCGCGTGCGGATCGTCGCGTTCGCCATACATCAGGCCGTTGACGGCACGTTGCAGGCGGTTACGTAGCGGCTGAAAGAGGACAGCAACCAGTCCCGTAGCCAGAAGCGAAACCACGAAGTCGCCTTGGTTCTGCAATAGCACTCCAAGCGAACCCACGACCAGTACATAGAGTAACACGATACAGGCAGTGAGCGTCACATAGACCAGCGCACGGTTGATCAGGACGTCGATGTCCCACAGCCGGTAGCGCAGGATCGCGGCACCAAGAGAGAGTGGCAGCAGGAGGGGGAAGAAGGTGAGGACAGGGACGAGGACCGCACCTGAGTAGAGCGAGCTGGGTTCAGTGAGCGACGATGGGAAGAGCAGGAGAGGCAGCACGAACCCAATTGGCACCAGATAGCCCACGGTCGTCCCGAAGAGAACCCACTTGGTCTGCTGCCGCTCCACTGGCCCTAAGACATACCTATAACGATAGAATTGGGTACCCAGCAGGCCAACAGCCAGGCCGATGACCAGCACAATCGGGCTCGTGAGAAGATGAGACCCGATATTCGCTGAGAAGGGCAAATCAGAGAAGAAACTCAGGAATCCCACCAACAGGATCCACGCGACAATGAGCCAGGGGGTCCAGCGGGGCACGAACCGCCCATTAGGAAAGAGGGACAAGAATAAAGCAGCCAGGACCTTGCCGAGAAAGATCACGAAGCGTGCTGCCCACTGCCAGACCCAGGGACTCCCCGCCAACGCACCAAGCGTGGTACTGGTGCTACTCAACACCAGCATGAGCGCGACCAGCAACGCAAACCAGTCGTTGGATCTCCCCCATGTGCGCCAGAAGATCACCATGCCGACCGCCAACCACACCACGGCTCCGGCAACTACGCGTACTCCGCTGAAAATGGCATACTGACCAGTGGAGAGGCCGAGGTTGTCTAGCGTTTGCACATTGTCGGGGCTTAGTTGTCCATATGCACATGTTATGCCCACACACACTTTCTGGAGCTGCACCAGGTAGGCTGGCAAGCTGGCGCTCAGGATTGCCAGAGAGAGTGCTGCCAGGGCGATCCACACGATGCGTGCCAGCACAAGTACGTTGCCTTCCAAGCGCCTATCTGCTTCGCCTCGCAAGTCAGTGCTCATTCTAGGATGTGTTGATGCAGATGAAAGGTTCGTAAGCATACTCCTTGTATGGTCAGGGTATCTCCGAGGAGCATTCCACCCATACGCGCCATCATGACGCTCAGCTGTACACCCAACAGACATTCGCTCGGTTTGACCGGTGAGTTCCTTCTGTATTCTACCCGGTGGCGCTTCGTTTGCAAAGCGTCCACTGCTCCATCGCACAACACCGTTTCATTTCCTTCCTACCCGGTTAAGCAGGAAGCTGGTCCCCATTTCTACAACCGGCGCGTGAGTCGGCGGATGATCCAGATCAGGGCGAGGACCATGATTGTCCCGGCGATCCATGTGCCAACAAGCGACCACGTCGGTCTCTGCTTCTCTTTCTGCTGCACGTGCTCGGGTCTGATGCCAAAGCCAAAGAGAAGCGGTGGCAGCTTGCGCACGAGAGGCCAGCCCAGGAAGCTGGGGAACGTAAAGGAACCGTTGGGGTCGAGTGCTGCTTTGAGCAGGCTATTTTGCATGAGATTCACGATGGCCTGGATGACTCGCGTGGGCCATTCGCGCCGACGTTGGACGCGGGCGAGATCGGCAACGGTCACCCGCCCTACCTGTAGTGGAGCGGTCAGGATATTGGCTGCTGCTACAGCGTCCATGACGGCATAGTTAATGCCATTGCCACCTGCCGGTGACATCACATGAGCGGCATCACCAAGCAAGAGCAGGCCAGGGCGATACCACCGCGGCAGGCGCGAAGCTTCGACGGAGAGCATCGACACCTGTTTCCAGTCTGCCAGTTCTGCCACACGGTCAGCAAAATCTGGCGCTGTCTCGGCAATCGCCAGGCGCAGGGCCTCCAGTCCGGCTGCACGGACTTGCTGATAGGTTCCCTTGCCGATGACGTAGCCGATCTGCCAGTGATCTTCGCGCTCAAGGCAGATCAGGGCCCGCCCGCGACCGATACGCCCCACCAGGCCATGTGGGTCATCGGGCTTACGTGACAGACGTAGCCAGAGCACATCCATTGGTGGCGAAGAGGCAATAGGTTCAAAACCTGCTAGCTTGCGTAGCCGTGAGAAGCGGCCATCGGTCCCTACCGTCAGAAGCGCATGCACCTCGTGCCAACCATCAAGCGCACGATAACGCACGCCATGGACCGCGCCATCTTCCTCGAGCAGGGCTTCCACTCGTGCGCTCATGACGAGGCGGAAGGATGGAAAGCGCTGTGCCTCGCTGGTCATGAAGGCGAGGAAACGAGCCTGGGGCATCATCGCAATGTAGGGGAACTTGGTCTTCAGATCGTGCAGATCGAACTGCAGACCTGGACCAGCAGAGGCGGGAGGCGCCACCAGGCTCATTTCGGTATGGGGTAATTGGAGGAGGCGGTCGGCAAGACCCAGTTCGTCCATTACTTCCAGAATAGATGGATGGAGCGTGTCGCCGCGAAAGTCGCGGTCAAAGTCGAGGTGCGACTCGAGCAGTATAACCGGGATACCCTTGCGTGCCAGCATAAACGAGAGGACGGCCCCCGCGGGTCCAGCTCCCACGACGATACACGTCGTCTGTTGCACATCACGTATCTCATGGGTCTGGATGAGAGCCTGGGCATCTTGTGAAGAGAGCGGTTCGTGGCTCATAGGTCTGGCTCTCCTTTCTTCCTGTTTTACATACCATGTCTCAATGTTGCATAGACATGGTTGAATAATTTACTTCACACTCTTTGCCCCAGTGTACTGGGAAAACGCTGGATCGTACCCTCTCTGCCGGGCAATGGCCGCAAGCACACCGAAAAGTCCTTTCTGCAAGAACAAAGGCGCGCCTGGTAAAAAGCTTTCCGCTAGCTGAAACACGAGGGCAAGTTCCCAGATATTCGTGGGAATACCTGCCTTGTTCACTTTCCCGTCCCGTGCTAAACCGAAGGCTACCCGTAACGCCTGTTCAAAGTGCTGTGCGGGTCTGATCTCAATGGTAAAGACGCTCGTTTGGGTACTGCTATTCCAGAATCGATGATGGACACGTCGGGGAACAACGGCTGGTTCTCCAGGCGTGAGGATGCGGTGGCCTTTTTTCCCGCCAATGCAGACATCAAGCGTTCCTTCTAGCACCTTAAAGGTTTCTGTAAAGGCGAGGTGATAATGCATGGATGTTCCCGAAGCTCGGCCTGCAAGCTCTACCCTGGATTTGACGAATTCGCCTCCCGTCTCTTCAGCCGTGTTGAGAAAGGTTACTCGCTCCCCGGTGACAGGGTTGTCAATGGTTCGTTGTAACGTACGCATAGTCTTCCCTACTTCTTTATCAATGTACGGACTATATCAATGTACGGAGGACATCGCCTTGTTTTGTTCTGTTGACATAAAACGCTTTCCTTTCCTTAACTATCACCACACCCCAGTTTTCCGACTCGTTTTCATGAGCGTACTCCAAAGAGCAGGAGCAGTCCGATCAGGAACGTGATGATAGAATGGATCGCTGGCGGACAGTCTCGGGTGATGAGAAACACCACAAGTCCTCCTATGCCATAGATGAGCACAATCCAAGCTCCCCACGCTGCAAGCAGATGCGTCTGGAGTAACGCTCCACCATACAGAGCAATTGCGACGAAGGTAAGCATGGTGTAGATCAAAAACAACCATCCCATCCAGCGGCCTAACGGCTCGAAGAAGGCAAGAACCTCTATCCCATTCTCTACTACTTCCCGGGCTGTCCAGACAGTCACGCTGAGACGACAAGCTAGATCAACGACCCAGAAGGCTGTGCTGAATAGTAAACTCAGCAGCCCAAGCTGGGAGAGCACAGGGTCTCCAGCGGCTTGTGAGAGGATGGGGAGCAGAAGAGCTCCAAAGACTGTCAGGAGCGAACCGCGAATGAACAGGATGTTGAGCCATTGCCAGAGGCGGAGGTTGCCTGCGATACTCGCCAACTGCTTGTCGAGCGGTGCCCAAAAGAAGTGTTTCGCCGTGGGGCTTGCCAATGGTAAACTCCCACCAACCAGTGCCATGAGGGCACCCAGAATGAGCAATACGCCTGCCAGACTACTCATGAAATTCTCTCTTCATTATCTGCCGTTTCCAGCATCGACTTCCTGCTCAAGAACAATCGTTCCGGCAGAGCCATCCACGGTAATCTGCTGGCCCGTGGTGATATGCTCTGTCGCTTCTGGCACTCCGACAATCGCCGGGATCCCATACTCGCGGGCCACCACAGCACCGTGGGACATGACCCCACCCATTTCCATCACTAAACCGCCTGCTGTCAGGAAGAGCGGCGTCCAGCTAGGGGCGGTCGAAGGTGCCACCAGGATTTCTCCCTGGGAGAGTCGGGCACCAGTTCCTCTCCAAGCGGCAAAGGGTACGACCATTGCTACCTCGCCAACGTGAGGCTCACTCCTTTGTCGTTCGTGATTCTGGATGCTTATAAGGCACCTCCTGATAGTGGACTATCATCTTGACCTTTACGCCATTCAGGCCATGCTGGTCTCATGCAGCGCGTACTCATGCGCCGCGCTCCACATCGCCGCGGGTGAACTGGACGAGACCGAGTGTGAGCAGCACGGCAGCAACGCCCAGCATGGTCACGAACGGTCCCCACTGCCAGCCGTCGGTAATTGGACTGCCATATTGGTGGAAGATCGAGAACCACATGACCCACTCTGGCAGCTTGAGCACGGTGTGCAGCAGTTCGACAAAAAAAGAGAGCGCAATGAAGGTGCCAACTATGCCGAGGATAGTACCCGGATGCAATCGCCCAGCCAGGGCGTAGACGAGCGCTGCCACGATGAGCTCCAGCGGCAGAATGCCAAAGGATGCCGCTGCCACGTTTCCTGCATCCACGCGCACATCTGTCATACTCGCACCCACCAGAATGCTGAGCCAGGTGGCGAGCAGCACAACAACGGCGGCAATGAGCACTGCCCCAAAGCGTTCGAGGGCAATCCGGTAGCGTGGCATTGGTGTGCTCAAGACCAGTTCTATACGCCCTTGCTCCAGGTCCCTTGCCCAAGCGAGCGCCTGGAGCAGGGCGAAGATGACCGTGATGACAGGCACGAAGGCGAAGATGGCTCCGGCGAGAAATCCTGCATTGGTGCCAATGTCATGGCCACCAAACAGCTGGTAGAAGACCGGGGTGTTTCCATACACGTTGCGCAAGGGATCCTCCATACTGCGTGTCAACATGGTGATCCACCCAACACCGATCGCCAGACCCACGACCCACCAGCATACCGGATACAGCTGTGCTCGGTATGCTCGCAAGCCAACCGTGCGTACAAAGACATTCCGCCGCGCCGGTTCTAAGGTTCCTAAACCAGCATCGGAACGCGCCTCTGCTTTGCGCCGATTCCACGATGGCACAACGAACCCGCCGATATCGCGCCTGACGAAGAGGGGGACACTGGCGACTGCAACCGCGATGCTCAGTGCCAGCAACAACAAGCATGCGCCGGGATTGAAACCATGGGTTGGCGTGTAGAACGGTAGCAGTGGTTTGCTCGCATGGTAATACAAGAATGGCGAGAAACGCTGGAGCCACTGGACCCACATGGTGTGCTCGATGATATGCCCTGTACCATCGAGCACATAGCTGAGCGCCAGAAACAGGCCAGTCCATCCTGCCGCTGCCGCCCGGCTGCCGAGCACCTGCGAGAGGAACAGGGCGAGCATACTGAAGAGCAATGCGAGGATGCCCAGATTGAGGACTGCCAGCACCATTCCGGTTATGTCTACCGCGGTGTGAGTACGTACCTCACCTGCCACTCCTCCCGCGGAGATCAGGAGGGAAATCAGGACGAGGGCCGTGATCAGTGCTGCGATTTTTTCTAGCAGCACATGCAGACGCGACCGCGGAGTCGAGAGGAGCACTTCGAGCGAGCCACGCTCCTCCTCGCCGCATAGCAGACGTGCCCCTGCCAGCAGGCTCCATGTGCTGAATAAGAGCGGTAGGAAGATGCCAAAGTCACGGAACGTCACATAGCCAGCCGGAGTGCTGAAGGCCAGCGGGTCACCGAACAGACGAATCATCTTTGCAAGCTGGCCCACACTGCTCAGGGAGGTGGGGCCGAGTGTGGAAGCACTCGCAAACTCGGCGAACAAGAGGAGTCCCAAACCAATCCCCCAGCCAAGTATGGCAATGCGATACTCGCGGAGAGTCTTGCTCCAGACGGTGCGAAACATCGTCAAGCACCTCCCATCAGGCAACAGCAGAAGGGGAACGTTCCGGCTCGTAGAAGCGCAGAAAGATCTCCTCCAGGCTCGGCTCGTGCGTGACAAGAGTGGTGACATCGTGCTCGGCTGCGACTTTGATCACCTCCCGCAGGTCCCCTCGGACAGCGAGACGCACCTCCCGCTGGCTGGGTCCCAACTGCGCCTTACTCACGCCTAACAAGTGGATGAACCACTCCGGCGAGGCAGGTCCGGCAAAACTGAGGTCCACGTCGTGCTGTTTGATCTGCTTCAGCGCCGCAACCTGATCGATGGTTATCAGTTTGCCCTCACGGATGATGCCCACTCGCTCGCAGGTGTGCTCGACCTCCGTCAGATTGTGCGAGGAGAGAAAGATCGTGCGCTCATCGGCGTGAACCTCGGAGAGCAGGGCGTAGAATTCCTGTTGGTTGAGCGGATCGAGGCCACTGGTGGGCTCATCGAGGATGAGCAGGGGCGGCCTGTGCATGAACGCCTGGATCAGGCCGACCTTCTGTTTGTTGCCGCGTGAGTACGCCCGAAAACGCTTCCCTGGATCCAATCCTAACCGCTCGACCAGTTGGCGCACGTAGCCCTGCTCCACGCCTCCACGCAGGTGGCCGAGGTAGGCGATGATCTGTGCTCCCGTGAGTTCTGGGTCGAAGGAGTATTCGCCGGGGAGGTAGCCGACAAGGCGCTTCACGTTGGTCGAATGTCGCCAACAGTTCAGCCCTCCAATGGTGGCGAAACCAGCTGTGGGCCGCAATAACCCCATCAGCACGCGTATGGTCGTCGTCTTCCCAGCACCGTTGGGTCCCAGGAAGCCAAACACTTCTCCCTTGGCAATTTCAAACGTTACATCGGTGATGCCTCTGCTGGAGCCGTAGCTCTTGGTCAGGCTATGCGCTTGCATGAGTGCGTTCATCTCTCCTCCTTCTGATCGTGACCCTTGGTGCATTGTTCTGTGACGACTGTTTGCAGACAACGCTCAAATAAGCGATGGACGCGACGCTCGGTCTTCCTTACAGACAAGCATACGTTGCAAGGTGTCCCGCCGTCATGGGAGCAGTGTCCCGATTCGTTCGGGATATTTCTGAGTTCATAGTAGTTACCACCAATATAATAATCATGACGCATCTAGGAGTCTTTCCTGCACCAATTTATACATATCACTTCTTCTTTTCCTCTCGACTCATGCTTAGCGTACAGAAAGCAGGATTGGATATGCTGACCCCTAGATGCAGAGACTATTCAAATTCCGGTGTTGACATAATTTGGGATGCAAATTATATATGAGGGGATAAAGCAGCATAACCAGCACCCGTTTTTGAATGGTCTCAAGGCTCCCCACCACCCATCATCCGCCACCCCGCCCCTACGGGGACGAACGGCATTTCCTCCACAAAAGTTGCATCTGAGAACGTGGAGGTCGTAGGGGTCTCCATTCATGGCGCCCGTCGTGGGGTGGTCAATGTCGTCGAGGAATCCATCCTCAACAACGGGCGCCATGAATGAGGCCCCTACGACGCTACGTATTCATTTGTTAAAAAGCATCATTGCACCCCTACACCGGTATCATTATGTTAAACACGGTCTGTACCGAACTATGCCCCGGTCGCGTAATGGTCAAGGTGATTTGCCAGACGCCGCTCATGGAGAAGGCGGCGTTTTTAGGGAAAGTTGCGATATAGGTGGGGTTGCCACCATTGATAGTTGTCTTGGTTGTACCCATGTCCATGACCAGCATGTTGGTGGTAAGCTGGAGCTGGGCATTCGTGACGGGGTTTTTGCTAGCATTGGTCAAGCTCACTATCACTGTGTTGACGTAGCCAACATGTCCTGGCAGAATTTGTAGTGTGACAGAAAGATTATCTACTGTATTGGTTTGCGTGATACCTACTGTTTGTCCTGCATCCGCTGGATTGCTATACGCTATATCGGGAAAGACGATGGGGGGCGCATAAAAGGACAGAAGTGCGGTACAGAGGAGAAGGGCGACGGCAAGCAGTGTCTGAAAGCGTATGATTTGTTTCGTACGACGTTCGGTTAGCTCTAACAATGATTGGCGCAGGCGGCGTGCTGGTAGTTCGGCATCCACCACGGTCAGTAGCATAGCTTGACGCGTTAGCGTGGGACGAACTATCAATAGTACATAGAGCGTCGAGAGAAGCAGGAGCAAGACTAATACACCCGCTACGAGCAGAGTACGTCCATATGGGTCCGTCAATAGGAGTTGTGGGCTGTTCAATGTAGACTCGACGAGAAAGAGTTCACTGAGTAGTAATAGGCCCATCGCCGCTAATAGCCAAGGTTGGAAACGTTGCAAGAAGCTCGTGAGCAGTTGAGAATGACGATTCGGTTCGATGCCAGGCAAAAGAATATAAGACACATAGGCCAGTCCACCAAGCCAGATGCCTTGCGCAATCAGGGCAAGCCAGTTAAGTGCAGCGGCACTCATAGGCACAGGGGCGATCTGTACTGCGTTTCCCGATAAAGCCACGGTAAGCACAATCAGCCCGGCGAGCAGCAACCATACAAACGTGAAATGCTGCGCCATGGTAGGGGCATAATTCATTACGCCCTCGTCCTGAGTCGCGGTGGGGGCCTGATTTATCGCGCCTGCACCCCCGTCACGTAGGATTGATGTTTCAGGACGCGAACGTGAGGGCGCAATGAATTGCGCCCGGACAGGTCGATTCATCCACCAGAGCAGGACAAGTGCAACGCCAATCAAGACAACACGTATCATCCATAGGTATCCATACATAGTCGTGGTGAGCATGAGGCCGAGATAGCTTAAATCAATGGCGCCGTTATTCAAAATGTCGCTCAGGTGCAGAATGCGTAGTACCAGCGTCACGACCTCTCCCATCAGCAATGCACACAGGCAGAGTGCTTGTAGGGCAAGCACCTGTTTGTGTGTGCGGTCGCGGTGTAGAGCATCTTGCCCTGTCTCTGGCAATATAAGGCGTTCAGTGAACAAAATGCCAAGCCAGAACAGAAGGGCAACGAGGGAGAGCCATTCCCAGGCAACGCTGAGGACGCCGATAAAATCGAAGCTACGTATGTCGTCGAGTCGATTACTGCTACTAGGGCCAAGCGTTGGGGTGCCGCTCAGACCCGTACTGGAGTAGCCCACATCGAAGCCAATCGTTCCATAAGTGGTGTGCCCATCATCATTGGCAACGGCGGTCCAACGGACGAGATAGCCACCTTGCGCTTGTTTGGAGGGTGAGACAATCTGTGTATCTAGTTCTCGGAGTTTCCCTAGCGGAATGTTGCTACGTACCGTTTGTATCTCTACAAATTGCCCGTTCTGTATATTGTAGATATGAGTCACACTGAGTGGGCTGATATCTGCATCAAAGAAGATACGCACCGTTACTGGCACGGAGAGCACCGTCGAGCTATCGACAGGATCGGAGCCGATGACGAAGGCATGCGCTGATGCCACAGGTGCTTGCCACACTGTGATCGAAATCCATATTGCTACACTACTACACAGCAGTGCTGGTAGCAGGATGTGCCAGAAAAAGCGCTTGCGCATGAAAAACTCGTTATCGGTGAATATTTGTTACTTCATGATTGTACAGCAATTTGAGTGTTCTCACAATCATGAAAAGGTTGTTTCTCAGCCCATCTCTTGCTATAATGCATAACGGCAGCAAAAGAATAAGAAAAGGCGGGGAAACGCATGAAACAGACAGCGCCCTGGTGGCAAGTATGGTCGCGCCTCTTTTTGTGGGCGCATGCGATTGGTGTCGCGGCTTTTTATTTCATCATCTTACAGCGTACGGTACCGAATCGGAAGGACCGTGTCAAAGAAGTGCCGATACGAGATGAGGATGAGCGCTTGCTCGACAGGCTCGCACGCACCGTGCCAACGGTCTCAATCATTGTGCCTGCCCGCAACGAGGAGCGGAATATCAAACGTTGCATCCAATCCTTGCTTGAGCAGGATTATGAGCACTTTGAGGTTATTGCGGTAGACGATGGCTCGACGGATAACACGAGCCATATTCTTGATGAGCTGGCGCACAATCATCCTAATGGCAATCGTTTATGGGTCTTGCGCCTACGTGATCTTCCCGAAGGATGGGCGGGCAAGCCACATGCCATCCATCGTGGCGTACAAGAGGCTCAAGGTGAGTGGGTGCTCTTCACCGACGCTGATACGTGGCACGCTCAAAATTGTTTGCGTTCCGCGATCACACAGGCGGTAGAGGAGCAGGCAGACCTGTTTACAATGGGAGCGGAGCAAGAACTTCCCTCATTCTGGGATCGTGTTTTGATGCCAATGGCCTACATGGGCATCAGCATGCTCTATCCGCCTAATCTCGTGAATGATACCAGAAGCAAGGTGGCCGTTGCTAATGGACAATACATCCTGCTCCGTCGTTCTGTGTATGATATTGTCGGCGGTTATGCACGCCCCGACCTGCGCGACACCTTGCTCGATGACCGTGATCTGGCACGAGTCGTCAAAGAGAATGGGTTCCACATCCATTTTGTAGATGGGCGGGGTCTTGTGCATGTACATATGTATAATAGCTTGTCCGAAATTTGGAGCGGCTGGCGCAAAAATGCCTATCTTGGCAATCGTGGCGGCCTCCCATTCGTGCTCGTACAACTCGTTGGCCTACCCATGATCTCCATTGTGCCATTTCTATCTCCCTGGTTGGCACGCCTCACACGCCCGAACATCAGCAAAGCCGAGACGACAGTACTCACAACGTTAGAGCTTGGACCGCTTCTGCTCTATCGTACATGGCTCAATAGAAAGCTCCGAGTGCCGTGGTTGTATGCCTTTACCCATCCTATCGCAGGAGCGATCTTCACAGGGATTCTGGGCCAATCATCCTGGCGTGTCCTCACCCATAAAGGTGTGGATTGGCGTGGTAGGCAATATCACAAGGGCAAGTCCCCCAATGACAAAATACCTCAGAGCATGATGCAGTAAGAGAAGTATAAAAAAACAGGATGTGTGCCATGGCACAC
>JRHI01000649.1_pt1 | contig 35844 bp, 28 predicted proteins | sample 215371 | NCBI WGS metagenome assembly JRHI01 (sample SAMN02929681, study PRJNA255918) | sediment metagenome | biome: cave system; feature: Ice Cave; material: Sediment; isolation source: sediment from deep within a dark volcanic ice cave with no known source of... ...
CGGAGGACCGCCACTCAAACTTCTACGACACCTGGGTCAACCTCCGGCGGAACGCTGCCTGGGGGTAACTGGGTAGTTTGGGGTAGTTCTCACAGAGTGCACCGGCGGCATTGTGCGAGGTCGCGCTGACGGACGATGAATTGTCCGCGCCTAGTATTGGCAGGCACGGTCGGGTTACTCGCGGCGTGCGCGGAAAGGTAGCCTGATGGTCGGGGGGACTGTGCGTGGACGATAAGACGAAGCCAGACAAGGTCGCGGGCTACGCGGGCTATACGGTCGCGCCGACAAGACCGACTCGGTCGTACGCGACGGTTCGTGACGACGTCCCCGTGTCTGCGGGCGAAAAAGCGGAGACTGAGGCGTCGTCGGACATCGGTACCGTCTACGACTCGGTAGCCGAGGCCAACCCAAAGGCAGTGTTGGCCGCCCCCGACAACCGTTCGGATCGAGCCACAGGGATACATTCGAGGCCTCACTTCCCGTGTTTCGACGGCTTGCGGGGTCTTGCAGCCTTGTCGATCCTGTTCCTGCATACAGCCTACTGGTCCGGATTTACCAACCACTCCGGCTATGGGGGCTACATCGGTCGCCTCGAGATCGGGGTGTCCGTGTTCTTTCTCATATCGGGTTTCCTGCTCTACCGGCCCTTCGCCGGCTCGCATCTATCCGGACTTCCAGGTCCGGGACTCGGCACCTTCTGGGGGCGTCGACTCCTCCGCATGGTTCCGGCCTACTGGCTCGCGCTCACCGTCGCCACCTATGTCTTCCACGCCGTTACGCTCGGCCCAGGGTGGCAAGGGGTGGCCGCGAACTACGGATTCGCCCAAATCTACTTCCCCTCGCAGATCTTCAACGGCATTCTCCAAGCGTGGTCTCTGTGCACGGAGATGAGCTTCTATCTGTTCTTGCCGTTGTATGCCGCCTTCGTAGCTTTTCACCGTCGCTCGCAGGTCAGTCAGCTCGTCCGGGAGCTCGCCGGCATTGCCGTCCTTGTGCTGATCAGCTTCGGATTCCGTTACTGGGCACTGAACCAGCCCGTCCATTGCGCGCCCAGGTGCTTTACCCATCCCGCCCTGGTCTCACTGACGTCAAGTTGGCTTCCGTCCTATCTCGATCTATTTGCGCTCGGCATGCTCCTGGCTGTGCTAAGTGCCTGGTTCACGACGCATGAGTCGGAGCCAGCCTGGCTCCGGCATGCATGGATGCCTCGCGTAAGTTGGCTATGCGCCGCAGTCGCGTTTTGGGCTGTTGCTCACCTCGGGATCAGCTCTCAGCCGATCTATGTCATCTCGACATGGACAAACCTGCTCAAGCAGAGCCTCTATGGAGTTTTCGCCTTCTTCTTGTTACTACCGGCCGTGTTCGGCTCGCAGAGCGACGGTTTCGTCCGTCGGCTGTTGCGGCACTGGGTGGTGGCGGCCATCGGGGTCATTTCGTACGGCATCTACCTGTGGCATACGGCGTGGATTACGGAGTTCCTGAAGTGGACCGACTACAAGCCGTTCGGGGTGCCGTTCTGGTTCATGCTTGGGGCAGTCCTTGGTCTCACTGTCCTGGCGGCGGCTGTGAGCTACTTCGTAGTAGAGGCGCCGGCACTCCGGCTCAAGAGTGTGGTGTTCCCGTGGAACCATCCGATGAACCTTAGAAGCGGTGTCCTTCGCGCCACCATCGCCTGGAGGAGCCGACCCAGCGAAGGCGAGCCGACGGGTCTCCCCCCAAAGTCGACAAGGCGAACGGCTCGGCGAAGTCGGCGAAGGCGAAGGTCGACAGTCAATCCGGACCGGTGCACTGACGTCATCATCCAGACTCGGAGTCGGAGGTGAGTGTCCTGCGGTTTGCTCGGTGCGGAGCCGATGACCCCGACTGTGTTCGATAGCAATACTCCGAACCACGGAGGACGGGAACTTGGAACTTATCCTCCCGTTGGCGGGCTGGCCTTCGGTCCAACCAAAGCGGCGCACAGTGAGGGCCTCGGCACTGGTCCCGGGGTCACCGTCACGGCCGATGGACTTCCGGTTTGCGACTCGAGGGTGAAGGGCACCACGTCTGATTCGCCGGTCGCTAGAAGGCTCGTCAACACCGGCTTGCCACTCTCGGTCACAGAAAGAGAGTCGAGTTGCGTATCGGGGTCGACGGTGAACCGGTAGGTGCGACCAAGTTGAACGGGCATCCACTTGCTGGCAACGGGGTAGAGCGGATCGACCAGCCGAATGCGCACCTCATGGCTGTTGTACTCAGCTATGAGAGTGCTCATGAGGTTGCGACCAATCGTGAGTAGAACAATCTGGCCTTGGTCGCCGGATGGTTGATGAAACGTGATGTCGAAGACACGACGTACCCCCGGTCCATAGGCAACCGGTATCCAAGTGTGGTAGCTCTCGCCGTTGGAGATGTACAGGGTGGCACAGTTGTCGAGGATGAAGAGCTGGTCGGCCGGACCCCAACCGGGCAACGCGCTGCCGCGCATAACGTTGCCGGTCAGAGGCCGCCGGAGGACGCGGCTGAAGGTTTCCTGTCGCTGTACGTAACCCTGTATTCGCGCCGCCGGCCAGGCGTGAGGCTCGGTCGGCGTACTCGCGAGCGCGACGTTGCCCGCTATCTCAAGGGCGGCCAGAGCCACTACCGCCCCGAGCAGGGTGGTGCTGAGCCGAACGTGACGATAACGGCGAACCTGATGGCGGCGAACTGATCGTCGCCGGCCGTCGACGCGACGCCAGATATCACAAAGTCCGACGGCACTGGCCAGGCAGAGTAACGGGATGAACTCGGCCAGATACCGGTTTGAAATGTATCCCCAGACCAGTACGCCGACTGTGCCGGCGCCGGCGGTAAGAAGAGGAATGCGCAGGAGCGAAGCGCGAGCGAGCGGCCTCGGACGAAATGCCGTGACGAGCCCCCAGATCGAGAGCAGAAAGGCAATCGGCATCGATGACGGTGCACTCGCCGTGCGGTATGTCTGATCAAACAGCGCGCCAAGCAGAACGCGGGGTGGATCGGGGGGGAGGGTGACGAAGGGAAACACAGGCGTCAACCGCAGACCGTTCGGTCGAAGATAGGCGAGCGCGGTGGTTGGTACGAATCGCAGGTTGAACGCCCTGCCACCGTTCGCAGCGAGAAACTGGCGACGACGTTCACTAATCTGCGCCCAGACTTGTGCACTCATAGGTAGACCTATGGGAGTCCGAAACTTGGCGAACGTGACGACGCATCCGGCGGCGAACGGTAATAGCCCGGCGGCCAGGACGGGCAGCCGCCAGCGCCTTTGGTCGGCACCGCCGAGGCCAAGAGCGAACCAGGCAGCGGCCAGTACAGCGCCAATCACCGAGGCCCAGCCCATCGTGCTTCGCGTGAGGTTCGCCGCCAGGATCAACGATCCGGTCGCGACAACGCGAAGAGTCGATGGGCGTTCGAGAATACCGAGCAAGCCGAAGAGCGCACCGACGGTGAGGGCCGCACCCCACGCCAGGTCCTCGTTGTAGACAAAGGGCATCGCGGCCAGATATAGCAACACCGATCCACTCAAGATCGTGGCGATCAATGCGCCAAACGACGCTGCCTCGGCGCGTCCCATAACCGCCGGCCCGCGCACAAGGAGCCTGATGCGCCACAGCAACAGTGCAGTGAACAGCCCTGTGACCAGCCACGCGAGGAGCATTGATGGAGCCGTGAGTTGCCCATCGAGGCGGCTCGTTACCGCCAGGACCGGCATGCGAAGCAGCGAGGGAAAGGGTCCGAAGTATGTGTAGTCCCGACTGCGGCTCACGAACCCTTCGATGCCAAGACTCCCTTTGGGTACGTTCAAATGACCGTGAAAGAGTGACCGGGCTTGGATGTCGTAGAAGTTGGAGAAGGCGTGATTCGGAAAGAAGCTGCGTAACGGATTGAGCCTGCCGCCCCACAAGATCAATAGATACGGCGGAGTCGCGACAAGGATCCCGATGACCGACGCAATAGTGAAGTGACGACGGCTAATGGCGCTATCGAACGACTCGGCGTCGTCATAGGCGGCGGTCGTTGCTGCCATCGAATCCGCTCGTTCGGCCGGAAGTGCGGCTCCGTCGGAGCCGACGCTCGCTCGACGTGGACTAGTCAACGATGAGTTTCCGCGACCCACCAAGTCCCGTGCGATGAGGCCCCCCGCGAGTCTTCCGAGCTTCGTTGAGCAGAATCTCTAATTTAGCCGACATTGGCTCGAGATTCGGCGCGCTAGCCAAAGACAAGATCCGCTTGGCCGCTGAGTGCCGTGACCACGGCCCGGAACCATTGGGGGGCCACACCACCTCCTACGGCAATTGCCACGCGACCGATCAGCCACCCGGTTTGGAAGGCCGGGTTGTGACCGGCCAAGAACAAGAAATAGCTGGCGTCGGCCCGCGCCGGCTCCTGGGCGATATAGAGAATGCCCTGATGGGCGGTAGACGTGATGTCACACCGTCCGTTTGAGCCGAAGGTGAAGATATCGATGACAGCGTTCCCACCCTGATTGTTGGGAGTGATGTGATTGATGGGGCAGAGGGTGGCGCCGCCGCGCTCGAGCGCGGATCGAATTTGCGTGAACGTCGTCGATGAATCAGATGACCGCGGAGATGGTGACGAAATCCTGCGCGCGCTCGATGGGCTGGCAGCGCATGCACCAAGAGCGAGTGCGATTCCAAGGACTGCCGCCGGGGCCAGAGCGATGAACCGTCGGCCTTGGTGGAGAGAAGACCTCATAATCCGACAGGAGAGTACGCCCGTGTCTCCGCAATCGCCGGGCACTGCAGACGGCAGCCTGTCCTCACGTCGTAAAGTCTAGGTGGCAACGCTCGACGCGCTCCGGTCACGACAGGAGTCGACGCCGCTCTCTGTTCCACCGCGAAGCGGCCTGCTCTCTACACAACTCGGACAATCTTCGCGACCGGTTCGATCGTCTGGGGACTGCCGGAGTTCGAGCGTTGCGTTCCGAACCGACGAGATGGTGGCTATTGTGTACAGAGGGTGCCGGGAAATTAGGACGGGTGCAATAGCCGACAGACGGGGGTAAGGCTGTTGTGAGTACTGCTGGATGACGAGATGACGGTCGGGCGAGATAGGAACGAGTCTGCGTGACGCTTCCGGGCGGTATGGGCCAGCAATCCGGCGAGATGGTCCTCGATCTGAGTCGACTCGAGCGAGCGCTGCCGGAATTGACTGAGGGGTACTCGTCGGCGCAGCCGTTCCCCCACGTTGTTCTTGACGATTTTCTGACTCCCGACGCGGCTCGACGGGCAAGCGCAGAGTTCCCTCCGCAGGACCCCCAACACTGGATCAACTATGTCCATGTGAATGAGAAGAAGTTCGCCAACCCTGATCCCGGCAGTTGGGGGCCGATGTTGCAGTCAGTAGCAGAGGAACTGAACTCCGACCGCTTTGTCCGCTTCCTTTGTCGGCTCACAGGGATAGACGACTTGATCACCGATGCTTCGATGGAGGGGGGCGGTCTACACCAGTCGCTGGCCGGCGGATTCCTCAACGTCCATGCCGACTTCACCGTCCACCCCTTGCACCCGAACTGGCGTCGTCGCGTAAATCTGCTGCTCTACTTCAACGAAGATTGGCCACCGGAGTACGGAGGCGGTCTCGAGTTGTGGAGCAAGGACATGAAGCGGTGCGAGAAGAGCGTTGAGCCTTTGGCTAACCGTGTCCTTATATTCAGCACAGACCCCGACTCCTTTCATGGGCATCCCGAGCCTCTACGCTGCCCACCGGGCACTGCCCGGCGATCAATGGCGCTCTACTACTTCACGATCGAAGACAACCCGCTGGTGCGATCGACCGAGTATCGGGCGAGGCCTGGAGAAGGGGCGCGCTCGGTTCTGATCTACCTGGACAAGCAGGCCTTGCGACTGTATGACCGGACTAAGCGTCGGCTTGGTCTCTCAGATCAGCGCATAAGTCAGCTCATCAAGAGGATCCGACCGCGCCGAAGAAAGTAGGTCACATGCGTCGGCGCGCGGCGGACGTACCCGGAACACGAAGTACTCGGGCAACCCTGTTTCGTCTGTTTCTGCGGGAGAAGGGTGACCCCGCGCCGTTCTACGAGCACCTGGCGGCACAGACAATCGCGAACCTTCCCGTGCCGGTATCGGGTCGGCGGATTTTGGATATCGGTAGTGGCGCGGGCCACTACGCTAAGCAACTTCGCGAGGCGGGAGCCTCCGTCGTCTCCTTGGAGATGGACGCCAATGAGATCACGGAACGGGCCGAGCGAGCTCATGCCATTCGGGGCGACGCCGCCAACCTTCCGGTCGCGGACGAGTCGATGGACGGTGTGTTCTGCTCCAACATGCTTGAGCACACGCTTCATCCCTACACTGTGATCGCCGAGATCGAGCGAGTGTTGGCGCCGGGCGGCTGGGCGTGGATCAGCTGGACGAACTGGTACTCGCCGTGGGGAGGGCACGAGATCGTGCCGCTCCATTACTTGGGGCCGCGTCTTGGCCCCGCCGTATGGCGGTGCCTTATTGGCGAGCCTCGGAAAAATGTGCCCGGTGTGGGACTGTTCCCAACCCATGTCGGGTCCGTGCTAGCCAGCGTAAAGGCCCGTCCGCGGTTGCGCTTGGTGCGAGCGTACCCTCGCTACTACCCGTCGCAGCATTGGATCGTGAAGGTGCCCGGACTTCGAGAGGTCGCCACGTGGAACTGCGTGATGCACCTCGAGAAAATGCACACGGTCGTCCACCGAGCAGGTTCTTCAGAGATCCTCACCTGAGGGATCGACACAGTGGAGACTGAGGGGTTGGTCGCGACACGACCGTGATGAGGGGAGGAGGTCCGCTGTCACCCGGTTCCAAGGGGTGCGCCAGCACTCGGTCCTCGCCTGTTGAGATCGCGGTTGCGATTACTTCGCGACCAGCCACCGAGATCGCCACCGTATGTAGTTGCGTGTCCGCGTCGATCGTGACGCGATACGGCCTGCCCAGCTCGACTGGCATCCAACTGTCGGTGGTCGGATACAGTGGATCGATCACGGTGAGCCGCATCTGGCTGCCGAGCTGCTCCACCAGAACCGTGCTGACGAGACTCTGACCGATGTCGATGAGCGGCCGCGAAATTCGCTGTATCGGCGCCTGATGGAACGTGATGTCGAAGACCTCGCGGAGGCCGGGCCCGAAGTCCACCGGGATCCATGTGCGATATATCTCGCCGTCAGAGAGATAGAGCGCGGCGCACCGGTTGAGCACAAACAGCTGGTCGGCTGGCGCCCACACGGGCAACCGCGATCCGCGGACAACATTGCGTGAGAGGGGGTGCCCTGTCAGGCGGCTCAGCGTCTCCTGACGATGCACGTACCGCCGTACTGGCGGCCCTCGCCAAACGATCGCATTTGTTGGGGCGCTGGCTATCCCAACATTTGCCACGATGCCAAAAAAAGCCAGCGCGACTACCCCGAGAGAGAGGGCCAAGCGATTGCGACCTACACTTGGCCGGCGAGCCAGGCTACGGACGGCCGCCCGAGGTTTAGGGGCTTCGATGCGGTGCCACAGGTCCACCAGTCCCACCGCGCTCCCGAGACACAGGAGTGGCACGAAGTCGGCCAGATATCGGTTGGCGACGTATCCCCAAACGAGTACGCCTGAGATGCCCGCGCCCGCGGTCAGAAGAGGGATGCGCAGGAGTCTTGCGCCGCGCTGCGACGCGCCGAAAAAGGAGGCGACGAGGCCCCACGATGCCAGAAGGGTGAGCAACGGCATCGAGGCGAGAATGCTGGCAGTGCGGTAGGTCTGGTCGAGGACGACCCCGGACACGGCCCGAGGCGCAGCTGGGGGCAAGGTCACGAACGGGAACACCGGAGTCAACCGAATTCCGTCCGGTCGCAAGTATGCGAGGAGCGTGCTGGGGAGGAAGCGAACGTTGAACGCTCTGCCACCATTGGCCGCCAGGAACTGCCGCCGGTGCACGTCGATCTGCGTCCAGACCTGCGAACTCATTGGCAGGCCGAAAGGCATACCGAACTTGGCCCAGGTCACATACATGTTGGCGACAAGCGGTATCAGACCGGCGGCCAGCACATGACGCCACCATCGCCGGCGCTCTCGGCCACCGTGTCCCCGGGCGAGCCACACGGCAGCCAATACCGCGCCGATTACACAAGCCCATCCCAGCGTGCTGCGAGCCAGGTTCGTCGCCAAGATGAGGGCACCGGTCACCGCCACCCGACGGACCGAAGGTTGCTCCAATACGCCGAGCAGTGCGAATAGTGCCGCGATTGTCATCGCAACGCCCCATGCGAGGTCCTCGTTGTAGACAAGCGGAACCTCGGCCAGGTACAGCAATACGGAGCCACTCATGACGGTTGCGATCAGCGCGCCGTAAGCACCGGCCTCGACCCGACCTAGTGGAGATGTGCCGCGAAGGAGTATTCGAACCCTCCAGAGCAACAGGCAGGTGAATAGGCCGGTGACGATCCAGGCCACCAGCATTGACGGCGCCGTTAACCGTCCGTCCAAACTGCTCGTGACCGCCAAAATCGGCATGCGGAGAAGCGCGGGGAACGGACCGAAGTAGGTGTACTCGTGGCCATGAGCGATGAACGCCTCAATATGCAGACTGCCCTTTGGCACGTACCAGTGACCGTGAAAAAGTGCTCGGGCTTGGAGGTCATAGAAGTTGGAGAAGACACGATCGGAGTAGTATGTCCGCAGCGGATTGAGACGGCCACCCCACAAGACCGACAGATACGCGGGAGTAGCGACCAGAAGTCCGAGGACCGCGGCCAAGGTGAAGCGGCGACGGCTGACACCAGAATCGGATGGCAAGTGGTCGGGAGGCACTCCCTCGCTTGTCGCCTGCGGGGCGTTGGCCGTTCGCGTTGGTTGGGTCAGAACCGCGGCCGACTCGACATGGAGGACCGGTGAGCCGAGCTCGTCGCCCCGGCGGCTTCCTTGCGACGAGATTCCCGCCACCCCTTCGGTCTGTCCATGGACTGTGGCGCCCCAAAGTAGCCGAAACGGGCCTCGCACCCGATGGCGCGAGACAGATTGGGCTTGTCGGCATCAAGCGATTGACGACGTGATGGAGGTGGTCTGGCGCCTGGACGGTCCACTCCCGGACCCCTGTCCGCTTCTCACCCCAAACCTGGCGGGCTCGGTTCAGACGGGTCTGGTTCATGCACGAATTCAGCGTGGTTGACGGCCGACTCGGGCCAGGGTCGAGGCAGCCCGTGCCTCGGCACGGCTTGGCTGTCCTTCGCCATCCGGATCAGCGTTCCTCGTGGGCGATTATTGCGGTCGCTTCGTGGAAAGAATCCACCCTGCACCGCGACGCTGTTGCCGTTGACCGGACCTTGCTCGAGCGAAGGTTAAGAGATCTTCACGAGGTCCTACCGATCATCGGAGCTCGTCTCGAAGGCGACTATTGGGGCGGCGGCGAGCCTCCATCGGTAAAGGTGGTGGAGGGGGAGCCCCTCGATGAACCGTCTCTCTGTGCACCGTTCATACTCGCCGAAGAGGCTCCGGTCCGAGTTGTGCTGAGCCCGGAGAGGAGGCGCCTAGCCGTCGTCTGTCACCACGCAGCTCTCGATGGGCTCGGGCTGGTGGCCGTACTGCGGGCCCTCCTTGGTGGGGACGTGCCCCAAGCAGAAGTCAGCTTGTCTGAGGGATCGGTTGGCGACCAGCGTCCGCGTCGGAGAGAGCTGCTCTCAAGGCTTCTCCGCCCGGCGGACGTGGTGACTCCGACGGTCATATCGCCAAGCCATGAATCCTTCGCTTCCTCCATCGTCGACCTGGAAGGACCGGACATCACCGTGCGAGTCGCCACAGCATGCATAGCCGCGGTCAGCAGGCACAACCGAGCGGCTGGTGGGCCGTGGCAGCGTATAGGTCTGTCGCTGGGTATCGGCGGACGCGGCGTCGGAAATACCGCGACCTATCGGCGCGTCGATTTGGCCGCTGGCGACTCGGTGGAAGCGGCCGTGCGGTCTGCGCTGATCGATCCGCGTGAACCGTTCGAGCTGGTGTCCGCGCCGCGATGGCTCCCACTCACTCGGCCCCTGGCGGCGCGCATGTCTGACTCGCTGCTCGTTTCCAACGTCGGACGCCAACGCATGCCCGGAGTGTGTTCGGTCGAGTTTTACCCTGTGGCCCGTGGTCGCTCTGCGCTCGCATTCGGAGCCGTCGGTCTCCAGGGAGGTCCCTCGACGCTGTCGATCCGTGCAAGAGACCTATCCAGGCTCGACGCGGAGTCGCTCCTCGAGGACGCGGTTACGTCGATCCGGTAGGTCTGAGCAGACCTCCGCTTTGAACGGTCGACTCCCGCGTCGCTACAAGTGCAACGTTGTGGCCGAGAAGATCCGACACGCTGAGAACAACCGTACGCACAGCGAATCCTCGCGCCCGGTGCCGAATGGCAGCCGCGATGCGCTCGGCTTCTGACTGTTCTGCAAACGGCAGGAGGATAGTCGTACCCGTCTTTGAGCGGATCACTGGTCCAGTGTTCGGCGGCACGAGAGCTTCAAGAGCGATAGCGGACTCATCGAGGTCCGCACCTCCGCTGTCCCAGCTGACGGCCCAGACGGAGTGTTCATCAACGCGGCGAGATCGAATGCGCAACAGGTCGGCGGCCATCGTCAGGGGGTCGGAGAACGGCCGGATGTGACTTCCGGCGACGGCCTCGAAATGGATCGGAACCTCAACGATTTCGAAGCCGAGGCGATCGCCCAACGCGAGGATCTCGACGTCGAACGCGTAGCGATTGAGCGTGGTTAGATGAAAAAGCAGCCTTGCCGTCGAGCCGCGCATGGCCTTGAAGGGGCATTGGAAGTCCAGGATGGGGAGGCTGGTCGCCGACCGCGCCATTCGGTTGAACGTGCGGCCCATACAGATGCGGGCCAGAGTGGCACCCTTGGTGACCGAGCCGGCCACGGCCCTTGAGCCTATGGCGATGTGAGCCGTCTGTAGGGCGTTCAGGAGAAGGGGCAGATCCGCGATATCTGCAGCGAGATCGGCGTCCATGTACGCAATCGCCGCCCCCCGGGATTTGGCCACGCCCGCACGGACGGCCGCCCCCTTGCCTTGATTCCTCGGCAGTCGAATTACCGACGCCGAAGGTCGGGAGCCGAGGAGGGTCTCCGCCAAGTCGGCGGTCCCGTCAGTACTCCCGTCGTCAACGACAATCAGCTCCGTGGAACGACTGTCGATGGCATCGAGTACCCGGGGCAAGTGAACCGGCAACCGAGCCGCCTCGTTGAAGGCTGGGACAACGATCGTGAGTTCGATCGAATGCGGCACAGAGCTCACTGCGAGGTTCTCATCCGTGCGTGGCTTGCTTGATGTCGGTGGGTCCTGGTAGGGCCTGATCGCGCAGGTCGACGATTGCTTCGGTCTTCCGACGAGCTAATGTGGACCTGCCTGCGATCCTTGAGCCCCGGCGGGTACCGGTCAGCGCCACAGCCTCATCCGCCACCTCGAGAAACAGATCCACAGTTTTCGACCAGGAGAATTCTGATGCCCGCCGGCGGGCGCCGAAGCCGAGGTTGGACCGTCGTGTCGTATTGAAGGTGAGGTCAATCCACTGAGTCATGTACTCAGACTCATTGGCCACAAGTACACCGGTCTCGTCTTGGGCGATTGAATCTCGGAGGCCTGGCACGTCGAAGGCAAGGGCGGGCGTGCCCAGTTGCGCAGCCTCCATGACGACCAGACTCCATCCTTCGAGGCGGGCAGGCTGAAGGAGCAGCCACGCTTGGGACAACAGTTCGTGCTTATTGTCTTCGCTCACATGACCAAGAAACTCCACGCCGGGCCCGGCCATCGTCCGCAGCCGATCCAGATGAGGACCATCGCCGGCGACCACCAAGCGTCCGCCGGTAATCGGCCGGACGCGTTCCCACAATCGCAACACCAGGTCGATTCGCTTGTGGGGCAGGAGACGACTTAGACAGACGAAGAGAGGCTCGGGCGACCGATGCGACGTGGGAGCCTGTCCAGTGTCGACGCCGTTAGGGACAACGCGGATATGGTTCCGGTCGACGCCGATGTGTTCGAGCTCGTTGGCGGTTGATTCGGACACCGCCATGAAGAGCCGGTGACGGTACACCCACGGCATGAGGTCGCGCTCCAACGCTCGCCCCACGGCCGCGACGGGCGGCGCGAATGACGACCCCCATGTTGGGGTGTGGATGTGGTGGACGAGACACATCGATGGGCCGCGCCTCCATAGTGGCGCGAAGAATGACATCCCGTTGGACACGTCCACCACCAGGTCGCGATCACGGAAATGGCGCAGGTAGATCGGCGGCACCCGGAGGTATTGCCCAAAGGCGGTGCCGGCCATCATGACCGGATAGGCGCGCTTCCCAACCGGCCCACCGCAGAGCAGCGCCACGTCGTGACCGCGCTCGACAAGCCCGCTGGCTAGACGATCGACCAGTACTTCTGATCCGCCGGCATTGGAGTTCGCTAGGTCCCTCCAAGCGACAAACAGGACCTTCACCGACCCCCCTCGTACCGTGAAGCACGGCCAGAACCTCTGTCGAATCCCGACCGTACTGGGAGATCAGATTAGCACTGACCGCGCGCCCGGAATGGCGTCGGCTGGGTCGATCTTCTAGTAGAGAGCCTGTTGAGGGGTCAGATACTCACGCATCGTGGTTTGGTTCCGTCGGATGATGCGCGGGCCAAAGCCGAACGACTGCGGAAGGCGAAGCGGACCTGCGGGGCCCGATCACGTCGGTGTGATGAGGGGAAGTACCGGGCCTTGGCGAGTTCGATGAGCACCAGATAAGCGGCGATCATGCACGTAAGGAAGACGAAGAAGCTGCCCGGAAGAGTGGTGAATCCGAGAGCGTGGGCGACAGAGCCCTGTCGATGGCCAGCCCACGAAAGCTCGACGATCGTGGACGACGGTCGCGCGCTCGCGGTCGGTCCGGCGGCCCGAGGGGTAGTACCTCCCGCTGACCGGGCGCCAACTGCCGCCACCGGGACGGACAGCAGCACGCAGGCGATGAGAACACGTATGCGACGCGACACAGCGACGCTTTATCGACCGCATACTGACCCGCCTGAGAAACTCGGTGCATCATCCGCCCGCAGAGAGACCGAAAGCGCGACGGGCTCAACCAGAACGGCGGCCACGATGTGGCGGAAGCCCAAACGCCTGTGCCGCCGGTGGGAGAGGTCCTTACAGGGCGTGGTCGAGCTGGCCGCGCAACGCCCCGTTCGGGCGACCACTCGTTTCAACGAGAAGGTAGAAGCCGGCTGGAGTCTTCTCGATGCTCCTGAGAAGCTTGAGCTTCATACCGTCCTCGCAACGCGCCACCGAGTCAGCCGATCCGCTCTTGCCAAACAAGGCAACCGTGGCTCCGTTGACGCGCGTCACGCCTCGGTGAAGCTCAAGGGCCGTGATCGGCCCCGTCAAGTTCGAGAAATCGGCGACGATGCAGATTCTCCGCTTCTTCTCATTGATGGTGAGGAGCGCACGCCCGCTGGCATCAGCCTGCCCGGGTCCGGGCACGACGTTGCCCGGCCTCAGTTGCGACAACAGCTTGTCCTCACAATTGTTGTCGCCGCTGTCGTTGTTGCCGATCTGGTTGCCGAGGTTGTCGTAGCCGGTGCCGCACCCTCCGTAACCGTCCAGCGGTTGGTTCGCCGCGGCCGGCGTCGCACCGCCCGTGAAGGTCCCCGTAGCTAGGGTGATGCCCAGCGCAGCCGCGAGAACAACAGCGAAGACGATGCGCACGGCAGTTCCCTGTAGAAGACCTAGCACGCGGTTCCCTTCTTAAGTACTCGTCAACCTAGCGTCTCTGCGTGTTGGAGTAAAGCTTTGCCACCGCTCTGGGCGTTTATTCCGAAATGGGCCCGAACTGCCGATCACGGCGGCGCAATGATCGGAAGGACACCAGAATCATCCAGATCAACAGGACATCGCCGGCAAGCACGACGATTGCCGGCCAGTACCAGACAAGGCCGCCGCCGGCAGGCAGACTGACGAGTCCCTCGGCCGAGCGTCGGGCGGGGTGGAAGCCGCGAAGCCAGCCCCATGCGAAAGGTTGCGCGAACAGAGCCGAGCCGGAGCGCGCGACGCGATGGAGTGGCCGGAGGAGCGATCGGTCTGAGATGGGTTGACCGGACGCAGTCACCGAGCCGATCCACGAGCGGACACGAAAGAGCGTCACCTCGGATGTCGCAACGACAGGAACCAGGCTCGGGTCGCTCGTCAGTCCGGCGTATCGCTGCCAGTCGACTTCGTGCGCGAGGACAATCCAGCGAACTGCCAAACCGCGCAATACAGGGTCGGCGGCCGCGGTTCCAAGTTTGTTGAGAAGGCCGATGACGGTCGGCTCGCGGGGATCCGCCTGTTCGCGATGGGGGGCGCCGAGCTGAGGGTCGGACGACGCGAGGACGTCGCCGCCGAGATAGTCAGGCAGAGGGTTCAGCAGGAGGCGCCCGCCCGCGAAGCGGAAGGAGAGGTACTCATGCCACGGCAGCGCGAGCGTCGTCCCCGGTTGGGACCGAATTACTGACCTGATGTTCCGGTACCCGGCAGGGAACTGCACCGGCTCAAGCCGGCCTTCAAGTCCGAAGAATCCGGGCGCGGCCAGAGCGAGCGCGCAGCCCAGCGCAAGCGCGGGGTAAAGCGCAGTGCGGAGCGTGATGGTCCCTGCCAGGCGCTGGACGCCAAAGGCGGCCGCTGGCCCCAACCACACGATGTAGAGAGCGAGTGCTCGCTGGCTCTCGCGGAGCGCTCCGAGTAGTGGAGTGGCAGACACTGCGTCATAGATGACGCGGAGACCCGGCGTGCTGCTCGCCACGGCCATGACTACGCCAAGCGCCGCAACGCATCCGGCGCGGCGGCCCCAGGATTCGGGCAGGTCCCGAGCGCCGTAGAGCGCTAAAGCCAAGAGGACGATGCCGAGCAAAATCGTCCCGGTGCCCGCCTGTCCGCCGACCTGGGTTCTGGCCTGCCAGAACCCGTGCCCGGCGAGGACTGAACCCATCGGACCGAGGGCTCCCTCCCCTCGCGTGGGGAAGTGGGCAGCACTGGCCAAATGGGGCCCGGCGGCAAGGACAATGAGTCCCGGCAGTGCCCACGGCAGCTGGGCGAATCCCGCCCGGAGGAGCACGGCGAACCACCGCCGGCCGCGATCGCCGACCAACCCGACAAGCAGCATGCAACCCGCCAATGCTCCGCCGACGAATCCCGTGGCCCCGAGCGCCGCTGACCACAGAAAGGTGCGAGTTAGGTCTTTGCTCGGCTGAAGGAGCGTTGGAAGCGCCCACGGAAGGACCGCCAGAGACGCCAACATGGCCCAGTGTCCAGCACCCAGCCTCGTGAGGGTGAAGGGATTCAGGGCGTACAGCAATCCGGCAAGCAAGCGGCACGGAAGAGGACTCTCGGCCGCGAGATGGGCGGCCCCCGCAAACGCGACGGTGAGACACAGAACAAAGAGAGCCTTGCCTGCGGTCGGACCGCCCACGAGGGAGGATGCCCAGGCAAAGGCGAGGCCGAGTGGCATCCGACGCGGCAGCTCGGGCCCTAAGCCCCATACCCCTGAGGGTACGGGCATTCGGGGCGTCGCGATGAGGTCCAGGTTCAGCAACGAGCCCGGACAAAGTCCGGGGCCGAGCACGAGCAATGAACCGGCCAGCCCCGCACTCCACGACCAGACGTCGAACGGGTGATGCGCCGAGAGAAGTGAAGGCCAGATCCGTTTCGGCCCTGCATCGGTGGCCGGTTGCGTTGCGATGGCTCCGGACCCTACCGGTCTCCTGCAGTCGGGTCAGGCCACCTACATTGGAAAATGGACCTGCATACCAACCGCCGGGTCGCCACTACCCTGAGACCTCACCATGCCGGAGTTCCAGGCGCCCAAGGGCACCTTCGATGTGCTCGCCCCCCAGTCGAGCCGCTACGAGGCGTTCGTGGCGTTGTTCGCCGAGCTCGTGGAGCAGGCCGGCTACGGGTTGCTCATCAATCCGATGTTCGAGGATTTCGGGGTCTTCCAACGGGTGGGGGATTCCACCGACATCGTCCGCAAGGAGATGTACGACTTCGAGGACAAGGGTGGACGCCGGCTAGCCCTTCGCCCCGAGGGGACCGCTTCGGTCGTGCGCGCCTACATCGAGCATCGGCCTACCCTGCCCTGGAAGTCCTGGTATGTGGGACCCAATTTCCGCTACGACCGGCCGGCCGCCGGCCGGTACCGGCAACACCACCAGGTAGGGATCGAGGCCCTCGGCCCAGAAGATCCCGACCTCGATGTCGAGGTCGTCGTACTGGCCTGGCAGACCTACGCCGCCGTCGGCTTGACGCAGGTCGAGCTGCACCTCAACTCGATGGGCGACGGCGTCTGCCGCCCCGCGTACCGCGATCTCCTTATCGCCTACCTGGCGCCGCTGGCTGCCACCGGCAAACTGTGTGCCGACCATCGCGACGGCTACCGCGCCAACCCTCTCCGCGTACTCGACTGCAAGAAGCCGGCCTGCGTCGATGCGACCGCCGACGCCCCCCGCATGGTTGACCATCTGTGCGAACCCTGCACCGTCCACTTCGCGCGCGTGCGCGAGGGTCTCGACGCACTTGGCGTGCCCTTCGTCATCGATACCCGCCTGGTTCGAGGCCAGGACTACTACACCCGCACCACTTTCGAGTTCGTCGGCCTTGCACTCGACGCCGCCCAGAACGGCGTCGGAGGCGGGGGCCGCTACGACGGCCTGGCCGAGGCGCTGGGAGGACCCAGGACCCCCGGCATCGGCTTCGGACTCGGTATCGAGCGGATCCTCCTCGCCGCGGATGTCGAAGGCACCTTCCCGCCACCGCCCGCTCGGGTCGAGGTGTTCGTGGTGGACACGGCCGCCGGCGACCATGCTCGCCGGCTGACCCATACCCTGCGTCAGGCCGGAATCGGGGCTGACCGCGGGTTCGACGGACGGTCCATGAAGGCACAGCTGAAGGCCGCCGATCGCAGCGGCGCCAAGCTGGCCCTGATCGTGGGCGAGGACGAGGCGACGGCGGGCAAGGTCACGGTGAAGGATCTGCGAGATAGCAGCCAAGTGATCATCGAAAACGATCAGGTGCTCGATCACGTCCGTGAGAGGCTGGCCCGGCCATGACCCTCCGGACGGACTATTGCGGCACGATGCGGGCCACCGACGCTGGTCGCTGCGTGACCTTGTGCGGCTGGGTGTCCCGCCGGCGCGAACACGGCGAGCATCTGGCTTTCATCGACGTCCGAGACCACACCGGGACCGTGCAGTGCGTTGTCGACGGTGCCTCGGATCTCCGCTCGGAATACGTGGTGCAGGTGACCGGAACCGTGCGGCGTCGTCCGGAGGGCACGGCCAACGACCACTTACCGACCGGCGAGATCGAAATCGGCGACTGCCGGGTCGTCGTGCTCAACACCGCCGCTCCACCGCCGTTCCCCGTCACCGATCGCCCGGCCGACGCGCCGGAGAGCTCGGACGCCGACGAGGTCGTCCGCCTGCGCTATCGCTTCGTGGATCTGCGCCGGGACCGGATGCAACGCAACCTCCGCGTCCGGGCCAAGATCAACAGCGCCCTGCGCACGGCCATGGAGCGCCAGGGATTCGTGGAGGTGGAGACGCCGATGCTCATCGCTTCCACGCCGGAAGGGGCGCGCGACTTCGTAGTCCCGTCTCGCCTGAAGCCGGGCAACTTCTACGCCCTGCCCCAGAGCCCCCAGCTGTTCAAACAGTTGCTCATGGTGGGCGGCATCGACCGTTACTACCAGATCGCTCGTTGCCTTCGGGACGAGGACCTGCGGGCCGACCGGCAGTTCGAGTTCATGCAGCTCGACGCCGAGGCGAGCTTCGTTGATCAGGACGACGTGCTGGCGTTCATCACCGAGGCTGTGCTTGACGCCACCGAAGCCGTGACGGGGGAGCGGCCGGAGGCGATACCCACGATGTCGTGGCGCGAGGCCGACGAGCGCTATGGTTCTGACAAGCCCGACGTCCGGTTCGGGATGGAATTGGTCGAGTTGACGGACGTCTTCGCCGCGACAGAGGCCAGAGTATTCCAGGCCCCCTGTGTCAAGGCCATCCGGGCCGAGGCCGCCGCTTCTTTCCCCCGTTCGCGGCTCGACGCCCTCACCGACCAGGTAAAGGGTTGGGGAGCGAAGGGGCTGGCCTGGCTACGCGTCGGCGACGCCGGCCTGGAAGGTCCGGTCGCCAAGTTCGTCTCGGAAACCGAGGAGGCGGGCCTTCGGGAGCGCACCGGGGCGACGCCCGGCGACGTCCTCTTTGTCATCGCCGACGAACGCCGCACCGTCAACCACGTGCTCGGTCTGCTCCGACTGGAGCTCGGTCGGCCGCCGGTATATGAGGGGGGCTACCACTACCTGTGGGTCACGGAGTTCCCGCTGTTCGAGGCCCTCGACGAGAGCGGGCGACCCATTCCCACCCATCACCCTTTCACCATGCCGCATCCCGACGACTTCGACATCCTGGAAACGGATCCGCTGGCCGTACGGTCCCAGTCCTACGACTTGGTGCTGAACGGCTGGGAGTTGGGGTCGGGAAGCGTCCGGATCCACCGCAGCGATATCCAGCAGCGCATCTTCGCATTGCTCGGCATCACGCCGGAACGAGCCCAGCAGCGCTTCGGATTCCTCCTCGATGCGTTCAACTATGGGGCTCCGCCGCACGCCGGCTTCGCCTTCGGCATCGACCGGCTGGTAGCCGTCTTGGCGGGCGAGGAAAACATCCGCGAGATCATCGCCTTCCCCAAGACGCAATCAGGTCTGGACCCGTTGACCGGTGCCCCATTGCCTATCGACGATGCCCAGCTGGCCGAGCTCGGCATTCGAGTCTTGCCTCCTCCGACCCCCCACGGATAGGGACCTGTCACCGGCAGCCCGATAGCCTCCAGTGATGGCCGGCGGTCGCGATCGCGAGGATCTTTTCGGCGCCGCCCTCAATGAACGCTTGGCCGCGCAGGCGCCCCTGGCCTCCCGGTTACGGCCGCGGACGCTGGAGGAGATGGTTGGGCAGAAACACCTGCTCGGGGCGGGCAAGCCGCTCCGAGCCCTGATCGAGACCGACCGGCTCTCCTCGGTCATCCTGTGGGGCCCGCCAGGGACGGGCAAGACGACCCTGGCCCGGCTCATCGCCGGCGCGACCAGCCGCCATTTCGTGCCCCTCTCGGCCGTGTCGGCGGGAGTTAAGGACGTGCGGGAAACCATCGAGGGCGCCCGGCGCCGCCTGGCCGAGCAGGGGCAACGCACCATCCTCTTCCTCGACGAGGTCCACCGCTTCAACAAGGCCCAGCAGGATGCGCTCCTTCCCGCCGTCGAGGAGGGCATCCTCACCCTGATCGGAGCCACCACCGAGAACCCCTACTTCGAGGTCAACGCGCCGCTGCTGTCCCGATCCACGCTGTTCCGACTCGAACCGCTCGACGGCGACGCCCTCCGAACCCTCCTCTCGCGGGCTCTCGACCGGGAGGGCGCCAGCGCCGACGACGATGCCATCGAGCACGTGGTGAATATGGTGGACGGGGACGCTCGGGCCGCCCTCAATTCCCTGGAGGTGGCTCTCGCCCTGGCCGCCGCCGACGGCCGGACACGGGTCACCCTCACCGACGTGGAGCAGGCCCGGAGCAGCCGGGCCCTGCGCTACGAGGAAGACGACCACTACGACATCATCAGCGCCTTCATTAAGTCCATCCGGGGATCCGACGCTGACGCCGGGCTGTACTGGCTGGCGCGGATGCTGGCGGCGGGGGAGGACGCCCGTTACATCGCCCGGCGGCTCGTCATCCTGGCCAGCGAGGACGTCGGCATGGCGGACTCCATGGGTCTGGTCGTCGCCGATGCCGCCGCCCGAGCCGTCGAGTTTGTGGGTCTGCCCGAAGCCCAGCTCAACCTGGCCCACGCCGTCGTCTACCTGGCGACGGCCCCGAAGTCGAACCGGGCGGCGACGGCACTGTGGGCCGCCGCCGCCGATGTGCGGGACCGCCCGGCCGGCGCCGTGCCGCCCCATCTACGGGATGCGTCGTACCGGTCGGCGGCCAGGCTGGGGCACGGGTCGGGCTACGACTATCCTCACGACGACCCGAGGGGCTGGGTGCCACAGCAGTACCGGCCCGATGGAGTATCGGACAGGGAGTATTACCAGCCGTCGCCCCATGGGGCAGAACGGGAGATCAGCGAGCGCATGGCGCAAAGGACGACCAAGTGAACCAACCACTGCTGGCGACGACTAAGTCAGGCGACGTGGTGGCCATCGTGGTGTCGGTGTTCTCCGCCCTGGTGATCGTCGTGCTCTGCTACGCCCTCACCGCACTGGTTCGTACCCTTCGCGTTCTGCGCAGCGCCATCGACGAGTTTCGCGAGGAGTCCGTGCCCCTGGTGGCCGACCTGCGGGCGACCGTAGGCCAGGCCAGCGGCGAACTGGAACGGGTGGACGGCCTGCTCTTGCGGGCCGAGTCCATCTCGGCCACCGTCGACTCGGCGTCCCGGCTGGCCTACATCGCCTTCTCCAACCCGGTGATCAAGATCATGGCCTTCGGTGCGGGGACGGCGAGAGCCGCCCGCCGCTTCCGCCGGGACCGGGAGAGCTAGACCTTGTTCAAGCGGATCTTCTGGTTATCGATCGGCGCCGGCTTCGGTTTCGGTGTTTCCTTTTGGATGGTTCGTTTCGTGAAGGAAACCGTCGGCCGGTACTCGCCCGAGCGGGTGTCGACCGACCTGGCCGGGGCGGTTCGGTCTCTCGGGAAAGACGTTCGACAAGCGGTAGCTGAGGGGCGGGCGGCCATGCGAGAGCAAGAGGCCGACCTTCGCTCCCGCGTGGAGGGGTAAATGGATGCCAACTCCTTGCGCCGCGCCTTTACGGGGTTCTTTGCCGAGCGCGGCCACACCGTTGTTCCGTCGGCACCGCTGATACCCCATCATCCCGCCGCGCCCCTGTTCACCAACGCCGGGATGAACCAGTTCCTCCCGTACTTCCTGGGGGAGGAGGTGCCGCCGTTTCCCCGAGCCACGTCCATCCAGAAATGCGTCCGCATCCGGGGCAAGCACGACGACATCGAACTGATCGGGCGCACCAGCCGCCACACCACGTTCTTCGAGATGCTCGGCAACTTCAGCTTCGGCGACTACTTCAAGTCCGAGGCCATCGCCTACGCGTGGGAGCTCGTCACCACCATCCTCGGCTTCGATCCGGACCGGCTGTGGATCACCGTGCACATCGACGACGACGAGGCGATCGCCATCTGGCGGGATGAGATCGGTGTGCCCGCCGAGCGCATCCAGCGCCTCGACGAAGACAACTTCTGGGAGATGGGCGAGACCGGTCCGTGCGGTCCGGACTCGGAGATCTTCTACGACCGAGGCGAGGCCTACGGGGCGGGCGGCGGGCCCGCTCACGGTGGTGAAGAGCGTTACGCCGAGTTCTGGAATCTCGTCTTCATGCAGTACGACCGGCAGCTTGACCGCTCGCTGGTGCCGCTTCCCCGGAAGAACATCGATACGGGCGCCGGACTCGAGCGGGTCCTCATGCTCCTGCACGAGAAAGACTCGGTGTTCGAGGTCGATTCCATCCGGCCGGTCATCGCCGCGGCCGAGCGCGTCACCGGCCGGCGGTACGGCGACACCGAGGACGTCGACGTGGTCCTGCGCATCCTCGGAGACCACGCCCGCACGATGACCTTCCTCGTCAACGACGGCGTGTTCCCGTCCAACGAGGACCGGGGCTACGTCCTGCGTCGCATCATTCGGCGGGCGGTGCGCCAGGCCTACCAAATAGGCGTCGAGCACCTGGTCACGCCCGCCCTCGTAACCGCGACCGCCGAAGTCATGGCCGAGGCCTATCCCGAGCTGACCCGGAACCTCGACTTCATCACCGGTGTCATCACCCGGGAGGAGGAACGGTTCCGCCACACCCTGAAGGCCGGACTGCACCTCTTCGAGACAGAGTTGGGGAAAGGGTCGCTCAGTGGCGAGGCGGCGTTCAAACTCCACGACACGCACGGATTCCCCATTGAGTTGACGAGGGAGCTGGCGGAGGAGCGCGGCGCGGTCGTCGATATGGCCGGCTTTGAAGCGGGCATGTCTGTGCAGAGAGAACGGGCGCGTGCCGACGCCAAGGGCAAAGGCGGCGGCGAGCTCGCCCGCACGGCGTACAAGGAGCTAGTTGAGAGTTTCGGCCCGACCGAGTTCACCGGCTACGCCGAGTACGAATCGACCGGGCGGGTACTCGCCGTCCTGCCCGCCGAGGATGGCGCGGTGGAGATCTTTCTCGACCGCACCCCGTTCTACGCGGAGGGCGGCGGCCAGGTCGGCGACACCGGGACGATCACGACCTCGACCGGCACCGCCCGGGTGCTCGACACGACCGCGGCGCTGCCTGGACTGCACCGCCATGCCGCCGAGCTCTCCGAGGGCGTCATCACGGCCGGCCAGGAGGCCACCGCCCGGATCGACGCCGAGCGGCGTGACGCCATTCGGCGCAACCACACCGGGACCCACATCCTGCACTGGGCGCTGCGAGAAGTGCTCGGCTCGCACGTGAGGCAGCAGGGCTCCCTTGTCGCCCCCGACCGGCTGCGCTTCGACTTCAGCCACTACGGAGCCGTGACGGCGGAGGAGTTGAGCCGGGTGGAGGACCTGGCCAACGAGCGCATCCTGGCCGACGAACCGGTGCGGGCTTACGAGACGTCGAAGGCGCAGGCCGAGCAGCTTGGCGCCATCGCCTTCTTTGGCGACAAATACGGCGAGTTCGTGCGGGTGGTCGAGGCCGGGACGCGCTCGATGGAGCTGTGCGGGGGCACCCACGTGTCGGCGCTGGGCATGATCGGCCCGGTCAAGATCGTCTCGGAGGGTTCGATCGGGTCGAACACCCGCCGGTTAGAGGCGCTCACCGGCACCGGGACGCTCGAGCGCTTCCGCCAAGACACCCAGCTCATCGCCCGGCTGGCCGAAACGCTGCGCACCAGCCCCGCCGAGGTCCCCGATGCTCTCGACCGCCTGGTGGCCCAACGGCGAGCCCTTGACGATGAGCTCAAAGCCCTCCGGGCCCGAGGCCAGTCCGAAGACGCCCGGCAGCTGGCTGCGTCGGCGGAGGACGGCGTGGTGGTGGCGAGACGGGACGGTCTGGCTCAGGACCAGTTGCGGGAGCTGGCCCTGGCGGTACGCGCCCAGCCCGGTATCCGGGCGGTGGTGCTGGTCGGATCGCCCGACCCGGAGCGGGTGTCCCTCGTGGCGGCGGTAGCCAAGGACGCTGGCCTCGTCGCCTCCGACCTGATCGCCGGCGCGGCCCGCATCGTCGGCGGCGGCGGCGGCAAGAACGCGGACTTGGCCATGGCCGGCGGACGCGACCCAGCCAAAATCGACGACGCGCTGGCCGAGATCCGCTCGACCCTCGGTCTGACATGACCCGGGTGGTCGGGATCGACCTGGGGAGCCGCCGCATCGGCGTCGCGGTCTCCGACTCGGGGCGGGTCCTGGCCACGCCGTACCGAACCGTGGAGCGCGCCGCGACCTGCGAGGCCGATCACGCCACTCTCGCTGCGCTGGTAGCGGAGGTGGAGGCGTCGGCCGTCGTGGTCGGACTCCCCGTCTCCCTCGACGGCACGAATGGCCCAGCAGCGCGCGCCGTGCTCGAGGAAGTGGAGACCCTGCGACGGTCGCTGCCCGTGCCGGTCCACACCGTCGACGAGCGACTCACCACGGTGACGGCCAGCCGGGAGTTGCAGGCGGCCGGCGTGCGGGGGCGAGTTCGCCGACGAGTCATCGACCAGTCGGCCGCTGCCGTGATCCTGCAGTGCTGGCTCGATGCAGGCCGAGAAACGTGAGCGACACGCTCGACGAACCGTACGCCACCGTCGAAGTCGATGACCTTCCTCCGGGCCCGCCCCGCCGCAAGCGGCGACGGGGCCGCACCTTCCTCACCGTGGCGGTGGTCATCCTGGTGGCCGGTCTTCTTCTCGCCGGTGTCGGCGTGTTGTGGGCCCGCCGCCAGATCAGTCCCGGGGGCCGGCGCGGGGACGCCATCTCGGTCACCATCCCGCCCGGATCCTCCACGTCCCGGATCGCGTCCATCCTGGCCAAGGCCCACGTCATCCACGACGCCACGGTCTTCCGGTACTACGTGCGGTTGAAAAGCGCGGGCCCGTTCCAGGCCGGCACCTACCAACTTCCCACCAACGACACCTACGACGACGTCATCCAGGTCCTGGGCAAGGGCCCGCCGGCGGTAGCTGTGCCGCTCGACCGCATCACCATTCCGGAGGGTTTCACCCTCCACCAGATCGCCGACCGAGTCGGCCGCCTCCCGGGGCGGTCAGCCCAGAAGTTCCTGGACGCCGCCACCAGCGGCCAGGTCCGATCGCGACTCGAGCCCGCCAACAGCAACAACCTGGAGGGCCTGGTCCAGGCGGACACGTACTTCATCCAGCCCGAAGACGACGAGGTTTCGATCCTGCGCCGGATGGTGGCCGCGTTTGACCAAACTACCGCCGACGCGGGCGTCGACCAGGCCGCCGCCCGCCTCAACGTGACCCCCTACCAGGTGGTGATCGTGGCCTCGATGGTAGAACGGGAGGCCAAGCTCGACGAGGACAGGGGACCGATCGCCAGCGTCATCTACAACCGCTTGAAGCAGGGCATGACGCTCGGCATTGACGCCACCCTCTCGTACGGGCTCGGCAAGTTGACCCTGACCAAGAGCGACCTGGCGTCGAACAACCCCTACAACACCCGCTTGATCAAGGGTCTGCCCCCGACACCCATCGCCTCGCCGGGCAAGCCGTCCCTGGCTGCCGCCGCCAACCCTCCGACCACCTCGCACCTGTATTACGTGCTCACCGATGCCAACGGGAAGCACAGCTTCGCCGACAACCCCAACGATTTTGCGAAGCTGCTGGCGGAGGCCCACAAGAAGGGCCTCATCTGAGCCGGCGAGGCGGGATCTGGCCGACCGCGTCGACGCGGTTGGCGGGCGTGATCGGCGATCCTGTCCGCCAGTCGCTGTCCCCGGTCCTGCACAATGCCGCCTTCGAGGCGGTGGGCCTGGACTGGATCTACGTCGCTTTCGAGGTCGGGGAGGGCGAGGTGTCCGCCGCGCTGCAAGGGATACGGGCCCTGGGGGTGGAGGGCCTGTCGGTCACCATGCCGCACAAGGAGCCCGTAGCCACGGCGGTGGATCGCCTGACCCCGACGGCCCAACTGCTCGGGGCGGCCAACACCGTCGTTCGCCGTGGTCGCGACCTGGTCGGGGACAACACCGACGGCAACGGGTTCATCGACGCCCTGCGCCAGGACGAGGGCTTCGAGGTGTTCGGACGCCGGTGCCTGGTGCTCGGGGCCGGCGGCGCCGCCCGGGCTGTCGTTCTGGCCCTCGCCCGGGCGGGTGCCGGATCCGTGGTGGTGGTGGGCCGCACGCCCTGGCGGGTGGAGATGACGGTCGCCCTGGCCGGCCCCGCCGGCCACGTCGGTCGCCCCGAGGATGTGGCCGCGGCCGAGCTGGTTGTGAACGCCACCCCGGTGGGGATGGGCGGGCCTCGACCTCTGCGGCCGGCCCCGTCAGCGTCCCCCTTGCCCCTGGGGGTGGAGCCGTCGTGGCTCGGCCCGGGCCAGCTGGTGGTCGATCTGATTTATGCGCCGGCCGTGACGCCGTTGATGGACGCCGCCCGGGCCCACGGGGCGGTCGCGGTCAACGGTCTCGGCATGCTCATCCACCAGGCCGCCCACCAGTTCCGCCTGTGGACAGGTGAGGACGCCCCGCTCGAGGCCATGTCGGCGGCGGCGATGGCAGCGGTGGCCCACAGCTCCTAAAGGCCGCGATTCGCCGCTGAAGTTCGTCGCCGGTCTTGCCGACAATAAGTGCAATCAGCCGCCCGTGGAGGTAACCGTGTCCTTACACGGATCGCTTGAGACGTTCGCTCTACCCGACGTCCTTTCCTTGTTGTCCTCAACTCAGAAGAGCGGCGAGCTGCGCGTGGTTGGCGGCCGCCTGGACGGCAAGGTGTGGGTGGACCACGGTAAGGTCATCGGTTCCGACGTCGGCCGGTCCACGACGATTGTGGATGCCGTGTTCGAGTTGCTCCGGCTCACGGACGGCACCTTCTCGTTCGAATCCGACCGCCCCGCCCCCTCGCCCAACCCGCCCGTCACCATCGAGCCCGTCCTGGCCGAAGCCCAGTCGCGCCTGGTCGAGTGGCGCCTGATCGAAGCCGTCGTTCCCACCCTGGACGCTCTGGTGACCCTCGCCGCCGAGGCACCGAACGGCGAGGTCACCGTCCGAGCCGACCAGTGGCGCATGTTGGTGGCGGCGGGCGAAGGCCGGCCCGTCAGCGACCTGATGGAGCGGCTCGGAAGCTGTGAGTTCGATACGTGCCGGGCCCTGAAGGAACTGGTAGAAGGCGGCCTCGTTTCGGTGGCCACCACCACGGTGCCCGAAGCGCCGGCCCCGCCCGCCCCTCCGGTCGTCGAGGAGTACCCGCCGCCCCCGAGCACCGGGTTCGGCGGTTCCAGCCCCGACGAGCCTCCCCCTAGCGGCGGTCCTTACGACGCACAGCGACAGAATGGGCTGGCCGCTCCGGTTCCTCGGGAGGGTGAGAACGACCTCGACTCGCTGGTGGAGATCCCCAGCCGGTTCCGGCGCCATCAGGCGTCAGCCAGCGCCGAAGGTGGCGAGGACGATGGCGAGCGGGGCGCCGTGGCCACCATCTTGGCCGCCGCCCGTCACACCACCACCGACTCCGAAACCACCGAAGCCGAGGCGGAAGCCGCGACCACCGAGCAGGCCCGAGTCCAGGGCCACGACGGGGGCGCCGGGCGGGCGAACGATTCGCTCGGCCAGGCCGATCACGGCGAAGACGAGCTGATCCACGGCCAGGACGGCGACGAGCCGATCAACCGAGGCCTGTTGCTCAAGTTCCTGTCCTCCGTCCGCTCGTAGCGCCCAGCCCCGCCGGCGCCGGTCCGCGCTCAAGACCCGCGCCGATTCGGGCAATACGGCCCTTTCCCCTGGCTTGTCCGGCTCATGCCAATGGTGTGACCAGCCGATGAAGAACTGCCATGTCGGACGGCAATCAACTCGGCGCGCTTTTGCTTCAGGGCGGCCTCCTCACTCAGGAGGCCCTCGATGTCGCGCTCGCCGCTCAGGCCCGTGGCGGCCGCTCTCTCGGGCGCATCCTCATCGAGAACGGATCGGTCACGGAGTCAGACCTGGTGGCCACCCTGGCCCGTCAGCTCGGCCTCGACTACGTCGACCTCAGCGAGTACCCGATCGATCCGAGCGCCACCGCGCTGGTCAGCGATTCGATGGCTCGCCGTTACCAGGCCCTCCCCATCGGATGGGAGGACGGCAAGCTGATCGTGGCCATGTCCGACCCGTCGAACGTGTTTGCGATCGACGACATTCGGACCCTGACCGGGGCGGACGTCAAGACCGTCGTCACCACCTCCCAGTCGGTGCAGGACGCCATCGACAAGCACCACCGTCTCGACTCCGACGCTGAGAACATCACCGCCCAGGCGGCCAGTGAGTTCGAACCGGAGGACGACCTTGCCAATATCCGGGAGGTCGTCGAGGACGCCCCGATCGTCAAACTGGTCAACGTGCTGATCACCCAGGCGGTCACCGACCGGGCCTCCGACATCCACATCGAACCCACCGAGCGAGACGTGCGCGTTCGCTACCGCATCGACGGCGTCCTCCACGAGGTCATGCGGTCACCCAAGAACATCCAGTCCGGGATCATCAGCCGGCTGAAGATCATGGCCGACATCAACATCGCGGAGCGGCGGATCCCCCAGGACGGGCGGGTCTCGGCCACCATCGGCGGCAAGAACGTGGACCTGCGGGTGGCGACGCTGCCGACCGTGCACGGCGAAAAAGTCGTCATGCGAATCCTCGACAAGTCGACCGCCATCCTCAACCTGGCCGATCTGGGCTTCTTGCCGCAATCCATGGCCCGGTACGAGGTGTCCTACAAGAAGCCGTACGGCACCATTCTCGTGACCGGACCGACCGGTTCGGGCAAGTCGACCACCCTGTACGCCACCCTCAACATCCTCAACGACGAATCCAAGAACATCATCACGGTCGAGGACCCCGTCGAATACCGCCTCCCCAACATCAACCAGGTCCAGGTCAACGCCAAGGCCGGCCTCACGTTCGCCGCCGCCCTCCGGTCCATCCTGCGGTCCGACCCGGACATCGTCCTGGTCGGCGAGATCCGCGACCGGGAGACGGCGACCATCGCCATCGAAGCGGCCCTCACTGGCCACCTCGTGCTCTCCACCCTGCACACCAACGACGCCTCCACCACCCCCAGCCGGCTGGTGGAGATGGGGGTCGAACCGTTCCTCGTCGGCAGCGCCCTCGACTGCATCGTCGCCCAGCGCCTGGCCCGGCGACTCTGCGAAAAATGCAAAGAGCCCTATCAACCCACCCCCGGTGAGCTCCTTGGGCTGGGGTGGGACCTGGAAGCCATGGGCGAAGATGCTCCCGAGGGCTACGACATCGAGAACCCGACGCTCTACCGTCCGGTCGGCTGCGGCTCCTGCGGCAAGACCGGCTTTCACGGCCGGTTCGCCATCCACGAGGTCCTTGTGGTCAGCGAGGAGATCGAGCGCATGATCGCCGAGCGAGGCCACTCTGAGGACATCAGGAAGGTGGCCGTGGCCCAGGGGATGATCAACCTCCGCCAGGCCGGCCTGGCGCAGGTCAAGTATGGCCTCACGGCCATTGAAGAGATCCTCCGGGTGGTGGCCTGACCCACGGCTCCTACAGCGACGGGCCGGGGACGCCGATATTCAGCGCATGCAGTCCCCCTCTCGGCGGCTCGGGGAGTTCCTCGTCGAGCGCAAGGTTCTGTCACGCGACATCTTGGAAGACGCGCTTCGACGCGAGGAATCCGAGGGCGTGCCCCTGGCCAAGCTCCTGACCGCCGAAGGACTGGTGGGCGAGCGGGACATGGTGGCGGGCGTGGCCCATCAGATGGGCATCCCCTTCTACGACTTTGAGGACAATCCCATCAACCCCCAGGTCGACCGGGTCGTTCCGGCTGAGCTGGCCCAGAAGTATCTGGCCGTGGCCGTTGCCATGGACGGTGGCCACCTCACGGTGGCCATGGAGGACCCGACCAACGCCGATGCCGTCGCGGCCATCGGCACCGCCACCGGGTGGAGCATCCTGCCGGTACTCGGCGTCCGCTCGGATCTCAAGCGCATGGTGGCGTCGATGTACCGCAAGGCCGGATCCGCGGGAGGCGGCGGCGAGGGGGCGGGCCACGCCGGCGACATCGTGATCGACCTGGAGGACAGCCTCGCTGACCACCATGGCATGTCCGACGACGGCATATCGAGTGAGCTTCACGTCAACGAGTTGCTCGAGCGGGTCGTCCAGCTGGGCGGCTCAGACCTGCATTTGACCACCGGCATTCCGCCGTCGGTGCGCGTGCACGGCTCCATCGTCGCCCTCGACGAGTTCCCGATCATGAACGGCTCGGAGATCCGCCGGATGGTCTACGGGATCCTCGCCCAGAAACAGCGAGAGAAATTCGAGGCGGAACTCGAGCTCGACACGTCCCACTCGATTCCCGGCGTCGGTCGATTCCGTGTCAACGTCTTCTTCCAGCGCGACTCAATGGGCGCGGTCATGCGGGTCATCCCCTTCGAGGTGGTGCCCTTCGCGCAGCTCGGGCTGCCGGCGGCGGTCGCCGATTTCAGCAAGGTGCCGAGAGGCCTGGTACTGGTCACCGGTCCAACCGGTTCGGGCAAGTCGACGTCGCTCGCCTCGCTGGTCGATCTGATCAACATCGAGCGGCGCGTACACATCATGACGGTTGAGGATCCCATCGAGTTCCTCCACGCCCACAAGACGGCGATCATCAACCAGCGCGAGGTAGGCGAGGACACCCAGTCGTTCTCCAAGGCTCTCAAGCACGTACTGCGCCAGGACCCCGACGTCATCCTGGTCGGCGAGATGCGCGACCTGGAGACCATCTCGACGGCACTTACCGCGGCCGAGACCGGTCACCTCGTCTTCGCCACGCTGCACACCCAGGACGCCCCCCAGTCCGTCGACCGGATCATCGACGTGTTCCCTTCCCACCAGCAACAGCAGATCCGGGTGCAGTTGGCGGCCGCGTTGCAAGGCGTGGTCACCCAGCAACTCGTGCCGACCGTGGCCGGAACGGGCCGGGTGGTGGCCTGCGAGGTCCTGGTCGTCACGGCCGCCGTGCGCAACCTGATCCGCGAGGGCAAGACCCACCAGATCTACTCCTCCATGCAGGCCGGTGGACGCTATGGAATGCAGACGATGGACCAGTCGCTCGCCGACCTGGTGAAGGCCGGGAAGGTCAGCCTGGATGCCGCCATCGAGCGCTGCGCCAACGAAGAAGACCTGCGCCGGCTCAGCGCCGGCCGGGCCTAGGACGACGACCTATGGCTGACACCTATACCTACAAGGTGCGCGACCGCGCCGGCAAGCTGCTCGAGGGCTCGCTCGAAGCCGACAGCACGGCCCTGGTGGCCAACAAGCTCCGCCAGATGGGCTACGTGCCGATCGCCATCGATCGCAAGTCCAGCTCGACGATGGGCAAAGAGCTGAAGATTCCCGGTCTTGGCGGGAAGATGAAGATGAAGGACATCGCCGTCTTCAGCCGGCAGTTCGCCACCATGATCAACTCCGGGCTAACGCTGATGCGGAGCCTCAGCATCCTGGCCGACCAGACGGACAACAAGGTTCTGGCGTCGGTCATCGGTCAGGTCAGGTTGGACGTGGAGAAGGGGGCGTCGCTCTCGCAGGCGCTCGGCCGCCATCCCAAGGCGTTCAACAAGCTCTACGTGTCGATGGTCAGGGCCGGCGAGACCGGCGGTGTGCTCGACAGCGTCCTGCTCCAGTTGGCCAGCACGATCGAGAAGCAGGTCCAACTAAAGGGCAAGGTCAAGTCGGCCATGACCTACCCGGTCGCCGTGCTCGGCCTCGTCCTCATGATCCTGACGGCCATGCTGGTCTTCGTCGTCCCCATGTTCAAGACGCTCTATAAGACGCTGGGTGGGACACTGCCCGTGCCTACTAGGCTCCTGCTGTTCGCGTCGGGCATCGTCGTGACCTGGTTCCCGGTGATCATTCTCGCCGAGGTGGGGGCCGTCTTCGGCTTCAAGAAGTGGGTACAGAGTGAGAAAGGCCGGGCGACGTGGGACGCCATCAAGCTGAAGCTGCCCATCTTCGGCAAGCTGGTCCATAAGACGGCGCTGACCAGGTTCTCCCGAACGTTCTCGGTGCTGCTCCGCTCCGGTGTTCCCATCCTCGAGGCGTTGGAGATCACGTCGGATACGGTCGGCAACGTGGTGGTGTGTCGAGCCATCAAAGATGTCCAGAGCGGGGTGAAGCAAGGCGAGTCGATCTCGCACCCGCTGGAACGGCACAAGGTGTTCCCTCCCATGGTTGTCCAGATGATGGCGGTCGGCGAAGAGACCGGCGCGCTCGACGAGTTACTCGAGAAGATCGCCGAGTTCTACGACCAGGAGGTCGAGGCGACCGTAGACGCGCTGACATCGCTCCTCGAGCCGCTGCTCATCTGCGTCCTCGGGCTTTCGGTCGGGGGTATGGTCGTCTCCCTCTACATGCCGATGTTCAGCATCATCAAGCTCGTCAAGTAGCCGGCGGCGGTCGATGGTGGGCGCTGGGTAGCGTGGGCCCCATGGTCGAATCCATGAGCTCATCGCAGTTTCATAGCCGGACGGACCTGCCCGAATGGCGGGTTCTGCGCCGCCGAATCGAGGCGACGTTCCTGACCGGATCCTTCGAGGCGGCGTCACGGTTGGTGGAGCAGATCGCGGCGGCCGCCGAGGTGGCCAATCATCACCCCGACGTCGATGTGCGCTACCCCGACCGCGTCCACGTGGCGTTGACGACGCATGCCGCCAGCGGACTGACCAGTGCTGATGTCGCCCTGGCGACGAAGATCTCGGAACTGGCCGTGGCTGCGCGCGCCTCATCGGAGCCGACCGCGTCGGCCGCCGTGGAGATCGCCATCGATGCGCTCGACATCGACGCCGTGCGCCCCTTCTGGAAGGCCGTCCTCGGCTACGTCGACGAGCCCGCGTCGGAGCCCGACGGCCAGGTGGACACCGTGCTCGACCCGAATCGAATCGGCCCGTCCATCTGGTTCCAGCAGATGGATGCCCCCCGCCCGCAGCGCAACCGCATCCACATCGACGTCTTTGTGCCCCACGACGTGGCCGCATCCCGCATCTCCGCCGCCATCGATGCGGGGGGCCGGCTGGTGACTGCCGAGTACGCCCGAGCCTTCTGGGTGCTCGCCGATCCAGAGGGCAACGAGGCCTGCATCTGCACGTGGCAGGACCGGGAGTGAGGTAGCAGGCCCGAGCAAGTCTCAGCTTCGGTGCGTCAGGACCCGATGAGAGACGTAGTGGAGACCCTCCTCAGACCGGCGGTGGATGTGGCCGGGCTGTGCCCTCCTGGCCCGGTCGCGGCTTCTCGCGGCTGGACGGACCGGGGCCGGGTGCTCGGCTGGGCCGCGCTGCTGGTCCCGTTCGGCGTCGAGGCATTGGCCATTCTCCGCGCCGACCGGGCGTGGTTGATTCATCGGGTCCCCGACGACGCCTTCTATTACCTGGAGATCGGCCAACGGATGGCCCGTGGCCAGGGGGCCACCTTCGACGGGGTGCATCACACCAACGGCTTTCACCCGCTCTGGCAGGTGATGGTCGCCGGCTGGGCCACGGTGTTCACAGGCGATGCGTTGGTGCGGGCCGCCCTCTTGACCGAGCTGGCGTGTGCCATCGGAGCCGTCCTCATGCTCTTCGGCCTCCTGCGTCGGGTGTGGGGGACCGGCATCGCCCCGTTCGCCTTGGTCGCCGCCTTCCATTCGTCGCTCGCCATCGGGTCGGTGACCAACGGCATGGAGAGCGGCCTCGTCGTCCTGGCTCTGGCCGCGGCGGTGACTGCTCTCGCCCGATTCGACCAGGACCGCACGGCCGGGTGGGCGGCCGCCTGTGGGGCAGCCTGCGCGCTGATGGTTCTGGCCAGAGTGGACCTCGCGGCCGTCGTCTGGCTGATACCGGCGGTGATGTTGTGGCGTTCGCGTCGGTTCTCGTTCGTGGCGTGGTGGACGGCGGCGGCCGCCCTCGCGTTGGGTCCCTGGGTGGTGTGGAGCGAACTCTGGGTCGGACACGTGCTTCCGGTGAGCGGCTCGATCAAGCTGACCAATCTGTCCCGCGATATGCAGTCTCGCTTCGGCGGCCGGCTTACGGTGGGGTACCTGAAATGGGTGGGCCAGCTGGCCCGCCACTACGTACGGGCCATGGAGGAAACCGTCACCTCGAGCCCGTGGAGCAGCCACCGGATCCTGGGCCCGGTTGGCGTGCATCCGCTTACCTTGCTGGCTCTGGGAACGGCCACCGCCCTGGTGGTGACCTGGTACCGCTCGCGGGAAGAGGGCGGGCCCACGCCGGCATTGTCCGCGCCGGCATTGGCCTTGCTCACCGGATTGCTCCTCGTCGCCTCCAAGTCCATCGTCGACTTGGTCACCCTGCCCTACTGGTCGGAGGCGTGGTACTCGGCTCCAGCCCGCCTGGCCACGGGGCTGCTCATCGGGGCCGGAGCCGCCGTGCTCGTCGGGTGGGCCTATCGCCGTCAGCCTCACCTCGGGTGGGCCCTCGGCGTCGCGGTGGCCATCGCCGTCCTGCCTCAGACGGGTGCGGATCTGCGAGCATCCCGCCACGACACGCTCCAAGCCGGACTGTGGCAAGACGCGAACGTGGAAGCCGTCGAATGGATCCGAACCAACGGTCCCCAGGCTCGCTACGGCAGCACCGACGCCGGACTCATCGGCTACTACCTCGACCCAACCCCAGCGGTCGTCAATCTCGACGGCTTGGTCAACAGCTACTCGTTCGCTCAGCGTCTGCTGCGGGGCGATGCGCCACTTTCCATCTACCGCTCCCAGGGTGTGTCACTGATTGTCGGCCGGCTCGCAGCCGACCCAACCGGCGCGGCGGCGTGCGGAAAGCTTCTCTGGACCTCGCCGGACGGAGTGGTCTATGGCGGCAGCGCCGATAGTCCATCCGTATCGATCGTGCCGCTTCGGGTCTACGACATTCGCTCCTGCTAACGCACCGCCGCCTCGATTACGGCCCCGGTGGCCAGGAGCATGGCCTCAGCGTTGGGTGGGCCGACCAGCTGGACGCTGGCTGGTAGGCCGGCCGTCGTTGGTACCGGTTGTGCGAGCGCGGGTAGCCCGGCCAGATTGACCGGGTTGGTGAGCGACGTATAGCCAGGACCGATGGCCCGCTCGAGCGGCGGCGGGAAGAAGGCCACCGTCGGCAGCGCGACCAGCTGCACGCGTCGGAGCACGACGGCCAGTAGCTCGTGCCACTCCGCCTGGAACCTCCTGGCCGCGGCCGCCTCGTCCGCCGACACCTTCGCCGCGGCTCGAAGTCGATCGGCCACGACCGCACCGAGCCGCGGATCGTCCAGGAGGGTGCGGTTGGCGTCGGCGGCCTCGAAATCAAGTATCACCCCACAGGCGCGGACGGCGGCGGGCCATTCAGGGATCGTGAGTTCCACCACATCGAATCCGGCCTCGCTGATGGCCCGGTCGACCGCGGCGTCGATAGCCGGATCCACATCGACGTCCGGGGCTCGAAGCCGGCCGATCACTTCGGCGGCGGCATCGAGGGTGAAGCCCGGCTCGAGGAGGCTCATCCCCACGATCACCCCGGCCACGTCCCTGGCCATCGGGCCGACCGTGTCGAGGCTGCTCGCCAGTGGCCAGACCTGGGCGAGCGGTATTCGTCCGTAGGTCGTCTTGAGTCCGGTGGTCCCGCAAAACGCGGACGGCACGCGGATAGAACCGCCGGTATCGGAGCCGTAGGCAACGTCCGCGTCGCCATTGGCCACCGCCACCGCCGATCCGCTCGACGACCCGCCCGGGACCAGCGCCGGGTCGAGCGGGTTACGCGGCGTGCCGAACCAGTCGTTGATGCCTGACGCCCCGTACGCCAACTCGAACAGGTTCGCCTTTCCGACGAGACGCGCGCCTGCGTTCCTCGCACCGGCCATGCAGGGCGCGTCGATCGTTGCGGGCGCCGCTTGGTCCGCGACGGCTCGGCACCCGGCGGTCGTCGGAATACCGGCCACGTCAATGAGATCCTTCACCGCCAAGAGGGGACCCGAGCCCGTCCCGGGCTCCATCGGCGTGATGAAGGTGGTCACGGATCCCATACTCGCGCCAACTCCGTTGCCTAGCGCATCCAGCGGATCGGGCGCGTCCGGCGCGTTCGGCGCATCCGGGAATGGTGCGAAATGGCTCTGGCGACTGTGGCGGAATCTCGCTCTCCCGGCGGACCATTTATGGTTGGGCGCTCGATAGTCCGCCATCGGACGCACCGAACTGCGTCCATTTGTTGAGGCCACGGAGCTCAGTGAGGGCCGTCCGAGGAATTCGATTCGCGCTTGCGCTACTGTCCGTAGCCGCAGTGCGACAGCTTTGGGCTCGCATGCCCCGGCTTTTGGCGTCTCTGAGCAGGTCCGCCCGGCTGCCGGTCGACTCCCGGTGGCCGTCGGCGATGGCGACGAGCTCCTTGGTTGCCGTCGGCTCGCACACCCACGATCACCAGACAACACAGGCGTTCCTCCGCGAGGCAGACGTTGAAGTGGACCCCGTCGGCCCAGCAGTACACGTAGCCCACGTCGGCCACGCTCCGATCGGCGAAGCGCTCCCGCTCCTCCTGCCAGCTCTTGGTCAACCGGGTGATCACCGACGCCGACAACCCGGCGTCGCCGAAGAACTCACCCAGAGCCGGGGTGAAGTCCCCCGAGCTCATCCCCATGCAGGTACATCAGCGGCAACACCTCGGCGACCTTGGGGCTCTTGCGGCACCAC
>JRHI01000650.1_pt1 | contig 35776 bp, 35 predicted proteins | sample 215371 | NCBI WGS metagenome assembly JRHI01 (sample SAMN02929681, study PRJNA255918) | sediment metagenome | biome: cave system; feature: Ice Cave; material: Sediment; isolation source: sediment from deep within a dark volcanic ice cave with no known source of... ...
ACCTCCTCGAGCACGTCCCAGACCTCGCCGATCATCGTGTCGACCATCTTCTTGGCCGCCTTGATGTTCTGCGCCGACTTGCGCTCGACGAGGCGCGCCATGATGAACGGCTTGAACAGCTCCAGGGCCATGATCTTCGGCAGGCCGCATTGGTGGAGCTTCAGATATGGACCGGCGACGATCACCGAGCGTCCGGAGTAGTCGACGCGCTTGCCGAGCAGGTTCTGGCGGAAGCGCCCCTGCTTGCCCTTGAGCATGTCGCTCAACGACTTCAGCGGGCGGTTGCCCGGCCCGGTGACCGGACGGCCGCGACGGCCGTTGTCGAACAGCGCGTCGACCGCCTCCTGCAGCATCCGCTTCTCGTTGTTGACGATGATCTCCGGCGCGCCGAGGTCGAGCAGCCGCTTCAAGCGGTTGTTGCGGTTGATCACCCGGCGGTAGAGGTCGTTCAGATCTGAAGTGGCGAAGCGCCCGCCGTCGAGCTGGACCATCGGGCGCAACTCCGGCGGGATCACCGGAACGGCGTCGAGGACCATCATCTCCGGCTTGTTGCCCGACTGGAGAAAAGCGCTGACTACCTTCAGCCGCTTCACCGCGCGCGCCTGCTTCTGCCCCTTCGCCGTCTTGATGATCTCCGAGAGCTCCTCGCGCTCGGCGTCGAGGTCGACCTGGGCGAGCAGGTCGCGCACCGCTTCGGCGCCCATTCCGCCGCGGAAGTACTCACCGAAGCCGTAGGTCGAGCCGAAGCGCTCCTTGAGCTCGCGGAACAACGTCTCGTCGTGCTCGATCTTCTTGGGCTCCATGTCCTTGAAGAACTCCCAGACCATCCGCATCCGCTCAGCCGCATCGTCGATGTAGGCCTCGGTGTCGGAGATGTCGGCCTCGAAGGACTTGCGCAGCTCCTTGAGCAGCTTCTCGCGCTCCTCGTCCGACAGCTTGGCGACCTTCACGTCGAGCGAGTCGGCCCACATGTAGTCGTCGTCGGCAAAGCCGGTCTGCTTGGCGCTGGCCAGGTACTCCTCGCGCCGGACGAGCGACTCGCGCAGCTCGAGCACGCGCTCCTCGCGTTCGGCGGCGTAGCCGTCGAGCACCTTGTTGACCTCGACCTCGAGCGTCTCGAGATCCCGCGCGCGGGCTTCGTCATCGACCCAGGTGACGATCGACGCCGCGAAGTACAAGACCTTCTCGAGCTCCTTCGGCGCCATGTCGAGCAGGTAGCCGATCCGGCTCGGCACGCCCTTGAAGAACCAGATGTGGCTGACCGGGGCGGCGAGATCGACGTGACCCATGCGCTCGCGGCGGACCTTCGAGCGCGTGACCTCGACGCCGCAGCGCTCGCAGACGATCCCCTTGTAGCGGACTCGCTTGTACTTGCCGCAGTAGCACTCCCAGTCCTTGGTCGGGCCGAAGATCCGCTCGCAGAAGAGGCCGTCCTTCTCCGGCTTCAAAGTGCGGTAGTTGATCGTCTCGGGCTTGGTCACCTCACCCGAGCTCCACCCGCGGATCTGCTTGGACGAGGCGAGACTGATCTCGATTGCGTCGAAGTTGTTGATGTCGATCATGTGGTCTCCTCGTCCAATGTGTCTTCAGCATCCAGCGACTTGAGGTCCGCCGCTCCGAGCTCGGCGACGCCCGCGAGGTCTCCCGTGAGCTCGTCCTCGTCGACGTCGAGATCCTCCGGCAGCTCCTGCGGTACTTCTTCGACGACAGGGTCAGGCACCTCGTCCTCAACCGCGCGGACCCCGGAGAGGTCGATGCCCAGCTCCTCGGCCGCGCGCAGCAGGTCGTCGTCCTCATCGCGCATCTCCGCCCGCTGCCCCTCCTCGGAGACGACGTTGACGTCGAGCCCGAGCGACTGCATCTCTTTCAGCAGCACCTTGAACGACTCGGGGATCGACGGCTCGGCGATGTTCTCGCCCTTGACGATCGCCTCATACGCCTTCACCCGCCCGACGGTGTCGTCGGACTTGATCGTCAGCATCTCCTGCAGCGTGTACGCGGCGCCGTAGGCCTCCAACGCCCAGACCTCCATCTCGCCGAACCGCTGACCGCCGAACTGGGCCTTGCCGCCGAGGGGCTGCTGGGTGACCAGCGAGTAGGGGCCGGTCGAGCGGGCGTGGATCTTGTCGTCGACGAGGTGGAGCAGCTTGAGGATGTACATGTACCCGACCGTCACCTGCTGGGCGAACGGCTCGCCTGTGCGGCCGTTGTAGAGCGTGAACTTGCCCGACGCCTGCTCTGACACGCGCCGGTCGCGGTCGATGTCCATGCGGATGCGCCCGGTGTGGGCGTCCTGCCACTTGACCAGCGCCTGATCGACGTCGGCCACCGTCGCCCCGTCGAAGACCGGCGTTGCCACGTAGACGCGGCCGTTGCCGTCGGCGGTGCGCGAGTGCTTGTAGGCCTCGGTCCCGTCGTCGTACCAGCCCTGGGCGGCGGCCCAGCCGAGGTGGGTCTCGAGGATCTGGCCGACGTTCATCCGCGACGGCACGCCGAGCGGGTTGAGAATGACGTCGACCGGGGTCCCGTCCTCGAGGAAAGGCATGTCCTGCTCGTCGACGATCTTCGAGATCACGCCCTTGTTGCCGTGGCGGCCGGCGAGCTTGTCGCCCTCGGAGATCTTGCGCTTCTTCGCGACGAACACGCGGACGAGGTCGTTGACCCCCGGCGGGAGGTCGTCGCCGTGCTCGCGCGAGAACGTCATCACGTCGATCACCACGCCGCCCTCGCCGTGGGGCACCTTCAGCGACGTGTCGCGGACCTCGCGCGCCTTCTCCTTGAAGATCGCGCGGATCAGCTTCTCCTCGGCCGTCAGCTCGGTCTCGCCCTTCGGCGTGACCTTGCCGACCAGCAGGTCGCCCGACTGGACCTCGGCGCCGATGCGGACGATGCCGCGGTCGTCGAGGTTCCGCAGCGACTCCTCCGAGCGATTCGGGATATCACGGGTGATCTCCTCGTCGCCGAGCTTGGTCGTGCGGGCGTCGATCTCGTACTCCTCGATGTGAATCGAGGTGAGCTCGTCGTCCTGAACCAGACGCTGGGACAGGATGATCGCGTCCTCGAAGTTGTAGCCCTCCCAGGACATGAAGGCGACCAGCAGGTTCTTGCCGAGCGCCATCTCGCCGGAGTCGGTGGCTGAGCCATCGGCCAGCACGTCGCCCGCGTCGACCGTCGTGCCGACGTCGACGATTGGCTTCTGGTGGATCAGCGTGCCCTGGTTGGAGCGCATGAACTTCTGGAGCTCGTAGTCGTCGTGCTGGCCGTCCTTGGTTTCGATCCCGATCTGCTCGGCATCGACGTAGGCGACCTTTCCGCTGTTCTTGGCGATGACGATGTCGCCGGTATCGACCGCGGCGCGGCGCTCCATCCCGGTCCCGACCAACGGTGCGTCGGTGACCAGCAGCGGCACAGCCTGCGCCTGCATGTTCGAGCCCATCAGCGCGCGGTTGGCGTCGTCGTGCTCGAGGAACGGGATCATCGCCGTCGTGACCGACCAGATCTGCTCCGGGGAGACATCGATCAGATCGACCTCGTCGGGCGTAACCGTGACGTACTGACCGGCCTGGGTGCGGCAGAGGATCTCCTCGCCGGCCAGGCGACCGGAGCCGTCAAGCGGCGTGTTGGCCTGAGCGATCAGGCGCTCCTCCTCCTGCGTGGCGTCCAGGTGCAGGATCTCGTCGGTGACCTTGCCCTTCTTGACCACGCGGTACGGGGTGGTGACGAAACCGTGCTCGGAGATCTCCGCGTAGGAGGACAGCGAGCCGATCAGACCGATGTTCGGACCCTCAGGGGTCTCGATCGGACACATCCGACCGTAGTGAGTCGGGTGGACGTCGCGCACCTCGATCGGAGCGCGCTCGCGGGTCAGACCGCCGGCACCCAGGGCGCTCAGCCGCCGGCGGTGCCTGAGCCCGGCCAGCGAGTTGGTCTGGTCCATGAACTGCGAGAGCTGGCTGGAGCCGAAGAACTCCTTCAGCGCCGCCACCACGGGACGGATGTTGACGATCGTCTGTGGCGTGATCGTGTCGGCGTCCTCGGTGGTGAGGCGCTCGCGCACGACCCGCTCCATCCGGTAGAGGCCGATCCGGAAGGCCTCCTGGATCAGCTCGCCGACGGTCCGCAGCCGGCGGTTGCCGAAGTGCTCGTACTCGTCGAGGTGATCCTGGATCGGCTCACGCGGCATCGACACCGCCTCGGCGGCGAAGTCCTTGATCTCCTCGCCCGGATCCTCGGGCATCCCGAGGATCCGGGGCAGCGAGACGAGCTCCTTGACCAGGGCGATGATGTCGTCGTGGGTCAGGGTGCGAGTCTCGAGATCGATGTCCAGCCCGAGCCGCGAGTTCAGCTTGTACCGGCCCACGCGCGTGAGGTCATAGCGCTTGGGATCGAAGAACAGCTGGTTGAGCAGCGCCTTGGCGGCGTCGATCGACGGCGGCTCGCCCGGGCGCTGCTTCTTGAACAGCTCGATCAGCGCGCCTTCCTCGCTGCGGGTCGCGTCGGTGTCCGCGTCGAGCGTTAGGCGGATGTAGAGCGAGTTGTCGAACAGCTTGAGGATCTCCTCGTCCGACGCATAGCCCATCGCGCGCAGCAGCACGGTCACGGGCAGCTTGCGCTTGCGATCGATACGGACGTAGACCCGGCCCTTCTTGTCGATCTCGAGCTCGAGCCAGGAACCACGCGCGGGCATCAGGTTCGCGATGAATACCTGCTTTTCACGATCCTTGGGCTCCATCACGTAGGCGCCAGGAGAGCGCACCAGCTGCGTCACCACGACGCGCTCGGTGCCGTTGATGATGAACGTGCCACGCTCGGTCATCCACGGGAAGTCGCCCATGAACACCGACTGCTCCCGGATTTCACCTGTTTCCCGATTGATGAACGCCACTGTGACCGTCAGCGGCCGCGCGTAGGTCAGGTCCTTCTCTCGGCACTGCTCGAGGTTGGCCACGGGCTCATCGAACGTGAACTCGCCGAACTGCACGGCGAGGTTTCCGGTGTAGTCCTCAATCGGAGAGATGTCATCGATCGTCTCCCGCAGGCCACCGCCGTCAGGATCCGTCAGCCAGGTGAACGACTTGCGCTGAATATCAATCAGATTCGGGACTTCAAGGACCTTGTTCAGGCGCGCGAAACTCCGGCGCGTCCGGGGGGCGTGAGCGGTTGCCAAGACGGCGACTCCTCGGGCGTTCGAGAGGGAGGCAGAGAGACGCTCGCCGCGAGCGACGAAACTCCCGCTGACGGAGGCCTCGACTCACTTGGAGCGCGACCAGCAAAGATAGCACACGGCATCGGCGCCCTGTGGAGGACCGCTCAGCTCTCACGGACCCCGCCCTCGGCAACCGCGTATGTGGCGCGGCGCCGCGTGATTTGGGCGGCTACGACTATTGGCTGACCCGGGCAGTGTAGGGGGTAATCCGGCGCGGAGCAAGCGCCGGGGGCGTCGTGGCATTCCCGCGCCCAGCCGCTACGGTCACCGGCCGTGGTGAGCTCGGAGAATTCGACTGGCGCGCGGCAGCTGGTGCTGGTCGTCGGCGCCGTGGTGTTTGTCGACACGATGTTCTACGCCGCGATCGCGCCGCTGCTGCCTGCTTTGTCTGCAGAGCTGCACCTGTCAAAGCTCTCCGCCGGTGTGCTGACCGCCAGCTATCCCCTCGGGACGCTGATCGGATCGGTGCCCGGTGGCGTGCTGGCCGCGCGCGCTGGACCAAAGCTCACCGTTTGCGCCGGGCTGATGCTGCTCGCAGCCTCGACCCTCGCGTTCGGGTTCCTTCAGGGCGCCGTTGCGCTGGACATTGCACGGTTCGTTGAGGGGCTCGGCGGGGCGTGCTCATGGGCCGGAGGGCTGGCCTGGATCGTGGCCGAGTCACCACCCGAGCGTCGCGGCGCGCTGATGGGCTCGGCGCTGGGGGCGGCGATCGGAGGGGCTCTGTTCGGGCCGGTGATCGGCACGGTCGCGGGTGCGGTCGGCCGTGGCGCTGCGTTCAGCGGGGTGGTGGTGATCGCGGTGCTCCTGATCGATCGGGCCCGACGGCTGCACTCCTCCCACATCGGCTCTGACCAAGGGGTCCGAGCGCTGATCGACGCGCGCCACAGTCGCGCCCTGGTGGCGGGCATGTGGCTGGTCGCGCTGCCGGCCGTGGCGTCCGGACTGCTGAACGTGCTCGGACCGCTCCGGCTTCACCGCTTCGGCGCCGGAGCCGCGGCGATCGGCGCCGTCTTTCTGGTCGCGGCAGCCGTCGAGGGCACGATCAGCCCGATCCTCGGGAGGGTGTCAGACCAGCGGGGCCGGCTTGTCCCCCTGCGCTTCGGCCTGCTCGCGGCGACTGGACTGATGCTGTGCTTCACGCTCCCGACCAGCGCGTTGCTGCTTGGCGTGGTGCTGGTGGCGGTGTCCGCGGCGCTGGGCGCGTTCTGGGCCCCGGCGATGGCGATGCTCTCCGACGCCGCCGAGGCACGGAGCCTCGATCAGGGGCTGGCGGCGGCGCTGATCAACCTCGCCTGGGCGGGAGGGCAGATCGCCGGCTCGGGAGCCGGCGGCGCGCTGGCCAAGGTCGCGGGAGACGGCGTGCCGGTCGCGGGGTTGGTGGCTCTGTGCGTGGTCACGCTGGCGTGGTTGGTGCTGCGGCCCGGGGTGGCGCGGATGGCCTGACGGGATGGGCTCACGCGCAACGCCGCGCGCCGCGCCCGGGTTGTTGGCGATTTCTCCCGCATAGGCCCAGAAATCTCCAAAGACCCCCGGTCGTTAACGCAGAGCGGTCGCCCGCCATCGGCGAGCGACCGCTCAAAAGCTCACGCTGGGAGATGACCGAGCTACTTCATCTCGACGCTGCCGCCCGCCTCCTCGAGGTCGCCCTTGAGCTTCTCGGCCTCCGCCTTGTCGACGCCCTCCTTAACCGGCTTGGGTGCCTCGTCGACGAGCGCCTTGGCCTCTTTGAGGCCGAGGCCGGTGGCCGCGCGGACCACCTTGATCACCTGGATCTTCTTCTCGCCGGCGGCGGTCAGGATCACGTCGAACGCGGTCTGCTCCTCCGCTTCCGCGGCCGCGCCGTCGCCGCCACCGGCGGAGGCGGGGGCTGCTGCCGCCACGGCGGTCGCCGAAACGCCAAACGCCTCCTCGAGCGCCTTGATTCGCTCAGAGAGCTCGAGCACCGAAATCTGCTTGAGCTCGTCAATCCATTCTTGTGTATTGGCCATAATTCCTCCTTATGCGTCGGACGGTTCCGCGTCCGACGCGGCTTCCGCTTCAGAGTTGGTTTCAGATTGCTCAGCCGGCGGCTCGGGCTCCGGGGTCGCCTCGGGCTCTGGGGCCGCCTCGGGCTCTGGGGCCGCCTCGGGCTCTGGGGCAGCTTCGGGTTCCGCCGCGGCCTCCGGCGCGACCGGAGGCTCGGGCTCGGGGGCCGTCCCACTGACCAACCCCTGGTCCGCGATCGCCTGAAGCTGGATCGCGATCCCGGCGATCAGCGCGTTCAAGCCGCGCACGAGTCCGCTCAGCGGCGCCGCGATCGTCCCGACGAGCTGGGCGTTCAGCACGTCCCGGGCCGGGAGCCGCGCAATCGAGCGCACGTCGTCGGCGCTCAGCGTGGCTCCGTTGAGGAGGCCGCCCTTGAATTCGAGAATGTTCAGCGCCCGGGCCGCGTCACTCAGCGCCTTGGCGGCCACCGCAGCGTCGCCATTGACCAGCGCCAATGCCGTCGGTCCCTGCAGCATCGGCTTCAGAGCCTCTGCGCCCGCCTTGTCCGCAGCGCGCTCGGACAGCGAGTTCTTGACCACCCGGAGCTTCGCGTCGGCGCCGCGGAGCTGTGTGCGCAGATCTGCCGCCTGCGTGACCGTCAGGCCGCGATAGTCGACCGCGAAGATCGCCGCGGCGTCCTTGATCTGCTGGGCGATCTCATCTACGACTGCTGATTTCTGGTCTCGGTTCATGGTCCTCTCTAACAGCAACGCCCACACAATGGCGGGCGTCGAGATTCGGGCCGGGGCCCGGGGTTTCGAGGCTCCACCTGCTCCGGGGTTACGCTGACGCGGCCGGAGGTCTCGGGCTGGGCTCTTTGAAGTTCACGTCAGTCTAAGCGGGTACAGGCTCCTCGATGATGTCCCGGGTGCGCGAGGGGTCGACCTTGACTCCCGGACCCATTGTCGTGGCGACGGTGACGGTGCGCAGATAGCGACCCTTGGCCGCCGACGGCTTGGCGCGGATCAGCTCTTCGATCACGGCCGCGTAGTTCTCGAGCAACAGCTGCTCCTCGAAGTCCCGCTTGCCGATCACGAGGTGGACGATCGCGTTACGGTCGGTTCGGTACTCGATCTTGCCGGCCTTGGACTCCTGGACCGCACGGCCGACGTCCATCGTCACGGTTCCAACTTTCGGGTTGGGCATCTTGCCCGACGGACCGAGGATGCGACCCAGCCGGCCGACGACCGGCATCAGGTCGGGCGTGGCGATGGCCACGTCGAAGTCATCGAAGCCCTCCTGGATCTTCGCCGCCAGGTCCTCGGCCCCGACCACGTCCGCGCCGGCCTCTTCGGCCTCGCGAGCCTTTTCGCCTTGGGCAAAGACGGCGATCTTGACGTCCTTGCCGACGCCATTGGGCAGCGCGATCGTGCCACGCAGCTGCTCGTCGGCGTGGCGCACGTTCAGGCCCGTGCGGACGTGCACCTCGACCGACTCGTTGAACTTGACGCGGCTCAGCTGCTTGACCAGCGCGATCGCCTCGCCGGGGTCGTACTCACGTTCGCGGTCGAAACGCTGCTTGGCGTCGTCGTAGGTCTTTCCGTGCTTGGACACCTAGACCACCTCCACTCCCATCGACCGGGCCGTGCCGGCGATGATCTTCGCGGCGGCGTCCACGTCGTTGGCGTTCAGATCCTTCATCTTCTTCTCCGCGATCTGGCGCAGCTGATCCTGGGTGATCCGGCCGACCTTGTCGCGGTTGGGTTCCGAGGAACCCTTGTCGAGCGACAGCGCCTGCTTGATCAGCACGGCGGCCGGAGGGCTCTTGGTCACGAACGTGAACGAGCGATCCTCGTACACGGTGATGACAACCGGGATCACCGTTCCGGTGTCGCTCTGCGTCTGGGCGTTGAACGCCTTGACGAACTCCATGATGTTGACGCCGTGCTGACCCAGCGCGGGGCCGACCGGCGGAGCCGGACTCGCCTGACCGCCCACGGCCTGGAGCTTGATCTCTGTGAGTACTTTCTTTGCCATTAGATCTTCTTCACTTGGTCGAAGCCGACTTCGACCGGAGTCTCACGACCGAAGATAGAGACAAGCACCTTGAGGCGCTGCGCATCTTCGTTGACCTCGGAGATCTCTCCGGAGAAGTCTGACAGGGGGCCCGAGATGACCTTGATCTGTTCGCCGATCGAGAACTGGGCGCGGCTGCGCGGACGCTCGGCCGTCTCCTGATGGAGCAGGCGATCAACCTCGGCCTGAGTCAGCGGAACCGGCTCGTTAGACGCCCCGACGAACCCGGTCACGCCGGGAGTTCCCTTGACCAGCGACCAGGAGTCCTCGTTGAGGTCCATGTTGACGAGCACGTAGCCGGGCATCGTGCGCTTCTCGACCGTGATCTTCTGGTTGTCCTTCATCTCGGACACAGACTCCGTCGGCACGACGATCTGCCGAACCGCGCGCTGCTGACCCAAGGACACCACCCGATGCTCGAGGTTGTGCTTGACCTTGTTCTCGTGACCTGAATATGTGTTTACGACGTACCAGCGAAACATTCGATGTCTTCTACTTGAAGTTGCCCGTGAGGATGTAGCTCATGACCTTCCCAGCGAGGAAGTCTGCGACGCCGAGGAACGCGCCGGCCACGATCACAAATCCGATCACTACCCCGGTGGCCTGCATCACCTGACGGCGGTCGGGCCACTGTACCCGTTGCAGCTCGCGCCAGCTTCCCTGCACAAACGTCGCCAACCGACTGACGGTGTTCGGCCGCGGGCCGCCCACCGCCTTTGACGTGGCCGGGTGGGCCTCCTCGTCGTCCGCCGCGGACTCTAGCTCTGCCTCGCGCTCGAGCTGCAGCTCGTCGGCCGCGGCGTCCTGCGGATTCGCCGGCAGCCCGGGGCGGCCAAGCGCCATCTGCGCCTCAGCCAGCTCGACATCCGGCGAGGCGTGCTCGATCGGATCGGGCGCGGCGTCACGATCCAGCCGCGAGGAAGCCGCGACGGGCGCACCCTGAGGCCGGCGCGCGCGGCGTTCCTTTGCTCGTTTGCGGTTGCGAGCCACGGATCCCTCCGGCCAGCTAGCGCGTTTCGCGGTGCGCCGTGTGGGACTTACACCAGCGGCAGTACTTGCGCAGCTGGAGTCGCTCCGGATTGTTCCGCTTGCTCTTATTCGTTTGGTAGTTCCGGCGCTTGCACTCTTCGCATGCGAGAGTGGCGGCGATCCGGACGTCTCCACGGGCCATCTAAGCGCTTCCCGTACGGGTGTTGATCAGAACTTCGGCACTGGCTGCGGGCGTGTCAACGAACGCCGCCGGGCGCCGAGTTCGAGTGTAGCTATTCGGAGAGCTCCACGGGCGAGAGCTCGAGCTCGAGCCATCTGTCCCCGCGCATCAACCGCACGGTGAGCGGCCGCCCGATCGCCTCCTGGCCCATCAAGCGCTGGATGTCGTCGACGCGCTCGACGGTGCTTGTGCCCAGCTCCACGATCAGATCCTCGGCGCGCAGCCCGGCCCGCGCGGCCGGGCTCCCCGGGGCGACCTCGATGATCTCGACGCCCGTCGCGCGGCCCACCCTCGCCCGCGCGTGCGGCGGAAGGGGGCGCGGTCCGCCCGCGATCCCGATGTAGGCGCGGCGGACGCGGCCGTGCTGCATCAGCGCCGCGATGATCTGGCGCGTGGCGGCGTTGACCGGCACAGCCAGCCCCAGCCCGACCCCCGCCACCGCGGTGTTCACCCCTACGACCTGCGCCGAGCTGTCGACCAGCGCTCCACCCGAGTTGCCCGGATTCAAAGCGGCATCGGTCTGGATGACGTTGTCGATGTAGCGCACGGTCCGCCCCGCCCGGGCCGGAAGCGAGCGGCCGAGCGCCGACACCACGCCCGCGGTGACCGAGCCGGCGAATCCGTTCGGATTGCCGATCGCCACCACGAGCTGGCCGACGCGGAGGTGCTCTGCCTCGCCCAGGATGGCGGGAGTCAAATCGCCGCCATCAGCACGGAGCACGGCGAGATCCGACAGCCGGTCAAGGCCCACGACCTGAAAGCGCAGCTCGCGTCCGTCGACGAACGCCGCCCGGCCTGTGCGGCCCGGACCAGCGACGACGTGGGCTGAGGTGAGCATGAAGCCATCGGGCGTGAGCGCCACCGCACTCCCGGCACCAGCGGGGACCTGCCCTCCACGCCCTCGCCGCGTCACACGGAGATTCGCGACCGAGGGAGCGAGGCGCTCGGCGACATCGACGACCACGCGCGAGTAGGCGTCGAGGGCCTCGGACTCGCGCAGCTCGACGCCGGCCTCCCGGATGTCAGCGTGGGCAGCCACCTCAGAACTCGACTGTGAGCGCCTGCTCGTCGGTGCCGCGGACGATTCCGAGCTCCAGGCGTCCCTGCTCGCGCGCGCCGTCGAGTGCCTCGTAGAGCGCATCGACCCGGTCCAGCGGCCGTCCACCGGCCTGAACGAGCAGGTCGCCACGCAGCAGACCGGCGCGGTCGGCCGCGCTGCCCTCCTCAACTGCCCGGACCAGAACGCCGTCGCGCTCGGGCAGGCCGACGGCTCGACGCAGGCGGCGGGCGACGCGGGGCGGCGCGATCGCCACGCCGAGGCGCAGCCGCCTTGGCGCTTCGCCCCGGGCGAGCCCGTCGACCCGCTCGCGCAAGGCTGAGTCGGCCGGCACGGCGAGGATCAAGCCCCCGTCGACTCGGACCGAGTTGATTCCGAGCAAGCCGCCGCTCACGTCGATCACAGGCCCGCCTGAGGACCCGCGGGGCAGCGGAGCCGTGTGCTCGATCGCGCCGGTGATCCGGCGCCCGCGCGGGCCGCGGAAGCTGCGGGCGGCCGAGGAGATGAATCCGGGGGTGACGCGCAGTCCGCGACCGCCGGGGTTGCCGAGAGCGAAGACTGCTTGACCGATCGCCGGCGCCTGCTGCTCAGGCGGCCAGTCGACGGGCTGAATGTCGCCGGTGTCGACGTCGATCACCGCCACGTCCAGGTCGGGATCGGAGCCGGCCACGCGTCCGGTCTCGCTGCGACCGTCGCTGAAGCTGACCGTGACCTCCTCGTGACGGAGGTTGTGGGCACTCGTGAGCACCCGTCCCGGCGCGAACACGAACCCCGAGCCGACCCCCCACCCGCGTCCAAGTCCGACGACCGCGTCCCCGGGCCGGCTCGCCGCCTGCTGCAGCCCGGTTTCGATTTCTTCCAGTAGAGCCATCCGTCCTCCTAGTTACTTGTGAATTGCAAGTCGCTACTCTAGCGCAGGATGCTGACCCGTACGATCTCTTCTGCTGTGAGCTCGTCCGAACCCTTCGAACCCCACGCCTCGGACGACGGACGGTCAGCCCTGGCCGACGCGCTGGCCACGGTGGGAGACCGCTGGACGCTGCTGTTGGTGGCCGCGCTGCTCGATGGCCCGCGACGCTTCGGCGAGCTGCTCGAGGATGTGCCGGGCATCGCTCCCAACGTGCTCACGCAACGACTTCGCCAGCTCGAGCGCAACACGCTCGTGGTGACGCGGGCGTACTCCGAGCGTCCTCCGCGCTTCGTCTACGAGCTGAGCGCAGGCGGACGCGAGCTGGCGGGTGCGCTGCGCCTGCTGGCGGGATGGGGCGCGCGCAACGCCGAGGACTCGGCGGCTCCCCGCCACGCGGTGTGCGGGACCCCGATGGAGGCGCGGTGGTGGTGCCCGAGCTGCGAGCGCCCCGTTTCCGAGGACGAGGGCGAGGAGTTGCACTTCGCCTGATCGCCGCGCCGCGCCGCGTCGTCTGGCTCAGCGGGCGGGGCGGGCGCAGCCGGTGCGGTGATGGTCGACCGGCAGCGGAAGGTCGGCGATCAGCGCGGTCTGGAGGTAGAAGTCCTCCCGTGGCGAACCGGAGCCCGGGGCCAGCTGGGCACCGACCGACCGCAGCGCAGCTCGTGAGCGATCGCCCACCACCCATGGGGCGATCGCCAGGAACGATCGCTTGCGTCCCGCGTATCGGCGCAGCGAGGGTTGGTCCTCCCCGGCCACGAAGTCCCGGTTGCCGATGTAGTTACAGCCAGCCCCCCGGGCCGATCCTCGCTGAGTGATCGCGCTCTGCCCGTCGAACACCAGATCGGTCAGGTTGCCGACCATCATGGCGGTGACGTTGTAGGCGAAATGCACGCTCGGGTCGTCCGTCGTCCGGTAGGTCGAGCTCATCCAGGAGAGCGGCTGCCACTGTTCGATCCCGTTGCCGTCCGGACCCGTCCATCGCCCGGGGTTGGCCTCGTCCTGAATCACGATGTTTGCCCCGAGACGATCCAGGCAGCGCATGTAGTACAGCGAGGTGTCGCTGCACGGATCGACCCCCGGTGGCGGGGTCCCGTAGACGAAGGCGGGCAGGCTGGTGGCGATCCCCAGCCGGGCCCGGGTGCCTGGGAGCCTGTACGGGCGCAGATTCGCGCTCGCTGCCGGTCCGCGTGAGGGTCCGGGCACGAGGCCGACCAACGTCTCCAGCGGCGTCAGCGGCACCTTCAGGTTCGAGGCGACCACGTTGCGCAGAACGTCGGGGCCGGTCGCCCGGACGTCCCGCGGCCCCCAGATCAGCGCTTCGTTGTGGACGGCGGGTGAGGTTGCGACGTACACCGAGGACGGCCGCGGAGTCAGATCCGGGTCGCTGAACAGCGCCAGCTCGGCGGGATCACTTGACTGCCTGAACGGTGCCGCGTCGGTCGAGCCGATCATGTAGATGCCGTAGCGCTTGGCCAGGGCCGAGAACGTGCCCATGAAGCTGCGCACGAGCGTGTCCGTCGCGGCCACGAAGGTCTGGCTCAATCCGCCCAGGTTTAGGAACCTGAGGTGGTAGGCGCCCAGCGGCACCGCGTACGCAGCGCTCAGCAGCGACAACGCTCCGAGCGTCCCGCATGGCTGGCCCTGTGGCTCGCATCCGATCGCACCCCGTCGAGCGAACAGCTGGCGCGCCAGCGCCCCGCGCGAGCCGGTGGCCAGCGCGGCCAGCCCGATGTCCTCATTGAACACGACCACGTTGGGGCGCCCGGTGGCCAGGTGGGGCAGCACGTAGCGTCGCAGCAGGCAATCGATCGCCGCCCGAAATGTCCCGTAGCTGACGACGTTGTCAGCCTCTTGGCGGTACTGCACGGCGAAGATCCGGGGGGCGCCCGGGTGGGGGTCCGACGACACCACCGGCGCCGTGCTCGGTCCCGCATCGGCTTGATCGCAGCCCTGGTGAGCGACCGCGCCGCCCGCCCCGCCGAGCAGGATCGCCCCCGTGAGAACGGCAGCAACCATGCACCCTATGCGCCGACGTTGCTCCAACAGACCCAGAGCCTGGCAGATTGCCCGCCGCACCGCCAGAATGTCGACTCCCACTCCCGGAAGGAGTTCCTCATTCCCGCCACCCGAATCTCACGACGGACGTTGATCGGAGGCGCGGCCACCGCGGCCGGCGCGGCCGCGCTGCCACCAGCTGCGGCGCAGGCCCGGCGCCGCAGGCCCGCGCCTCGTGCCCTCTCGGCCGACGTGGTGGTGGTTGGAGCTGGACTCTCAGGTCTGATGGCCGCTCGCAAGATCGTCGCCGCTGGACGCTCGGTGATCGTGCTGGAGGCACGCGACCGCGTCGGCGGGCGAACGCTCAACCATCCGCTCAGTGCGGGCAAGGTGGTGGAGGTCGGCGGTCAATGGATCGGCCCGACTCAGGATCATCTCGCCGCGCTGGCCCGAGAGGTCGGCGTGGCCACCTACAAGACCTACAACAACGGCAACTATCTGTTCTATGAGGCGGGAAAGCTGACGCCCTACACGCCGACCGGCCCATTCGGCGCCGTTCCTCCCGACCTGACCGCCGCGCTCCAGATCGAGCTCGTTCTGGTAAAGCTCGACTCGATGGCCGCGACCGTCCCGGTGAGCGCGCCGTGGACGGCTCCGAACGCGTGGGAATGGGACGGCCAGACGTTTGAGACGTTCAAGCGCGCCAACGCGCTCGGCTCAGGCGCGAACAGCCTGCTCGATCTCGCGATAGAGGCGGTGTTCGCGTGCGAGCCGCGGGACATCTCGCTGCTGCACGTCCTGTTCTACATCCACTCGGCCGGTAACGAGCGCACTCCGGGAACCTTCGAGCGCCTGATCAACACCGCCGGCGGAGCCCAGGAGAGTCGTTTCGTCGGAGGCTCTCAGCTGATCTCGATCCGCATGGCGGAGGCGCTGGGCCGGCGCGTCCGACTCTCCCAGCCGGTGCGGCGGATCAGTCAGCATGGCCAGAAGGTCACGATTTACACGGACCAGCTCACCGTCAACGGCCGAGCGGTGATCGTCACCGGACCCCCGGCGCTGACCGGACTGATTCGCTACGAGCCGGACCTGCCCGCCGCGCGCGCGCAGTTGTTACAGCGCTTCCCCCAAGGCTCGGCGATCAAGGTCGAGGCCGTATACCCGCGCCCGTTCTGGCGCGCCGAAGGTCTGGCGGGACAGGTCACGAGTGACACGGGGCCGATCAAGATCACCTTCGACAACTCGCCGCCGGACGGATCGCCGGGGGTCCTGCTCGGCTTCGTCGAGGGCCACGATGCCCGCGTGTTCGCCGGGTTGTCGGCCGCGGAGCGGCGCAGGCGAGCGCTGGAATGCTTCGTCCGGTACTTCGGGCGCCGGGCTGCGAACCCGACCGATTACATCGAGATGAACTGGTCCACGGAGCCGTGGACCCGCGGTTGCTACGTCGGCTTCACCCCACCCGGAGTGCTGACCGACTACGGAACGGCGATTCGCGCTCCAATCGGCAGGATCCACTGGGCCGGAGCCGAGACGTCCGACTACTGGAATGGCTACATGGACGGCGCGATTCGCTCCGGCGAGCGGGCCGCCCAGGAGGCCCTGGGCGAAATCTGACCCCCCGGGCGCGCTTCCCGATGCGCCCATCCGGAGAGAATCCCGCCTGATGCTCCGACTCATAGGCCTGGTCGTCTCGATCGGGCTGGCCGACTCGCTGAACCCAACCACGATCGCTCCCGCGCTCTACCTGGCGACGGGCGAGCACGCGCGTTCTCGTCTGATTCAGTTCACGCTCGGCGTGCTCGTCGTCTATTTCATCGGCGGTGCACTGGTAGCGCTGGGACCGGGACAGCTGCTGCTCTCACTGGTCCCGAAGCCTGACGCCGAGGACCGTCAGGTGATCGAAATCGTGGTCGGCGTAGCCATGGTGGCCGCCTCCGCGCTGCTGTGGCGCAACCGCGAACGTTTGTCCCATCGGCGGATGCCCACCCCTTCCGCCGAGGGAAAGTCGAGCGCGATTCTCGGCGCGACGATCACCATAGTCGAGCTGCCGACCGCGTTCCCCTACTTCGCCGCGATCGCGGCGATCGTCGGCTCCGGTCTTGACCCCGCGCGGCAGCTGGTGCTGCTGCTGCTGTTCAACATCTGCTTCGTGTCGCCGTTGATCGTGATGGTGGTGACGCTCTCGCTGGCCGGAGACCGCGCGGTCAAGATCCTCAGCCGCGGTCGCGATTTCCTCGAGCACCGATGGCCGGTGGTGCTCAGCGTGTTGTTGCTCGTGGCCGGAGTGTTCGTGGTCCTGCTCGGGGCTACGGGCTTCGCGGGGCGCGCCCACAGCCGATTCGGTCGGTTCTTGCGCCGCGTCCACCACCTGATCCACCCGTGAGCGGCGCCGGCGGGTTAGGAGCTCCAGCTGCCCGGGGCATATCCTGCCCGAGATGAGTGAGGCGGCCACCTTCGACGCCCAGGCGATGCAAGGGCTGCTCGACGGTCGCTACGCCCAGCTGCGTGAGCAGATCCGGGAGGTGCTGAGACGACCGGAGTTCGCCCCGGTGATCGCGTTGCCGACCGCGGAATACCGGCGGCAGGTGCTCGAGTGGGCCAAGACCCTGGCCGGAGAAGGGCTCACCGCGCCCGGCTTTCCGGTCGAGTTCGGGGGCCAGGGCGACCCGGGGGCCAACGTGGCCTCATTCGAGACGCTCGGGTTCGGTGACCTCTCGCTGCTGGTCAAGTTCGGAGTTCAGTTCGGACTCTGGGGCGGTGCGATCCAGCAGCTGGGAACCCGCGCTCATCACGAGCGCTACCTGAAGCTGACGGCGACGCTCGACCTGCCGGGCTGTTTCGCCATGACCGAAGCCGGCCACGGATCCAACGTCCAGCAGTTGCAGAGCACCGCGACCTATGACCCCGAGCGGGATGAGTTCGTGATCGAGACACCGGTCCTCGAGGCGCGCAAGGAGTACATCGGCAACGCCGCGTGCGATGGGCGCATGGCGGCCGTCTTCGCACAGCTGTTCGTCGACGAGGCGTGTCACGGCGTGCACTGCTTCGTGGTTCCGATCCGCGACGAGAACGGCCAGGTCTGCGACGGGGTCCGGATCGAGGACGGCGGCGAGAAGATGGGCCTCAACGGCGTCGACAACGGGATCATTTACTTCGAGCACGTGCGCGTCCCGCGGGAGGCGCTGCTCAACCGCTATGGCGACGTCTCTGCCGAAGGCCGCTACTCGAGCCCGATCGAGAACGCCGACAAGCGCTTCTTCACGATGCTCAGCACGCTCGTCCAAGGCCGCGTGTGCATCGCCGCGGCGTCGGTCAGCGCAGCCAAGAGCGCGCTGACGATCGCGGTTCGCTACGGCTTGCGCCGCAGGCAGTTCGGGCCGCCGGAGGAGGACGAGGTGGCGATCCTCGATTACCGCACCCATCAGCGCCGCCTCATGCCCCTGCTGGCCCAGACCTACGGGCTGCACTTCGCCCAGCAGCAGCTGCTTGAGAAGTTCCACGACGTGACGAGCGCGGAAGAGCCCGCCGAGCGCGATCGGCGCGAGCTGGAGTCGCTGGCCGCCGGCCTCAAGGCGACGGCCAGCTGGCACGCGACGGCCACGATCCAGACCGCTCGCGAGTGCTGCGGCGGCGCCGGCTACATGTCGGTGAATCGATTCGCCGCGCTCAAGGCCGACACGGACATCTTCACCACCTTCGAGGGCGACAACACCGTGCTGATGATGCTGGCGGCGAAGGGTCTGCTGACCGACTACAAGGACCACTTCGGCGATCTCGATCCTCGGGAGATGGTGACCTTCGTAGCGGGTCAGCTCGTCGAAACGGTCGTCGAGCGTCTGTTCGCGCGCAAGATCGTGCAGGTGATCAGTGACGCGGTGCCGACGCGCGACGAGCACCGAGACCTGTTCGACCCGGAGTTCCAGCTCGACCTGTTCCGCTGGCGCGAGGGACATGTCACCGCCTCTGTCGCTCAGCGCTTCAAGCGCGGGCTGGACGAGGGCTTTGATCCGTTCGAGGTGTTCCGCGCGGTTCAGGATCACGCCGTCGACGCCGCCAAGGCCCACCTCGCCACGGTCGTCCTCGAGGCGTTCAACGAGGCCATCGAGCGGTGTGAGGACGAGTCGTTGACCGCGGCCCTGCGACAGCTCTGCGGCCTCTACGCGCTCCACAACCTCGAGAGCGACAAGGGGTTCTTCCAGGAACACGGACGCCTGGCCTCTCCGATCTGCAAGCAGATCACCCGTGAGGTCAACCGCCTCTGCAATGACGTGCGCCAGCAGGCGGGCGAGCTCGTCGACGCGTTCGGCATCCCCGATCAGGTGCTGGCCGCCCCGATCGGCCTCCGGGACCCGCAGTCGGTCGGGACTTAGTGCTCTCCGGCGGAGACCACTTAGCTCTCGCGAGCGGAACGGACCAGCTTTCGCATGCCGCGCAGCCAGCGATCAGGCTGGGAGGCCTTCAGCGCCATGTGTCCCGCGACCGCCTGGTGGGGCAGGATCAGGAAGCGCTCGTCCCGGATTCCCGCCACCGCGATCTCGGCAACCTCAGCAGGTTCGAGCACGTCATCGGCCAGCAGGGCCGCTGCCCCGACCGGGTCCTCGAGGGCTAGCTCCAGCATCGGCGTACGCACACCTTGAGGGCACAGGCACGAAACCTTGATGCCGGCGTCGCCGTAGGTGATGGCGAGCCATTCGGCGAGCGCCACGGCCGCATGCTTGGTGACCGAGTAGGCCAGCGCCGAGACCTGGGTGAGCAGGCCGGCCGCCGACGCTGTGTTGAGCAGGTAGCCCTCGCCGCGCTCGACCATCTCGGGCACCACTGCGCGTGCCGCCCAGACGTGGGCCATGACATTGATCTCCCACGTCTGCTGCCACTCCTCGTCGCTGGCCTCGGGTCCCCCGGCCGGGCCGGGCACGCCGGCGTTGGAGCAGAACAGGTCAATCGGGCCGCCCGCTGTCCGCGCCTGCTCGACCAGCACGCGGATCTGAGCCTCGCTTGAGACATCCGTTTGCACCGCCAGCGCACCGAGGGGTGCCGCCACCGCCTCGACGCTGGGCCGATTGAGGTCCGCGAGGACCAGCGAGCCGGGCCGCTCCTGCGCGATCCGCTCGGCCAGTGCTCGGCCGATACCGCTGCCGGCCCCGGTGATGATGACGTTGCGGCCCTCGAGCTCCATCACCGCAGCCTATTCGGAAATCGGCCCCCAGCCATCCCGGATCCGACCGACCACCGCGTCCTCGTGGGGGCCCAGTCAGCCGAGTGCGCCGGGACTACCCGGGCCACCAGCGACCACCTGGTTCTCGCCGCCGGTCACGACCGAACCGAACCATCGCCGGGAGCGGAAGCCCTCACCTGAGACTCCCCACCGCCTGGGCGTTGTCCTGAGCGGCCCGCCGGCGCTCGCTGCGGCTGATCAGCAACACAGCCGCGATCACGAACAAGACGGGGCCGCCGAAGAGCGGCAGATCGACCAGCAGATGCGAGGCGCAAGCGTAGAGACCGGTCATCGTCCCGCTCCGGCCGCCGCGACCCGAGCTCGTCCCCGGCCCAACCGCCGCCGTCGGCCGTCGCCGAGCGCAAGATCGCGCCGATCCCGCGGCGGGTTGCCCGTCAGCGCGCCGGCCACCCGGTTCAAGCCCCACCCGATGATCGCCAGCAGCACGGCGATGATGGCCATGACCACGCTCGTGGCCGTGGTCCACAACCAGCCGGCTACTCCCCTCTTGCGCTCACGCTGCATCAGCGTCGTGTCGCTGATCACGGCTCGGGTAACGGTTGACCGGTCCGGGATCCCGGCGACCGGGATCGCCGGGTCCGCAGGCAGGTAAACGGGAACATCGCCGCGCACGCGGCCCTGCTGGGTCCGGATCAGCGACTTCCAGGATCCCGACAGCGGGAGCGGGGTGACCGTTCGGTAGACGCCGGGTCGAATCCGGCGGAGCATCGACACGATGCTCTTCGTGTGTCCCTGCCAGGACAGCTGCTGCACGTAGTCCGGACTGCTCACGACCGACACAGGGTGGAAGCTCACGGTCGCGGACGCGCGTCCCCCGGCGAGGCGATCGAGCACGACCGTCCCGCTGGCCCCCACGGGCGCGTGAGTCGGCAGGCAAACCGCGAGGATCGCCGCAAAGCCGACGGCTCCCGCTGCGCCGGGAACCCACCGCCGCGCGCCGACGAGCGACAGGCGACCCGGGGCGAGCGAGGAGGACACGAAGGCCCCGACCGCCGCTCCGCACAATGCCGCCGCAAGTCCAACCGCAATCGCAGACGGAACGAAATGGGCCGGCCAGGGGATCGGCATCCACACATGTGTCCAGGCCCACTCGCCGAGCGTCCCGACCGTGCCCACGAGCACGCCGGCGAGAGCCGCGAACGCGGCGATCCGCCGCGGTGAGACGATCAGCGCCGCTACCTCCACGCAGATCGCGGCCGGAATGTAGGTCGAGAAATGAGGCGTCGTCTCCCCGGCCAACGGTCCGACGAAAAGGACGAATCCGCCGCTCACCACGATGTTGAACGCGGCCGCCCCGAGCGCGCCGCCGCGTCCGGTCACGGCGCGGCCGAAGACCAGGGCCAGGGTGGCGGTGAAGGCCAGCAGCGCCGGCTGGAACAGCAGGTTGTACTGCGGCACGCCAAAGCCGAACTCGGCCTGGTAGATGGTCAGCCCGGCCAGCACGCCACCAGCACCCGAGAGAGCGATCGCGCGCGCGCCCCAACGCGCCGCACGACCCGGGTGGGCCGCGGTGCCGGTCGGCGTGGCGACGCCGGCCGCCGCTCGGCCCTCCAGCAGCAGGCCGAGGATCGTCGGGATCATCAGCTGTCCGCCCGTCAGCATGATCAGATGCGTCGGTCCCCACAGCGTCACGTCCTGACCGAAGATCGAGTGCCAGACGTCATCGAGCGGGAACCCCATCAGTGCAAATCCCCCGCAGGCCATCATCACCAGGCCGCTGGTGGGGACGGTCCAGGTGGAGCTGAGCCGCACGCCGGTGCGGCCGGCCTCGGTCCCGCGGGCCATGACCAGCGCGAGCCACCCGGCGGCGAAGATCCCGAACAGCCCGAGCAGGATCGGGTAGTGAGCCGGGGTGCCGAACGGTCCCGGGTCGCGGCCGCGGTCGATGTGAACCGCGACGTCCCAGTAGAAGCCGGCCCCGGCCAGCACCAGCGAACCGGTCGCCAGCGCGACCGGCAGGGCCGCCCAGGCCGGTACCCGGAGCAGCCAGGTGAACGGCGCGGCCAGCGTCTCTAGCATCTTTGTTCGCCCGGCCCGATATCGCATGCCGATCACCAGCAGCGCGGCCGTGAGCAGCAGCCCAGCCACGGTCGCACCGATCACCTGACCCAGCGGAGCCCCGCCGGCGGGCGGGGCGGCTACCGCAAACAGGTTCATGCCGCCACCTCGACTCGGTCGGGAGCCGGCGCTCGGACCGGCTGCAGTTGATACTCGTGCTCGCGGACTTGGCGCAGCGAGCGCCAGAACGAAGATGAGGGGCCGGGATACAACGTGCGGTTGACGCCTTCGTCATCGAGATACCAGCTGTCGCAGCCGCCCTGCAGCCAGACCGTGCGCTGCATGTTCTTCTGCAGCCAGCGGTTGTAGTCGGCCTGCGCCTCCGCGCGCGGCTCGATCGTGCCGGCAGGTCGCTCACGCAAGGTTCGCAGCAGCTCGAGCACGTAGTGGATCTGGGCCTCGATCATGTAGACCTGTGAGGTGCTGCCAGTCCCGGTATTCGGCCCGGACAGCAGCGCCAGGTTCGGGAAACCGGCCACGGTGGTCCCGCGGTGCGCCTCGATCCCGCCGGCCCAGGCCTCGGTCAGCGTGATTCCGTCACGGCCGCGGATGTCGAGATGCGCGAACACCTCTTCGATACGAAAGCCGGTGCTGCACACGAGCACGTCGAGCGCGCGCTCTGAGCCGTCCGCGCAGACGACGCCCGTGGGGGTGACGCGCTCGATCCCGCTGCTCAACAGCTCGACGTTGTCGCGGGCCAGCGCCGGGTAGTAGTCGTTGGAGACCAGAATCCGCTTGCAGCCGAGGCGATACGCCGGCTCCACCGCCTCCCGCAGCTGTGGGTCTGAGATCGCGCGGCGCATGTGCCTGCGTGCCCAGACCTCGCCGATCGCCATCAGTCGCGGCGCCCGGGTGATCGCGACGCCAACGCCCTCGGTGATGGCGAAGATCATGCCGCGGACGAGCCTCTGGGTCAGCGGGACCTTTGCGTAGAGCGCCTGCTCCCATGCCGGGATCCGGCGGTCGATCTTCGGGACCACCCACGGGGCAGTGCGCTGGAACACCGTGACCTCGGAGGCGAGCTTCGCCACGCGCGGAATCAGCTGGATCGCACTCGCACCGGTGCCGATTACGCCGACGCGCCGGCCCTCGAGCGCCACCGAGTGATCCCACTGCGCAGAATGAAACACGGGTCCGTCGAAGTCCTCGAGCCCCTCGATGTTCGGAAACGACGGCCGGTTGAGCCCTCCGAAGCCACCGATCACGAAGCGGGCACTCAGGGCCGGCTCACCGTCGACATCGATCTCCCAGCGCTGGCGCGCAGCATCCCAGCGCCCGCCGGTCACATCGGCGCCGCGGCGGAGATGCTCCCGGACGCCGAAGCGCGCAGCACAGTCCTCGAGGTAAGTGCGGATCTCCTCGCTACGCGCGTACATGTGCGACCAGCGAGGGTTCGGCGCGAACGAGTACGAGTAGAGCGGCGTCGGAACGTCGCAGGCGCAGCCGGGGTAGTGGTTGTCGCGCCAGGTCCCGCCCAGCTCCGTGCCCCGCTCGAGGACGACGAAGTCCTCCGATCCCGACCGCCGCAGCTCGATCGCCATACCCAGCCCGGCGAAGCCGGATCCCACGATTGCCACTTCGTATTCGGGCAGCATCAGACCCGCCCCGAGAGCGTCTCGTCCGCCACGGGGGCTTCGATCAGCGCCAGCGCCTGCTCCACCTTGTGGCTGCGGCCGACGCGCGCCTCGGTCAGCGGCTGCAGCCACCCCCTGGACGCGAGCGCCAGTCCGACGTAGCGGGGCGCCCATACTCGCGCTCGCCGCTCTCGGATGCCGTGCTCGATCGCGTCCACGGCCCGTTTCACCGGCACCGGCCGGCGCACGAACCCGGGCAGCAGCGGCAGCATCGCGGTGGTCGAAGGATGCGCGAAGGCATCCCGCACCATGTCGGTGTCGATGAAGCCGAAGTAGGCGCAGCCGACCGCCACCCCGCGCGTCGCCAGCTCGCCGCGCAGGCTGTTGGTCAGCCCTTCGACGCCGGCCTTGGACGCCGCGTAGCTGGTCATCAGCGGCGCGTGCGAGGCGGCTGCGAGCGAGGCGACATTGAGCAGATAGCCGCCCGAACGGAGCAAGTGCGGGAGGACCACGTGGTCGGTCCGCAGGACGCCGAGAAGATTGATCTCGAGCTCGCGCTCGAGCACGCTGAGCGGCGTCTTCTCAAAGGCACCGACGTAGTGCACGCCGGCGTTGGCGACGGCGACGTCGATCCCGCCGAAGCGAGCGACGGCACCCTCCACCGCCTCCCGCAGCGCATCGACGTCCGTGACATCAGCCTCGAACCAGGCCGCACGCGCTTCTCCCAGCTCGCTCGCCAGCGCGGACAGCCGATCCGGCTCCAGCCCCACCAGCGCCAGCTTCGCCCCGTGGACGTGCAGCCGGCGTGCGGTCATCTCGCCGATGCCGCGTGCGGCTCCGGTCACCAGCACCACCTTCTCGTCGGCCCAGCCTACGTGCATACGCCTTCCTCCAGTTGCACATCGTTGTCACACTGATGTAGCTACATACACGTTACATCAATCTTGGTAACGCGCAAGCTCAACTTCGTGCAAGGCTTGCGCTGTGAGCACCCCCTCGCAGCGCACTCCGCGCCTGGCCCCGGAGATCCGGCGCCGCCAGCTGCTCGACGCCGCGCTCGACGTCCTGGCTGAGGGCGGCTTTGATGCGGTCACCGTCGAGGCGGTGGCCCAGCGCGCAGGCGTGACCCGCCCGGTCGTCTACGACATGTTCGGCGACCTGCAGCGGCTGATGCTGGCGCTGATCGACCGGGAGGAGATGACCGCGCTGGCGCCGCTGCTGGAGATCGTCGGCGGCGAGCCGGGCGACGTCGAGCCTGAGCAGTTCCTGGTCGACGCGATCCTCGCATTCCTGCGCGCTGTTAAGGCGAACCCCCGCACCTGGCGCTTTGTCCTGATGCCGCCCCGCGGGAGCTCGGGCGAGCTGCGCGAGCGGATCCAGCGCAGCCGCCGCCTCGTTGCCGAACGGGTCACCGCCCTGCTCGACTGGGGGATCGACCGGCGGGGCGGTCCGCACGGGCTCGACCACGCGCTCGGCGCCCGGTTGATCGTGGCGGCCGGCGAGGACGCAGCCCGGCTGATGCTGGCCCACCCACGGCGGTTCCCGCCCGAGCGGCTGGCCGGGCTAAGCCGTGACCTGGTTTCGATGCTGCCGACGGACGCGCGGCCCCGCGGCACACCCCCGCCTGTGCTGCAGGCCCCGGCGGCGCATGGTCCATCTCGGTCGCCGGCAACTGTCCCGGCCGGCGGCCGAATGCCGCGGGCGCACCGGCGTGAGCAGCTGCTGGACGTGACGCTGGCGCTGCTGGCAGAAGAGGGATTCGACGCACTCAGCGTCGAGGCGGTCGCCCGGCGAGCCGGCGTCAACCGCGTCGTCGTATACCGAAGCTTCACGAACCTCCAGGTGCTGCTGGTGTCGCTGCTAAGGCGCGAGGACAGCCGCACCCGCGCTGTCCTTGAGGGGCTACTGCCCGCCTCGCCGGAAGGGCGGACCCCGGCGCAGCTGCTCGGCGGGGCTCTGGCCGGCTTCCTCGGCGCGGTGGTCGATCAGCCGCAGACCTGGCGGGTGGCACTGCTGCGTCCCGAGAGCGCGCCGATCGCGCTGCAGAAGCTCGTCAACCGCCGTCGCTCGCAACTTGCCCGCCGGCTCGAGCCGCTCGTTCGCTGGGGACTGGCCGCCTTGACCGAGGCCCCGGCCGCGCTGGACATCGAGATCCTGGCTCGGATGCTCCTCTCAATCGGTGAGGAGCAAGGGCGGCTGGCCCTCGACGAGCCCGAGTTCCCACCGGAGCGCCTGCTGGCCTCTTCCTGGGACCTGCTCGACGCGCTGCCGCTGGAGAGCTGAGCGCCAGCTTTGTCTAGGCTCCCGCGCGTGGAAGTGATCGATCAGCTGCTGGCCAACAATCATCGGCTCTCCAGCCAGAGGGCGGCGGCTCCCCCTTCAGCCGAGCCTCGCCTGAAGGTCGCGATCGTGGCCTGCATGGATGCGCGGATCGACGTCTTTTCCGCACTCGGCCTGAGCAGCGGCGAAGCGCACATCCTGCGCAACGCCGGGGGGGCGGTCACCGAGGACGTGATCCGCTCGCTGGCGGTGTCCCAGCGGCGGCTGGGAACCACCGACGTGATGCTGATCGCCCACACCGGATGTGGCATGCAGACGCTCGACGAGGAGGAGTTCAGCGCAGAGCTCGAGCGGGCGGCCGGTTGCCCGCCGCCCTTCGCGATCGAGACACTGGCCAACCTCGACACCCATGTCCGCCAGTCGATCCAGCGCGTTCGCGAGTCGCCGTTCCTGATCCACCGCGACCGGGTGAGGGGATTCATCTACGACCTCGCCAGCCATCGGCTGCGCGAGGTCTACCCCACGCGGTAGCGCTCGAGTGCCTCCCGGCGCGCCGCGAGGTGGTCGACGATCGGGGCCGGATAATCCTGTCCGATAACACAACCGCACTCGGACTGGATCTCATCGGGCATCGTCGAGGGCTCGGCCAGGTAGCGGCGCGGCACCGGTTCGAGCTCAGGCACGTACCGGCGCACATAGGCGCCGTCAGGGTCAAAGCGTTCCTGATGACGCGCCGGGTTGTAGATCCGGCGAAACGCGGGCTGCGGATCGACGCCAACTGAGGCGATCCACTGCCAGTTGCCGTTGTTGTTCGCCTCGTCGCCGTCGATCAGCCAGCGCATGAACCAGCGCTCGCCCCAGCGCCAGTCGATGCCGAGGTCCTTGGTCAGAAACGAGCCCACCACCAAACGGACACGGTTGTGCATCCACCCCTCGCGCCGGAGCTGCCGCATGCCGGCGTCGACCAGCGGATATCCGGTCCGTCCCTCACACCACGCTTGAAAGCGCGTCTTGGCATGACTCCAGCGGATCGAGCCGCGGTAGCGCGCCTGGAACTCCGAGCGCGCGTTGCCCGGGTGGCTGTGCAGCACCTGGGCGTAGAAATCGCGCCAGCACAGCTGGCGACGGACGGCTTGGGGCCCCCTGCCCCGGCCGAGCCGATGCTCAAGCTCCCGTGGCGAGATGCAGCCAAAGTGCAGGTACGGAGACAAGCGAGACGTGCCTTCGCCCGCGGGCAGGTCGTTCCGCTCGTCATATGCGCCCGCGCCACCGGAGAGGAATCGCGCGAGCGCCTCGCGCGCCGGTCGCTCTCCTCCCTGAGCCGGATCGGGCACTTCTTGGCTCAGGCCGAGCTCCTCCAGGCGCGGGATCCGCCCGATCCGAACCCGTGCCGGCCCGGGCAGCGAATCCGGGGGCGGCAGGACCGGTCGGCGCGGCGCATCAAGCCAAGAGCGCAGATACGGGGTGAAGACCGTGTACGGGTGACCGGCGCGCGTCTCGAGCGATGCTGGGCGGTCGATGACGAACAGCCCGGGATGCGGACAGAAATCGATGTCGGCGTCTCGCATCGCCTGCCGCACGCGTCGATCGCGCGCCTGGGCAAACGGGCCCGCGTCGACGCTGAAGTGCATCGACCCGGCCCCGAGGTCCCGGGCCAGGGCCGGCAGTTCTCGTTCTGGCGGACCGACGCGTACGATAAGACGGTTTCCGAGCTCGCGCAACGAATCGTCCAGATCGGTCAACGCTTCGAGCATGAACTTGGTTCTCGAAGCAGATCGGTGCCGTCCCTGGAGCAGGCGCGCGTCCAAGCAGAAGACAGGGGCGACGGGCTCGTTGGTCGCCATGGCGCCGTGCAGCGCCGGGTGATCGTGGACGCGAAGGTCGCGGCGCAGCCAGAGCAGCGCGGTCATTCGCGCGCGGGCGCGGGTTCGCGCGCGGGCGCGGGTTCGAACCCACGCAGCTGACGGTCCACGAACTTACGGCCCGGCTCCCATTCCTCGATCAGCGAGACCCAGTGCAGACGAACCCCGCGCAGGCGCAACGCGTACGCGATCAAGGTGGCGCTGTGCATTGCGATGGGCTCTGCCGTGAGCACCTTGAAACGAAGCCAGGACGGTGTCAGCGCCTCCAGATTGCTCGCTTGCGAGAAGAACGAGAACACCTCATCCAGCGGCGCGTCAACGACCTGCTCACGCTGCAGGGTGTACGTCCTCATGTCCGATCGAGGACGTCGCGGAGGGCCGGTTCGAGCTCGGGGTGCGCGAACTCATAGCCGAGCTCAGTCAGACGCGCGGGGACGACGTTCGCACCGGTTGTCACGATCTCCGCCATCTCGCCATAGAGGATCCGCAACGTCAGTCCCGGCACTGGGAGAACGGCCGGACGGTGCAGCACGCGTCCGAGCGCGTGGGAGAGCTCGGCGTTGGTCGCCGGCTTCGGCGCGGTCAGATTGATCGGCCCGGTGAAACTGCTGTCGTCGAGACACCGCAGCAGCGCGCCGACGATGTCATCGAGGTGGATCCAGGGGACATACTGACGGCCCCCGCCGACCGGACCGCCAATGCCCAGACGGAACGGTGGCAGCATCTTCGCCAGCGCTCCGCCGTTCTTGGCCAGAACCACTCCGGTCCGCGTAACGACCACCCGCACTCCGGAGCGGCCAGCCGCCCGCGCCTCGGCCTCCCAGGCCACGACGACATCGGCCAGAAAGTCGCTCCCAGGGGACGCGTTCTCGTCGATTGCCTCAGGCCCGCGGGGCCCGTAGAAGCCTGTGGCCGACTGCGAGACCAACGCCGCCGGCCGGCGCTCCTGCGCCAACGCGGCGAGCGCGCTGACCAGCGCACGCGTGCTCAAGACTCGGGAATCGCGGATCCTCTGCTTGGCCTCGGCGCTCCAGCGCTGGGCCACCGGCTCACCGAGCAGATGCAGCACGGCGTCGGCATGCTCGAGCGCGGCCGCAGGTGGAGGCTCGCTGAACGGGTCCTGCCACTCGTGAACCTCGACCTGATCACCGAGTTGCGACTGCGCTCGCTCGCGGCTGCGAGACAGCGCAACCACCTGGTCCCCGCGCGCAAGCGCGGCACGGACCACGGCGGTTCCGATCATCCCCGTGGCACCGGTGACCGCAAGCCTCATGGCCGTAACCATACCGGATGTTGAGTTTTATGCAACATCCTGTATAAGCTATGTCGCGCCAGCATGGATCTCAGCGTGCCTTCCGCCCTCAGGCGGCCCGAGTTGACCACCGCGCAGCTGGCCCAGCGCGTGAGCATTCCGGCGGGCACGCTACGAATGTGGGAGGCCCGCTACGGCTTTCCGGTCCCGCAACGGCTCCCCAGCGGCCACCGTCGCTACAGCAGCCGCGATGCCGATCTGGTGCGCGAGGTGCTGCGGCTCCGGGCCGCCGGAATCTCGCTTCCCGCCGCGATTCTCGCCACCCGCGCCCACGACGTTGTCAAGCCGACTTCGATGTTTGCGCGGATCCGCGACCGCTGTCCGAGCGTGCCGACGCTCGTGCTGGAGCGGGGTCCCCTGCTCGAACTGACGCGGGCAATCGAGGACGAATACCTCAGCCGGGGCCGGCACGGAGTAGTGATCGGCAGCTTCCAGCGCGTCGAGAACTTCCGCCGCGTCGAGTCCCGTTGGCGAGACCTTGGCCGAGCCGCCGATCTGACCGTTGCCTTGGCGGATTTCGACGCGTTCCGCCGAACCCGTGAGGGGGTCTGCGAGATTCCTGTCGCGCAGGCGGATCCGCTCGCCCGGGAGTGGTCGCTCCTGCTGCACTCGCCGGATACCCGAGGCTGCCTCGCGGCCTGGGAGCTTCCGCCTGACGGCAGGCGTCCTGGCTCACGTCGCTTCGAGGTACTCCTGACCACGGAGCCCGCCGTTGCGCACGCCGCGGCCGGCGCCGCGGCAGAACTGCTCCACGATCTCGCGCCGGAGGTGGCGACCGAGGTGCTGGAGACCATCGGGGACATGCCTGCGCCGAGTGCCCGCGAGCTGCAAATCGCCGCCACGCTGGGACAACGAACGCTCGACTACCTGCTTGGGCGCCAACCCGCCGACGGCTGACTTGTCCGGCGCGTCACCGCAAAGGATCACGCTGGCGGCGCCATGGCGCGGGCGAGCAGTGCAGCGACGAGGCTCGCGGCCGACCCGGCCGCAGCACCAGCTCAGGGACGTCCATCGAGCAGTTCCTGGCTAGGTTCACGGTTGCGCGGGTATGAAAACCGCATGTCCGAACTCAGCCTGAACTGGAACTCTGCCAAGGTCAAGCACGGAGAACTCACCGTTGAGCTCGACGGCGAGGCCTCGTCGGAGTGGAAGCGCAGCTTCGCGGACACGGTTCGGCTGCTGGGCGGCGGCGACTGGGGACGCGTGCGGATCAAGAAGCAGACCGTCCGCGTCGACGGCGTCGCTCCCGGTGGGGAGGACAAGCTGCGCTTCTTTCTCGACAGTGTGATCGAGCAGGCAAACACCACTCAGCGCCCTCCGGATGAGGCCGAGAATGCGTCCGAGAACGACGGCGTGAGCGGCGTCGACGAAGAGATGACCGAGCGGTTTCGCTCGTTCCGCAGCGACGACGAGCAGCCCTCAGGCTGAGACCGGCGAGAGGCGACGGACCTCGATCACGCCGTCGCGGTCACGGACCTGAAATGCCGGTTGGGCGGCGGTCGCTGGGCCGCGTTTGACCGAGCCGTCACGCAGGTCGAAGCGAGATCCGTGGCAGATGCAGACGATCTCCCGCCCGTCGAGCTCGCCGTCGCTGAGCGAGCAGCCGCGGTGCGAGCAGCGATCGTGGATCGCGTAGACCGACTCACCGTCCTTGAGCAGCATCACTGGCGTGTCCCCCACCACCACCCGCGTCGGGCGCCCGGGTGACAGCTGCCCCGCGTCCGCGGCGGGAAGCCAATCGGATGATCCCGGGTCGAATACCGTCTGATCCGGGCCGATGCCCCGGTTCAGCGTCAGATGACCACCGAGATAGGCTCCGAGGCCCAGCACGGACCAACCGACGCTTCCGAGCAGCACCCCTTTGCCGCGTGACCCGCGTCGGCGCGTCACCAGCGACGCCGTGTAAAGCGCCAAGCCCAACGCGTTGCTGGTGGCGTGCACCAGACCCGCACGGCGTACGGCATCGTTGGCGGGCTCAGCGTCGGCCCAGTCGTTGACCCCGGTCAGCGCGGTCGGGCCATAGGCCGCGATCCCGACGGCGATCAGGCGTTCGCTGGCCGCGCCGAGTTCCTCGCCACCGAGCAGATCCAGCAGCGTCGCGCTCGTGAAGCTTCCGATCACGACATCGGTCAGCATCGGGTGCACCGCGTGGCCAAGCCAGGTGCCGCTCACCGCGTCCTTGATCCGGCCTCCGGACAGGAGCGTGCGCACGGTCTTGGCGACCGGCTTGGCGACGGCGTCGAGGGACCGGGCGTTCTCGATGGCACGGACGATTGGCTCCAGCGGCGTCAGCTGCCGGCGCGTACTAAGACCCGAAGGACTCACACCGCTGCCATACCCCCGGCGGGGCTGTCACTAACCAGAACTCCGTGTACGACCGCCACGCCGCAGCGGGAGGAGACTGATCATGCGGTTCGACGCTGCGGCGGTGCTCGCCGGTGCCGTGGCGATGAGCATGCCGGCGTTTGCCCACGCTGCTCTGCCCGTCGTGTCTTTCAGTGCTCGGCGGCTAGCCGCCGTAGGATCGAGCCGTGCCCGAGCGTGTGCGTTGGACCGCTGCGATCAAGCTCCGCGGGGCCGGCGGGGAGCCGGTGGATCTTTCGCGCACCCTGCTCTCCCACGGCGTAGCGAATCTGCCGCCCAACGAGATCGAGCGCGACGGGTCTCGTCTCCAGACGGTGCTACCCGCCGCCGGCCGGGCCTGGGCCGTTGAGCTCACGGCATCGCGCCCGGGGCACGCCGTCGCGGGGGCGCCCCAGGGCGCCAAGTCGCCGCCGACCGTGGTCGCGCAGTCGCTGCTCGCGCAACTGCGGGTGATGTTGCGACTCGACGAGGACCTCAGCCCGTTCTATCGCGTCGCTGCCGCGGACCCGGCGCTCGGCTGGGTGGCCATCGGGGCGGGCAGGATGCTGCGCAGCCCGACCGTGTTCGAGGATGTGGTCAAGACGATCTGCACGACCAACTGCGCTTGGTCTGGCACCGAGCGCATGGTCGGCGCGCTCGTGGGCGAGCTCGGCCGGCCGGCCGAGGGCGCCCCGGCCCTCCGGGCGTTCCCGACCCCGCAGGCGATGGCCGAGGCCGACGATGCCTTCTACCGCGACGTCGCGCGCGCGGGCTACCGTGGCCCGTACCTGCGCACGCTCGCTACGGAGGTCGCGGAGGGACGGCTCGACCTTCAGCGTTTCAACGACCCTGCGCTCGGAGACGATGAAATCGCCGAGCAGCTGCTGTCGCTGGCGGGAGTCGGGCCGTATGCGATCGCGCACGTGATGATGCTGATCGGCCGGTACCGCAGGCTCGTGCTGGATTCGTGGACGCGGCCCACGTACCGCAGGCTGACCGGACGCGCACGCATCACCGACACCGGAATGGTCCGGGCATTTGGTCGCTATCGAGAGTTCGCCGGCCTCGCCTTCTGGCTCACCCTGACCGAACACTGGTTGGCTGAGGACGAGGTCACTGCGGGCGCAGGTGAGCCACGGCCACCCCGTATTCCGCCCTCAGACGATCCGCAATGATCGACCGGTGGCATGCTTCAGGGTCGCGCTCGACACAGAACAGCGCCGCCGCGCCCTGAGTCGGAACCCCCTCCACGATCGGCGCCAGGTTCACTTGGTCGAGGATCTCCCGCGTGTAGCGACGCCGGTACTCGGGGGCAAGTGCTACGCGGGAGCGCTTGCCGACTCTCTGCCGAGCGTCCTCGGCGTACTGGAGGTGCCGCAGCTCGGTGGTCGGCGCCAGTTCCCGGTGGTGGCGGTAGGCGATCCCGGCCCGAGCGAGTGCCAGCCGCAGGCGCACCGAATTGGCCCACGCATACTCGCGTCCGCGCACGCCGCGCCGCTGGCGAACATCGAGCAGCAATGCGACCTCAGCCTCGGCCAGCGCGGCGAGCCAGCTGTCCAGATCCCACCCGTAGACGCCGATCGTGAGCACGCGCGTCATCGCGCGGGCAGGCTACAGCTCCGGCGGCGCGATCCCGCGACCCGTCCGACCGCGGCAGCCCGGTGCCCAGCCGCTCGCCGACACGGACGCAGAGCGCCGCCGGGGTAACTCCGAGTTCTGCCAGCGCTCGGCCCGATAGCTCATCGGACCAGAGGAGGAGCCAAGCACCAGGTGCTCAGGGCCAACGTAGCGACGGCCGAGCTCGCGGGCCTGACGAGCAGGGAAGAACAACCTCCTCCTCCCCCCCGCCGCCTCCGGCATCAGGCCGGGCATGGAACCGTCCTGCGGAGCTGAGAGAGCGACGAACCGTTGCTGCGCGGCATGCTTGCTGACTCCGAGGATGCAACCGATCTCGGGTCCAGCTGCGGCCGCACGCCTGGCGTTCACGAACTGGTCGAGCAGCTCATCGGCACGCACCCGCAAGCCCTGCGCGAGGTCATCCGCGGCAGGGAGACGCTCGAGCTGTGTGCCGACGTTGGCTTTGGCATCGACACTCCTCAGCACTGTCCATATCCGGCCGAGCCGAGAGCGCTCTCGACGCGGTCGGCCCTGCCCGGCAGAGCGTCGAAGCTGGGCTCGTCAGGCGACGTGGGGTCGCGGGCTCGAAGTCATGCGGTCACCATCACCGGTCGCGTGGTGCCACTCATCCCAATTGGTGCACGAAGGTGTAGATGACCATGAAGCTGACCACGAGCACGAAAATCCGCAGGCCCCATAGCGCGATCTTGGCGCCTTGGCCGAGGCGCGCTCGCGGCACGGGCCGGGAGGTGTCGGCGACGAGCTGGTCGCGTTCGAGAAACATGATCAGCTCCTCGTGATCGGAGGGCTCGTGCACGGCCATCAGGCGCGCCACTTCGTCGCGGGGCGAGTCCGAGTCGCTCACGTCAGCCTCCGGAGATGATGTGGACGCTCTGCAGGAACGAGTCGATGCCGTAGGTCGCCCCGCAGATCGCGACGAAGACGATCACGCCTCCGCCGATCAGGTTGGTGGAGCGCTTGTTGGCCCAGCGTCCCATCAACGGGCGGTCGTTGGCGAGCATCAGCATGAACACCAGCACGACGGGCAGCAGGACGGTAGCCAGCACGTTGGCGTTCAGCGCGATCGAGAGCAGCGGAGCGCCCGGGATCAGGATCACCGCCGCGGCAATCATCGCCGCGCCGATGTTGGCGCCGTAGAAGATCGCCGCCCGTCGCGGGGTGCTGTTGAAGCTATGTGAGACGCCGATGCACTCCCCGGCGGCATACGCGGTGCTGGCCGAGATGGTCAGAATCGCCACGGCACCGGCTTCAATCAGGCCGATCGCGAACACGGTGCCCGCCGCACCGCCGGCGACGTGCCGCAGCGCGCCGGGAAATCCGGCTCCTGAGAGGCCCTGGACAGTCGAGCCGTTGTGGGTCACCAGGGCGGCCCCGGCGATCAGAGCGGCGCAGCCGAATATGGCGGCCAGGCCGGCTCCCAGAGCGGTGTCGAGCCGTCCGTGCTTCACGTCTGCGGGGGTCATCCCCTTGTCGGCCGAGGCGCTCTGCTGAAAGAAGATCATCCACGGCGTGACGGTCGCTCCAATCGTCGAGGCGATCAGCAGAAGCAGCGTGTTGAAGCTTCCGCCCGGGAAGGGAGTGAAGGTCGCGAACGAGTGCCCGATCGAAGCCAAATCGGGCTTGACGAGGATCGCCGCAACCAGGAACAGGCCATTGAATAAGGCCATCACAAGCACGACACGTTCCCAGCGCCAATATCGCCCGCTGGTGATCGTGGAGACGACCAGCAAAAGCCCCAGAGCAACCGCCACCCAGGCGGGAAGATGGAAATACGCCAACCCGACGCGGATCGCGACGAACTCAGACACCAGGGTGACGAGGTTGGTAAACACCAGATCGCCGGCCCCGAACCACCCCCAAACGCGTCCGAAGCGTTGCAGCACGAGCTCTCCGAATCCGCGATGGGTCACGGCGCCAATGCGCATGCACATCTCCTGACACACGTAGGCCATCGCGAACAGGACGACAATAAACGGCAGGAAGAACCCGAGGCCGTATCTGGCGCCGTCGGCGGCGTAGGAGATCATGCTCGGGCCGTCGTTCTCGCCGAGCATCGCCAGGATGCCCGGCCCGACCAACAGCCAGATCAGGTGGTGGCGCTTGCCAAGCGTGCGCGCGACGTGTACGCGTGAGCGGTCATGCGAGCGCGCGCGGTCCTCGCCGGTCAGCGGCGGGCACGCAGGCGGGAGCGTGGAGTCGGCGGCCGTCGATTCCATCTAGAAGGCTCTTCTCTGGCTCTTCTCAGGCATCGTCATGCGATCGCCCGATCGAGCTCGACTCGCATTGCGGTGGCGAGCCGACCGCCGAGTGCGACGTCGTCTCCCGCGATGTTCAAGAACACGGGGCCTTCGAAGGGCTGCTTGTCGATTACCCGAAGGCGCGCGCCGGGGGCGATTCCCCGCTCGGCCAGAAACCGCAGCATCTCGGGATCCGCATCGGAGACACGCACGAACACGCCCGTCTCACCAGGCTCCAGAGAGTCGAGGCTCACCGTCGCCCCCTCGTCGATCTGCAGATCCGCGGTCGGGATCGGATCGCCGTGCGGATCGACCGCGGGGTGACCGAGCTTCTCGGCGATCGCCGCCTCGAGGTCCTCGGAGAGCCAGTGCTCAAGCACTTCGGCCTCCTGGTGGACCAGATCCCACGGCATCTCCAGCTGCTCGGCCAGGAACAGCTCGATCAGTCGATGGTGGCGCATCACTTCGAGCGCGAGGCGCCGGCCCTGCATGGTCAGCTGGACTCCGCGGTAGGGCGTCAGGGTGAGCAGGCCAAGCTCGTCCAGCTTGCGGAGCATCGCCGACACTGACCCCGGGGTGAGGCCCAGCCGCTCGGCGAGGGCGTTGGTTCCTACCGGTCCCTCGCCTCGGACCTCAAGCGAGTAAAGCGCCTTCGCGTAATCTTCAACAGCGGGCGAGATCTTTGTTTGGCGGACCACAACTCTAAGTTAGCAGCCGTCGCTTCTCTGGTCAACATGTGATCGCCTGAGGCGCTCAATCGCGGTGGCGGCTGACGGTGGCCATGAGAACCTCCCCGTAGGCGGCCACTGGAACGCCC
>JRHI01000651.1_pt1 | contig 35744 bp, 25 predicted proteins | sample 215371 | NCBI WGS metagenome assembly JRHI01 (sample SAMN02929681, study PRJNA255918) | sediment metagenome | biome: cave system; feature: Ice Cave; material: Sediment; isolation source: sediment from deep within a dark volcanic ice cave with no known source of... ...
CCCGCCACGCCGCCCCCACCCCTACGGAGACGAAGAGTCTTTCCATTATATAAACACATCCTTTCGCTTAGGTTGATGTCTCTTGGACGCGCTGAAGCTGGTCCCTACCACATGGCGATTACACGAAAGTAGAAGGATAAGGGAGGGTACTTGTGGAATGGGTGTCCGCAAAAATAAGGAAAGGTGGGTAGCGAAAAAGCTACCCACCTTTCCTTTTCAAGGAAATTCCGTATCTATGCTCCTGTGTGGACGATGAACACTTTCAACGTCTTGAGCAAGATAACAATATCGACGATAAATGAACGATTATCGATATAGCGCATATCAAGTGAGACGCGCTCCTCATACGAAATGTGTTGGCGTCCGCTGATCTGCCATAGACCAGTTATACCAGGCGCCACCGAGAGACGCTTCTGTGCATACTCACCATAACGAGGGAGCTCGCTAGGATGGATAATGCGCGGCCCAACGAGGGACATTTGTCCTATCAGAACATTGAACAATTGTGGTAGTTCGTCCAGGCTCGTCTTACGGAGGAACCGACCCACATGTGTGATACGAGGATCACGTTCAAGCTTCATATTCTGCTGATACTTGCGCATCAGTTCTGGATGCTTAGCCAGATATTGATCAGCATCGGCAATCATGGTCCTAAACTTGAGCGCGTAGAAGCGACGCCCATGCTGACCAATGATTTCTCGAAAATGCAGAATAGTACCACCGTCATCAAATTTAATACAAAGCGCGATAATCAGAAATACTGGTGAGATTACAATGATACCGATTATGCAAAGGAGTATGTCTAACGCTCTCTTAGTTACAAGGTAGAGCATAGATACTTTACGAATATAAGTGGCATCCGACACCAAAGCTTCGGTGTTTATGATCTTGTTTCCTTGGCTGAAGGAGCTTTCTTCTGAAAGTTTTGGTAGTGCTACAATCTGTTCCATATGCATGTCTCTCATGAATAATTTTTGTATACGTACTTCGATGTATTAAGTCTAACAGAGAGAGTCTCTGATGTCGGTAGCGAACCAGTTAAGATATGATTGCAAATATATAAAATTGGTTAAGATTTGTTTGGGATAAGCAGTAAATGGGCTGAGCGATTACAGAGACCAGCCTGCTCACTGCTTATCTCAATTGCTTATTACTTGTTCCACCCGAAATCACGTCCTAAGAATTCATATAAGCGCTCATTATACGGCTTGAAGTACTCTACTAGCCGTGCCCTTGTTTGTGCATTCATCTTTTCATAATGTGCCTTGTTATACTGCTCGTACTCCTCTTTTTTCTCTTTCAGAACCTGATGTGGCACCTCCAAAAACTCCAGTGTCTGTTTGAGTACTGTGGGAGGATTTTCATAGAGGTCTTCGCTTTTGAGGATGAGGAACTGCTCACGCGGAAACAATTTTAGCCATACCTGTAACTGCTCAACGTAACGCCCACGTGCAAGGTACGCATAGTGGCGAAGATTGAAGCTATAGTAACGTATGTCATTACGTATTTTCTCTTCTTCACCTGACAATCGTTCCGCCTCATGTTCAATCGCTTCTGCGAAAGGAAACGGCTCAACACCGGGCTGCCGCGTCTCATGTTGGTAATGCGAATAGGCGCGGTCTATGGGATTCCTCAGCAATACAATGAATTTGGTGTTTGGTGTCGGCATTGTTTCTTTGATACGTCGTGGAGTCAATGGATAATAGAGATAATAGGGGCTGGCCTCACCCGTAATAAACTTCTGTCCACGTATGCGTTCGGCGTAGTATTTTTCGAGTAGAGAAGGAAAATGGGCGCGATACCAGGAAACCCCCCTGTAAAAGTTGAAATCGAAAAAGTGTGGTTCTTTCACGAAGATAGGGGCTATGTTTGGATGGTCGATGAGATAGTTATAGAGCGAGGTTGAACCTCCCTTTTGTGTTCCAATAATCATGAAATCTGGGAGAAGGCGTAGGGGGCTTGAGGCTGCCCGTACAGCTTTCCGCAAAATGTTTTTGTCAATCGTTGTCATAGAAGAAACTCTCCTTTTTCTGTAGCTAGTTTCATAATAATGGGTAAAGCATAGTCCAAAGCTTGTGGGTGACAAAAGGTAGGTTTGGTAGTGAATTGGTTGTCATCGCAAAGATGACGTTACGAAATGATAACCGGTTGAGAGAAATTTCCTAGCTATAGACAATTGGGGGGAAATGTTACGCTCGTGACGCTGTAGCGTTTTTTCCCTACGAAAGGGGTATATTAATGAGTGTCAACATGTGTGTGTAAAAGGAATGTTCTCTCTCATTATGATGATGAAGAGAAAGAAGAACACACCTCCACAATTATCCTACAGTTATGTTCCTATCGGGCCGATAGTTATATCTAGAGAGCGCTTATGTACTTACAGGGATAGGACCATGTTGTGTTTTCAAAGAGGCCGACGACACGAATAGTCACGAATAGTAATGTAGCCCTGATTAGAAATCTAAGCAGCTGTCTCTAATGTAGAGGTTTGAGTCATGAAGATGCGACAGATACGAATCTATAAACAACAAAGAGATCAATATTTCTCGTGGTGGACAGTATGTCATGCCTGCTTACTAGTGGTGGTTTGTAGTTTAGCCCTGTTCCTGAGTGCGTGTACAAATTTCTTGCAGGGACCTTCCCGAACAGGAAATGGAACGACAGATGTACCGCCTTTACCAACTCCTACAGCAACAGTTCCTGCTATACCACCAACACCGCCGACCATCATCACACTCAAAGTGACTGGTTGTCCAGCGACACCTGCTATAAATTGGGATCATGTGCTTGGGACACAGGCGAATGTTAACAAAGTGCAGGCAGTCACATGTGATACGGTTGAAAATGGAGTTTTGGCGGCCCTCGTCACTGTACGCTACTACTCGGCTGATGACAAGCTGGATTGGTATGTCTACGATAACTTGTCTGGAACATTAGTCCGTCGTTTTTCTATGCAGGGTTTGATACGGGGAGATGCGCAGATCAGTCCTACGAAAACCATTTTGACGGCGCAACGTATCTCCGCTGATCCTATTCCGCCCAATGTCTTTAAAGAGTACCAATGGAATGGATCAACGTTTACACAGATATTCTTTCCTGGCTTGTTTCCTGATCCGACGCATTATCAAGCGGAGAAGACTCAGGAAGCTATCAATGCACAGGCGCAACCGTTGCCTACTGTTGGCCCCGGTACTCCTACACCCGTCCCTAGTAGTCCTTCAGCTTTTAGTGTAACAAATAGATTTGCAACTACCATTTTACATTGGACAAATCCGCAAAATCATATTGTGACCTTTAGCGCACGTACGTCAACCTATATTATTCAGGTGCTCAATATCGGCCCAGGAGGTGGAGGCTTTACCGCTACATTATTCCATCTGGATAATGTGCCAACGAACATTTTTGAAATTGGGCAACTTACAGCACTGGATACAACAACAGCGATTACTAGCCCCGCAAACGGCATTCAGGTTCCAAATCCAGTCAATGTGAATGGCAGTGCCACAGTGAGTAGTACAACCCTTGGGCAGGTCTATCTTTATGATGATACCTTCACTATCGTTGGTACTTCTGGAAAGGTGCAAAGCCCTTCTTCGAGCGGTTATGTCAGCTTTGCACGGGCTATTAAATATCAAGTGAGTGGCTCTGGGCTGCAAGAGGGGGTTATCGCACTCTTCACCACAAATCAGAATAACACGCAGCTTGTGAATCAAGCCGCATTGGTAAAAGTCATTTTTTCGGCATGACACACGAATGAGAGGGGGTGATGAAATTTTAACCAGAAACGGTAAATCATCACCGAATCATAACACAATGTTCGGTAGAGCAAGAGTAGCCACTATGGTACAGTACGAACTATGTTGAAGTGCATACTTGTAAATATCTCTATGTGGATACTCTGGCGGTGAGCCATCACTGAACCGGTCGTAATACTGAAAATGGGAAAACCTATTGAGGAGGAATGCTCTTGAAACGCTACTGGCCTAGTATTAAACAATATATCTGGATTGTACTGGTATGTACAGTCCTTTGCGCGATAGTAGGTGGATTACTCGCAAAATCGCAACCTACTGCCTATATAGGCACCTCAGTTATTATTGTTAGTGCGGGAGCACCGGGTACAACCTATTTGGGTGCGACAGCCGCTGCTACCGATAGTATTTCTCAAGCCGCTAATGATGCTGCTGAAATTCCGACGCGTTCTGTGATGAGTTTTGTGTATCAGTTTGATCCTAAGATTGCTGCACGTCACTACTCAGTCACAGATCTCCTGCTAGATGTGCTGGTAGCGGCACCTTCTACAACTAGTTCTATTCTTACTATCACTACTACAACGCCTAATGTAGAAGATGCTCAGTTGTTGGCAACCGACGTAGCGAATGGATATCAAGCATATAAACAGAAACTAGCTCAGAATGACCTTGATATGAAGCGTGGTATTCTACAAGATCAAATAAAAACGTTGACTGCACAGAAGGACTATTGGGAGAAGCAGGTTGAAAGCCTTGCTAGCAGCACGGCCCCACAATATACTGTGTATAACAATAATCTAGCGGATACTACGCAGGCACTACGCGCTCAAGAAAACACGCTTTTGCAATTACCACCCACCGTAAAAAGCGATATCTTCGTTGTGCAAGTTCCTCAGCTAACCGATATAACAGCATCTCCCAAGGGATTGATTATCTTCGCCGTCACCGTTGGTGTAGGTTTACTGCTCGGCTTTATTATCATGCTCTTTGTCATCTTCCTGGATAACCGACTGCGTGGCGATGATCTGGTCAAAGAAAAACTCGGCTTGTCCTATATTGGTGGCTTGTTCAACGATAAAGAGGGAGCCAGCAATCCGTTACAAGGGAGCGGAGTCTTTACGAAGCAGTTAACCGATATGTGTGCTAATCTACGACTTACAGGTATTCTTCCCGGCCAATGGCGCACACCACAAGGGGCTATTCTGCTTGTCACAAGTGCTCGTATGGCGGAGGGAAAGACGACTGTTGCTGTTGGTATGGCTGCGGCAGCTGCTCGTGGAGGACGTACGGTGCTTATCATTGATGGTAATGTACATGAGCCAGGCACACATCTCGCCCTTGGCATCAATCCTAGCGGCTTTGGACTAAGTGGCTTGCTCAAAGGGATGGGGCAGGATAACCTTGATAGTGCTGTACAACGCAGCAATATTCCAGGTCTCTGGCTCTTGCCGGCTGGGGCACCAGTGGACGATCCAGCAATGATGCTGGAACAGCGCTTGCCCGGCATCTTGACACAGTTACGGAAAAAGTCCGATCTGATTATTATTGACGGACCATCTTTGCTCAGTAGCGCAGATGCTAGCCTAATGGCCTCAATGGTTGATGGGGTTGCGTTGGTACTCGACTCCAGACACGATAAAATCCCTCTGTTGTTACGTGTTAAAGAATTGCTCAGTTCTTTGACACATACACCAGTGGGTGTTGTTCTCAACCGCCAGCTAAAACAGAAGGCGAACTTCTACTATGCAGCAACTCCTAGTGGAAGCACATCGGTCGCTGCAAATATTAGCGAACACTTCATTCCAGTTGTGTCATCTACGAGCAACGGCAATATGAACGGGAACGGCAATGGGAATGGACAAATGCAGGAATCTACCATACCCGCCTCAGCCAATCAGATGATGCCACCTAGATTTGGTATCCCAGCGACTCCGAATGGAGGACGCCCATCTATAGATTTGTCGCCTATGCAACCTAGTCCACCGTCTCCATTCCCCATGCCACGTTCGCAAAAACAGTAGTGGCTGGTACAGAGAAACGAGCATCGTATGCAGATCACTTCTAACAATGGGTTTCCTCCTCCTGTCGAAGGAGGAAACCTTGATATCACTAGCCAATTGCTTGCACAAAGGATGCGTCATGCACACATCCTGCAGCAACGGGCGTTTGGCTTCTGGTGGTACCGTATCGTGTTCATCGTTCTTACCGTTCTGCTAGCGGGGGTGTCGGGCTTTTTTCTGAATGGCTACCCATTTTTCCTGATCCCGTTTGCTGTGATCTTTGTGTTGCCTATCGTGTTCTGGTTGGGGAAAAATCCAGAATTTGCGTTTCTGATAGCAGCTATTGTGACAACAGCAATAGCACCTAAGATTGCGACAATTAAATCGCTGGATATCTTCCCTTCACTACCAGTGCTCATTCTAATCTTTTGTGTGCTCGGTGTGCAGGTGGCCTTTCATGTGCGTAGGGCTGTCTTCCCATCATTCTGGGTACTCTGGCCTTCTATTGGGCTGTTGATAATGGCTTTTGTCTCGGATATTATGGTGCAGTTGACATGGACACGTGGTGTGCCGCACAAGATTAATGGCAACCCTATCATCTATATAGAAATCCTTGGAGTCGGTGCTTTCTTTTTACCACTAATAGTCTTTTTTGTGACGACAACCATTGTGGCACGCAAAGAGACATTAATAAGAACTGTCTTGAATGCATTTCTTATTATCTCATTCTTCATCTCTTTTGCGGTTCTTTATGACTTTAAACGTATTGGTGGTGATATTTACGCTTTTCGTTTTTCGGAGCCGCATATCTTCTGGATGAGCTTACGAGCTATTGCGCAAATATTAGCCCTTGCGTGCATGATTGCCTATGCACGTTTCCTTTATGCCGACCCAATACGTGTGCGGCTACATAAGTGGTACGTCTTTCCACTGACATTTTTGCTGCCAATCCTCGGTCCGTTTGTGTTTGCTCACTGGAGAAACAAGCACGGCTATCGTGACATCGTCTTTACAACAGCGTGGTCTCGTATCGTCTATCTCTTGCTTACAGTGCTGTTTTTAGCGTGCATTATTATCACCCTACAAAATAGCTGGTGGATAGAGGTTGCTGTTGGTGCTATTGTGATGACAATCGTGTATTCGCGCCGCTTCTTGACAACATTGGTTGTCGTTATGCTTCCTTTAGTACCGGTCTTTTATGAGGTGGTTAAGAAAGTACAATCTGTGAAAACAGACGACTATACACGTATTTGGATCTGGCAGGATGCTCTGCGTGTGTGGAGTAAGCAGCGCATTTTAGGAGTAGGACCAGGAAATTTCTGGGCATATGATCAGGTTTTTACCAACTTGCCCAGAGGACTTCGTAACTTCAACAGTACTGGTTTAGGGGTGGCACACAATGGATACTTACAAATCCTGGGAGAGCTTGGACCCATGGGAGAGTTCTTTTGGCTCTCATTCATTGTGGTTGTGATTGTTATGGCGGCACGTTTGTTCCGCCGCTCAAAAATGAAAGAGGTAAAAGGGGCGGGAGCATTTCTGGATTTTATCGGCTTACCTTTCTTTGCAAACCCTGAGAAGCGCGATGATCGGGTTCTGGCCCTTATCTGTCTAGGTTTAATCGCAGGCTCTGCTGCTGCAGATACCTTTGCTGGTGGGTTCTTCATTCCACCACGGCAGGTAGGTATTTTAGCAGAGCTGTCGCAGGTGATTACTAGTTGGTTGGTGTGGGGATTCGTCATGTATAAGGACCAGATTTGGCGCATGACGCAAAGAGGCGCGGACTTGAATAAAGATGAACGATTGTAAACTATTCCGTAGGGGCCTGATTTATCACGCCGTAGTACATCATCCAGCTTCATTTGTCACTTGTGGACAGCTTGCGAAAGCGTTCCTTTGCTCCAATGAGCCATGAAAAAACTGACACATGAAGCTGGATGATGTAGTAGGGGCCAGATTTATCGTGCCCTAGAAAGAGAGTATTTCAATGAGTAACAAAGCGATTGTGTTATGGTTGAGTGGAGCACGATTGGGGGATATTCGTGCTTTACCAGAAGTTGAGACATTGCTCAAGGGTGGTGCTCTAGTTGATCTTGAAGCGTCACCAATTGCTGAGCCAATGACACAACACTTTCAGGCTATGACTGGCCGTACACCCGAATGTTTCGGTTTTTTTGATACGTTGGTACCTCGTAATTATGCTGTTGTAGAGCAACGTAATGGACGTGGGGCTACTCCCAGATTGTTACCTGACATGCTGCGTACTGTCGGTTGGTCTGTTGTATATCAAGAAGGTCCCTTGTCCAACCTCACTAATAGTGTACGGGAATGGAGCGCTGCTAGCACGTCTTCTCCTGCTTGCTTGCTTGTCAAATGCATCATGCCATCATCCTTGAGTGCTGCTGATACAACAGTGCTAGCTGAAACATTGCATGTGGCACGTACGACAGTAGGTGAAACAGGCTTGTTGGCTCTGTTCTCCGATACGCAGCCTATGGCAGTGAAACACTTTGTCAATGTCAATAACTTTTTGGCTGATATGGGTATTATCGAGCGTGATGAGCAAAGCGGCGCTATTTCCTGGCCTAATTCTCTTGCCTACTATGCTGGTCATGGCCAGCTGTGGGTCAACTTGATGGGGCGCGATGCTCAAGGTGCCGTGCATCCACAAGGCGAGTATCAAGAAGTATGCGATACGTTGGTAAAGGCATTGCCTACAAAACTACGGAATACAGAAAGGGGTGAGCCGGTCATCGAGCGTGTGTATCGCAAAGATGAACTGTATTCTGGCGAGTATCTTTACTGCGCCCCTGATCTGGTTGTAGTCTTCAAGGAGGGATATGCGCCTTCCGCACGTAGTACGCAGCTGCAATTTGATGGTGCTATCTTTACAACCCCTGTCGCGAACACTACCATTGTAGCTGGTGCTCTACCATCTATGCTGACAGGGTTTTTCCTTGCTACTTCACCTGCATTCGTTGCTGGTGTTTCAATAACAGAACGTTCACCACTGACCGCCGTAGCTCCTACGCTCCTACATGCTCTCGAAGTTGAGTATGCTGATGTAGATAGCCCGGCAATTAGTGATGTGTTCACACCTGCATACTTGGAGGCTCATCCTGTGCTTGCTGGCATGCGTGATCAGGAACTTTCTGAAGAGGACGAAGAGAAGATCATCGGACATCTGCGAGATCTCGGTTATGTCTAAACCTCTCCAATGAGAGGGAAACCCCTGGTGGGCATCTATTGCGCCGCAGTCCTGCTGATAGAAATGGCAGATGTCCACATGGGTATCCCTACTAAGGAACTATAGCATCTTCTACTATTGAAAGTTAGTATTGATGAGCAAGCGTTCGACATCACCATGGCGGTCTATCTCAAAACAGAATATGCGCCGTGTGCAATTCATTTCCGCTCCAAAATTGTTTCGGGAGGAAGCAATGCTGGAAACGGGGCAAATTCCTGTCCCGCAAGGGCAGGAGGAGAGGGTTATTGCGCCAAGGTATACCATCAAAACGCTAGGTACCGCACAGAAGCAATCAGGGAATAGTTGGCTCGCTCCTCGTTCTACTGGACCACTACCTGCACCCATCTTTCTCAGACCGAGAACCGATGGGACTATGCCTGTGGTTGTTCCTGTTACACCCCCTGAGTTGCAGGTGCAGCAGGCACCTTCTAAAAATACATTGCCAGATTTTGACGATGACCCTGATTTTGATAAAGTTGCTACCATTCCTATGCTGGTACTCATGGAGACCGCTAAGCAGGAGAAGCAACCTAAGCCTGATATGCAGTCGGAAATATCGGGGACGGCAGGGGCTGCAGGCTTAGTAGGACTTGGCAATATTCTTGGTAGCATTCTAAAATTTATTGCAACCTTTATTGTCCAATATAGTTTTGGGCGTGCTGCTTACGGTCTTTATACACTTAGCACATCACTTGTGAATTTGGTTGCCTCTATCTTTAACCTCGGCCTTGATGATGCAATGGTGCGCTATGTTGCAATTTATAGAAGTAAGAAAAAGCATAGTTCATTAAAAGGTCTCATCATTTTTTGCACTATTATGGCGGGTGCTGCTGGTCTTGCAGGTGCATTGCTCTTGCTGTTTTTTACCCCTGACTTGTTAACATTGAATACGCTCAAGCATGGTCAAGATGGCAAAGATGGATCATTATTAGAAGCTTTACCACTCATCCAAATGATGGCCCCGCTTATTCCTCTATTTTGTATGCAAGTAGTATGGGTTGGAGGTTTGCGAGGCTTTAAAGCCTTCAAGTGGCGTGTCTTAACCGCAAACATCGTTCAGCCGTTGATACAGATTTTGCTCTTGCTGGGCGTGGTACTCTTTTTTCGCACCTTCGATCTTCCCGGTATTGCAATAGCGTTACTAATTAGTACCACTGTGAGCGTTGTGTTCAATCTCTATTTTCTCTTCCGTCAAGTTTCGAGCATAACGATGCCGAAAACTGAGAATTATGAGGTACGCGAATGGTTAAGTTTTGCCTCACTCAATTTCTTGACGACAATCATTGACACTGTTCTCGATTCTATCGATACAATTCTTCTCGCGGTCTTTGGTGTACCTAAAGCGCAAATTGGCGCGTATGGAGCAGCAATCAGGTTCAGCGTCTTTATTTCATTGCCGCTTGTCTCGCTCAACAACATCTTTGCCCCAACAATTGCCGAATTGCACGCTAAGGGGGAGCGGCAAAAATTGGAGTCGATGTTTAAGGTAGTGACGAAATGGACTATTACTTTTAGCTTACCAATTTTTCTCATTATCACATTATTCTCGCCTTATGTTCTGGGTCTCTCCGGTGCCGATTTTATGCCTGCATGGCCTCTATTGGTAGCGTTCTCTTTGGGTGGGCTGATCAACGCAGGAACAGGTGCCGTTGGGTATATGTTGTTAATGACAGGCTATCAACGCCTATCCTTTCTTAACTCGCTCGTTGCTGTCGGTGTCAACGTGGGTCTTGGCATCTTGTTAACTCCTAAATATGGAGCTATGGGGACTGCTATTAGTACGGGTCTTGCTGTTTGCACTCTGAATCTGATGCGTTTACTTCAGGTTGGTATCTTGCTCAAAATGCAGCCCTACCGACGCGATGTATGGAAACCTCTAACTGCTGCTGCAATCAGTGCTACGGTCATTGGAGGAACGCTATACCTGCTTTCGCTGACCCATCTCAAGTTGTATGTAGTAATAGGACACGCTATTCTCTCATTTCAATTACTCTTGATACCACTATTGTTAGTGATTTATATCTGGCTCGTCATTATTTTTAGGGGTAGTCCTGAAGACGAGATCGTCCTCAAGTCTATCCGCAAAAAGTTCCTGGGAGGGAGCAACGGGAAAGGTAACGGGAAGGGTCAAGGGATGCGTGAAAGGCCAGGAGAAGAAAAAAGGTTAAGATCAAGAGAAAATAGGAAGAAACAATAAAGAGGTATTTTATGCGCACATGTATCTTTGGGGTCGATGGCCTCACTTTTCGTGTTCTACATCCCCTTATTGAGCGAGGGGAGCTTCCCAACTTTCAAAAGCTTGCTGAACAGGGTTGCGAGGCAATTCTAGAATCAAAGTATCCACCCCTCACGCCCCCTGCTTGGACATCGCTTTCGACAGGGTTAAAGCCTGCTAATCATGGTGTCTATGACTTCTGGTATTATGATGAGGAGCAAGTGCGCGGCCCAAATCGCAAATCGCATGTACTTACAAAACGTAGGGGCGGCAAGGCGATCTGGAATATTCTCAGTGAGTATGGGAAGCAAACGCTGGTTGTGAATGTTCCAGCAACGTATCCTCCTGAGACTGTCAATGGGACGATGGTCAGTGGATATATGACGCCGAGTGAGGAGGTGGAGTTTACGTATCCTCCATCTTTTAAGGAAGCACTTTATCAAACTGTTCCTAACTATATCATTGACCTTGGCAGTATCTATGAGCGACTCAAGGTGAGCGGAAAGGTCGGGCCTCTGGTTGATACCATCGTGCAGATGACTGAGGAGCGTATCAAGCTTATCATGCATATGTTGAAAGAACAGCCGTGGGACTTCTGCTACTTTGCCTTTATCGGGGCTGATCGTCTGCAACATCCATTGTGGGAGGAAGTAAGTACACTTGATGCACGTACAAATACGTATTTTCACCTGCTTGATAAAGCTCTTGGGCAGATATTGGAGCAGTTAGCACCAGAAGATGCATTGTTTGTGGTCTCCGATCATGGTTTTGGCGGGTATGATACCTATTTTGATATCAACGAATACCTCCTACAAAAGGGACTGCTTACGATGGATGCAGCGGTCGAGGAGACGCGCCAAAAGTCGAATCGGGCTGCCCAGTTTAGACAATTTATGAATCGCTTAGGTTTGCGTAATCTCGCACGAAAGCTGAAAAGGTCGCTTAAAACGGCTGGAGTGTGGAAAACTGAAAAGATTGCCGAGGGTGGACTGAGTCGTCCAGCAATTGAAGATATTAATTGGGAGAAAACGCTGGCCTTTGTACCATCGTTTTCGGGCTTTCCATCTGGCTATGCTGACATTTTCCTGCATACGGACATCACCGAAGAACAGATTGCACGGCTTTGTGAGGACCTCAAACAGCAAAAGAATCCCAAGAACGGTAGGCCACTCATTGATGCTATTTATACCAATGAAGTATATGGCACTGGCCCCTTCGCCTTACGTGAACCTCATCTATTACTCTTACCAAACGATGGTATTACCTTCCGTGTAGAGTTAGGCAATCAGCGCATCTGGGAAGACCTGGGCAAATCGTTTGGGTGCCATCATAAAGATGGTGTCTTCTATGCGTATGGTGCTCCGTTTAAACAAGGCTTTAAGGCTCCTAATGCTGAGATTTATGACCTTGTGCCGACCTTGTTACGTGCAATGAATTTACCATTGCCCTATACATTTGATGGGCGTGTGTTAGAGGAGTTGTTTGTGAAGCCCCCTCAGGAAGAGCAACCCGCGGCGGGAGAAGGAATCGCTCGCAGGAAGCTCAAAAAATTACTAGAGATATGATAGTGCTGTATTTTTATAAATAACAATAGAGAAAGAGAATGTCTATGCGCACAGTCATTTTTGGTGTTGATGGGCTGACATTTCGCATTATTCACCCGCTGATGGAGCGAGGCGAACTACCTAACTTTCAGAAACTACGTGAACAAGGCTGTGAAGGAATACTCGAATCAAAGTATCCACCACTTACACCGCCCGCCTGGACTTCGATTTCGACGGGCCTCAGACCAGCTCGCCACGGGGTCTATGATTATTGGGTCTATGCTGAAGAAGCAAAGAAAGGCATCACACGCAGCGTACACGTGCAAACGCAGCGTCGAGGCGAGAAGGCGATCTGGAATATTCTCAGTGACTATGGCAAGCAGGTATTAGTGATCAATATCCCCGCAACCTATCCGCCGGAGGCCGTGAATGGAATCATGGTGAGTGGTTACTTAACGCCCAGCACTGATGTGGACTTTACCTATCCGACGGCCTTTAAGGAGGAACTCTTTAGGGTTGCCCCTACGTATAAAATCGTGCCAGCGCCAGAGTATCAGAACTTGCTTCTCACGCTGCAAGTGGAGCCAATCGTTGATGCGCTCTGTGACATAACCGAACAGCGTACAAAACTTATTATGCATATGTTGAAAGAGCAACCTTGGGACTTCTGTTATCTTGCCTATGTATGTAGTGATCGTCTCCAACATCAGCTGTGGGAAGAAGCAATCGCTCTTAATCCACATACCAATAAATACTATAAAATGTTGGATGATGCCCTTGGTCAAATTATGGCACAACTTGCGCCAGAAGATGCGCTACTTGTGGTTTCAGATCATGGTTTTCGCGGTCATAACAGCTACTTTGATGTGAACGAGTATCTGTGTAAAAAGGGTTTGTTAACACTTGATGCCAAGGTACAAAAAGCTCGCAAACAAGCTGGGTTTGCCAGTTTTCTAAAACGTTTCGCGACAAAACTAGGTTTGCGTGCTGTTGCTAGAAAGCTCAAGCGCTCCTTAAAAGCGGTTGGCGTATGGGAGCATAAGGGAGTGGACCCTAATCGTCCTCTCTTAGAGGATGTCAATTGGGAGAAAACGCAGGCCTATGTGCCCTCTTTCTCTGGCTACCAGGGCGGGTACGCAGATGTGTTCTTGAGTCCTGACATGACCAAGGAACAGATTGACGAATTATGCGCTGATCTAAGAACCCTGAAGGACCCTAAGAATGGGACGCCACTGATCGATGAAATTTTCACGACAGAGGTGTTTGGTGAAGGAGCATTCGCGCCTCGTGAGCCGCATTTGATTTTATTAGCTAACGAAGGTATTACCTTCCGTATGGACCTCGGTAATAAGCATATATGGGAAGATATTGGTAAGACGTTTGGCTCACATCATAAAGATGGTGTGCTCTTTGCCTATGGTGGCCCATTCAAGCGCGGCTTTAAGGCGCCCAACGCGGAGGTTTTCGATATTGTGCCAACGGTCTTGCAAGCTATGGACCTCCCATTCCCTTACGCCTTTGATGGGCACGTGTTAGAAGCACTCTTCAACGAGGATAAGCAAGGTGAGAAGTTGGCCGTAACGGGAAAGAGTGAAGAAGGTAGCTTGGCACGTCGGAAGCTCAAGAAGTTGTTGGAAGCGTAGATGTAGGGGCGAAATTCATAGCGCCCAAGCGCATTTGGAAAGAGGCATATTGTGCGTTCAGTTATTTTTGGTGTTGATGGACTAACATTTCGTATTCTACATCCTTTGATGGAACAGGGAAAGCTTCCAAATTTTCAGCGTCTGCTCAAAGAGGGCTGTGAAGCCATACTCGAATCGAAGTATCCGCCACTCACGGCCCCCGCCTGGACATCGCTTTCGACGGGTCTCAAGCCAGCACGTCATGGCGTCTATGATTTCTGGGAATACGATGATGCGGAGAAGTTCGGAACAGCTCGCAATGCACACGTCGTTACACATCGTCGTGGCGGCAAAGCGATCTGGAACATTCTCAGCGAGTACGGCAAGCAGGTGCTTGTCATTAATGTGCCCGTTACGTATCCGCCTGAAACCGTTAACGGTATTATGGTAAGTGGATACATGACGCCGAGTACCGACGTAGACTTTACTTATCCGCCTGAGTTTAAGGATGAATTGTTTCGTGTTGTGCCTGCTTACGAAATTGATGTGATACTGCGCGATATCTTTAGTGGCAAGGTCGAGGGAAGAAAAACAAAGCTTGTAGATGCTTTGTTGCAGATGACAGAGAAGCGTATCAAACTTATCGAGTATATGCTCAAAGAGAAAGCCTGGGATTTCTGCTATATGGCCTTTGTTGGTCCAGACCGCTTACAACATCCTCTCTGGGATGACATTGTGGACCTTGACCCGCGCACAAACGAGTATTATGAATTGCTTGACTCAGCTCTTGGTCTTGTCTTGTCACAGCTAGGGCCAGATGATACTCTATTTGTCGTTTCAGATCATGGCTTCCAAGGGGTGAGCCGCTCGTTCGATATTAACGAGTACCTCTATAGTAAGGGCTTGTTAAAATTGCATTCTACTGCACAACGGAATAAAGGTAAGCGGCGAGCTGGTTGGAAACATCTGCTACGAGGAATTGGCTTGTTATCACTGGCGCAGTCGGTGAAAAGAGTTTTGAAGGGCGCCGGTATTATCAAGAAAAAACGTGATAGTGTCTATAAACCCATGGCCGATATCGATTGGGAGCATACTGTTGCCTGTGTCCCATCCAAATCCGGTTACGGTGGTGGCTATGCCGATATTCTGCTTGACCCGGCAGTGAGTGCAGAGACTATTGCAGAGCTATGTGAAGACCTCAAGCGACAGGTTGATCCTGTGACCGGAAAAGTGCTGATTGAAAGTATCTTCACAACAGAGGTATATGGCTCTGGTCCCTATGCTCCACAAGAGCAGCACCTGATACTCTTACCACATGAAGGCATGACCTTTAATATGGCTCTGGGCAATAAATATCTATGGAGCGATGTTGCTTCGGGGCGCGATACTAGCAAAAAGTGTGGTTCACATTATAAAGATGGTGTGCTCTATGCCTTTGGTAAAGGCATAAAACAAGGATTTCATGCTCCCAATGCACAAATCTATGATCTCGTGCCAACTGTCTTGTGCAGTATGAAACTACCTCTACCATACGAATTTGATGGGGGGGTGTTAGAAGAGTTGTTCGTTGAAGAGAAACAGGATGCAGTTCAGAGTGCCGAGGGTGGGCTTGCCCGACGCAAGCTCAAGAAGCTATTAGAAGTATAGAACAGCAGACAAAACGGGTGGTGATGCAATTGCATCACCACCCGTTTTGTCTGCTGGGAACGGCACTACACTCCAAGCGTGGCTTGTAATGTTGGCCTGCCAGTTGCATTCCAGCTTTGGATAGCTGAAGAAAAGAAGTACTTGCCGGTAGAATACGCGCTATCGGAAGAGTAAAAGACTAAGCGTAATGGCTGGCCTGATGCATATGCATCGGCCAATGCTTGGCTCACATCCCAAGTGTGCGGTTGACCATGCACTGTGTTACCTTGCACAACATTCACTACTGTTCTACCGATGTTTTCTTGTACTAATGGGGCATTGTTCCAGGAAAGTGTCGCTGGATCCCAGCCTTGAGCGACAGCTGCAACCTCAATGAGTGATGGATTAGATACTCCCGGTTTTCCTGCATTCCCAAATTCAAACAACGTCACCTTTGCGGAGACCACACGTTTACCCCCAGGAAGGGAGTTTAAGGGGAAGCTAATGTAGAATTTAGAGAAGCAGTTCCAGTCGGATATATCCGTCTCGTTCTGAATGTTTATGCGATTCGCTCCTGGATAGCTTTGACTTCCCATTTGAGGCCAACGGTTTTGTCCTCCATTATAACATCCAAGTGATCCACCTACCATGCCATCAGTCACTACCTGATTGTTCAAGCCATTACGAATGGTGTAACTGTTATTATTCGTTGTATGAGGTGGTTGGTAGGTTGGAAGTCCAAATCCCAATGCTCCCCAACTTGATGGAACCATATCATTTTCAGTTTCGGGCCACCATTTTAGAGTGAATGGGTTGTCTGATGCATTATCCTGATTATGCACCCTTACTCCCAACTTCCAGGATGCACCTTGCGGTGGAGTTGCTGTCCCAAGTGAAGAGAAGGGTATGTGATAGGTCATTGTCCAGCCGGAGGCTTCCTTCCCGAAAAACCCTGTTCCCCGCCAGCCACTAACCGTGGTAAATTTGAGGGGTGCAACTACCCACGCCGAATTCTTTCCTATGGAAGCTTGCTGATAGTAGGTCCGTGGTTGGAACCAAGTCACTTGAGAAACAAACTTGTAGGAATTTTGGTCTGGAGCACCACTTCCATTTTGTGTTGTGTTCAGATAGACGGTTGCTGTATCGCCCTTAGTTAAGTCCGGCGCTTTCGCATTGGTGTCGAACCATAAGTAGCGGTCAACAATATGCAAATCAATATACAGCTCGGTCTTGTTGTAGCCCACACGTACATCGATATAGTTATCAGCAGAAGAAACCGAACCAAACCAAAAAATTGCAGTCTGATCAAACGGCACTGCCCCATTATTAAAGTAGGGAATGTTGATACGTCGCACAAGCGGTGCTGCTGCTTTTGCCGTGGATTTGGAGAGATGGAAAGGTGAGAAGTTACTCCAAAGCGATATGGTACCTAAGAGAATGATACAAACAATCAATGGAGTAGTTGCTAGCTTTAACCATGAACTAATGGTAGCTTTGTTGTAGGGACGAAAGGACAGAGATTTCTGGATTTCAGCCATGTTTTGACTCCCTATTTACTTTAACCGAACTATTTCCCCCGTGAGCCAAGCATAACAGAGGAAGGGGAAAAAGCCTAGAAAAAGCCTAGAAGTACTATAATATGCAAAAAAACTCTCTCGTTCCTTAACCAGTAGCGTAGAAGAATGCGATAGCTCAGGTATGTGTGGGAATACCTTGCTTTTTTTGTTGTGCGGAATATTGCGCTCTTATAATACAACATGATATACTTTCGCCTGAGAGCGTTGTAGGGACCAGCGTAGGGGCTAGATTGATCGCGCCCTCCGTCGTGGCGATTGTATATGTCGCCGATGTTGACCGCATCCGACGACGGACGCGCTGAAGCTGGTCCCTACGTAATAGCCTTATAGTAGAATAAAGAGAAGTTGAATCATATGCAACCAAATTATGTACCAAGAAAGCGTTCAAGCGATATACGTCATGTTCTAGGTATTAGTAGTCTCATTTTCTCGTCTCTGCTCTTGTTAAGCATTGCTATCTATGCTTTTAATGCACGGCAAGCTCTCGTAGCGAATGGAAGCATTCTACCAAGTTTTCCGATACATCCCTCTGTAACCTGCAAGACCCCCGCACATACGCTTGGTGATGCGACAGATACCCTCGTGTCTGGTGGATTGAAGCGGACGTTCTTAATACACCTTGCGCCAAGCTATGGAGTGCAGCCGCAAGCTCTTGTGATTGCCTACCACGGTTATAGCTGGCTCGCGGCAGGAATGGAACACACAACAAATATGTCAGCGGAGGCAGACAAGGCTGGGTTTATCGTGATCTATCCGCAAGGCGTTGATCAGCCACCTTCGTGGAATACAGGTGTGGGTGCCTATGGCCCAACGGGTGATGCTGATGATATACAGTTTACAAGTGATATGCTCAGCTATATGCAACAAAACTATTGCGTGGACACATATCATGTCTATGCAACTGGCTTCTCACTTGGTGGTGGCATGGCCTATCGCGTTGCGTGTGCGTTGACCGATAAATTCGCCGCCGTAGGTACCGTCTCCGGTGCCTATTATCCCATTCCTGGTGGTTGCTCTGCATCACGCCCGATTCCTATTATGGAGATTCATGGCGCTGCTGATACCCAAGCACCTTATGACGGCAACCCAAATTTGCGTATGGTGGCGGTGAATGATTACCTCAATGGTTGGCTCGCACGCGATAAGTGTGCTGACACCCACGATGTCTTCTTTCAACAAGGTGATATTGCTGCTACCGAGTGGACACATTGCGCCCCTGGTGTAGCGGTGGTACATTACCGTGTCAGCGATGGTGGGCACAACTGGCCCGGCTCCCCTAATACAACGCATGTCATTGATGCTACAACCGTGCTATGGGCGTTTTTTAGTAAGTACTCTTTGTAGTAGTAGATAGCTCCACCAGCTTTTTACGACACCATTGCACACTTCTGGGACGCTTGTCTTCGATAGGCAAGATAATCGTTGAGCATCGACAGATAATACTCATTCATCGTTGCACGAAGTGTCAGCTCATCTAGCCAGTGTGCAGGCCCCTCAATGCTTGAGCGCAGTGTACCACTGGTGATGGAAGCAACATAGGTGATATTGAGCGTGCTCATACGATCAACGCGTCTACCTACAACCGAGTAGTAGCCCAGAGCATCTCCAATCTCAAGCTCAAATCCCGTCTCTTCACGTCCTTCACGGACGGCGGTTTGTGTAGGATGCTCGTTCCAACGAATAAAGCCACCTGGAAAGACTTGTTTGCCGTCTGGCCTTTCGATGACTAGGTAGCGATCTTGTTCTTCTACAATGACAGTAGCGCAACCGAAAGGTGGTAGATTACCCTTCAAACAGAAATTGAGGATGTTGAAGCCAAGCGCTACTAAGCGCTTCACATTCGCGTAGAGTATATTCATTGTTCTCCCCACTTTTTCGTGTATTTCGTTCTCCTGTATAGTATACTCTAGCTCACTCATAGAAAGAGACAATAGATAATTTATCTTCTCACAAGAAAGCAGTGCAGGCGCACACCTGCACTGCTTTCTTGTGGGAAAGAAAAATACTCTTAGCGACCACTGCGTGCTTGGGCACGGCGCACCAGCGCATCAATGGTGACTGCCAGCAAGAGGACCACACCTTGAACCATCAATTTGACCTCTGTAGGTTGACCGAGCAGGTCAAGGCCATTTTCCAAGCTACCGATGATGAGAGCACCTAAGATGACGGACCAAACGGAACCACGTCCACCAAAGAGGCTGACACCACCGATAACGGCTGCTGCAATAGCTTGTAGCAGTAGGGCCGGGTCAATCTGACTAGCGACTGCCGTAGCATGCGAAGCTGCCAGGATACCACCGATAGCCGCGATAGCAGAACACAGTGTAAACACGGCAATACGAATACCAATCACATTGATACCTGCACGGCGTGCGGCTTCTGCATTGCCACCAACAGCGTAGACGTGACGCCCAAAAGCAGTTTTGGTCAGCATAAGCCAAACGAGCAGAATCAGACCCGTCAGAATGATCATTGCTTGAGGTACCCCTAGGTAAGACTCAAACAGGAGAACAATGACACCTACGACTACCAATACGAGCACTGATTGCGTAATCTGTTGCCAGAGTGGCTGTGTTCTTAATCCAGAGCGTTGTCTTCTAATCTGTGTATAGATGAGGCTGCCTACATAGAGTAGAGCCACAAGCAGAGGCAAGCTGGGGCCTTGTGGATCTGGAAGATAATTTTGTGCGATGCTCAGAATAAACTGGTCGCGAATGATGAGGGTCGCTTGCCCTTGCAGTAAATAGAGCAAAAGCCCCGAATAGGCAATAGAAGCTGCTAGTGTTACTATAAAGGATGGAACACGTAGATAGGCAACGAAGAAGCCATTGATCGCCCCAATCACAGCACCTGCTAGCAGAGCGATCAGAATAGATGCAAACGCTGAGTAGCCTAAGCGTTGTGAAACTACGCCCATGATAATAGAGCAGAGAGTTGCCACTGCTGCTGCCGAGAGATCAATTTCTCCCAGGAGCAAGACTAGTGTTACCCCCAGCCCAATGGTACCGATTGTAATGATCTGTAGCACCAATTGTGTTAGATTACGAGGTGTTAGAAAGACTCCATTTGTAGTAATTTGAAAGTAGGCCGCGATAACAATGAAGGTCAGCAATACAGGAATAAAGCCGAGATCATTGCGTAATAGTTGACCAATTGATTGCTTGGGAAGATACGATGGTACCTCGACAGAGGAAGCTCCCGTTGGACTTCCTGCTGTTGTTTTGATAGTCTCACTCATAACTACACTCCTTCTGCCGTACCATTGGGTTCTTTTGTTAATTCACCAAACTCAGCACCAGTGATCGAAGCCACTACTTTCTCAGGAGTCGTCGTTTTGACATCAAAGGTGCCCACGCGCTTCCCAAGTCGTAGCACAATGACGCGGTCAACCACTTCAAATACATCAGCCAGATTATGAGAGATAACGACGACTGCCAACCCTTGTTCACGTAGACGCAGAATCAGGTTTAAGACCTGACGGGTCTGTGCGACACCGAGGGCAGCGGTTGGTTCGTCAAGCAGAACAACCTTGGCATGACGCAAAATAGCTTTTGCTACAGCGATACTCTGGCGTTGCCCACCAGACATAGCAGCGACAGGGGCACGTAACGAGGGAAGTTTTACATTGAGTGTCTGGAGCACTGTTAGAGCTTGTCTTTCCATATCGACCTCTCTTAATGCTCGATAGGGAGTTATCTCTTCGCGACCCAGGAAGAGATTGCTCACCACATCCAAGTTATCGCAGAGCGCGAGGTCCTGGTAGACAGTCTCGATGCCCAAGCGGTTTGCAATCTGTGGGGTACTGATTTTCACCAGCTGACCCTCTACGAAGATTTCGCCTTCGTCGGCTGGACCCACACCTGCAATTGTTTTGATGAGCGTCGATTTACCAGCACCATTGTCACCGACAAGTCCAACTACCTCGCCAGGATAGACTTCAAAATCTACATTGGTGAGAGCACGTACCGCTCCAAATGATTTACCGATACCGCGCAGCTTGAGACGCGGCTCGCCTTTTCCGGGCAGTCCACTTGATGAAAATTGCGTGCTATCGACCGAAGGGGTGCTATTATCAGGCATGTTGCCCTCCAAGCATATCTTAATGTTGTAGGCGTGTGGATTGTAGTACGGAGACTACAATCCACATAACGAAGAATACTAGACTATAGGGAAACTTAGCAGATACCGCCAGTGCCAGCAGGCAGACCTTTGCAGACATCGGCTTTGGTGACGAAACCATCAGCGATAACGGTTGTTGCGATGTTGGTCTTGTCAACGGCGACAGGTTTCTCAAGAACGGAAGGAATAGCAGCGCCGCCTTGGGTCTTGGTCGTCTGACCATTGGTCAAAGAAGCAGCGTCGGTGCCATTGCTGATAGCAGCAACCAACTGCGATGTGGCCTGAGCTTCCAGAGAGATGTTCTTATAAACAGTCATACCCTGATCGCCCGTCAAAATGTTCTGAATACCAGCAACGGTGGCATCCTGACCAGTGACAAGGACCTTCCCATTGAGGTGCTGCGCCTTGAGCGAAGCAATGACGGAATTCGCCATACCATCGTTCGCAACATACGCAACCGCAACATTATTCTGGTTTTTTGTCAAAGCTTGGTCCATCTCGGTACGAGCGGTATCGTTGTTCCAGTCGGGGGTGAAAACATCAAAGACTTTGTTCAATGCGCCGCTCTGAACGAGAGGATCGATTTTGCTGGCGGCTCCCATGTTGAACAAAAGGGCATTATTGTCGGTCTTGGAACCATTAATCATTACAAGATTCTTCGTCTTAGAGGTGAAGTCTTTGTAATGATCGACAACATACTGGCCCTGGAGTGCGCCAACCTGCGTGTTATCGAAGGAGACGTAGTACTTGAGGGCGTTGTCCTGAATCAAGCGATCATAAGCGATAACAGGAACGCCTTGTTTCTTGGCGCTCTGTACGATAGCAGAGGCGGCAACGCCATCTTGAGCAGCTACGACCAGGATGCAGTCACCTTTGGTAAGGTCCTGCTCTGCTTGGTTTTGCTGAGTTGCGGCACTACCGTTTGCGTTCGTATAGTCTACCGTGGCACCGGGCAGGGCCTTGGGAATGCCAGCTGTCAGGGCTGGCTTGTCGTTGCCGTCCCAACGTGCTGAGGAAGCGGTGTCTGGTAGGAGCACGCCAACCTTTTTGCAACCCTTGCCGCCATTGCCGCCGCTAGCAGCACCACTACCGCCATCGTTAGCACTGCTACCGCAGGCTGCCAATGCAAGCGAGAGGAGCAGAATGCTTACTATTAGTGTAAACGTTCTGCGCTGTTGACTAAATAATACCTTCATCGTCGAATCTGTCCTTCCACTCCACACTAACTGAGTGTGGGCTTGATAAAGCTCATTGTACAACACAATGCTTCACAAAAACAGTGCTGTGTTTAGTTACGACGGACGACCACAAGGGTCCCCGCCTCCCATACTGCCCTGCCCCGTCCCTACTGTTGAAGGTGTGTCAAAAGTTGACAGCCACCCGTCTAAAATTGTGATGTGAGTTTCGTCGCCTCCTTTCCGGCATACGTCATCCTGTACGTGTGACAGGCTTAGTCAGGCAGTGGTAGCTGTTGGCGTAAGCGTACGGCTATCTTGTTGGATAACTGCCTTGCCTGTTGTGTCTATCTTATCGGCTTCTTCACGCGCTAGCAGGATGCGTTCCCACGCCTTAAAGAATGGATAATATAGGAAAGCAGAGACAGCGAGATCAAAGAACTGGAGCAGGCTTCCACGCAGGTCGCCGCCAGTTGCTACAAAGCCACTGACTCCGATGGGAACGGTAAAGGGTTGTATCACCATAGGCACATGCACTAATCCAAGCGAAAACGCACTATAGTTAATCGTGACAATGATCACTGGGACCAGCACGAAGGGAATCATCATCACAGGATTGAGCGCCATCGGCACGCCAAATGTCACAGGCTCGTTGATATTAAAAATAGCTGGTCCAAGCGCTACTTTGCCCACTGTGCGTAGCTGAGCTGAGCGTGATCTCAGCATATAGATCACCAGCGGCCATGTAGCGCCGGAGCCACCCAGGTGTGCAAAAATGTGAAAGAATGGTTCGGTCACAATACCATGAGCATGCAGCGTGCCAGCATTGACGTTCGCCGTGAGTGTGCTCAACCAGAATGGTAGCGCAATGGCTGTGACCACATTCATACCATGGATGCCTACAGACCACAAGAGCATCATCAAGACGATTTCGAGCAGGGCCGCCGGATAACTATCCTGCACGTAGACCAATGGTTGAAAGAGTTGCATCAGTAAGATAGGCAAGGTGAGTTGATGTAACTTATGATCTGCAACATTCAGATAGGTATGAGAGCTAACAAACCATTCAATACTCCACACCAATGTAAGCAACAACAACGTTGGTACTAGCGCCTCAAATGCACGTTTGACATTCGGTGGCACCGTCTTGGGAAGCTGAATGGTGAAGCGTGAGCCACGAAATAGACGTAAGACCTCAGTTGAAAGAAACCCCATCAGAATGCCAACGAGCAGACCTTGTCCACCTAGATAGGGCAGGATTTCACCGAGTTGCATACTAGTCAGATCGCGTATTGGCACACTAGCTACCAAAAACAGGACCATGGCGATGATGCCGGGTTGAACTGGTTCAGTGCGGCGATATTGTGCCAAGCTATAGGCGACGCCAAAGGAGAGAAATAGGGCCATCAGTCCAAACGAGAGTTGAAATGGTACCAGAATTGCGGCCTGATAGGGACTGAGCAGGGTTGCAAGAGCTGGTATAGGTGGGTTGGCGACAATGAGGAAAAGACTGCCAGCGATAATCAGTGGTAGTGTAAAGATGATGAACGCATCACGCACAGCCTGTAAGTAGACGCTACTAGCTAGTGCTCCCAATGGGGGCACGAGATAGCGTTCAAATAGATCGCTGCTACGCTCAATCATGCTACTCACGTCGTTGTTTTCCCTTCCTGGGTCCCAAGCATGGCTCGTACTTGCTCAAGGACGGCTTGCCCATTCATCGTGGCATAGTGAAATGGCTCGATCAATGCCACTGGTTTGCCAGCGGTGGCGGCCAGTTTCTCGATACTCTTGCGCAGATGGCGAATTTGCGGCGCGATCAGGATGACATCGCAGGTCTCAACCTGCGCGGCATACTCGCCCGCGCTCAATGCCTCAACCGTGAGTGCATACTTACTAGCCGTTGCGGCTGTAAGCATACTTTCTACCAGCAGGCTAGTGGACATCCCCCAACTGCAAACAATCAATACTCGTATCATGATCCCTCTTCTGTATGCTCCAATTATCTTATGTTGCCTTGGTGCGACGTTGCCCCCTTGTAACTAGGGATGTTGCAAGATGTCGTAGGGGCCAGCTTTATCGCGCCCTCGTCCGATTTATCGGATGAGATTCGCAGAAAACGTATGATCATTGAGAGAACCGCTAGAGAATCTCGCTCAATAAATTGAGCCTGGGGCGCGATAAAGCTGGCCCCTACGACATTCCTCGGTTAGGGATATTCCCAGTCTTGCAACAACCCTGCTTTGTAACACACTTTTATTGATAACTGGAACAGTTGGGTCTATTAATGTATATAGCAAGAATGATGCCAAAATGTGTGCTACACACTAGCACACAAACAAATACGAAAATGTGTCGTAGGGGCCTGATTGATCGCGCCCGTCGTCGGCATACACTATGTCGGTGACATTGACCATCGCCAGGACGCCCTGAAGGTGGCCTCTACGACACAAAAATATCCACCTGTCGTAATATCCCAACAATATTATACGCTTCTTCGTCTGGTAAAAGGCGTGCGACTTGCATGCTGAGTACGTGTAAGGCGTGGCGACAGATGGAGAGTTCCCGCGAAAATTGTTGCTCCACCCGCGTGCGTACTGTGTCACTGACCAGCATCCCTTTATGCTGAATGCCGCGCTCAAGGATACAAGCGAGATGCAGAATCAGTCCTGCCAGAACCTCAATCTCAAATGTTTCACCGACTTCAATTTCGATCAGTTCAATCATGCGGTCTAGCAGAGGGAGCGCACGGATGGGATTGAGGAAGAATAAATGCTGTGTTAGTGTAGAGGAAATTTCCCGTATGAGGTCCGCACGTTGGGTAAAAATCGGTGTGCCATTCGATGCTGTAGGTTTTTGTATCGTTGGTTGCAACAAGGCTGGATCAATGAGTGTGATGCCAAGCAGGGTACGCAAGCGAGCAATACCATCACCGAAGAGCATTTCTGTCAGCGAAATGAATGGATAGCTCTCAAGGTGTGGATTGATGGTACCCACAATTGCTACTACCTGACGGTTTCCAACCAGTTGTTGTACTTCAAGCTCTGTTTTCCCCGATAGGTTGATATCCATGCAGAGAATCTCGGTGTTTCTCTGCTCTAAGTCAGGGAGGTTAGCCTCGATCAATTCTGCGAGTTTAAGTGCGCTACCAAAGCCTGTGAGACAGACGGAAAGGATCACTTGTGCTGTATGAGATATTTGTGGAAGGGAATTTGAAAAAGCATCCGCTTGCGCACTATCTAGGTGCATCATGTCTTTACTTTGTGCTCGTGTGCTATTTGTTCTGCTTTGTTCGTCGATACTATGAAATTGTGCAAGGCTGACAGCAAGCTCATCAAGCGTGACATGCTGCGAGCGCTGAGCGCGTCGCACTGCTTCGATAAGTAGAGGTGTACTGACGCTAGACACGGCACGTACCTGAACACCTGTCCGTTGTGTGACTAGCTCTCCTAATGAAAGCAGCGAGGAGAAGTCAACGAATAACAGTACACCCCTGCCCTGTTCCGTTTGCGTAACACAATGGGCAACCAGAGTAAGTAGTTCGTCGGGTGATTGTTCTAGCGTGAGTTCGACTGCTGCGACAGAGTGGACACCTACTAGCGTATTTGCCAGCTCCGCGAGGCCAGAGGCAATGCCGCGCCCATGCGTTGCGACTACGAGTCCCACCGTCGCTTGCTCGTTGCTTAACAGGCTGTCTGCGTTGACCAGTAGCACCGTCAGAACATCGGTTTCGCTCTCTGGCAAGGCAATACCTAACGCAGACCGTGCCCGTAGCAGAGCCACATGTGCTACCTCGTATTCGATTGGATAGGTTTGGCGCATAGCTTGTATCGCGGGCACGACCACTTGACGCCCCTGCGCGATGCGCTCTATGGTACTAGTGAGGTGTAGCGCAAGTACTAACGACAGTTTTTCTGGAAATGTACGTCCCAATTGCTCTTCCGCGTATTCTACAATCGCATGACTCACCGTGGCGATTCGTTCATCGACAAGGTTTGAGACGGTATCTGAGCGTTCGTGTGTCACACTATGCGCGAAACGCTGAAAATAATGTTGAATATTGAGGTGCAGTAGTCTGTTGATTTCATATTCCTGCAAGCCACTATTGCGTAGGGTTATCAGTTCATTGCTGATCGTTTCATACAGGTCCTGTGCAGACTCAGGCACATTGTTCAGACTAAGACCTGTGGGTGTAAAAATATGTGTTGCTTCCAGTTGTTGCTGAATGGGTTCGAGTACACGATGCAGTTCAGAAGTATGGAGCAACCCACGTCGGATATGTTCGGGCAAAATATCAATATGCACATGCAATTCTGTCAGGTTATTGGTGCGGTATTCAAGGTACGCACGGGCGCAGGTGAGCTGTACATCAGTGCGTAATTGCCCAATATTGCCAGGGCATTCATAGAGGAGTAAAGCGCGTAACACCTGCGGAGCGACATGAATATGTGCGCCGATGCTGCTGCATTCGGTTGTGAAAAACGCTCGTAGCAATTCATAACGTTCGCTCAGCGAACGTTCTTGGAGACCAGGAAGGCTAATTAGCATGGGGATACGACGGCGGAACGTTGGTAAAAGGGCCGTTGCTGGATCTTCTGTGGTGGCAGCAAGGAGCAAGAGCGATGCTTCACGTTCGTGTGTATCGCCCAGGCGACGGAAGCGTTCGCGGTCCATCAGGTAGAACAGCATCTCCTGACCCTCTGGTGGGAGACGATGCACTTCGTCTAGAAAGAGAATGCCCCGCTTAGCTTGCTCAACTAACCCTGCGCGGTCACGTTCAGCACCGGTGTAGGCTCCTTTTACGACGCCAAAAAGATGAGCCATTAACAACTGTGGGTTGCCCGCGTAATCGGCACAATTGAAACTCACAAAAGGCGCATTTACTGGCAATGCCTGCAAATCAAGCGCAAAAGCATGCATTAAGCGTGCAAAGGTCGTTTTGCCGACACCGCTAGGGCCGCAGAGCAGGGTATGTAAACCATGTGGTGGATAGAGAATAGCAGCTTTGGCCTGCTGAATGGCTACTTTGAGCCCCTCGTTATTGCCAATGAGCGTCTCAAAGCTTGTGACAACAGCGCCAACCTGCACCGAGGCTGCGACGGTGGGAGGCTCAATGCGCTTAACCCCCTCCTGGATTTTGACTGCGCTAGCTGACTGCGGCTGGAAATTCGGGTGTTGTTGGACATGCTTCGACGTGCCGTTATTGCCATTTGGAGGGGAAGATACAGCGCTTTCTGGGCGTGTCTCCTTGAGACGAAACAGTACGGGACGGCCAGGGATACGCTCAATAGAGCCTTCCTGGGTCAGCAAATTCAAATCTCGACTGGCATTGGTGCGGTCCACTTCTGCTGCATGTGCCACCTCTTCTGCACTGAAACCTGCATGACGATGCAACACACCACTTTGTGCGGGTCGCTGGGTGCATAAGAATCGCAAGGTTGCCAATATTCGATCTTTGCGATGCACGAAACGATCCCTTTCATAGGCCGATGAGGTCAAGAGGAAAAAGTAATGACTATCGTAGTGACAACTATCTGCTACTTCCTATACTATTACGTAGGAAATACAAGACAAATCACAACCGTTTATTATTGAACGGTCAAGCTTCAAAGGAGGAGCAATATGCAACCAACACAAAAACCACGCGTGAAAATCTGCTGTATGAGCAGAATTGAAGAAGCTCAACTTGCCATACGTTATGGGGCCTCAGCCGTTGGTCTGGTCTCGTCCATGCCCAGTGGCCCAGGTGTCATTGAGGAAGAGATGATCGCTCATATCGCCGACACGATTCCTCCAGGTATTGCCTCGTTTTTACTGACCAGCAAGCAAGATGTAGCCTCTATTATCGAGCAACAGAAGCGTTGTCGTGTGAACACCTTGCAGATCGTTGATCGCCTTCTGCATGGAAGCTATCAAGATTTGCGTGCTGCTTTGCCAGGAATAGCCATTGTACAGGTCATTCACGTCACAGGCGAGGAGTCATTGGAGGAAGCAATGTCAATTGCCCCCTATGTACATGGGATTTTGCTTGATTCCGGCAATCCATCTCTGGCGATTAAAGAGCTGGGCGGCACAGGTCGTACCCATAATTGGGAGGTGAGCCGCAGGATATGTGAGGCGGTGCAGGTGCCTATCTTTCTGGCTGGGGGCTTACATGCTGAGAACGTAGTAGCGGCCATTCAGCAAGTGCGGCCATTCGCGCTTGATCTGTGTAGTAGTGTGCGCACGAATGGTATGTTAGACGAAGCAAAACTACAACGTTTCTTTGAACGTGTGAACAATACATATTGAAATGCTATTCTAGTCACAAGTCCTTTCTCTTATGCACTTCTATAACCAAGACAAATAAAAGCCCAAAAGAGGAGGTTCAGAAAATGTTTTCTTCTATCATGCCTGCTCGTTGTACTATTGATCCATTTGCTTTGAGAAATCTCTCGCATGCTTTTTCTGCATGTGGCGGACTTCTTCTTGTGTTTACGGGAATCATACTCTTTTCCTCTTTTCAGCGCCCAACCAGAAGCACATTGTATTACTGGCTCTTCGTAGGAGTAACTTTCCTAGTGAGTATTTGCGTATTTTTTTTGGCAATGAAGACAAATCATGATCTAATTGTCTGTAGCTTTGGACCAGCCGATTCTTTCTCATCCTTTCAAGCACTCTCAATATTTATTAGTAGTATCACGCTCATCCTGTTCATTATTGGTATCGGAATGATGATTGTGAATAGACGAAGAAAAAGTACCCAGCAAAAAGCGTTCTGCTGAGAAAGGCTCCACGATAGCAGGTACCTGCCCAGTTGTTACTATTTCGGCAATGCATTGTCCCGTGATCGCGCTGAGGATGATGCCTACACTGTTATGTCCTGCTGCGATAAGCACATTTTCCCAGGAAGGAAGAAAACCGATGATAGGATGATTATCGGGCGTTTTTGGTCGCAGTCCTGCCCAAGTGGCTTGAATCTTGCTATCAGTGAGCGCGGGAACGAGTCGTGTTGCTGTAGAATACAGCCAAGAGGTTCCTTGTTCGATTACTGTCGAGTCGAAGCCTCTCTCTTCTTTCGTAGCTCCAACGAGAATAACGTTTCCTCGTGGAACGAGATAGCCAGCATCACCAAAGACAATATGTTTGAGCGGAGGCGATGTTTGGAGCAATGACAGGAGTTGGCCGTGTAGAGGTGAAATAGGGAGCGGAATGTGTAGCCACTCTCCACATTGTGCCGCCCATGCACCGGAAGCAATGACGAGCTGATTGCACGTAATCGTTTCCCCTTGTGCAGTGCATACTCCAACTACTTTTGCATCATGTGTCAGGAGATGACTGATTTCCCTATGAGGATAGAGATGTGCTCCTAGCAGATGGGCGGTGCGAGCAAAGGCTTGCACAATACAAGCGGCCTGAATCTGCGATTCTTCAGGAGCATAGACGGCTGCACAGACATCAGGAGTTAAGAGCGGCTCACGCTGATGTGCTTCCTCTCCACTCAGCCAATGTAGTTGTAGCCCAAGCGGTTGCCAATTGTGCAACCGTTTCTGTAAATGGGCAATACGCTTGGGATTCCGCACGACGCGTAAAGCGCCCGTTTGCTCGTATCCTATACAAATGCCGCTACTCTCCTCTAACTCTGGGGCGAGAGAGGAGAGGCACGTAAAACCAGCAAGGACAAGATCAGCAAATGGCCCTGGTCCAGAGAGTGGGCCAAGAGGCGCAAGGAGACCAGCAGCAGCACCCGAAGCCTGACCGCCAATCTCGCCGCGCTCTAGCAGTGTGACATCAATCTGCTTTTTGCGCAGAAAATAGGCAATGGCACATCCAATCACTCCACCACCGATAATGATGACGTCGGTTGTTGTTTTCATATGCTTCTGACTATTTCGACCAATCGCTCAGCAACGCCTTAGCTGCATTATGTCCAGGCGCACCCATCACGCCGCCGCCTGGATGCACTCCTGAGCCACAGAGGTATAAACCTTCAATGGGAGTGCGATAGCGGGCGCATTCCGGTGTTGGGCGCAAAGAAAAGAGTTGGTCGGGTGTGATTTCGCCGTGGAAGATGTTGCCGTTCGCCATGCCGTAGCGCTGCTCGATGTCGTGCGGCCCGAGTATCTGCCGTGCTACTACAGCTTCAGAGAAGTTCGGCGCAAACTCGTCCATGACGGCAAAGATGCGGTCCGCCATCTCGTTTTTTACATCCTCTGACCACTCGCGTCCTTTGAGATGGTAGGGAGCATATTGGCAGAACATAGAAATGGTGTGAAATCCCTTTGGCGCAACCGTGGGGTCAGTGGAGGATTGCATATAGGCTTCGATGTAGGGCTTTTTCGAGAGTTCGCCATGTGCAGCATCTTCGTATGCGTTTTGTACCCAATCGGGTGTTGGGCTGATCTCGCAGGAACCGGCGTGCTGTAGCCCCGGCGTGGTGCCTGGAATACATTTGAAGCTCGGTAGCTCTTTCAAGGCAACATTGACCTTGATGACTGCGCTATCTGTCTTGAAACGCTCAATATGCTTGAGGAAGCCCTTGTCCAAGTCAGCATCGGCACAGAAGTTGAAGAAGGTGCGTTTGGGATCGGCATTCGAGAGCACAGCTTTGGCGCGAATCTCCTCGCCGTTTTCCAGGCGTACACCCTCCGCTCGCCCATTATGAACAAGCAATTTGGCAACGGGCGTATTGGTGCGAATGATGGCTCCGTGTGCTTCCGCAGAGGCAGCCATAGCAAAGCTGATACGACCCATACCACCGCGTACATAGCCCCACATGCCCTGCTCTCCATTGACCTCGCCAAACATATGGTGCCACATTACGTACACAGAACCGGGTGTTTTGGGGCCGATGAAGGAGCCTATCACGCCTTGTCCTGCAAAGGCTGCACGTAAATAGTCAGACTCAAAGTAGTCGGAAAGCATATCATAAAGATTGCCGAACATCAAATAGCGGTAAATCTCCTCATCCTCACCTCGAAAACGTCCCGCCAGATCAGCGACGGAGGGTGGCTCCTCCAGCAAAATAGGATTGAGAATCTCTGAGGCACGTTCAAAAAATGCTAAAAACTTAGGATACGCCTCGGCATCGTGTGCTGATAGCTCACGAATCCCTTCAATCGTCTTCTCGGTGCTGGCACGGAAGAAAAGATATTTATCATCTGGATAAGGAACAAACATCTGCGGGTCTTTGACATAGACATCAAAGCCATAGCGGTGCAGTTCTAGATCACGAATGATTTCTGGGCGCAAGAGACTCACCACATAGGCACAGGGTGATATCGTGAAGCCGGGAAATGGCTCCTCAAGCGTGCAAGCGCCGCCGACGCGATCTCGCTGCTCTAACACCATCACTTTCTTGCTTGCACGAGCAAGGTAGCCTGCTGCAACAAGTCCATTGTGTCCGGCTCCAATGATAATTGCATCAAGCTGCTCTGTCTGCGTTGCCATAGTAGATGCTCCCTTCAGAATGGTAAAATAGTTCTGTTTGTCTGGAGATAGTATAGCACAGGTTCCCGTTTCAGTTACATCATCCACAAGTTCGCATTGCTGTAGGCCGCCTCAACATTTCCATCGGCGGAAACGCCAAATTGTCCCTGACTATAGGTACTGTCGTTGATGCTAACAACCTGCTGATGATTGACGTAGAGGATGAAATTGCTTCCATTTGCAACTGCCGCAATCACGTTGAATTGACCCAACCCTTTCACAATTGCCGTGCTAGAGCCTGATGCCAATGTTTGGATAGAGGAAAAACTGTCGAAGCGATAGAAGCCGTACGACCCATCCTGGCAGACCTGAAAGTAATAAGCATGCGCCACGTTTGTTGTGTCCCGCAATGAAAGTCCTCCACAATTACCTCTGATAATCTGCATGTGGACCTCAAAGGTAAAGTTGCTGGAGGGCGAAGCCGCATGGCAGGGGCGATAGCTCGTTTGCGCGATAGCATGGTAAGTGCCGCCTGTGAACTGGCATGACTCGCCATTCGCGTTAAGAGGTATCTCTTCCCAACCGTAGCCACGGCTGTTGTTACTCAACGGGTCATAGAGCACGAGCTTCCCTGTGAACGGAGAGTATGGGTTAGAGCTTGCGGCGGTCGTAGGTTTAGCTGTAGGCGCTACTGTTGGTTGGGCAGCAGTTGGAGTTGCAGTTGGTTGGACTATAGAGATGGTGGTCGGTTTGGCTGTGGGTGCTACAGTTGGTGTCACATGAACGGTCGCAGTAACAGTGACTGACGTGGTAGAGCTACCTGGAGTATTGGCTGTTTTGGCTGTTGCGGGAGAAGAATGAGGCCTCTCGTTTACAGCAAATTTGCTCGTAACAACTGCTCTTATCGATGTTGCCCCTATTGAGCCTATTAGAAGCAACACCGCTAGTATCGTGAAGAGGGCTAATGCTCTGAGATGACGCTTTCTCGGTGTTGGTGTAGGAAGCACTAATGGTATGGGGCTGTTTATCTGCCTTTGAGGTGCAAGGCTCTTAGCAGTCTGTACAGGAGCACTCGTCGCTCTATCCTCTCTTGGTGTAGGGGATGGTAAATCGCCTGCTAAAGCTTGCGATCCATCAGATATAGGAGATACGGTTGGAAATGAGGTGAAAGCAGAAAGCGGTTGTGGAGATTGGTTTTGAGGTGTGCGAACCAATGTAGGTAGTGTTGATTGGCTTGGTAGCGTGTAGTCGGAAACTACAGATGGGCTAGCCTGTGCAGCCTGAGATGCCTGTTCAAAGGCGGTAGCGAAGGCTAGTATGTTGGCGAAGCGTTGCTGCGGTTCTTTCGCTAAAGCGGTGAATACCACCTCTTCTAGCTCTGAGGAAACACCTGGAATTCTTCCACGTAGCGGAGCTGGGGCCGTTGTCAAATGCTGCATTGCCAACTCCAGCAGCGTTCCTTGAAACGGACGGTCTCCGCTCAACCATTCATAGACGACAACACCCAGGGAATATTGGTCGCTAGCTAGGCGGGGCTTGCCTTGAATCTGCTCTGGTGACATATAGGGGGCTGTGCCTGCCACTTCGTTGGTTATTTGAGAGGCCGTGTTTTGAGCCATCAAAGCTACGCCAAAATCACTCAACAAGACTTCATCATGCAAGTCGAGCAGCATATTTTCCGGCTTGATGTCACGATGAATGAGCTTGCGATCATGTGCATACTGTAAGGCAGCGGCAACCTGTTTCACATATGATGCAATCTTGGATGGGGGTAGGTATGTCCCCTTGGGATGACGCTGACGTAGTGTGCCGTTGGGGGCGTAGTCCATCACCAGAAAAGGCACATCATCCTTCATACCAAAGTCAAGGATACGCACGATGTGGGGATGCACGAGGCTGGCGATGATTTGGGCCTCGTGGCGAAATTGCTCTATATTTCCACCGACTAACCGCATTTGGAGCACCTTGATAGCTGCCTGTGTGTTGAGATGAATATGTTCTCCGAGGTAGACATCAGCAAATCCCCCTTGACCAATCAAGCGTGTAAGACGATAGCTCCCAAGTTGTTGTCCAATACGATTTTCCATATAGCCCTCTAAGAAAAATCCACTTCTAAATATCTAAATTCATGCATACTCTATCAAAATCTTGTCCCTTTGGCAACAAAACGTAGCGAAACCCGAAGGATTTCCTAAATGTATCGCTCTCATAGACACTATTGTGTGTGCTTGGTACAATGATAGGGATAAGAAGACTATTGTAGTATAAGGAAAGCATGTGTGGATAAAAAAACTGGCATTGTTCCGTTGCCCCCTCGTCCGCAACAAAAAGAACGGATAGCGGCACCATTGGCAATTCATCAGCAAAAGCGCAGTGTGCGCTTGGCTATCTGGTTGGGCAGTATTCTTGTTGTGGGTATCATCGTGGCGGCTCTTATAAGCATGCTCGCTAGTGCATGGGTGAGAAATGTCAAGCTGCCTACCACTCAGAGCCTTCCCACACCGAACATTACCACCTTCGCTGTACAGCGTACTGCTCCCTATGCTGGTTTAGATATGACTGTTGTCAATGTCCAATATGCCCCCTCGTTTACTGATGACACCATTCACGCAGGCCCAGCCGTGGTACGGCTCTCTATGTATATCGCCAATCACACGAAAGACCAAAGCAACGTCGTTTATTATGATATCGCCCGTCTGCTTGCTCCCAAATTGTCATCGATTGCACCTACCAATGTCCATCTTTCGGTTGGGCCAGCCCCTAGTGCCAGTGAAAACGGCTGGATTGATTTCTCTGTACCTGCAAATCTCGCGCTCAATACACTCACACTTCAGCTTGGTTCACCGCTCATGCACGAGACACTGGTAAAAATCCCCTTCACGAGTCCATATAATAGTAATCAATATGCAAACCATAGCTCACCCCAAACATTGCTTATAGCCTACAATTTTTTCGGCCACACACTCAATTATCACCTCACCAGCGTTGATGTACGCTACTCGTACCAAGGCACACAATGTAAAGCAGGCCAACAGTTCTACGTCTTCAATTTCCTGATAGATAATCCAGAGGGCGGAGATATATCCCCAGGCTTTGGCTTCGACTATGTGCGCTTTGTGCTCAATGGTGGCAACCTCCCACCCATCGATAATAGTTTGCCTTACAGCTTCAAGGCCAATGCAATCAGTGTAGGCGGCCATGTCGTTTTTACGGCTCCGGTTGGCCTGAAAAATCTGACGATTGGTTTTTTGTCGCAAGATGGGAATGGGCAACAGAACTTTAATATTGGTTTATCATAAGACATATGAACATATTAGAAACACCACACTTGCTCTTGCACGAATTTAATGTGAAAAACTGGTGTCTTAATCACTTGAAATTATAATGTTCATCAAGTATAATTTGTAAAATAAGGAGCCGTCAAGAAATAACGTTAGTAATTGAGATGTCGCGAGGCGA
>JRHI01000652.1_pt1 | contig 35728 bp, 29 predicted proteins | sample 215371 | NCBI WGS metagenome assembly JRHI01 (sample SAMN02929681, study PRJNA255918) | sediment metagenome | biome: cave system; feature: Ice Cave; material: Sediment; isolation source: sediment from deep within a dark volcanic ice cave with no known source of... ...
CGTGATGCTGACCCTTGTGGAACAGGCTCTAAGGTGCATGTCACTCAGCAGTGGACCGCCGCCGCTGGGATCGAACGGAGCGCAGGCGCTGCCGAAGGGGCCGGTGGCCCCGAACTTGCCGAAGCCCATGGTACCCGCCTGCGTCGTGGGATCGACGGCCCGCGGGAACAGGGCGACATTGCTCGGCAGGCCGGTAGCAGGGTCGTTGATGCCGGCGATGCGGGCATAGACGGAGCCGAGATTGGCGCCGAAGGTGTCGCGGCCGACGACGGGCTTGATGTCGTGATTGGCATCGCCGGTCGTGAAGGAACGGACCACTGCGACCCTGTCGGCCAGGGCAGCGAGTTTCGGGAAGGAGCCGCCGAAGGTGACGCCCGGCAGGCGAGTCGCCACCTCGCCGGTGGTGCTGCGGATCTCGACGGGGGCCGTCATCTTCGGATCGAACGTCTCGATCTGGCTGGGACCGCCGTGCAAGAACAGGAAGATGACCGACTTGTCCTTGACCAGCGGTCGGGCCTCCGCCGCCTGCGCCCGGGCCCCGAGCAGTCCAGACAACGACAGGCCGCCCAGCGTCAGGCTGCCGATGCGGAGAAACGCCCTGCGGCTGCACCGTTTGTCGGTGTCGAAGATCGTCAGCATGATTCCCCCCTTCGTGGGGCCGGGCCGTGACCGAGCCCCACTACAGTGATACCACAGTCTAGGGGGGACTTGCAATCAGCAGCCGGCCGGCGCGCAACCTCCCGCTGCCTACCTTCGCACCAGCCCGCTATAATGCTCCCGTCTCGGGCCATGCTGGTTTCTGCTGCTTGAAAGGAAGGCTGCACCGTGAATGAGCTGACGACCGCCCGCTGGCTCCATCTGGTGGCGCTGGTGGTGGGAGTGTTCGTACTGGCGGGATCGCTGCGTGCTGCGGACCCATGGGTCGTCTACCGGGGCGGCGATGGTTCCGGCAAGGGCAAGCACATCGTCCTCGTCAGCGGCGACGAGGAATACCGCTCCGAGGAAGCGCTGCCGCAACTGGCGAAGATCCTGTCGAAGTATCACGGCTTCCAATGTACCGTGCTCTTCGCCATCGACCCGAAGGATGGCACGATCAATCCGAACCAGAACGACAACATCCCCGGTCTCGAAGCACTCGACAAGGCCGATCTGATGGTGATCTTCACCCGTTTCCGCAACCTGCCCGATGAGCAGATGAAGCACATTATCGACTATGTCGAGTCCGGCCGGCCGATCGTCGGCCTGCGCACGGCGACGCACTCCTTCAACCTGAAGGGCAGCAGCGCCAATGCGAAGTGGACATGGACTAACAAGGACAAGGATTTCGAGGGCGGCTTCGGCAGGCAGGTGCTCGGCGAGACCTGGATCAGCCATCACGGCGAACACGGCAAACAGAGCACGCGCGGCATCGTTGCTACCGGAGCGGCGGAGCATCCAATCCTGCGCGGCATCAAGGACGGCGACGTCTGGGGACCGACCGACGTCTACGGCGTCCGGCTGCCGCTGCCCGGCGACTGCAAACCACTGATTCTCGGCCAGGTGCTGGAGGGGATGAAGCCGGCCGACAAGCCGGTGGAGGGCGCGAAGAACGACCCGATGATGCCGGTCGCGTGGGTCAAGAGCTACACGGGCGAGCAGGGGAAGACGAGTCGCGTTTTCACGACGACAATGGGCGCGTCGCAGGATCTGGAAACCGAGGGGACACGCCGTTTGCTGGTGAATGCGTGTTACTGGGCGGTAGGGCTGGAGGAGAAGATTTCGCCGACCGCGAAAGTAAACATCGTGGGCGAGTACCAACCGAGCCCGTTCAAGTTCGGCGGGTTCGTCAAAGGTGTGCAGCCGGCGGACCTGGCGAACAGGGACTAGGACTGCAAGCCGCTTGTGGGTTAGCGCAACACCGCTAACCCACAAGCGGCTAGAACAATTCTTCGATCGGCGTCCCCTGCGGCAGGACCGGCGTCGGTCGCCCCGCGAAATCGTTGAAGTGCAGGTCGAGCGGAATGCCGAGGCAACGGTACCACGTTGCCAGCAGATCGTTCGGACTGACCGGCCGCTGCCGCGGTTCCTCGCCCTTGTAATTCGTACTGCCGATCGCCTGCCCCATGCGCAGGCCGCCGCCGGCCAGCAGCAGCGACATCGCCTGCGACCAGTGTTCGCGGCCGGGCTGGCCCTGGAAGTTGCTCAGCTTCGGCGTGTGCGACATCTCCCCCATCGCGACGAACAGCACGTCCTTCTCCAACCCGCGCTCGTACAGGTCCTGGAGGAAGGCCGAGATCACTTGATCGAGGACCGGCAGGCGAATCTTCATCTGCTCGAAGATGTTCCAGACGCTGGCGTGATCGTCCCAGCTGAACGCCTTCTGTCCGGGCACGCACGGGAAGTCGATGGTCACGAGACGCACGCCAGCCTCGACCAGCCGGCGAGCGAGCAGGCAGCGCTGACCGATGGCGTGCCGGCCATAGCGATCGCGCAGCCGGGGGTCCTCGCTGCGCAGGTCGAACGCCTGGCGGGCGGCGTCGCTGGTGAGGATGCCGACTGCCTTCTGGTCGAAGCGGTCCATCGCCTCGACGGCGCCACTCCGGTCGAGGTCGCGGCGGAAGTGGTCGAACTGTCCCAACAGACTCATGCGCTCCGCAAAGCGCGGCCGGGCGGCGGTGTCGAGCGCCAGGTTCGGCACGCGGAAAGCGGCATCGTTCGGATCGCCGGTGACCGTGAGCGGATCGAGGCTGGAGCCGAGGTAGGCGGCGCCGTTGTAACGGAGCAGCGGCAGCGACACGAACGGCGGCATACCCGGCCGGCGCTGGCCGAGGACCTTGTTGGCGATCGACCAGCAATCGGGATACTTGGGTTTGAAGGGCGCCGCCTCCACCGCCTCGCCGGGATAGCCGGTCCAGAGCGTGTGGGTGCTGTTGACGTGGCCGGGGCTGTCGTGATGCAGCGAACGGATGAGGGCGTACTTGTCGGCGAGGCGGGCCAGCCGCGGCAGGTGCTCGCTAATGTCGATGCCCGGAACATTGGTGCGGATGGGCCGGAACTCGCCGCGGTACTCGACGGGCGCCTCAGGCTTGAGATCGAACGTCTCCATGTGGCTGGGACCGCCCCAGAGCCAGAGAACGACGATCGACTTCTCGTTCGAGGACGCGGCAATCGAGTTGGCCTGTCCCTCCAGCCGCAGCAGCTCGGCAAGACCGAGACCGGTCAGGCCGGCGAGCCCGCACCGCAGAAAGGCACGGCGATCGAGTGTGCCGGGGCAACGGTTCGCCGACGAGAAACCCTGGTTCATGGCCTGCCTCCCAGACAGCGGAATACTCGACTTCAGTATGCCGGTATTGCACAATGGTCGCAAGCCAGGGCCGGGTCGCAAATATCCCTACTCAGGAGAGAAACGATGACCGCTGTTCAGAATGGGCAAATGTGGATCTGGTGTTTCACAATCGGCGGGCTCGTGCTCGCGTCCCCCTTCCAGGTGATGGCGGACGACCCAGTCCTCGTGGTGAGGACGTACACCTACAAGACCGTGGGTGATCTCTCCATCCGTGCCGACGTTTACCGGGTAGAGGATGCCAAGGTGCGGCCGGCGATCGTCTGGCTGCACGGTGGAGCGCTGATCGTCGGCAGTCGCAGCGGAATGCCGCAGAACCTGCTCGACCTGTGCCGCCGCGACAGCATCGCACTGGTGTCCCTCGATTATCGCCTGGCCCCGGAGGTCAAGCTGCCGGCCATCGTCGAGGACGTCGAGGACGCCTTCCGCTGGCTGCGCGAACAGGGACCGAAATTGCTGTACATCGACCCGGACCGCATCGTTGTGACGGGCGGCTCCGCGGGCGGCTACCTGACAATGCTGGCCGGCGTGCGCATCAAGCCACGGCCGCGGGCGCTGGTCGCCTACTGGGGCTATGGCGATGTGGATGGCCCCTGGTACGTGACGCCTTCCGAGTATTACCGCAAGCAGGTGCCACTCGTGAGCAAGGAGGAAGCGTATGGCGCGGTCGGCGGCAAGGTGCTGACCGGCACGGAGAGCAACACGCCCGAGCAGAAGGCCCGCGGCCGATTCTACCACTACCTGCGGCAGAACGGTCTCTGGACGAAGGAAGTCAGCGGCTTCGACCCGGCAACAGAACACAACAAGCTCGATCCGTATTGTCCTGTGCGCAGCCTGCCCGCGGACTATCCGCCGATCCTAATGCTCCACGGCACCGCCGATGACGATGTGCCCTATGAGGAGTCGGCAGCTATGGCAAAGGAACTGGCCCGCCAGAAGCTGCCGCACGAACTCATCACGATTCGCGATGCGGGCCACGGCCTGGCCGGCGGCGACAAGAAGGCCGTGGCCGAGGCCCATCAACGTGCCCTGGCGTTTATCCGGGAGCATCTGCGCTAGGGAATGCCGACGTCAAGCCAGTATCTCGTGGATGACCTTGCCATGCACGTCGGTCAGCCGGCGGTCGATGCCGTTGTGGCGGAACGTCAGCTTGCTGTGGTCGATGCCGAGCAGGTGCAGGATGGTCGCGTGCAGTTCGTAGCAATATGTCTTATTGACCGCCGCCTTGTAGGAGAACTCATCGCTTTCGCCGTGGCTGAAGCCGCGCTTGACCCCCGCGCCGGCGAGCCAGCTCACGAAGGTGCCGCCGTTGTGGTCGCGGCCGGTGCTCTTCTGCGTGAACGGCATCCGGCCGAACTCCGTCGTCCAGACGACCAGTGTGTCCTCGAGCAACCCGCGCGTTTTGAGATCGCGCAGGAGGGCAGCAATCGGCTTATCGACCTGGTTGGCGATGTAGGGCAACTCCTTGATGACGTCGGTGTGGTTGTCCCAGTTCTTGCTCGGTCCGCCGGCGCCGCTCCAGACCTGGACGAAGCGGACGCCGCGCTCCAGCAGCCGCCGCGCCGTAAGGCAGTTGCGTGCGAAATCGGCGGTCAAGGGATCGTCGGTACCGTAGAGCCGGTGGACACGATCGGATTCCTTCGACAGATCGAGCACTTCCGGGGCGCTGAGCTGCATCTTGGCGGCCAGTTCATAGGAGGCGATGCGCGCCTCCAGCCGTGAATCGCCGGGGTTCTCGGCCAGGTGTTCGCGGTTGAGCTGCTCCAGCAGTTTGAGGCCGGCGGTCTCGCTTTGCTGATTAATGAACTTCGCCGATTTAGGTGGATAAAGATCGGCAATGGGCGTCGGAGCGGTCGGCCGGATGACCGTGCCCTGGTGGACGACCGGCAGGAAGCCGGAGGAGAAGTTGCCGGCGTTGTTGTACGGCAAACCCTTGGGGTCGGGCAGGACGACGAACGTCGGCAAGTTGTCAGCGAGAGTGCCGAGGGCATAGGAGATCCAGGCGCCCATGCAGGGGAAGCCGGGCAGGATGAAGCCGGTGTTCTGCATGTAACTGGCCGGTCCATGGACGTTGCTCTTGGAGGCCATGGCCATGAGGAAGGCGAGCTCGTCGACACAGTCGGCCAGGTGCGGGAAAACGTCGCTGACCCAGCGGCCGCACTGACCGTGCTGCTTCCACTTGAAGGGCGACTTCATGACCGGCCCCGGCACGCTGGTGGCGGCAGCGGTGATGCCGAAGTCGATCATTTGGCCGTGGCGCTTGATGAGTTCCGGCTTGTAGTCGAAGGTATCGGGCTGGCTAACTCCCCCGTTCATGAAGAGCTGGATGACGCGCCTGGCCTTGGCCGGATGATGGAGGCCGCCGTTGAGCTCGGGCCGCGGTTTGATCGAGCCGGCAAGGAGATCGCCGGCGCCAAGCAGATGGGCTAGCGCGATACCACCGAGACCGCCGCCGGTTTGCCAGAGGAAGTCACGGCGCGACAGATCGCTGGAAGATCGGTCACTCAATTGTTACCTCCGTTTGACAGGGCCTGGTTCAATTCACGAACATGAACTCATTGCTGTTCAGGATTACCCGGCACACATTCGCCAACCCGTGCTTCCGCGCGTATTCCGCCAGCGCCTGGCTCTCTTTCGCCGAAGGTTCGCGCCCCACCGCCAGCGCGAACGCCGCGCACACCTGCGCGGGCAGGTCCGGCGCCATCTTGCCCGCTCGTTCGGCCAGGTGCTCGCTCATCCGCACCGTGAATTTATCGTTCAACATCGCCAGCGCCTGCAACGCCCCCACCGACGCCGACCGCACGGGCGCCAGCTGCGACGCATCCGGACAGTCGAGCGCCTCCATGAATGGATCGGGCAGCGTGCGGAAGAGGAAGCGATAGACGCTCCGCCGATAGTTCTCCGGCCGATCCACGTCGAAACTGTCGTAATCGACCTTCGGCGTCACGTGGATCGCTGGGCCCTGAATGAACTGCTTCACCGACGGCCCACCCATGGCACAGTCGAGTTTGCCGGCCGCCAGCAACATGGCATCGCGCACCTCCTCGGCGTCGAGGCGCGTCCGGTTCATGCGCCACAGGTAACGATTATCGCCGTCGCTCTCGGCAAAGCGCGGCTGGTGGCGCGAGGACTGGCGATAGACGGCGCTGGTAACGATCAGCCGATGCAGCTGTCGCAGGGAGCCGCCGCTCTCCTGGAACGTCAGCGCCAGCCAGTCGAGCAACTCGGGATGCGTCGGCCGCGCGCCCATGTGGCCGAAATCGTTCGGCGTCTCGACGAGACCACGGCCGAAATGGTAGTGCCAGACGCGGTTGACGATCGACCGCCACGTCAGCACGTTTTTTGGATCGCTCAGCCAGCGTGCCAGGGCCGCACGGCGGCTTCCCTCGTCGTTCGGGTCGGCCAGCTGGAAATGCGACTCCAACCCCGCCACGCAGGTGAGGGCACCGGGCTGTGCCAGTTCGCCCGGCCGGTTGATGTCGCCGCGCTTGAGAAGATTCACCGGCCGCGGCAGCGGCGCTGGCTTGAGATTGCCGTCGGGTTTGAAGTCGTGCGCCGCGGCAAAGACCAGTTGCCGGGGCGGCAGGGCGGCCAGTTGCTGCTCGACCTGCTGCTCCCGGACATGCACGGCCAGTTCCGCTTTCTGCCGATCGCTCCGCCGCTCCACCGGCACGGTGAGTACCTGGCGGATCGCGTCCGGCAACGTCTCGACGGTGGCGTTGGCCGGCCGCGCCGCAGTCGTCACGGATAGCCGCAGCCGGCCGATCAGGTGGCCGCCGCCGTGCGTCTGCTCCAGCACGAACGTCAACGCCGAGCCGCCGGGCAGGCGAATCGGTTCCTTGATCTCGAAAACGGCCCGGTGCGGTTGACCGACGCTCGGATAGATGCCCCACGCCGTCCGCGGGTTGCCGTCGAGCGCCATGGCGATCGTCCAACCGTCCTGGTTGAAGTCAGCGGAAGGGTTCTGCAACTCGACCGGAGTAGCCGCTTGCGGCTTGGCGAGCGGCGCCGCCGTCATGCGGAACTCATTGAGGTGCATGTTGCCGTTGTCCTGCCGGCCCGGTCCTCGGTGCGGCAGCGAATCGTCCGTCAGCGCTTCCAGCCGGATGCCGGTGATGCCTTGCAGGTCGGTGTGAGCGACGACGACGATCGTATCCTTCTCCGGTCGTTTGCCGCTGGAGAGCACCGACAGGTCCGGGAGGCGCGTTAGCGTGGCACCTTCGGCCGAGGTGCAGACGATCGGTTCGAGCGGCACCCAGTGAAGCGATGAGGCCGCGACCTTCTTTTCCCACGCGGCCACGTCCGCCTGCACGGCCGGCGAGAGCAGAGAGGGATCGGCCTCCGGGAGTTGACGCCCCCGGACCGCCTGCAACTCGGTCTTTTTCCGCAAGAGTTGCCGCCGCTGCGCCGCGGTTCGCGGGTCGGCGTCGTAGTAGCGCTCCGCCTTGTCCACGCCGGCGAACACCGCTTGCAGACCGTAATACTCCTTTGTGGCGACCGGGTCGAACTTGTGATCGTGACAGCGGGCGCAGTGGACCGTGGTGCTGACGAAGGTGGACATGACCGTTGTCACGATGTCGTCCCGGTCGAGGTAACGCGCAATCTGCCGGTCGATCGTGTCTTCGCGGATGTCGCGCAGGCCGCTCTCGTCCCATGGCCCGGCGGCGAGGAAGCCCATGGCGATCGCGCCATCCGGATTATCCGGATAGAGAACGTCGCCTGCCACCTGCTCCTGCACGAAGCGCGCATACCGCTTGTCGTCGTTGATGGAGCGGATGAGGTAATCGCGGTAGGGCCAGGCGTTGGGTCGCGGCCGGTCCTGATCGTTGCCGTGCGTCTCGGCGAAGTGAACGACATCCATCCAGTGGCGCGCCCAGCGTTCGCCGTAGTGCGGACTGGCCAGGAGACGGTCCACCACCTTCTCGTAGGCATCGGGCGCATTGTCCGCGAGGAAGGCCTTCGTTTCGGCCGGCGTCGGCGGCAGACCGATCAGGTCGAAGGTGACGCGGCGAAGGAGGGTACGTTTATCCGCCGGCGGCGAAGGCCGCAGGCCTTTCTCCTGGAGTTTCGCCAGGATGAACTGGTCGATCGGCGTCCGCGCCCAGGTGTCGAATCCGGCCAGGCGCGCGTTCGGCGGCGCGGCCTTTTGCAGCGGCTTCAGCGACCACCAGGTCTTGGTGTCCGCCGGCTCTCTGGGTTTCTCAGCGGCAACGGTAACGCTGACGAGTCCCGCGGCGAGAACGAACAGGGCGACCCAGAAGCTCCTGACTACAGGCATTCGCTTGGTCATGGCGAGATCTCTCGAAGCAGGACGAGCGCGGGCACTGGCAATCGGCTACCTTGCAGGTTATCCTCCAGCGGCGGGCTTTACCAGAGACTTCCAGAAGTAAAGGCATGCTTCTCGATCCTCACCGATGGAGACCATCATGAGAAGGCGTCCCCTGTCGCTCGTGCTGTGTGCGGCCATCCTGTTCGCTGCCGCCTGGCTGGGCAACGTCGGCTATGGCCACCGTAAGCCCACCGATTCCTGGACGGAGGTAGTTCCCGGCGTCCTCCGCTCCCCGGGCCAACCCGCTGGTTTCGCCCTGGTGGATGGTGATACGGCCCTGGTTATCGACGCCCCCACCGGCGCAGAGGACCTGCACGCGCGGGGCGTCCGGAAGATCGACGCCGTCCTGCTGACGCATCACCACCGCGACACCTGCGCCGCTGCCGCCAGCTACCTTGCTGCCGGGGTGCGGGTGCGTGCCGCCCAGGCCTCGGCGGAATGGCTCACTCCCGACAACGTGCGGAAATACTGGCGGGAAGCGCTGCCGCTGCGCAATTCGCGCACCGCGTATCTCGTGCTGCCGGCCGGTCTCGACGGTCTCGACTGCACGCTCGAAGATGGCCAGACCATCGACTGGCACGGCTGGACGATCCGCGTCGTCGCCACGCCGGGGCACTCTCGCGACCACCTCGCGTTCACGGCCCGTAAGGGAAAAGACGGCAAACTGCTCGTCTTCTGCGGTGATGCCCTGGCGAAGCCCGACAAAATGTGGTCGCCGTATACCACCGACTGGGACCACTGGACCGACGCCGGCCTGAAACCAGCCGCCGCGTCGCTGCGCCAACTCGCCGACCTGTCGCCGTCCGTGCTGCTGCCGGCGCATGGCGCGCCGATCACCACTGACGCTGTCGCTGCGCTGAAGCGAACGGCCGATGCCGCCGAGGAGGTCGGCTTCCTGAAGAGTTTCGAGCGCTTCAGCAAACAGCGGCTCGGCAACGCCCCGGCGTATGCGTTCCTGGCGAAGGTGCAGGCCGGCAGCGCCGGCGAGAAACCCTGGTCGCGGATCGCCGATCACCTTTATCTGACGGGCAACACCTGGGTGCTTGCCTCGAAGGACAACGCCATCCTCGTGGTTGATCCGTGGGGCAAGCGCAGCGTCGACCAGGTCCAGAAGCTGCGGACGGACCGGCAGCTCGGCCCCGTCGAACGCGTGCTCTTCAGCCATGCCCATTACGACCATTACGACGGCGTTTACGATCTTCCCGATCGCGACCGCTTCGAGGTCTGGACGCTCGACGAGGTCGCCAAGCCGCTGGCCGATCCGTCGTACTACCGCGCCCCGTTCCTCGACGTTCGGCCAATCAAGTTCGAGCGCCGTTTCAAGGATGGCGAGTCGGCGACGTGGCGCGAGTACACCTTCCGCTTCCACCACTTTCCGGGACAGACTTACTTCACGATGGCGGTCGAGACGACGATCGACGGCAAGAAGTGCCTCTTTACCGCGGACAACTTCTTTCACATCGACCTGTACAGCGGCACCGGCGGCTGGATGGGCCTGAACCGCAGCTGGCCCGGCTACTACGCCGCCAGCGCGCAGAAAGTCCTCGACCTGCGGCCGGAGTGGGTACTGGCCGAACACGGCGGGGCGTTCGAGTTCAACGCGGAGGACATGCGGCGCCGGGTGCAGTGGGGCGAGGCGGCGGCGAAGGCGGCGGACGCCCTGTCGCCGTCGGGCAGTCATCGACGCGATTGGGACCCCCACCGCATTCACATTGAGCCGGTGCTGCACAAGGCGAAGGCAGGCGCAACGCTGAAGGGAACGCTTGTCGCTCACAATCCTCTGACCCGCGGCGAGAAGCTGACGGTGGCGCTGGAGGGACGCGGCCTGACGGCGGACCAGCGCTGGGACCTGGACGTCGCGGCAGGAGGGACGGCGCGGCGCGAGGTCGCGCTGCGGCTGCCGGAACGCATGCCGCCGGGCCGGCACGTGTTCACGCTGCGCGTCGCCGAGGGAGACACCGTGGACGGGGCCGATGCGTTTGTGGCCGCGGATGTGGAGCCGTAAGTCGCTCGCATGGTACACTGGAGCGCAGGAATGGCAAGTCGCTGTGTCGGAAAGAGGTGAGCCATGCGCATGATAGGAGACCCGAGTGTGGGCCGCGTTACCATTCGTTTCGAGGTGGCGAATAGCGACGATCTCGATCGGGTGCGTCATGGTACCCTGTCACCCAACAAGGTCCGGCGCGTCATCATCGAAGGGGTCGTCGATTCCGGTGCGGCCAAGTTTGTGCTGCCCAAAAGCGTAGCCGACCAACTCGGCCTGATTCCATCGAGGAAGGTAAGGGTGCGCTATGCCGACGGCCGGACCGGGCTTCAGGCCATGGCATCTGGCGCACACGTCACCATCCTGGGCCGTGAGGGCGATTTTACTGCGATCGTTGAGCCGAAGCGCAAGGACGCCCTCCTCGGCGCTATCGTGCTGGAGGACCTCGATCTTCTCGTGGATTGCACGAATACTCGTGTTATTCCCCGCGATCCACGCATTCAGACCTTCGAGATCGAGTGACCCGACAAGGATGATCTCGAGAGGATGACCAGCACATGAAAGCCATCGAGTTGCGGAACAGTTTCGGCATCGACTCGCTCATCCTGACCGAGCGGCCCGACCCGCGTCCCGGCCCGCGACAGGTTCTTCTGAAGATGCGGGCATGGTCGTTGAACTTCCGGGACCTCCTCGTCGTGAAGGGTCTCTACAATCCCAAGCTGCGTCTGCCGCTGGTGCCGCTCTCGGACGGTGTCGGCGAGGTGGTGGCGGTGGGCGAAGGCGCGACGCGGGTCAAGGTCGGCGCGCGGGTGGCCGGGCTCTTCATGCAAAAATGGCACGCCGGCGACTTGACGGACGCGAAGGCACGCTCCGCGTTGGGCGGTGGCGGAGCAGAGGGCCTACTGGCCGAGTTTGTGGTGCTGGACGAGGACGGCGTGGTCGCGGTGCCGGAGCATCTGTCGGACGAGGAGGCGGCGACACTGCCGTGCGCCGCGTTGACGGCGTGGCACGCGCTGGTGGCGGAAGGCGGCGTCAAGGCCGGCGACACGGTACTGGTACAGGGGACGGGCGGCGTGTCGCTGTTCGCCTTGCAGTTTGCGCGTCTGTCGGGAGCGCGGGTGGTCGCCACCTCGAGCAGCGACGCGAAGCTGGAGCGGGTTCGGCAACTGGGCGCGTCGGACGGCATCAATTATAAGACGACGCCTGCCTGGGACGACCGGGTGCGGGAACTAACGGGCGGCGTGGGCGTGGACCATGTCGTCGCGGTCGGCGGCGCCGGCACTCTGGGGCAGTCGTTGCGCGCGGTGCGGACGGGCGGACGCATCAGCCTGATCGGCGTGCTGGCGGGCGGCGGTCAGGTGAACCCGATGCCGATCCTGATGAAGAACGTGCGCGTGCAGGGGATTTACGTCGGTTCACGCGAGATGTTCGAGGCGATGAACCGGGCGATCGCGCTGCACCAGCTGCGGCCGGTGGTGGATCGGGTGTTCCCGTATGCTGAAGCGCGGGAAGCGCTGCGCTACCTGGAGAGCGCGGCGCATTTGGGGAAGGTGTGCGTGCGTCTCTCCGGCAGTTGAGAGAGGAATGTCGCTTTGCGGGTCACTGACGCGAACGGCAGACTCATTGCTGCCTCTCCACGCAGGCCCTGGTCTCCTTCCAGGTCAGGACGTTATCCGGGTTTGCAGCCAGTTCACGCTTCTGCCCGCCCGTATGACGGCAGCGCTGTCGGGCCGACACTTCGGTGTATACTTGCCGGACGAGCGTCAGTTTATCCTCCCAGCGATAATCGCGCGCCAGCCGATCCCGTCCCGCCGTGCCGAAACGCTGCCGCAGTGTCCCATCCTCGATCAATCTTACCAGCGCCGCTGTCAGCGCCGCCACGTCGCCGCAACGCACCAGCAACCCATCCTGTTCATCCTGGATCACGCCCGCCACGCCGCTCGCCCGATACGCCACGTTTGGCACACCGTTGGCCCACGCCTCCAGCAGCACCAGGCCGAACGAATCCGACCGGCTCGGCAGCGCAAACACGTCGATCGCGGCGAAGAAGTCGCGTTTCTGCTCATCCGTCAGCGGCCCCAGACGTAGTACGCGATCGGCGCAGGAGTAGTGCCGCCAGAACACCTTGAAGTTCGGCATTTCCGGTCCCGCCAGCACGACCCGAAATCTGACACCCCGCTGCCATGCCCGCGCCGCCGCCCGTAGCAGATCGACGCTTCCCTTCTCGCGGCTGTTGTTCGCCAGGTGGCCGATCACCACCTCGTCCGGTCTCACGCCCCAGGCCGCCCGCGCGCGCTCATGATCGCCGCCCGTGCAGTCCGACGAATCGACGCCCATCCCTTGCAGCACGAGCTTCTCTTCAGGGAAGCCATGTTCCAGCAGTGCCGTTCGCTCGACCTCAGTTTGCACGAACACTTGATCCGCCTCGTGGAGCATCGCTCGCAGCGCCGGTTGCAGATACGCCTTGCGCGTGCGGTCGTGCGGGTCGGCGGGATCGCCCAGGTGCAGGAACGGCGTCACGACGAACGGCACGTCCAGCCGCCGCGCCAGCCGCAGGCCACACGCGATCAGCCAACCGTACGGAAACGCCGTCGCATGGACCACGTCATAGCGCACGTCGGTCCGGCCGGCGTCGAGCCACATGCGATAGGCCAGCGGGTTGCACGGGATCGTCAGACACTGCAAGGTTCGATGCGGAATCAGGTGCAGCAGACGCAGGAAACGGTCCTGGCCATGCAGACGCCACGGCACGTAGCGGCGCACCTCGACGCCATCCTCGTGCGTCACGCCGGGACGCATACAGCGGCCGCTCGTCGTCCAGAAACCTTGCAAGTCGATGGCGGTTGTGGTGTAGACGGTGACCTGGTCGCCGGCGGCGCCAAGGTAACGGCCGAGGCGAGCGAAGTAGGCTTCCGAGCCGCCCAGCGCCGGCGGATAGCGCTGCACGAAATGAGCCACGCGCATGCCGGATCCATCCTTTGCCAAGAGACTCTCGCTCCTGCGAGACGCCGCCACTACAATAGCGTTCCTGGACGTCTGCTTCCGGTCGAGGAACCGCAGGCAGGACCCCGGGGATGCAAACCCCGCTACCATAGCCGACCGGCGTACTACCGGCCAGCCGTGGAGCCGTCCCGTGGCCGTGGAGCACTGGCATACTCTGAGGAACCTACGCACCATGACTCAAGCCGCTCCCTCCATTCCACTATCGCGCATGGCCGCGGCCGTCCAGCCGTCGGCCACGCTGGCGGCCGGCGCCAAGGCCCGGCAGCTCAAGGCGGAGGGCATGCACGTTTATGACTTCAGCCTCGGCGAACCCGACTTCCCAACGCCCGACTTTATCTGCCAGGCCGCCATCAAGGCCATGAAAGAGGGCCACACACGCTACACGCCGGCCAGCGGCATCCCCGAGCTGCGCGCCGCCATCGCCCGCCACTACCAGAAGACCTACGGCATCAGTTACACGGCCGAGCAGGTCATCGTCTCCAACGGCGCCAAGCACTCCATCCACAACGTTCTTGCCGCGACCGTCGGCCCCGGCGACGAGGTCATCATCCCGACACCGTACTGGGTCAGCTACAGCGACCTCGTCGAGATGACCGGCGCAAAGTACATCCTGGTGCCGACGACGCACGAGAGCGGCTTCAAGATGACGCCCGTGCAATTGAAGGCCGCCATCACGCCGCGCAGCCGGCTCGTCATGCTCAACTCGCCGTCCAACCCGACCGGCACCGTTTACACGCGCCAGGAATACGCGGCGCTCGCCGACGTCATCCTCGATGCCAACCTGGCGGTGCTCAGCGATGAGATTTACGAACGGCTGCTCTACGACGACGCCCGGGCGGTCTGCTTCGCGGCGCTGCGGCCGGAATTGGCGGCGCGGACCATCACGATCAGCGGCGTCAGCAAGACTTACGCCATGACCGGCTGGCGCATGGGCTGGGCGCTGGGGCCGGTACACGTCATCAAGGCAATGGGCAACGTGCAGAGCCAGCAGACGGGCAACCCGTGCAGCCTCAGCCAGTACGCGAGCCTGGCCGCTCTCGAGGGCGACCAGGAGTGCGTGGAGAAGATGCGCCGCGAGTTCGAGGCGCGACGCGATCTCGTCTGCAAGCGCCTGGCCGCGCTGCCCGGCGTCCGTTGCCTGAAGCCGACGGGAGCGTTCTACGCCTTCTTCAACGTCGCCGCCCACTTCGGCCGTATTCTGGCAGGCAAGAAGGTGACCGATTCGGTTGGTTTCTGCCAGGTCGCCCTGGAGTCCGCGCACGTCAATCTGGTGCCTGGCGCCGCCTTCGGCGCTGAAGGCTACGTACGTTTGTCGTTCGCCACCAGCCGCGAACAGATCAACGGCGGTCTCGATCGGCTGGGACAGTTGCTCAAGTAGTCCCTGGTCCCTGGCCAAGAACAGCGCTGCCCCACGTTTTGCCAGGGACCAGGCACGAATGACCAGGGACGAAGTCGAGGTTGCCATGCCCTTGCTGTTGACCGAAGACGAAGTGCGCCAACTGCTGACGATGGATATGGCGCTGGAGGCAGTGGAGCAGGGTTTGCGCAAGCTGGCGCTGGATGAGGCGCAGAACGTACCCCGCAGTCGGGTGCAGACCGACCACGCCATGCTGCACGTCCTGTCAGCGGCAGCCAAGTCACTCGGCGTCATGGGCCTCAAGGCGTACTCGACCACACGGCGCGGCGCACAGTTTCACGTCGCCCTCTACGACGGCAAAAGCGGGGCGCTGCTCGCTCTGATCCAGGCAGACTACCTGGGGCAGATGCGTACCGGGGCGGCCAGCGGCGTGGCGACGCGGTACATGGCTCGACCGGAGGCCAGCGAGGTCGGCCTGTTCGGCAGCGGCAAGCAGGCGCGGACGCAGCTACAAGCGATCTGCAAAGTGCGCAAAATCAGCCGGGTGCAGGTCCACAGTCCGAACGAGGAACGCCGTTGCAAGTTCGCCGCGGAGATGAGCCGGCTGTGCGAGACTGAGGTGGAGCCGGTGCTGCGCCCCGAGCAGGCCGCCCAGGACAAGGATATCATCATCACTGCCACGACAAGCCGCGAGCCCGTGTTAAACGGCCACTGGATCAACGAGGGGACGCACATCAACGCCGTTGGCTCGAACTTCCTCGGCAAGGCCGAACTGGACGCCGTCGCCGTGCGCCGCTGCGATTCCATCGTCGTCGATAGCAAGGACCAGGCAAGACTGGAAGCGGGCGACTTCGTACAGCCGCTGGAAGACGGCTCGATCCACTGGGCCGACGTGCATGAACTCGGCCAGGTTATCGCCGGCCGTTACACGGGACGGGTGCACGCCCAGGACGTGACGCTCTTCAAGTCGCTGGGCATCGCCATTGAGGACGTCGCCGTCGCGGCAAAGGTCTACGTCAGGGCGCAGGCCGAGGGTGTTGGACGGACGATCGAGTGGTGATCCGTTTATTCCGGGTCCCCTGCGTCCCTGCGTTCCTTCAAATCTCTCTTGTTGCACTAGCTCTGCCGCGACCTTGGAATCCTGCGCCGGTGGGGGAGTTTGGCGGCCGGGCAGGTCCAACCACAAGTGTGACCTCTTGTGAGGAAGAACCGCTATGGGGAAATCGCTCGATAAAAGACCATCATCTACGGCGACAAGAAAGACAAGCGTTTCGACAACTTCAACATCGGCGACGTGTTGAAGAGCATCGTGGCCGATCTGGTGAAAGCCGGTGCCCAGGATCCGAGCAAGGTCCCTGTCACCGGTGCCGGCAAGGCCACGGTGACGATCAAGAAACTCTCCGACGAACGCAAGAAATCACTGGACAAGAACAAGTCGCCCAAGCCGCGCGATCCCTGGATCATGGTAGGCATGTGCAAACGGGAGCTCCTGCTACAAGTCAAGGACCGCGCCAAGAGCGCTTACGAGACAAACGTCATCCTGATTGCCGACTATCAGGGGGTGAAAGAAAAGCTGGCCAAGGCCGTCGTGGTCAACACGTCTCCAAGGGACGCGGCCGTCTCCGGCGCCTTCAGCGCTGTTGCCAAGAAGCTAGGCACCACGGCCAAGAGCCCGGCCGACGCCAACTTGCAGAAGGGCGACACGTGACCGATCGTCATCATCGCGCATGGCGCCGACGAGAAGTCGAGCACGGACAGGTCTACGCGACCCACTTCGCCGACAAGACTGCCGACCAGATCGTGGATTTCCTGGTGAAGGGCAATAAACTTCCCAAGACCTACGCTGCCTGGTCTACCTCGACGGCTGCTACACGGCGGCCGGCAATACGCCAGAGAACTTCGCCAAGAAGGTCTACGATTCCCTCGTGGGCAAGGGATAGAAGTTACTGCAGGTGAAAGGCAACCTCGGCCAGGCCCGACCCACGGGCGATGGCGCCAAGGGGACCACGAACGTCTTGCATGCCCAGGAGGAGAAGAAGGACCGCAATGAGCTCGCTCTCGTGCAAAAGGTCCTGGAAGTCATCTGGGAGAAGAAGTACAAGGCCAAGAATGACGCGCAAGGATTCTGGAAGGACAAGGAGGTCGTCAAGCTCAAGCCGCGCTACGACAGGGCGAAGGAGAAAGTAGGCGACATCTCGACCGGGAAGGGGCGTATTCCCGACCTCGTCGGCACCTTTGGCCCCGAGAAGCTGAGCAAGTAGGTCGCTGGTCGGTTCGAGTTCTGCTGCTCGCGGCCTGGCGCCTCAACGCAAACGCCAGGCCGCAAGCGGCAGCACTCCACCAGCGCAAGTTGAATCATCCGATCAATACCCTACCGCCTTGCCGCTGAGGCGATGGTCCGCGGCGCCATAATAGACACCCGTCTTCGGATCGACCCAGATCGAGTGGGCGTCTCCTTGCCGCGTGCCGCTGAGCCGATGGCCCATCTTCTTCAGAATGTCGACCGTGGCGGCATGTTCGCGCATCCCCTCGAAGTGGACGACGTCGGGCAGCCACTGGTGATGCAGCCGCGGCGCATCGACGGCGTCCTGAATGTCCATGTCGAAGTCGAGCACGTTGACCACGACGCAGAGCACCGTGTTGATGATCGTCCGGCTGCCGGGACTGCCGGTGACGAGGACCGGCTTGCCGTCCTTCGCCACAATGGTCGGCGTCTGCGAGGACAGCATCCGTTTGCCGGGCGCAATCTGGTTCGGCTCGGTGCCGACGCGGCCGCCGCGCGTCGTGACGCCGGGCAGCCAGTTGAAGTCCATCATCTCGTCGTTGAGGATGAAACCGGCCCCCTTCACGACGACGCGGGAGCCGTAGCTGCGCTCCAGCGTGTAGGTGTTGGCGACGGCCATACCGTCCTGGTCGATGACGGAAAGGTGCGTCGTGCTGTCGCCTTCGCGGGCCAGGGGAATGTCCTTTGCCAGGTCCTCGCTCGGCGTGGCATGCTGGCGATCGATGCTCTGCGCGAGTTTGTGGGAGTACTCCTTGCTCGTTAGGTGCCCCGGAATCTTGACGAAGTCGGCGTCGCCGAGGTAGCGGGCGCGGTCGCAGTAGGCGCGGCGCATCGCCTCGATCGTGAGGTGCACCGTCTCCGGCGACCAGCGGCCCTGCCGGCGCAGGTCGAAGTTTTCCAGGATGTTGAGCATCTCGATAAGGCAGATGCCGCCGGAACTGGGCGGCGGCGGCGCATAGACGTCGTAGCCGCGGTAGGTGCCGTGGATCGGCTTGCGGGCCTTCGCGTGGTAGCCGGCGAGGTCGGCCTTCGTAATGAGTCCACCGCCCGACTGCATCTCGACGGCGATCTTGTCGGCGATCGCGCCCGTATAGAAAGCGCCCGGCCCCTGCAGAGCGATAAGACGAAGTGTCGCGGCCAGGTCCTTCTGGATGAAGCGGTCGCCCTCCTTCCAGCCATTCGCGCCGTCGTCCTTGCCGAGGACGCGCTGCAATTCGGGAAAGTCGCGGGCGCTGCCGACGATCCAGTTGAGCGAGGCGGTTGTGTACTCGTCGAGGACGAAGCCTTCCTCGGCGAGGCGCACTGCCGGCAGAACGAGGTCCTTCCACGGCAGCTTGCCGTGGTGCTCATGGGCCATGGCAAGGCCGCGCACCGTGCCCGGGACGCCGACGACCTTGTGGCCATACAAGCCATCCTTTGTCGTGTACATGGTCTTCGTGGCCACGCCGGGGGCGGTCTCGCGGTAGTCGATGACAATGGGTTCGCCCTGTCCGGCAGGATGAATGAGCATGAAGCCGCCGCCGCCGATGTTGCCGGCGGCCGGATAGGTTACGGCCATGGCGAAGGCCGTCGCCACGGCGGCATCGACTGCATTACCGCCTCTCTTGAGGACGGCGACGCCGACCTCCGCAGCCGGCGGCGAGACGCAGACGACGACACCGTGCCGGGCCGCAAGGGCTTTTTTTTCGGCCGCGTGCAGCGGCAGCGCCAGAACGAGGAGAGTGACACAGACGACGCAGGGGAGGATGCGATACGACATGAAGTCCCTCGGGGCAGGTGGCGAAGGTACGGAGGGCGGGGCGAAGATCGCCCACAGATAACCATGGAAGGCCCGCCAGGGGAAGGGCAAATCTTCCGCGCCCCTCAGAGTCCGCAGCAAAGCCTCTGGTTCCCAGGCCCCTCCTGGGAGCGAGACCGTAGCGGTTCGCAGCTTAGCGATTCTTCTTCGGCCGGATCGGGAACTGTGCCGACTCGGTCCGCGCGTCCTTCAGATACGCCTCGATCTTCGCGACGATCTCAGGATGCTCCGCGGCGACGTTATGCGCCTCGCCGACGTCATTCTTCAGGTCGTACAGTTCGAGCGGTCCCTCCGGTTTCAGCCGGATCGCCTTCCAGTCGCCCATCCGTACGGCCTGCTTGAAGCCGCCCTCGTGAAACTCCCAGTAAAGGAAGTCGTGCTGTTTCTGTCCTTCCTGCCCGAGCAGCGTCGGGACCATGGAGATGCCGTCCAGTCCCGCGGGTACCTTTGCCCCGGTCAGTTCGGCCGCGGTCGGCAGGAAGTCCCAAAAGGCCCAGACCTGCGCGGAGACGCCGCCGGCCTTGATCTTGCCCGGCCAGCGCACGAGCATCGGCTCGCGGATGCCGCCCTCGGTCAGGTCGCGCTTGTAACCGCGCAGCGGACCGGCGCTGTGGAAGAACTGCGGATCGGCGCCGCCTTCCTTGTGCGGACCGTTGTCGCTCGTGAAGAAGACGATCGTGTTCTTCGCCAGGTCCAAGTCGTCGAGCCGCCGCAGCACCTTGCCGACGGCCGTATCGAGGTAAGTGATCATGGCCGCGTGGTTCTTCTGTGGCTGCGGCCAGGGCTTGTCGGAGTACGGCGCATCGCTGGGCACCTCCATGCCGTTGCCCTCGGCCTGGCCGCGCTCGTTGTTGGCATGCGGCAGGGTGTACGCCAGGTAGAGGAAGAACGGCCGCGTCCGGTTCTGTTCCAGGAACGCCAGGGCCTCGTGGGTACAAAGGTCGGGCGAATACTGCGCCCGTTCGACGGCGACGCCGTTCTTGACGACGTTGCCGGCCAGTGGCACCTTCTGTTCGTTCTTCCAGAGGTAATCGGGATAGTAATTGTGGGCGTGAACCTGGTTGAGGTAGCCGAAGAAGTAATCGAAGCCCTTGCGGTTGGGAATGCCCGTAGTGCCCGGTTCGCCGAGGCCCCACTTGCCGATCAGGGCCGTGCGATAGCCGGAAGATTCGAGCATCTCCGCCACGGTAACGTCGCCGGGCCGCAACGGCACGAGGGCGTTGCCGCGGACGGTGCCGTGGCCGGTGTGCAGGCCGGTCATGAGGGCGCAGCGCGACGGAGCGCAGACCGTGCTACCGGCGTAGCACTGCGTACAGCGGAGACCGTCGGCGGCGAGACGGTCGAGGTTCGGCGTGCGAATCTGCTTCTGTCCGTAGCAGCCGGCGTCGCCGTAACCGAGGTCGTCGGCGAGGATGAAGAGGATGTTCGGTCGCTCCGGCCTCTGGGCGAAGGCGGTCACGGGGCCGAAGAAGACGAGCGCAAAGGCTGTCGCGCAGAGACCATGCCGCATAGCTTTCCTCCTCGTGTAGCCGCGACGCGCGGCGGAGCGGCTACACGGATCAACGATGTTTACGATGACATGCCATACAACACGAATCCAGTTCCCGCATCCCGCGCAGCGCCGCCTTGTAGTCGCGCCGCTCCGCCGCGGCGCGGATGCTCTGTGCCGCCGCGGTGTACGTTTCCGCCTGGCTCCGCCAGTGTCCCATTGTCCCCTTCGGCGGCGTTCGTTTGGCCAGCAGCCGGCCGGTTTCGCCGAGCACGGCGGCATTCGCGCGCACCCGCTGCCAGGGACGCTCTCCGGCCGGCTCCTGCTCCAGCTCGCGGATCAGGCCGCCGCGCACGCCGGTCGCCTCGTTTACCGCCCGCATAAGATCGGCAATCGTGGCAATCGGTGATTCTTCCTCGGTCCGCGCCGCAGGTGGGCTCTGTGGCGCATCCTCGACGTGTTTGCCGAGGAATTCGTACACTACGACCCACGCCGTCTCCGCCGATTCACGGTGGTAATTCTTCCCGTTCGGCGGTCCCATAAAGCCGGGCTCGGCCGCTTCGCAGACATGGATCTTGCAATTCAGTCGCGCCTCGGCCAACGCCTTGCGGAAGGCCGGCAGGTCCGCGCGCGCGGCCTCGCTCCGACCCGCCAACAACTCGAGTAGCGGCGTTCCGCCCAGTCTCGCCAGGAGCGCCGGATCCATCTTGACGGGACCATCGCAGACGACACACGCCTGTACCGGCATGGATGTCGCCAGGCTCAGCGCCTGCCCGCCGCCCCAGCCCCAGCCGGCGATGCCGACCTGTCCCGGCAGCACGTCGCTGCGTCGCCGCAACCAACGCACTCCTGCCGACAATTCGGCCAACGTCCGCTCGTCTCCCGTCCCGGGCAGCGCTCCCGGGCGGCGCGGCAAATCGACGGCCAATGTGACGTAGCCCACGCCCGCCAGTTCGCGGGCACTCTCCTTGAACCAGTCCGTCAGCCCCTCCGCGCTGGGAATGAGCAGCACTGCCGGCAACCGCTCCGCCGTGTCCGGTCGGGCCAGCTGCGCGCTCACCGGCTCGGTGGCACTAGGAAAAGTGACGATGCGGCACGTTACCGGCGGCTCGGGATTGCGCTGGAACTGATCGAGGAATGGTGGCAGGCGGCGCGGCGGTACGGGCGGGGCACCGGGAAGGAGAGCGACGCTGGCGAGGAAAACGGCCAGACCGAACAGAGCGGCCGCGTTACTCCACCTGCACGTCGATCGCGGAAAAATGTTCATGGTCGCTGTTCGTGTTGCTCGTATCGACGCGGATCAGGTAGATGCCCGGGTCCGCGATCGTGAAGGCCACTCGTGCGCCGACGCGGCATTTCGGTTTGAAGTTCATCTTGAAGCGGCCTTCCGTCACGATGCCCTTCGAGAGGTCTGGCAGCAGTTTCTGCCGCGGCTTTTCCGCGCGAACGACGTAGTAATGGACGCCGACGTCCTTATTCTCGCCGTGCGGATACGTGTTGGTGAGGAAGAACTGCAGCACGAGCGGGTCGCCGGCCTTCGCCTTGAGCAACGGCCGAAGATTGACGCCGCCGGCGGGTGGTTCCTGGTCGGCGTGAGCCGTCGCCTCCTCTGCCGGGCCGCCCGTGTTGGGATCGAGACGAATGACGTGGAAGTCGATGCTGGCGTGCTCGCAGCGTACGGTCCAGGGCAAGGCGGCCAGAGTGAGCAGGGCAAGCAGGTAATGGCATCGCATGGCACGGCCCCTTGGTTAGCGGACGACGAGGTCGAGAGCGGCAAAGTGTTCGTGACCGTCAGCGCCGGCGGCGGCGCCGATGGTTTCCAGGCGGAGCAGGTAAACGCCGGGGCGGTCGATGATGATGCTCAGCTCGCCCTGGGAGGAGTCCTTCGGCTTGAAATCCATCGTGAGGGCGGTTTCGGCGGTCACGTCTTTGTCCAGCTTCGGCACCGCGAGTTGGCCGGCCTTCTCCTCCTTGACCGCGAAAAAGTGGACGAGGACGTCCTTGTAGGTATCCTTGGTATCGGTGCAGCGAAGCATCCATTTGACGGTGATGCGCTTGCCAGCATGGGCATCCAGGACGGCCCGCGCCTTCGGCTTCTCGCCAAGAGCAATGCGCTCGGCGTGCGCCGGCTGGCTCATCTTGTCGGCCGTGGCCTGGAGATCGATGGCGAAATGATCGGCGCGGAGCACGGGAACAGCGGCCAATCCGGCGAACACGGCAAGGCCTAGGGCGGCGCTGCGAAACGCGAGCATGACGGTCCCTTTCCAGGGGATGGCGGTTGGAGGGAATGCCGGCGGTCCTGTTCCCATGGTTGCATCATGGGGGTCGGGGCCAACTCACGCAAGCGAAAACCGGGATCTGAGCGGTTTCGTGTGGCTTTCCGGTTGCCCCCGGTTCGCGGAAGGCGTAACATCTGTAGAGTCACTAACAGGCGAGCGGCCGAGTGATGGAATGGCAGACATGCGGCACTCAAAATGCCGTGCCCTTCGGGCGTGTGGGTTCGAGTCCCACCTCGGCCAATTCGCCTGTCTTCACTTACTTCACCACCTCCGGCACCTTGAGCAGGAAACTGCTCACCTCCTGGGCCTGCCGTCCCTGCGGTCCGCAGGCCAGGCCAAGCAACTTGCCGTCCGGCGCCAGGGCAAGCGCGTTGATCGCCCCGGTGGGTAGCTCCTCCGCAAAGATCAACTTGCCGTCGATGGTCTGCCATCCAGCCAGGAAGCCCTTGTTCTGCGGCGCCGGACCGGCGCTGAACAGGTACTTGCCGTCGGGCGTGAACCGCAGCCCATATACCCAACCGGGATGGGCCACCGGTACGTCGCCGACCGGCTTCAGGCTCGGATTGACGCAGTCGCGCAAAACCATGCCATCGGCGACATTCCAGATCTTGATCGTACGGTCACTGCTGCCCGAAGCGATCGTTTTGCCGTCCGGGCTCCAGGCGATGCAGAAAACGCCTTCGCGGTGGCCTTTCTCAAATTCCTTCAGCTTGTATGCCTTGAACGTACGCACCATTGTGCCGGCCGTCACGTCCCACAGCTTGAGCGTCTGATCGAGGCTGCCGGAGACGAGCTGCTTGCCGTCTGGGCTCCAGGCGACGCAGTAGACGGCCGCGGCCGCCGGCATCGTGTGGGCGTTGATCTGCTTGACGGGCGTGCCCTTGAGCGCGTCGAAGATGCGGACGATGCCGTCGTGGCAGCCGGTCGCCAGTTGCGTGCCGGCCGGGTTGAACGCCACGGAATCGACCATGTTCGGATGGGGCAGGTTCAGGCGCGGCACGTCGGCGGCGAGCTTCCATGCCTTCGTCGTTTTGTCCGCACTGCCGGAGTAGAGCGTGAAGTTGTCCGGAGCAAAAACGACGTCGCTCGCCGCGGCGGCATGGGCGAACGACTGCATCGGCTTGCCGAAATCAGGCGCAGGCGGCTGACCCGGATTGAACGTGACGTTCCAGGTCAGGAGCGATTTATCTTCGCAGGCCGCCGCCAGCGTCAGGCTGTTGGGCGTGAACGCCAGGCCGCGCACGGGCGCCGGTACGGCGAGGGTGCCGACCTGTTTAGCGTCGGCCAGCGTGTAGAGCCGCACCTGCTTGTCGGCACCGCCCACGGCCACGAGCACGTTGTTCTTCGATACCGCCACGGCATGGACCGCTCCTTCCGCGCCGGCGAAGGTGCGCTCGGCGACGCCGTTATTCAAGTTCCACATCTTGACGGTCGTGTCGTTGGCCGCTGTCAAGACGTGCGAGCCGTTCGGCGTCAGGGCCAGGCCACGCAGGGGCACGGCGGCGGCTGCCACGAGACGCACCACCGCCAGGGTATGTACTGCCGCTGTCTTGTCGGCGCTTCCCGCGACAATGGTCGTGTTGTTTGGATGGAAGACCACCGAGCGCACCGGCCCCGTGAAAGCGAACGATTGCAGTTCCTTGCCGGTGGTCACTTCCCAAACACGCGCCAGGTTGTCGGCGGCGCCAGTGACGATCTTCAGCTTGTCCGCGCTGAAGGAGAGCGACGAAACCTCGGCGGGATGAGACAACGTCAGGAGTTCCTTGCCGTCGGCAAGGTTCCAGACCTTGACCGTCTGGCCGGCGGCGGCCCCAACCTGGGTGTAATCCCGGCTGAACGCGACAGCACTGACGGGATCGGTCAGCGGTCCGAACGACTTCGCCAGCTTGCCGGTCGCCAGGTCCCACAGCTTGACCGTCTTGTCGGCGCCGCCGGAGAGGGCCTGCGTGCCGTTGCTGTGATAAGCGATGCCGGCGACACCGCCTGGGTGCGCCTCCCACACGGCCGTGACGCCGACGTCGGAGAGACGAGCGGTCTTGTCCGCGCTGGTCGAGACGAGAGTGCGGTTATCGGCGGCGAAGACCAGGGAGTGAACTGCCCCCGCATGGTCCGGGAGGCTCAGCAGTTCCTTGCCGCCGGCAACGTCGAAGACGCGGATGACATTTTCCTTTTCGCCGCTGTACCCAGCGGCGACGCGGAGACCGTTCGGACTGATGGCGACGCTCCGCGCGGCAGCAGGGAGGTCGAAAACGGCGAGGGGCTTGTCCTCGACCTTGACACCCGGCTTGGGCGGCGTGAGGGCCCAGACCTTGACCTTCTTGTCCGCTCCGGCCGAGACAATCTTCAAACCGTCGGCGCTGATGCCGGCGCCGCTGACCGCGCCGTCATGAGCGGCCAGCGTCTTTACTTCCTTGCCGTCGGCCGCGTTCCAGACCTTAACCGTCTGGCCTTCGGCGGAAATCAACAGGTCTCCCTTGGGCAGATAAACCAGGGCGGTCACCGGCCCCGCAGCGGTGAGACTCTTGACCTCCTTGCCCGCGGCCGGATCGAGCAAATGGATGGAATTGTCGGCGAGGCCGGCCGCCACGAACTTGCCGTCCGGGCTCAGGGCGACGCTTTGCACCGCCGCGGGCAGAGCAAACCGCTTCACCTCCTTGCCGTCCGCCGCGTTCCACACGATGACTGTCTTATCGGCGCCGCCGGAAGCGAGGACCTGGCCGTTCGCGCTGACCGCCACGGTGATGACGGCGGCGGTATGGCCAGTGAACTGCCGCTCTGGCTGGACAGCCGCAATGGCAAGGTTCCAGCTGCGGACCAGTTTGTCGGCGCCGCCGGTGAAGAGACGTTTGCCGTCGGCGGTCAGGGCGGCGGCGGTCACGCTGTCGGGATGAGGCAGCGACCGCGGGGCGACCAGCGGCAGCGCCCATAGCTTGAGCAGGCCGTCGCCGCCGCCGCTGAGCAGCGGCGCGCTCGCCGGATGGAAGGCGACCGCCGTGACGCCGCCGCCGTGGGCGACGTTGTTGCCGAGGACCTTGCCGTCGGCCGCGTTCCACAGGATCAGCCGATCGTCGCTGGTACCGCCGGCAACCGTGGCGCCGTTGCCGGCGAGGGCCGCCGCGACGACGGCCGCGCTGGCGGCCGGCAGCGCCCTCGCCTGCTGCGGATTGGCGAACGGCGTAAGGCGGACGATTTTGTCCGCGCTGGCCGTGGCGATCAGGTTGCCGTCGGCGGACAGAGTGATGGCCGTGACCGCATCGCCGTGCATGGGCAACGGCTTTGGAGCGGGCGGCGGCACCTGCCAGAACTTCAGCACGCCGTCCTCGCCGGCGCTGTAGGCCGCGACGTTGTTCGGGTTCATGAGGACCGCATTGATCGGGCCGGCGCCGGCACCGACCGTTGCGAGGGCCGTGCCATTGGCCACGTTCCAGAACCGCACCGTCCGGTCCGCGCCGGCACTGGCGAGGGTCTGGCCGTTGCCGCTGAAGGAAACACTCGTCACCGGGCCGGTGTGTCCCTTGAGGGTGACGAGTTCCTTGCCGTCGGCGGTGTTCCAGATCTTGACCGTGCCGTCCTTGCCCGCGCCGGCGAGCCTCGTGCCGTCGGGGCTGAGGCTGATGCCGTTGACGGCATCCGTATGCGCGAATTGACGGAGAGGATTGCTGGAGGGAATGTCCCAGACCTTGACGGTGTTGTCCGAGCCGCCGGAGGCGAGGGACTGGCCGTCGGGGCTGATGGCCAGGCTGAGGACGAGGTTCTGGTGTTCCTGCGGCCCGGCGAACGTCTTCACTTCCTTGCCGGTGGCCATCTCCCACATTTTCAGAGTGCGGTCGAAGCTGCCCGTGAGGACGTGCTTGCCGTCCGGCGTGAAGCCGATGGCATAGACGGCTTCGGTGTGGCCCTTGAGCGTGGCGGCGAAACCGGGGCTCGCCGTCTCGTCAGCGGCGGGCGCCCAGCAGCAAACGGCGACGCCGAGCAGCAGCGCCAGGCAGGTGAGCGTGGCGGATGTCAAATGCAGGTGCTTTCGCATGACTCAAGGACCTCCGGAATTTCGTGCGGCCGGCCGGCGGGAACGAGCAGGCAGGATGCCCAGGCGAGGCTCTGTAGTTTCCCACGCACCGGGAGGGCTGTCAATCAGGCAAAAAGAATCCCCCGCGCAACGTGTCCCCGGGCCCGCGCCGCTCAAATTGCTTGCCGGAAAGCAGGTGCCAGGGCACAATGACCGCAGTAGCCATTCCCCCGTTCTGTTTTCGAGGAGGAGCATCGTGATGACTGTTCTGTGGGAACGAGCGGCGCTGTTTGCGGCGCTGGTCGTCTTGTGCGTCGGCCTGGCCTGGGCCGTTGGCCCAGCCACGGCCGCCGACAAGAATGATGGCGGTAAACCCGCCGAGGGCCAGCCGGCGCCCGACATCGACCTGCCCGCCGCGCAGATCGGCAAGGTTCTGCCGGACAAGAAGGATGCCAAGACCCTGCACCTGAAGGACCTGCGCGGGAAAAACGTCGTCCTCTACTTCTTCCCCAAGGCCGACACGCCGGGCTGAACGGACGAAGCCTGCGGTTTCCGCGACCGCATCGAGCAGTTTGCTCAACTCGACACCGTGGTCCTCGGTATCAGCACCGACACCCTGGCCGATCAGCAGAAGTTCAGCGACAAACGCAATCTCAATTTTCCCCTCTACGCCGATGCCGACAAGGAGGCCGCCAAGACTTATGGCGTCCTGACCCCAAGAGGTTTTGCTTCGCGCAGCAGCTTCGTCATCGACAAGAAGGGGATCGTGCGCAAGATTTACCCCCAGGCCAAGGCCAAGACGCACCCGGAGGAGGTGCTGAGCTACATCAAGGAGAATCTGGAAAAGAAGTAGGGATTTGTTCGGTTCCCCGTGTACCCGCGGCGCGCGGCGCGCCGCGGGTACACAACCACAGTAACGCGCAGCAGATTGGCCTTCAGCGGCGCGGCCCATCGTTCTACAATGCCTGCCCGATGGATCGCAATTTCGCCAGGGAGGGCGCTGCCATGCCTCGACTGCTTGCCTGCCTCGTCCTGTTGCTCGCCCCCGGTTTGTTGCCGGCGGGCGGCCCGGTTCCCGACACAGCGCGGACGGGGAAGGCCGCCTCACCCCAACTCCAGACCGAGGCCGACCTCTACGCCCAGCACCTCCTGGACGCCAGCACTCAGGTGAGCGAACACTACGTCCGGCCGGTCGAGCGCCGCGCTCTTCTGCAGGCGGCCCTGCAAGGATTGTACGAAGCCGCTCGTGTCCCGATACCCGCGGGCCTGGTCGCCGATCTGAAGAAGGCGTCCACCGAGGTGGAGTTGTCCGCCCTCCTCAGCAAGGCGCGCTTGTCTCTTGGCGACGCCGAGCCTGTACGCGGAGCAAGCGCGGTGCTGGTGAGCTGCCAGGCCATGTCCCGCACACTCGATCCACACTCCGGACTCGTTACCGGCCAGGAACTGCGCCGCAGCCGCGGCGTCGATGACCGCCAGGGCGTCGGCATCGAACTGGAGGAGAACGAGGGGGTGGGTCCGACGATCGTGAAGACGGTCCTACCGGGCAGCCCCGCCCAGGTGGCCGGTGTGCGGCCCGGCGATGAGATCGCGCAACTCGACGGCAAGCCGATCAAGGGCATGTCTTCGGCGCAGGTGCAGCTTCTCTGCGATCGTGGCGTGCCCTCGCTGAACGAGGACAGCGCGCCCAGGTTCGTGGACGTGACCTTCCGGCGAGCCGGAGCGAAGGAGTTGCGTCGCTTGTCGCTGGAGCGCCAGGAATTGCATCCGGAAACGGTCCTCGGCGTGATCCGCCAGCCCGACAACTCGTGGGATTATTTGTTCGACCGGAAGCACAAGGTCGGCTATGTTCGCCTCGCCGCGCTGGGCAATCGCACGGCGCTGGAGGTGCGCGAGGCGGTGCTCGTCCTGCAAGAGGCCGGGATGCGCGGCCTGGTCTTCGATCTGCGCTGGTGTCCGGGCGGCTATCTGCGGGAAGCAGTGAACGTCGCCAGCCTGTTCCTTGGCGACTGCACGGTGGTCACCGTCAAGGGTCGCACGGAGGAGACGCCCTACCCCAGCACGCGAGAGAACAAGTTCCTCGACTTCCCGATGGTGGCGCTGGTCAACGGCGAGACGTCTGGCGGAGCCGAGCTGATTGCGGCGGCGCTGCAGGACCAGGAACGAGCGGCGATCGTCGGTCAACGGACGCTCGGCAAGGCCAGCATTCAGACGCTGTTGCCGCTGGGCGTGGCCGACGGCGGCCTGAAGTTGACGACGGCCGTTTTCGTCCGCAAGGGTGGAAGGAACCTGCACCGCTTTCCCGAGAGCAAGCCCAGCGCGGACTGGGGCGTGCGGCCGGATCGCGGCCTGGAGTTCCGCGTTTCGCCGGATTTGAATCGGCAGTTGCGTGGCTGGTGGCTGGAACAGACTCTGCGGCCCGGCACCTCCCGCGAGGTGCTGCCGCTGGACGATCCGAGCGCCGATGCGCAGCGCCAGGCGGCAGTGGACGTCCTGCTCGAGAAAATGAAGCATTGACCGCTGACCCGCGAACGGGTCACGGGTCGATCTGCCGCAGCGCTGCGGCAGCGGCCCGGCTCACCATGGGTCGCGGGTCTTGTTGCGCTTCCTTCAGCGCCGGCACCGCTTCGCCGCCCATCCGCGCCAGCGCGTCCGCGGCCAGCACCCGTACCAGGGCATTCCGATCCGCCAACGCCTCGATCAACTCCGGCGTCGCGTCGCGTGCCTCCGCTCTCAGATCGCCCAGGGCGCGGGCCGCCAACCGGCGCACGTTCTCGTTGGGATCGCGCAGCGCCTGGCGCAACACCGGCACGACCGGCGGACCAATCTGCCCCAGCGCCACGGCCGCACTCTCACGAACGCGCAGGTCTGTATCGCCCAGCATCGCGCAGAGCGCCGGGATTGCCGGATGTGCTTCAGTTCCCAGGTCGCCCAGCGCCGACGCCGTCACCATACGCACTTCGGGATCGGGATCGCGCAGGTCCGCTTGCCACTCCTGCAGGGGTTTGCCGTCGATGAGGACGGGAGTTTTCTTTCGCGGCCGTTTGATTCCCGCATGGGGAATGTGATGGTGCCGCGGCTTCGCACAGCCGGGCAGAGTCAGCACCAGCACCAGCACTAGCGACAGCACGACGCATCCGCGCATGAGCCTCCTCCCGGCCATCCCGCCGCAGTCTACCCGAGGCGGCGGTTGGCGAACAATCTCACCCGGCGGCAGTGCGCGGTTCCGCTTGACCCCGCAGCGGCCCGTCGCTATGGTCCGCCACCTTTTCGGGGATGGACCCTCGGCTTACAGACAGGGACGTCATCTATGCGCCAGTGGCAGGGTCTGCTGCTTGGGTTGCTGACCGGGCTGCTCGTGGGCTGCACCACGGCAGAACCTGCGCGCACCACCTCGTGGCTGGACCGGCTGCGCACGATCCAGCCGCCGACCGGCACCGACGTCGTGCAAATGCAGGTGGCCCTGATCGAGCAGCGCGTGGGCGATCCGTACCTGAACGAAGGACTCTGGATTCTTGCCGACGAAGGGATCATCCCCTTCGAGCGCAAGCAGGTGCTCGAGAACAACGGCTTCCGCATTGGTCAGGTCGGGCGGGTGCCACAACTCCAGACCCTGCTAACCTCGGAGCGGAGCTGCGCCAACCCGCGTGAGATGCGGCTGCATACCGGAGACGCCAAGGAATTGCTCCTCGGTCCAGTGCAGCCGGTCTGCCGTTTCCAGTTGCGGCAGGACGGCGAAGCGGAGGCGGTGGCGCTGGAGCAGGCCCAGCTCATGCTCGTCGTCGTGGCGACACAGACGCGCGATGGCAGTATCCGCCTGCGCTTCACCCCGCAGGTCCAGCACGGCGAAACGCACCTGGTTCCCTCGCCGGCACCCGATCACACCGGTATCACGCTGTTGCCCCAACGAGCCATGGACCACTACGCTACCCTCAGCTGGGAAGTGACGCTTTCGCCGAGTGAGTACGTTGTCGTCGGCGCCCGTTACGACCGGCCCGGGTCGCTCGGCTTTCAGGCATTCGTCCGCGCCGACGAGGCGCCTCCGGTGCAGCGGCTCCTCGTCATTCACGTCAATCGCACCGCAAATCCGGAGGGGCCGGATGGTAGTGGCAGTGAGCCCGACGCCCTCATGCAGCGCTCGCCACCCGTGGCCTCCCAGGCATCGTGGACCGCCGCACGCGGTACGAGACCCTAGCCGAGGGTTTTTCCGCGTGAACTTTCCGCTGTCCTGTGCTTTCCTGAAAGCATGAGTACCGATGCGATCGAACTGGACGGCTCCTTCGGCGAGGGGGGCGGCCAGATCCTGCGGACGAGCCTCGCCCTGTCGCTGCTGACCGGCAAGCCGTTCCACCTGCGCAACATCCGGGCGGGACGTGAGAGGCCGGGCTTGCAACCGCAGCACCTGATGTGCGTACGCGCAGCGGCCACCATTGGCCAGGCGCGGACGCGCGGCGACTCCAAGGGTAGCAGCGATCTCGAGTTTCATCCAGGCCCAGTGAAACCCGGCGCATACAAGTTCGACATCGGGACCGCCGGCGCAACCGGCCTCGTGCTGCACACTCTCTACCTACCCCTGACTCTGCACGCCGCCGCTCCAAGCGAACTGACCCTCATCGGCGGTACCCACGTCATCACCAGCCCCTGCTTCCACTTCCTCGACACGACCTGGCGCCGCTACCTGGAATTGTTTGGCCTCCGCCTCAGCCTGAGAATGGTGCGGCCCGGCTTCTATCCGCGCGGCGGCGGCGTGGTGCAGGCGCTGCTGGAGCCCTGCCCGCGCATCCGGGGACTGACCTTGCTCCAGCGCGGCGCGTTCCGCGTGCGCGGCTTCAGCGCCGTTGCCGGACTGCCGGAGCACATCGCCGAGCGCCAGGCGCGGCGGGCCACGCATCGCCTCAAGCAGCGCTGCGGCTTCGACGCCGACGTTTGCCTGGAAACCTGGCCAGGCGGCCCCGGCTCCGTACTGGCGCTTGTCCTCGACATGGCCCCGGTGCCTGCACTGTTCTTTGCGCTCGGCGAACGCGGCAAGCCGGCCGAGCGCGTCGCCGACGAGGCGGTCGATCGGGTTGTCGCCTACCTCGACGCCGCCGCAGCCGCCGTGGACAGTCACAGCGCCGACCAGATCGTCTTGCCGCTGGTCCTCGCCGAGGGATTATCGGAATTCACGGTTGCGGAGGTGACCACTCATCTCATTACCAATGTCGCCGTCATCCGCGCGTTCGTGGAGCGGGACATTGATTGCGAGGGCGAGTCGGGGCAACCCGGACGGGTACGCATCCGCTGACCCGCAGGGGGACTCGCGGTTATAATGGATCCATGAATCCTGTCCGGACAGACGCTGCCGAGATCCATCTGCCGGTTGCGCAGATCGTCCCCTGTACCGAGGCGGAAGGACCCGGCCGACGCTTCGCCCTCTGGTTCCAGGGTTGCCCACTGCGCTGTCCGGGCTGCTGCAACCCGGAAATGCTGCCCTTCGACGGTGGCCAGCGGCGGCGACTGGAAGAGATCGTCGCGGGGCTGCACACCGCGGCGGCGGCACACCAGCTGGAAGGCATTACCCTGCTCGGCGGAGAGCCGCTGGCCCATGCGGCCAGCGCGACGCTCCTCGCGCGGGCGGCTCACGATCGCTGCTTGACGGTCATGGTCTTCACCGGCTACACCCTGGAAGAGGCCAGCCAGCTGCCGGACCCGGCCACCGGGGCACTGCTCGCTGAGACCGACATCCTCGTCGATGGTCCGTACCGCCGCGACCTGCCGGAGACGCGCCGCCGCTGGATCGGCTCGGCCAACCAGCGCGTTCACTTCCTCAGCGCGCGTTGTCGGGCCGACGATCCGCGCTGGTTGCTGCCGAACACGCTGGAGATCCGTCTGCGCGGCGGCGAACTGACGGTCAACGGCTTTCCGGCGCGGTCGGCCGTCGGCCTGTGGCAACGGCCACGCCCGCGGACGCCGCCGACCTGACCCATGGCCGGGGTCTGGCTTTTTCGTATGAATAACGTCGAATACCGCTCCCAGCTTCCTCTCGCCACGGGGAGAGAGGAGGAAGGCCATGGCCAGCAGACAAAGAACTATGACCAGCACAAATCCATCGGTTGCGATGAACAGCGCCCACCTCCTGCAAGCAGTGACCGGCTGCGTCCCGCCGCAGTCCAGTGAGGCCCAGATCCGCGATGTCTGGCCCTCGCTGATCGGCTCGAACATCTCCGCCGTGACGGCCATCGCTCGCCTGGCGGAGCTGCTGTCCAACACGATTGTTCTCCGGCCGGTGGCCTGGCTGCTGCTCCTGCCGCTCTTCGTCAAGCACATCACGCCTTTCCTCGCCAAGCACTACGTCCTCACGAACCGCCGTCTCATGCTCGTGCGCTTCCCCAGCCAGAAGCCGTACCGCGAGATCGCCCTGGCGGACATCGAGGACGTCCGCATGGAACCGAACTCCTACAACACTTACTTCCGGGCCGCGACACTCGACGTCTACGTCAAGGGACAAGTGGCGCTGAAACTGCGCGGCGTCCGTGAGCCGGAATCGTTTCGCCTGGCCATCCTCCAGGCAAGCCACTCCTGGCCGACCGTTCGTTCCTGGCCGGCCGCCTCGGAGACGCCAGTCCAGGGCGCGGCGAAGTAGCCTCTGGCAGCGCCGGGGTGGGCCTGGTATCTTAGCTCTGGCCAGCGGCTGGCACTCGCTACTAGCCGCGCGCCATTAGCCACTCGGAATACCATGGCCACACTGGTAACTCTGCAAGGGCCGACGCCCGGCCGGGCATACACTCTCGACGCGGAGCGCTCGCTCATCGGTCGCCGGCCCGACTCGACAATCTTTCTCGAGTCGCTGGCTGTCAGCCGCGAGCATGCCGAGGTGACGTGCGCCGCCGACGGCACCTATTACGTCGAGGACGTCGGCAGCAGCAACGGGACCTTTGTCAATGGCCGTAGGATCACCGGCCGCGTCCCCATCACGGAAGGCGACGGCCTGCAGATCGGCCCCTACACCTTTGCCCTGCGCGACGCGCCGGCCCTGCGGCACACCGATTCGGATCTCGTCATCCGCACCCAGGTCAGCGCCGCTCCCTCGAACCTCACGCTCTACTCGCAGAACCCCGCCCTTAAGCTGCAGGTCGTCCTGGAGATCGCCCAGCACCTGGCCCGCACCCTCGAGCTCGAGCCGTTGCTCGGTAAGCTCCTCGACCACCTGTTTCGTCTCTTCCCCCAGGCCGACCGCGGCATGGTCCTGCTCCACGAGAACGACCAGCTCCACGTCCGTGCCCAGCGCACGCGTGGCAGCACGAATCCGACCGATTTTCCCTACAGTCGGACCATCGTCAAGAAGGCCCTCGACGAGGGCATCGGCATCCTCAGCGAGGACGTTGGCGGCGACCAGCGCTTCGCCACCACCGCGACGCTTCTCAACCTCAACCTGCGCTCGCTGCTCTGTGTGCCGCTCATCGCTCCGGATAAGACTCGACTGGGCGTCCTCCAACTCGACTGCTCCCGGCCGAGCATGGCTTTCCATGCCGACGACCTCGAACTGCTCGCGACCATCGGTCTGCAGGTCAGCGTGGTCCTCGAAAATGTGGCTCTGCACGCCCAGAAACTGCGTGAGGAGCGCTTCCGGCAGGAACTGGCGATGGCGCGCGAGATCCAGGAGAGTTTCCTGCCGGCCAGCCTGGCTCCCTCGGCGAAGGACGGCTTCGAACTGTGCGCGCGTGTGTACCCGGCTCGCGAGGTTTCCGGCGACCTGTACGATTTCTTCCCGCTGGGCGACGGCCGGCTAGTCTTCTATATCGGCGACGTGACCGGCAAGGGACTGCCGGCAGCGATGTTCATGGTCAAGGTCCACACGCTCTGCCGCCACCTGGCCACACCGGCGGACGGTCCGGCGGCCACGATGAACAAGCTGAACATGGCTCTGGTCGACAACAACGGCCGGGCAATGTTCGTCACCATGGCGTATGGCATCTACGATCCGCCGACAGGCCGGATCGTGCTGGCGTCGGGTGGACATCCCTGGCCGCTGCTGCGCCGGGCCAACGGCCGGATGGAAGAAGTGACGCTGCAGACAGGCCGGCCGGTCGGCTGTCTGGAGTTGCCGCTGGGGGTGGCGGAGAAGACGCTCACGCTGGGACCCGGCGAATCGTTGATCCTGTACACCGACGGCTTCCTGGAAGCACTCAATCCGGCGCGCGAGCAATTTGGGCCGGAACGATTGCAGCAGGTGCTTGCCGGTTCGCAGGCGCAGCCGCCGTTAGCCACGTGCGCCGAGGACGCCCGGCTCGCCGTGGAGCGCTTCACGGGCAGCAGCGAACAGCAGGACGATCTGACCCTCCTGCTGCTGCGGCGCATGTAAATGGCATCCGAGACTGGCCATGACGATTGTTTTCGCCTGTCCTGGCTGCGGCCGCCCACTCCAGGTTGGCGACGAGTACCGCGGCCGGCGCTCCAAGTGTCCCGGCTGCGCCCGCGTCTCCCGGACGCCGGACGGCGACGCGCCGGACCAAAGTGGCGCCATTCAGGAACAGCTGCTCCTCCGCGAAGTTGAAGGGACGGTGGATGCCTACGACGTGCCCGAGGCGTCTCCCCGGTGTCCCTCCTGCCAGAAGGTCCTGCCGCGGAGGGCCGTGCTGTGCGTGGATTGCGGTTACGATCTGCGTACCGGCACCCGCCTGGACACCGTCTCGGAACCGTTCGAGGCGCGCTGGTCCACTGGCCTGCCGCTCAGCTTGCGGATCACCTTCCTGGTCGCCCTCGGAGTTTTCTGCCTGCCCGCAGCACTGTTTACCGGCGATCGGCTATCGACCGCCGCCTTCGTTTTTGCCTGCACCGTCTTTCTCGTTTTGCTGCTGGGGTCTTAGAGGCTGTTCCAAATGAGGGCGCATGTACAGTATC
>JRHI01000653.1_pt1 | contig 35714 bp, 25 predicted proteins | sample 215371 | NCBI WGS metagenome assembly JRHI01 (sample SAMN02929681, study PRJNA255918) | sediment metagenome | biome: cave system; feature: Ice Cave; material: Sediment; isolation source: sediment from deep within a dark volcanic ice cave with no known source of... ...
GGGTAATATATCAGCAACGGATATATCCGTTGCTGATATATTACCCTATGGAGGAGCGATGAAGAAAACACCACGTGAACCAGAGACCTTGCTACCACTCACACCTGCCGTCTTTTCCATCTTGCTAGCACTTGCCAATCAGGAACGGCATGGCTATGGCATTATGCAAGAGGTGGCGCAACAGAGCGATGGCAAACTACGTATGGGGCCGGGAACGCTTTATGGTTCTATTAAGCGTATGTTGGCCGATGGCCTTATAGAGGAATCGGGTGAGCGCCCGGATCCTACACTTGATGATGAGCGCCGTCGCTACTATCGCATGACGGACTTTGGGCAACGTGTGGCGCAGGTCGAGGCACAGCGCTTGGCACAACTGGTGCATGTTGCCTCACTCAAACATCTGCTCGGTGGACCAGAGATGATGGGAGGACAATAATGGCAACATCTCCTTTGCAAAGGCACACACCTTCTGTCTCTGAGTTCCTCTATCGGACGTTGTTGCTACTGTATCCAAAGCAGTTTCGGCGCATCTATGCCCAGGAGATGACACGCACCTTCCACGATTGCTATCGTGCTGAGCGAAAAGAGTGTGGAACTTGGGGTGTGGCTCGATTGTGGAGTTTGGTGCTTTCTGATCTTGTAGTGTCTGCCTGTATTGAACACTACAAAACATCTCTGACCTTCTTGAAATCGATGCTTGGTCTAGAAAAGGAGCTATTCATGGCTAATACATTGCTCAATCTCGATGTTGCCTTACGTACCGATATTGGAATTACGCGGCCAACTAATGAAGACCGTGCAACCTCATTTGTGCCACAAAACCCACAGGTAATGCTCACGAAAGGTGCCTTGTTTGTCGTCGCTGATGGTCTCGGCGGGCATACGCAAGGGGATGTTGCCAGTGAGCTAGCAGTGAATGCGATACGTGATGCGTACTATCAGAATGTGAACGAAGATATTGCCATCGCTCTGCGCGAGGCCGTAGAGTATGCCAACCTACTCATCTATCAGAAAAATGTAGAGACGTTCAAGGATGGAACGCCAGAAGAACTGTTGAAGAACGGTATGGGAACGACCTGTGTCGCTGCTGTGCTCCATGACGATAAAGTCTATGTCGCCAATGCCGGGGATAGCTTTGCGTACCTGATTCGACCCCATGAGATGAAGCAGATTGCTGAGGATCATTCCTGGATTGCCGATCAGGTGCGCAAAGGGCTGAAGACACAAGCAGAGGCAGAGGCAGAGGTCAAGCGTAATGTGATTGTGCGCTGTCTCGGTGGAGAGCCAACGATAGAAGTCTATGTGGGATCGGACTCGGTGCAAGACGGTGACATCCTGGTGCTGTGTACGGATGGTCTCTGGTCACAGGTAAGTGAGGATGAACTACGAGCTATCGTCGAACACTATACACCTGAAGAGAGTGTGGCACGTTTGATAGCACGTGCCAACGAGAATGGGGGCATCGATAATGTCGCTGCTGTCGTAGTGGGTGTCTCCCTCAAGCAATAGGGGTAGAAAACGAAACAGGTGTATAGGAAGTATATGCTGCCTATACACCTGTTTCGTTTTCTACCTGTATATCGCTATGCTGTATAGGAACATTACCATGCTGTATCACGCGCACTTCTTCATGTTTCTCGGTATCGGTGATGTGCTGGACTTCCTGGCGTATCTCCTTCCTAATGATGATTTCCTCGGTAATAACATTCTGTTTATTGATCGTCACTTGTTCTTCGTGCAGGACGATTCTGAGCGTGCCACCATCTTGAAGCACCTCGTCCGGTACAACTTGAGATGATGGAGATGTCGTTGTATAAGTGGAAGCAGCAGGTCGTCGCTCAACAACGGTTGTTTGCTGATCAGCTTGTAGGTGAGAGGGACCACTAGTGAAGGGAAGATGCTCAATAATGAGTTCTTCGCGAGTGACAGGGACGGTAAAGGTTTTGTTTTCAGTGATCACCCGCTTATGCACACGAATTTCGCCTGTCTGGACCATCTGTTTATTGAGGTGAAGCTCTTCGCGGCGTAATGGTATTCGATGAGTGCCGCCTACGTCAGTAGGCTTACTAGCGGCGTCATAAGCACCGTGGCGATACAGGATATCGTGTGCCTCTTGTTGATTTGTGCCTGCCTGTACCGCAAGAACAGTATTCCCGGCCTCTAATTCGCGCTGATAGTATCGTGCATCGTATTCCGAGAGGCCCAAATTGTTAAGCGTATCGGATGTTTGTGTGGTTGAAGCTGCATTATGGACAGAGAAAAGATTTCTTAGACTACTGAATGCACCTTCACTGGAGCCATTACTAAGAAACGCGATTTGGTCATCTCTAAAGCCTGCATGTCGTAACTCCTGGGTAGCCTGCTCTGCCAGTGCTCGGTCACGAAAAATACCGAGTACTGTTGAACCACTGGTTATTGCCACAATATTACTCCTTTTATATCATTCACTAGAGCTTTTGTTAGAAAAACATTTCCATTTGCTTTTTATAACACGCTTCTCCGCTAGAAATAGATGCTGTATATGATATACTACTATTCGGCACACCTCTTAATAAATGTTTCCTAGCGTGCGTTCAAACTGTACCCACTTGAAGACATACTGTAAGGAGGTCTATCTATGCGTCGCCATTTACTCTTCGCAATTTTTTTCCTCGTTATCTTGTCCTTACTCATCAGAGTTGCCCAATCCCACCCTGCTTATGCGACTACAAATTCAGCAAATGACGCATTTGAACAGGCGGAGAAAGACTTTGCTGTTCCCTCTTCACTGCTCAAGGCGCTCTGCTATTTAGAAGGTCGCTTGAGCAATCACGGTGGAAGTGCAAGCATCGATGGTGGCTATGGTTGTATGCATCTCACCAGGAATACTCGTGGTGATACGTTGGGTCGTGCTGCAAAAGAGCTGAATGTAAGTGACCAGCAGCTTGAGTTGGATATGGCAGCGAATATCAGGGGCGGTGCCGTTATTCTGCGCGATGATGCCATACAGCTTTCATCTACTCACAGCATACCAACTCGCTTAGCCGATTGGTACGGTGTCGTTGCCGTCTATAGTGGCGCGACGACGCGCTCTATGGCGTTGCTGTATGCTGATGCGGTCTACCAGTTGCTCAACAGAGGTTTTCAAGCGTCCACTGATACAGGTGAAATGGTGACACTCTCGCCACAAAGAGTGACAGCCAATACGAGCACTGCAGCGGCTATTCCAATTGTTGCCCCCGGTGACTTGCCTCAGGGCTGTACGAATGATGGGCAAGTGGAATACCCCGGAGCTATAGACTGTATCTTACATCCGGCTGTCGATGACTGCAATATCGTGCCGGATAACGCCAACTGCAACTACGAGTCGGCTAATCGTCCCACCGATCCGCCACTGACCCATATTGTCATTCACGACATTGAAGGAACAGCCTTTGATGCTCTCAACGCCTTCCTTCATCCCCGCTTCCATTTTGATGTCAGTATCCATTACGTGGTGGATAGTGATGGAACAGTCTATCAGGTGGTGCATGAGAAGGATATTGCCTATCATGCAGGCAACTTCTGGTATAACCAACGTTCGGTGGGAATCGAGCACGCTGGCTTCGATGCGACGGGGTTCCTGTGGTATAACGCCACAGAGTATCTAGCCTCTGCCAAGCTCGTAGCCTACCTACTGCAGAAGTATAACATTCCTCTGGACCATGATCATATCGTGGCTCATGGCACGATTCCTGCGACTAGACTCATCTCTACTCCTAATCATGTCGATCCGGGGCCGTACTGGTTGTGGGACTACTACTTCAATCTCATTCATGAGCAAGGAGTGCCTTTTCCTGCACGCAATTTCACGCGGAACATCGTGACACTGCATCCCGCGACCGATCAGCGTCCATTAGGAGGTAACGGCAGAGAAACGCCAGCGAATTTTAACTACTTCTATCTCTATACTGCTCCCAGCACCAATTCTAGCCTCATTCCTCAGGAGGGAACAGGTTCAGATGTGACCGACGAGACCGATAACATCGAGCCGACTATCAGCTACTATTACTTGGCAAAGGCTACTGATGCAGCCGGGACAGGTGATACGATGTACGAAATATGGTATGGAGAGTTCGATAAAGCTCACAGCACCCCTGCGAGCCAGTTTTCGGATGGCCTACTAGCTTGGCTGGCTGTTCCACCTCACACTAAGATTGGACATGACCTTGCAGCACAGAGCACCGTTGTCGTGCTGACAAGTAGCGCTAACAGTCCAGTACAGATATTAGGTAGGCCGGTCACGGGAAGTGAGTCCGTTGGTGAGGCGCCAGCCGGAGCGGTCTTTGTCTCTGCCTATTCCGTGTTCGAGGATCAGACGAGTAATCTGTGGTATGAGATTAATTACAACCATCGCCAATCTTGGGTACCTGCCAGCAATGTGACGGTGATTCAGCCACAAGACTTACCTGTACACGGGTAAAAATCGTTGACGAAGTAGGAATGCTCATTTTTACTAAAGAGTGCATGAAGAAAAGAACTTGGATGTAGTCATAGTGTGACTACATCCAAGTTCTCTTTATTACTTGGGCTTCCACTCTCGCTTGGCAGCTTTCCACAAAAGGTGAGCAAGGGCTATGAGCGCTTGACGTTGATCTTATTGAGCACTTTGGATATCCCCCTTGCTAACTGGATGGGATCGTCCACTTTGAAGTTGTGTGAGAAGTAAAGCTGTGGCTGCTCATCTGTCTCCTGATTGTAGAGGCAGTGGACCTCGAACCCCTCAGCACGCGATATGATTGAGATAAAGTGATAAATCGAGGGAAATGGTAAGCATTTCCGTATTAGGAATATGTTACAGCAGAATAAAGAGGTGTTCATACAGTAGGGATAGGGCACCTGTAAAGAGCTGCTGAACTGCCTGATGACTTGACAGGTCTTGAGTGTATCCTCTACAATTGCACTGGGTAAAAAATGGCCTATTGAAGTATGGAAAAGCATAGATCAAGAAGAGGTATAATGATGACGGAGCGCATCGGCCAAAAACTGGGAAACTATCAGTTAACACGCCTCCTCGGTGAGGGTGGTTTTGCTGAGGTCTATCTAGGCGAGCATATTCATTTAGGAACGCAGGCAGCAATCAAATTACTGCATACGCAGTTGGCAAGTGACGATGTAGAGAAATTCCGCAATGAGGCTCGTACTATTGCTCGTTTATTGCACCCAAATATTGTGCGTGTGCTCGATTTTGGTGTTGAGGGAAGAACCCCCTTCCTGGTCATGGATTATGCCCCCAAAGGAACGTTGCGCCAGATTCACCCGAAAGGCCAACAGGTATCTTTAGCGACGGTAGTGTCGTATGTCAAACAAATAGCCGATGCTTTACAATGTGCTCATGATGAGAAACTCGTGCATCGTGATGTCAAGCCAGAAAATATTCTTGTGGGCAGGCGTGGCGAAGTCTTGCTCAGCGATTTTGGCATCGCACTTGTGGCCCAAAGTTCACGTTACCAGGGCACGCAAGACATGACCGGAACCATGGGCTACATGTCACCCGAACAAATTCAGGGTAAGCCACGTCCCGCCAGCGATCAATATTCGCTCGGCATCGTCGTGTATGAATGGCTCACCGGAGAGAAACCATTCCACGGCTCGTTTATCGAAATTGTTGCCCAGCAAATGGCTGCTCCCCCACCACCAATGCGTGAACAAGTACACACCATTCCAGAAGATGTTGAGCGCGTGGTCATGATCGCGCTGGAAAAGGACTCCGCCAAACGCTTCGGGACTGTGATGGCCTTCGCAAAAGCATTTGAACAAGCAAGCCTGGGAAAAGTGACTGTTGCAGTAAACGTACCCCCGCCTTACAAGCCACAGAATATACAGGAGACTGTAGCATCAGTAGTAGTAGATAAGAAACCAGTAGAGAGTATTGTCTCCACATATTATGGACATAGCGGATCGATATACACAGTAGCGTGGTCTCCTGATGGACGATATATAGCTTCTGGTGGGCATGATAAAAAGGTACATGTGTGGAATAGCAAAAAGGGAACCAATCTCTCATATGGTGTTAGTCATACGGCTGATGTACTTTCTGTAGCATGGTCGCCAGACGGCTTATATCTTGTTTCTGGAAGTAGTGATAAATCAGTAAAAGTATGGAATGTACAAGGCAGTACGATCAACACCTATCAAGGAAATGCAGGTTGGTGGGTTTGGGTACGTGCTGTAGCATGGTCTCCCAAAGATAATCGTATTGCTGTTGGGAGTGATGATAAAGTTGTCAGGACATGGAATGCGTTCTCTCCTGGAAAGAATATACAAGCGTATACAGGACATGTTCGTGCTATAACCACTATAGCATGGTCTCCCGATGGGGCATATATAGCTTCTGGCTGTGATGATCATACAGTGCATATCTGGAATGCAGATAATCGTAGGCCGCTCTGTGTGTGCTATGGTCACACCAGTACGGTCTTTGGGGTAGCTTGGTCACCGGATGGGAAACGTATTGTGTCGGCGAGCTATGATGCAACGGTACGTATCTGGGATACTGTGAGTGGGCACAACGTATTTACGTATAATGGGCATTCAGGTGGTGTGAATGCTATGAGTTGGTCGCCAGATGGAAAATATATTGCTTCAGCGAGTATTGATAAAACGGTACAAATCTGGAATGCTAAGAACGGGCATACAGTATTTACACATACCCATACTGCTCCCGTACGTACAGTAGCGTGGTCTTCAGATGGGAAATATATTGCCTCTGGTGGCGGTGACAACATTGTGCAAGTGTGGATTGCTCCTTCATAGTGATAGAGAACATGTTCCCTTTATAGCAGTATATGTATCACTATCCATACGACATAAACAAGCAACAAACCAAAAGCGACAAGATAGATCACGCGTTGTCGCAAAATGCAGAGCAAACCAACTACAGTGAGCATGACCATCAAAGGGGCATCGAGTAAGAGTAGGAGGCGGTCTTGTAACACGGAATGCCAGATGAGCAGCGGGAGTGCGATGCCGAGTGCTGCATTGATACTGTTGCTGCTCAACACCTCTTCGACACACGCCGTAGCGCGGCCCGTGCGTGCCAAGCTAAAAGCAACTACTGTGTTGGGCAACGAGGTAGCGATTGCGAGAATAATGAGGCCGAGGATCACGGGTGAAAGATGGATGTCTTGCGCGGCCGCTTGTGCTGACTGTACCATGATGATAACTGCTCCCAGCGCAATTAGTAATGCGAGTAGCGCCTCGCCGATTACACGTGTTCGCATCGTCGCTGAAATAGTGTTTGTCGTAAGCACCTCTTCAGCAACGCGTATGATATGTTCTTCATGTGGAACGCGGTGCAGGGCATGACGCGAGAGCATGCCAAAGATACCCAAAGTTGCAAGACTGACCACAATCAGTATTCCTATAGCCATCCGTGAAATGCTCGTGCTGAAGCTAGGCAAGGGCAAAGAAAGTATCCAGATGCCACAGAGCGTGGTAAGCATGATCGCCAGCGTATACAGGTAACTGCTCAGGTACCTGAGCAGTTACGATAAATGCAACATTGCGGTTTTGAAGGGGACGCCCCCTTTATGTTACGCTATGAGCATATACGGATTGTTGTATGTACGTCAAGTGAGGCATGTATATTAATTTGATTGTTGTGGTGAATGTCGTAGGGGACCGATTGATCGTGCCCGCTCGTGGCCATTGACAATATCGCCGAGCACTGCACACCCAACGACGGGCGCGATCAATCTAGCCCCTACGACGCTTCTATAAGGAAAGGCTATTCAACCAATGACAGATATTGCAGAGATTGTTCGTGTCCTGGTAGTGTTGCTGCTCATCGCACTCGCTGTTATCCTGGTTACGAGACGATTAGCCGTACCTTATACATTGGGATTGGTCGTAATAGGTTTAGGAATTAGTATATTTTCGCCGGTGCTCCGCGTACATCTGACTCCTGACTTGGTCCTATTCGTTTTTCTGCCAGCGCTCCTCTTTGAAGGTTCATGGTCGGCTTCGGTACAGGAGCTACGTAAGAATTGGGTGCCTATCTTTTGGCTGACGATACCAGGACTTATTCTAGAACTGATTCTGATCGCTGTACCATTACATTTTTTCGCTGGGTTGGATTGGGGAACCGCATTTTTGTTTAGTGCGATTCTATCGCCCACCGATCCTGTAGCGGTGCTAGGGTTGTTTCGTCAGTTAAAAGTGCATCCACAACTTGCGACAATTATAGAAGGTGAAAGCCTGCTTAACGATGGTGTAGCAGGTGCGCTGTATACAGTTTTCTTGAGTATTGTGCTCATTTCAGTCCGTGGGCCAGCGCTGACAGCAGGTACGCTATGGCTCAGTAGCATTGGTATCTTTTTGTTAGAGGCCGGTGGTGGCATCCTCATCGGCGGCATAGGCGGTTTTTTTGTGAGCCGTTTTGTGCGGCGCATTGATGAACCGCTGATTGAGACGACCATCACGATTATCACAGCGTATGGTGTCTATTTGCTAGCAGACATTCTGCATAGCTCCGGTATCCTAGCGGTGGTAGTTGCAGGCTTAATTGTGGGAAGTTACGGACGCGCTATAGGGATGTCTGAGCGCACACGAGATGCGGTGGATAATTTCTGGAGTATTATTGCTTTTCTTGCGAACGCCTTGCTCTTCTTACTGGTCGGTGTACAAATTAATCCTACAAGCTTTTTTGCTGCTGGTGATAGTGGATTCTTACTCCTCACGGCTGTTTTGGTGATTGGGGCAGTCCTGATTGCGCGTGCCTTAATGGTCGTATTCTTACCGCGCAAAAATCCACCTGTTGGCATTCCCCTGCATTCGTGGCGTTTTGTCATTTTTTGGAGTGGTTTACGTGGTGCGCTCTCGCTCGCACTTGTGCTCGCTTTGCCTCAAGAGGTGCCAAGTCGTAACTTGCTGATTTTCTCAACCTACATTGTTGTGCTCTTTACCCTACTCGTACAAGGTTTCAGCTTGCGCTTGATCTTACGTCGTTTGCCGTCTGTCTCTGCCTAAAAATCATCTATTAATGCACAAAAGCATAGAGATTGCCATCATGTGCTCCGACAAAGAGCCACGAGGGGAGCACAGCGGGGGACGAGGTGGCGGTACTGTGTATATTGACGAACTGTATCAACTCCCCCGTTGTCGCGTTGAGAACCTCTGGACCACCTTCACCGGGGCTAAAACCATCTCCTATAGCGAGATAGAGAGTTTGACCAACAATGGCAGGCGAGGCATAGACGATGCTGGAAATAGCTTGCTGCCAGCGTGGAGTGCCTGTTTGTGCATCCAAGGCCATACTGACGGTGCGTCGTGCGAAAATGCCGACGACATAGAGCGTGCCGTTTGAGAAGGCAGGTGAGCTAAACACATGGTCGGCAATATGGGTTTGCCAGAGCAGTGTTCCCGTTTTGGCATTCAGGCTATAGATGCTACCATTTTTGCTGCCAACGGCGACGCATAGCTGCCCTTTGGTGTTGGTATAGAGGGTCGGCCCCGCACCTATATCGGTATCGTGGGTATCCAGTAGCACAGAGCGCCAGTGCCAGAGCAGTTTTCCTGTCGCTAAGTCGAATGCCTGTACGCCATCATCAGGATCGCCTGTTCCAACATAGACCACATGCTGTACTATGTCGATAGCGGGTGAACTCCACACACCCGCTCCAGCTTGTCCACCTGCCTTGGTATAGGTACGCCAGCGTTGCTGTCCTGTCAAAAGATCAAACGCCAGCACTTGCCCTGCTATCTTGGGATGCTCCGAAAGCGCAGAAGCTACCCCAACGATCAATAAACCATCGGCGATAGCTGGAGAGGACCAGATATACACATTGGGCGTATCAAGCTTGGTACGCCAGCGTACAAAACCATCTTTCGTATTCAGTGCGAAGATGGTCCCATGTTGTGAAGCTGCATAGAGCGTATCATCTTGTAGGGCGGGAGTGCTATAGAAGGCATCCTCAGCTTGTACCTGCCATGCTAGCTTGCCACTTTGTCCATACAGTGCGCTGATCGTACCATTGGTCGAAGCAATATACACCATCCCACTCTGCACGACGGGCGAAGAGAAGACAGGCGCACCCGTACAAAACATCCATGCCTGTGTAAGATAGCTTCCATTGCCCATATTAGTAGAGCCAGTTCTACTCAAGTTGCCATGAAAAGTCGGCCAATTCCCCTGTACAGCAGGCACTGCTGAAGCTACGATAGCATTCTGTGTCGTTTGAGGCGAGTTGCACCCACCCGGCGTAGGCGTCTTGCTCACCACAGGTGTCAGTGTGTTGGATGGTGAGCACGCGCTGAGTAGGATGAGACAGAGTATGAGCAATGTCACGGGCCGTAAAATAGTTCGTTTCATGCATCTATCGTAGCATATGTAACCATGCTTATGATGCTAGCATCTGCTTTGTATAAAATTTAGTCCTTTTGCAAAATTGCGTTCGTAGCGGCAGAGGTAGGAATTCAGCTCTGCCAAAATCGGGGTGTCTATCTGAACTTTGTATGATGATATCATATCTGCTTGGTGGAGAAAGTGCCATCTTGTTTGTCCTTCGTTTACTAATGGATGCTGCATATGATATAGACCTATGAGTGAGTATAGACACTTCGTCTAGCTCTGTCAAATTTACAAATATCTTATCTTTGCCTTACTATCGACAGGGATTTTCCAATATGCTACACTACCTAAAGAACAATTTATGAGGGGGATAGTTGCTATGCCGGGGCCACACGATAATCGGATGAAGCGTTTAATGGATGCTGATCCACAAGGGTTTTTATCACTCCTTTCTAAGGAAGCTTTCCAATGAGTTTACCGGGAAAGATTTGTATGCCGATGCACTGCTTGAAGCTGAGGAAGATGGCAAGCCATTTCTGGCTCACTACGAATTTCAAAAGCGTGGTGATGCAAAGATGGCATTACGCTTGCTTGCATATAATATTCAGGCCATGCTCGTCAACGACGAGCTTGCTGTCTACTCCTGCGTGATTTATTTGGTGCCAGTCAATGATGTCCCGCAATCACCGTTCGTAGTCAAGCTTCCTAATGGGAAAGAGATATTTCACTTCCATTTTGAAGTCATCCTTTTATACAAAATACCGACAGAAGTGTTGAGAAAGGCTGGTCATAAGGGATTGCTTCCGTTGCTCCCATTAACCCGTGAGGGAGCAACACATGAGATTATAGATGAGGTCATCGCAGGTCTCACGCCTGTGGGTGAAGGGCCAGAGACGGAATTGCTGGCTCTGGCATATGGGTTGGCATCTCTAGTTTTCAAGACGGAACCAGAGCAACGATGGCTCAAAAGGAGGTTTTCTATGCTTGCCGATATCTTAAAGGACACCTGGGCGTTTCGCGAAATCATGGAAGAGGCCCATGAGAAAGGGTTGGAAGAGGGATTACAACAAGGGCTAGAGCAAGGATTGGAAAAAGGGCTGGGGAAAGGCCTAGAGCAAGGGTTACAGGTGCAGCGCGATATGATTCTGGATATTGTTCTGGATCGTTTTCCTGAGTTGCTCGATTTTTCTCGTTCACGTCTTGTCGCCATTAAGAACGCGAGTACGCTACGCGTCTTAGGATCCAAGTTGCTCAGCGTGAAGACAGCGGAAGAGGCCCAAACCTACCTCAAAGCTCTGAGTGGGGAGCCCTTGAATTGAAAGAAAACATCATTCATGTGGAGAGCATCTCTATGAATGATGTTCTAAGTGGATGATGTATAATGACAGCATCTTTGTACTTTCGATACTACTGACGGAAGGAATGGTCGTCGTATGACAACAGATGCTGACCTGGGTGCATCAACTGGAGCTCCTAAGAAAGCGTATCGTGCTAGGATTGGCTTTGTCGCTGATTCGCCTAATTTTCCTGGTGAATGGAACACGATTATTGAGAAGGTCAAGATCGCTGATGAACTTGGCTTTGACTCGGTTTGGTTGGGCGAATCCTGGGGCTATGAACTATTTACCTCGATGGGCGATTTCGCCCGTGCTACCAAACGTATTAAGATTGGAGCGGGTATCGCCAATATTTATTCGCGTACTCCTGGCTTGCTGGCAATGAGTGCTGCCACGCTGGATGAGCGTTCTGGTGGGCGTATTCTGCTTGGCTTGGGACCATCAGGTGCTAATGTGATTGAGCACTTTCATGGTGTGCCATTTCAGAAACCTGTGGCACGTACGCGCGAGTATGTCGAGATTATCAGAACGTTGCTGCGCGGTGAGAAGCTCGTGCATAATGGCGAGTTCTTTAAGCTAGAGCGCGGTTTCAAACTGCGCTTCACACCCCTACGTGCCGACTTGCCTATTTATATTGCGGCGATGGGACCCAAGAATGTCATTCAAACGGGCGAGATTGCTGATGGCGTGCTTCCCGTCTACTGGCCCGGCAATAAGTGGGGCGAGTTACGTGAACAGCTAGATAAGGGTTCACGTCTCGCGGGTCGTCCACTCCACAGTGCAGCGATTGCACCATACATCACTAGCATTTTATTACCAGAAAATGCTACAGAAGAAGACTACAAGGCTGCTCGTGCGCGTGCCGCAGCTCCATTGGCTTATTACATTGGGAAGATGGGTGTCTATTATGCGCAGATGCTGACACGGCACGGTTTTGGCGATGATGTGCAGGCGGTGATAGAGGGCTGGAAGTCAGGCATGAAAACAGCGGTTGAGGCTGTCAGTCAACATATGCTGGATGCCACTTCGATCATTGGTACGCCAAAAGAGTTTGTTGCCAAGCTCGATGCATGGGCTGCCCTCGGTGTTGATGAGCCATTGCTCGCCATGCCCGAAGGGGTTGCCGATCAAGTAGGTTCTCAACTAGGTGCCCTCATGGATGTCCTCAAAGCATCATAAAAGAGACAAACGCACCCAAGAAAAGCACGTCGTGCTTTTCTTGGGTGCGTTTGTCTCTTTTATGATGCTGTTACTCCTAATTTTTGGCGAGAGGCGAAGTTGTCAGCATGTTTTAGACGTTTACCAATGGATGGGTGGTCGTGGAAGAGAAATTCTATGAGCGGCGCTGGCTCAATCTCTGCGAGATTCTGGTTGGCAAGGCGTGTCATAGCACTTTTGAAGGCATCCACCATGTTCGTTGATGCCAATGCATACTCGTCAGCTTGATATTCGATGGCGCGGGTGTAGCTATTGCCGATGGGCATAACGAGTAGGCTGAAGAGGCCCGTGAGGACGAACAAAAAGGGTAATGTGGCGGCATCGGTCAAGGCAAGGTAATGATGTTGTATGTCAACAACCCAGTGCAAGGCTAGGTTTGCTAGATAAAGACCACCGAGTGTAAGAATGGATTGGCTGATAATAAGCTTCCAGATATCATGATGGACATGGTGCCCCAACTCGTGTGCTAAGACCACCTCGATTTCATCAGGGGTGTAGCGGTCAATCATCGTATCGCCAAGCACGATGCGGCGTGTGTTGCCCAACCCCATGAGGGCAGCATTAGCAGCTGTGGTCTTGCTACTCATTTCCATGGCGAACACACCACGTACTCTCGTATTGGCACGACCAGCTAGCGCAAGCAAACGTTGCGTCAACTCGCCTTCGGGTAGTGGCTTGAACTTGTAGAAGAGTGGCAGAATGAGCACTGGGGCGAGATTTGCCATGACGACGGTGAAAAGCAGCAGAATGATGCCAACCCAGAGCCACCACCATTGCGGTTGAAACGCTAACAATGTGTAGATAAGTTCAATCAACACTGCTTCCAGCACGAGGCTCAACGCAAAGCTTTTCAACAAATCGCCGAGCCATGCTGCGAATGACATCGTTGAGAGGCCGTATTTGTGAGACAGAACGAAGCTCCTATAGGCTAAGGGAGCGGTAAGTAGTCGATATCCTACAAGAAGAATGAGAAAGTAGACAAGAATTTGCCAGGGAAACCAGCCATGTATGGGTTGCCAGTTGAGGGCGTGGAGCTGGTCTCGTAGCCAACGATCCAAGCCCGTACTCAGAATAATGAGCACACTCAATGCGCCAATGCCTAGATCAATGAAGGAGAGCCATCGTCGCATACGTGCATATTCACGCGCCTTCTGCTGTCGCTCCATGTCCAATTGTGCTGGTTGTTGTGTTGTTTGACTAATATCTATATCCATATGATACCTCTTGGTTCCTACTGTATGCTATTCTGTACTGCGTGTATCCTCAATGTGCTCATGGAATAACAATGGTTTGTGTGAACGCAGTGCTCACTTGCCCTGTGCCATCAGTCACGGTCAGACTGACAGTGTAGGTGCCAGAAGAGCTATAGGAGTGATTATTTTGGTAATACGGCTCGTGATCTGTGTTACCATCGCCGAAATCCCAATTATATGAGGCAATCGAGGTGCTAGGATCAGCGGTGGAATTAGAGGCATCAAAGGAAATATAACTGGAGTTGTAGTAGTACGCATTGTATGTAAAACTGGCAACAGGGAGCGGCGGGAAAATTGCAATGGTCATCGAGTCCGTACTTGAATGGCCGAGTGGGTCTGTGACGGTGACAGTCACGGTGAAGTTACCGTGGCTCTGGTATATGTGAGAAACATCAGGCGTTGTTACGATGCTGCTACGGTCTCCCATATCCCAAACATACGTGAGGTCGCGTCCGCTGGTTTTCGCAGTGAAATGGACATCTTGATTCAATAGCGCTTGCCCAGATTGGGAAGAAGCGACATGTACACTGGGTTGAGGATAACCGAGTGTCAAGCTATGTTGTGCTGCCCATTGCAAGCCGTAGAGACTTGCGAGCATCAGCACCACTACGAAGATTGGTAGGGCAACTATCCCAATTTTAGTGCCAGTACTACTAGTGCGCTGTGGATGTATAGTTCTATTAGGAAGATCAACGATCATTGGTTCCATTATTGATATCCCCCTTGATAGTGTATAGTTGGTGGCTCGGCATAAGCACGGCGTTGCTGATGTACCATTTGCGGGTTTGTGGACAAGGCGGATATGGCGGCACACAAGAGTACAAAGCCAGGAAGGGCAATAATCAGCACAGAAATGATGTCTCTTGTATGTTCAATAGCGAGATAAGATATACTGTAACTCGTGTTGATGAGCACGACGCCTGTTATAAACGCAGCAATTGCCACAAGCACAGCGCACATACATGCACCATAGACGAGATTACGAGCTGTACTACTTGGCGTGTTGGCTGGCTGTCCACTCAGTAGATCAAGAAGTGCATAAAGCGGCTTACAGAGGGTAAGAAGTGGAGATGCTAGCAAGGCAAGCAGGCAACTGACTGTCGGCCTAAGTCCACTGACTTGATACATTCCTCCGAGCATACCTAGAAGTGCGCCACTGAGTAATGCCCAGAGCAAGACATCAGTGATAGCAACTCCTACTGATTGAATCTGTGGTGTGCTGGAACTCCCGCTAGAGGTGTTGTTGATAGTGCCTAATGCCGTCAAACCGACCATGAGTATTGTAAAAGGCAAGCAAATAGCAGCACCCTGTATGGCGGCAGGCCCAAGGCCCTGTGAATGTGCAATGGCTACACTGGCGCGACCTCCCAGGAAGAGGCTTATGCCAGGCAGGAGGAGCAAGGCATAATACCAGGAAGACAAGTGCAAATTGCTGTCAAACAAGCTGAAAACGGTATATGCATTATTCGTATAGAAGCATGCCTGTGCGGGCTGATTCACCAAAGTGACGGGGGCACCGAATGAGAATGCAAAGAGATTTACGGCGTGTACCGGTCCCTGAACAATATTCCATACGCTCATGAGTTGCCATTCAGCAGAACTACAGAGCACATGCATCACAATAGGTGTTGAATAGGTAGCGTTTGCCATCGCACTGAAGACGACGAGCAAGGCGAATGTACAACCAAGTAATGCGGCAATCACTCCTCCTGTAATGGAGCCAAGCACCTGTGGATGGCGGGAGGTGCGCAAAAAGTAGTGGAGCATGCTGCGCCACTGACCACCTGCAACTTTGAGTGAGGCACCTAATACACCAAAAAGTACCCCCCAGAGCAAACCAAACAAGAGCAGCGTTGGTATGTCTATGGCAACTGTACCGTTATCTGGTGTGAGGACACCATGAGTATCGAGAATATTTCCATTCACTTGGAAGGCCATCAGGAGCAATATGAGTGTATAAGGAACGGCCACGAGTGCTCCACGTTGCAGGCTCGGGAGGACGCGATTCTGCAAGTCGGTACTCGCAGCAATGTATCCCCCTAGTGTTAAGAGCAATGCGGGAAGAAAGAGGAGACCATGTAATGGTTGAAAGTAGGCATAGGTGAAACTACTAGTATTTCCAAAAATAGATTGGAAATGGAATACTATACCTTGGATCACTAGGAATAATTGTAGGCTATCGCGTAAGGGAGCATGGACAGGAATAATGCCAAGTGCATATTGGATACGATCTATGTTAAGTATACCAGAGGAGTCTTTGGCAGTTGCGGGGAAGAAGCTATAAACAATATTTAGTAGGAGCGAACAGATGCCCGTTCCTAGTATACTAGCAATAAGGCTACCCAGAATGATCCCAAAGAAAGCATTACCAGCCAGTGTGGTTTGGAAAGTCCCTACCATAAAGCGCTGTAATCTATTCTGTGAAGTAGTTGGGGCAGATGCTATCGGAGGCGATACAGGAGGTGCAGCAAGTGATTGGCGATAGACAAAGGTTGGCTGATGAGAAATATCTGGTCTTTGTTGATAGGGAGGCGTTTGTTCTGTCAAAGGCAAAAATGGTTGCGTAGCCTGCTGTGGAAATATTGGTTGAGCGGGTGGCGTCATCGGCTGTGCTCTTTGTTCAAACTGTGAACGAGGAACGGGATGTTGTTCGTAAGGTGGAAATTGAATAGTGTTCCTGGGTCCGTGTTGCTGAGGAGGCGGAAATGGCACAGATGTGCCGGGTTGAGATAGGTCAGGTGGAAACTGAGTAGTATTGCTCGGTCTGGGTTGTTCATAAGGTGGAAATTGCACAGTGGGTCTGGGTTGCCGAGGGGAAGGAATAGTATTGGGTGGTTGCTGTGCCCCTGGTTGCCCAAACGGAATTGTAGTCCTGGGGTTAGCCGGTGCTGTTAAATCACCGACTTTGGAACCACATTTATTACAATAAATAGCATCCTCTGCTAGAATTTGGTTGCCGCAGTATGGACAATACATAAGCTTACTCCTGCATACACCTAATTTTATACACAAGAAAGACTGATATTCTATTATGCGTATGATATGTATACTAGTATAGCAGAGGATGGACTTATAGGCAAGACTGAAGGAGCGCATACAAGAAATAGCTCTGCTGCTGGCAGAGCTATTTCTTGTATGCGCTCTTTTTATGCCTTCTTAAAAGTACAAGTGACTTTACCAAAGTAGAGCGTATCACCATCATTGATGGGAGTTGCCTTGTCAGGCTCAAGGCGCTTCCCATTAAGACGCGTTGAGTTCGTGCTGTTCAGGTCGGTCAGAGTGTAGGAGCTACCGATATGTTCGAGCGCGGCATGGATGCGTGAAACGGTATCAGCTCCTTGTATGAGTGCCAAGTCTACTTCTGGTTGAATGCCACCAAGATCATGATCAAAGCGTCCGACTAAGGCGCGTTCCCCTTTGAGTTGTACCTGTTTGCCATCTGTAAAAGTCAGAGTTCCCCAGACGGTGTTAGCGTCTAATGCGGGTTGCGCTGACGGCTTTGCCGCGATTGGCTGCGCGGGCACAGCGGCGGCAGAGACAGTGGGAGCCTGGGCAGGAGGTGTTTGTAGTGTAGAAGGCACATAATAGACCTCTTGCTTGGGCTGCTTAGATGGTGCAGGTGCTTCTTGTTTAGGTGTACTTGGTACAATTGTCACCTTTGGCTGTGGTTGCACCGATGGATTTTGGGTCATAGGTGGCACATAATGTATCTCTGGTTCAGGCTTTGGCGCGGGTGGTACCGGGCGAACTGGCTGTTGCGCTACGGTCGGTGTATACGGCTCTGGGGCAGGAAGAGGTGCCTGTTGTGTAGAGGGTACATAATAGACCTCTTGCCTGGGTGGAGCAGGCGGTGTCTGCTGCACTGGCGGTGTAGGTGGTGTATATGATGGCGCTGTCTGTGTCGGTTGCACCGCTTGTGGTTGTGCTCTCTGATCGGCGGCTACGAATGCTTGGTATGTGGAGGTACCACACTTGGGGCAGAAACCTACTCCTGGTTTGAGTTCGGTGTTGCAATTAGTGCAATAGACCTTGGGCGGTGTCAATGAGCGGCCGCAGCCAGAGCAGAATGTATCTCCCATCTCATAGGGTGTATTGCAGTTGGGGCAACGTAATGCAGTTGGGGCCGGTAGCGCTGGCATTGGCGCCTGTGACACAATCGTCTGCGGCGGTACATAATATGATGCTTGTTGTTGATTGGGCTGCCCCCATTGCTGCTGAATCTGCGGGATAATCTGTACAGGGATAGGACCGACCTGTATACCAGGGCGTTGTTGGCGAACTAAGCCATCGACTACGTTCAACACTTGATTGCCCAGGCTTGCTTGGCGGATGGCACCTGCACCAGCAGTCAGTGCCAGCGGCCAGAGCACGGGAAATGCGACAATACCGATTGTGCCAACGGCAGCTTTATCAAGCCATCTTTGCTGCCCAATCATTGCCAGTATGCCACCTGCTGTACGCTGAATCGTGAGCGAGACAGCGGCCTGCATACCAAGGATGGCCTCAAAATCACTACCCTTCTTGAGTTGTACCAGTACTTGGTCTCTACCGCCAATCTGTTGGGTCTGGTAGGCCTGTGCCATGTAGATGTTTATGACATCATTTGCCAGTCGGTCGATATCTATTTCTTCTGAGTTATAAAAGCGGGCATCCATCCGGTAATTCCTCCGACATTGCTTTCTAGTAACTTTTGGATGTTGTCAACAGTTGTTATGATGAGTGTAGATTGTGCATATTCTGTCCTGCATACTCTACGTTTGTGCTGCTACAAAGTTGGAATTGCATCTTCTCACTGATAAAGTATATCACAGACTACATGATGCTATACCCCTCCTAATTTTGACCCCTATACAGATGTTCAACACTCTACTATACTTGGGCGAGTACAAATGCTTATTAGCAATGGATGGGAGCAGTATACATCTTATGAGTGCTTCGACAACTTTTAATGACTTCCTAACAGGTTTTTTACAACTATTTACCAGTAAAAGTTTCAAAGGTGGAGATTATCTTACCTATCTAAAGCGTTCTGATCGTAGTGGAGATGAAGCTTCTGTTGTGGATACTGCTATCGTCAGCCCATTGTTAGGCTTGTTAGACTTTGAACCGGCAGAACGTGTCTACAATCAGCAGCGTCAAAATGATCGCCCCGATTTTGCTCCGACCATTCCCGTGTATGATATCTGTTTTGTGGTTGAGGATAAAAGCACTGCATTGACGCTGACCTTTGATCTAGCAGAGCCGAATAGCCATCTATCCCAACTGGCGCGATATATACGCTCTACTGCTGTGCGTTTTGGCTGGCTTACAAATGGAAGACAATTTACTGTTTGGAGTTTTGAAACAGCGCATAAGCCTGCATGCCTGATTGATGTTGATATACCAGCCGTAGTGCAAGCATGGCAAGCTGATGGGCAGCTTCAGCCATCGACTGAAACAGCGCTACATATATTGTTTGATCTGTGCCGCAAAGAGGCATTTTCTGACCTACAGCGCATTGAGCAAGAAATCGGTACGAGTTACGAAGCATGGTATGCACAAGCGCTGCCATTAGGGATAGACAACACCAATGAAGTGGTGTTAGTGGAAGCACTGCAATCACTTGTCAAAGAGTTACAACGCGACGCACGCCGGTTATTAGAGGGATATTTGACACGCTATGCAACATATGCGGAGCAGGTGACGCGCCTTGCTGACGAGGCTCATGAACCCGCGGCACAGAAGTTACGCGAACAACGAGAGAAAATACTCTCCATCATCGTGACAACTTGTCAGGTGATATGGGGATTAGATACACAAGATATTGTGACTATAGAGACTATACTTACGCAATTAGAGCAAAATGTAAATACCTTTTTCAGTCCCAAAGAAGTGCTCACTGCTCTGTTAGGAGTAGTCAATGAGGCGCGGCGACGGAAGTATACTACCAAACCAAAAGCCGCGCAACCAATGTCCAATTTTCATGATATTCCAGTACTTAGTGATGCCATACACAGCTATTGTGATACGGCTTTTGCGTGGCATAAGCGGCAAGCTACCCTCAGTCATGTTTCCCAAGTAGAGCGTAGTGTACACGAGGATTATACAATTTGGGCCTTACTGGTGAAAGAAACGATGCTGGGCGGTCTCAATGAGGAACAGCGCCGCGAGGAATTTGCACTACAGGCCGCGTACGTGGTCTTTATTCGCTTGCTCTTAATTCGCGTCTGTGAGGATAAAGGAGTTTTTCCTAACCGTTTTATCTCTGATGGCGGGCTCAAACATTGGCAAGACGATATTGAGCGTTATTTTGTTTTTGCGACAGGCAATCCCTACGAACCATTGTTAGATATGGCCTATGCCAATGCGCAAAATATTTATGCCCATTTTTTTACTGGGCGTGAACTCTTCAATTGGTATCGCCTTGACCGAGAACACTTTGTCATGGCTCTGCATCGACTGAGCCGCTTTAATTTCGCAGGTGTTGATTCGGATATCATTGGCACAATTTACAATACCTATGTGAGCCGGAAAGAGAAACGTGAAAAAGGACAATATTATACACCCACAGAGATTGTTAACTATATCCTTGATGAGGTCGGATATACTGGAAAAGCGATGATCGGTTCACAGAAACGCTTGCTCGACCCTGCCTGTGGAAGTGGCTCATTTCTGGTAACGGCGGCTAAACGCTTCATCACTGCCTACCGCAATACAGATGGAAGGATAGAAGACCCTCTCGCTGTTTTGCAACGCTTGCAACAAAATATTTTTGGCTTTGACTTAAATCCTTTTGCCTGCTACCTTGCCGAGGTCAACCTGCTTATTCAGATACTTGATGTGGTGAAACAGGCGCACGATATGGGCCAGCGCCCCACTATTCAACGCTTTCATATCTATAATGTCGATGCTCTTACACGTTCTACAGGAAGATACTATTACGCCCATTTCAATACACTACTCGCGCAAGAAAATGATCAGGTCGATCAGATCAAAAGTCGGGCGGCGAATACAGCATACACTAATGGTTTCGCGTTTGTTGTCGCTAATCCACCTTATGGGGCTACACTCAGCGACTCTTATAAAGACACCTTACGTATAGATTGGGCAGATGTCTTTTATGGTCAACCAGATACCTACACATTTTTCCTCAAATTCGGTGTTGAGCTACTTGCTCATAACGGAAGGCTTGGTTTTATCACTCCGAATACCTATTTAATGGGTAAGAATACTGCCACTTTACGCTATACATTGTTGACAGCCGGGCGTATCGAACAAATTGTGGACTTGCCCCAAGGCATTTGGCAAGATGTAAATGTCGATTGTGTATTATTGTTTCTGACGGCGGAACGTGATGAGCAGAAACGTAAGGCACAGCAGGTTCAGATTAACCTGTTAGGATTACGTGACACTCTGGACAAATTGACGCAAAGGCGGTGGGCGGAGGTGCTTACACAACAGCAAGTAGCTTGGATGACTCATACAAAATATGAAATCACTATTCGCCATGATACTTTGCTACAGCAGATTGAAGATGCTTGTCTTGTACCTATAGACAATATCTCTACTATGAAAGTATTGCGACTTGGCGATATCACACAGAGTACTCAAGGTATCATTCCGTATGTGACACAAGAGGAAGGAAATAAAAACTCCTATATTAAACCGTATCGAGAAGTTCCTTTCGCCGAAACTGATTGGAAGCCTCTATTAGACGGTAGCGCTTTTGTCGGAAGATATGAATTACGCTGGGGAGAGAAAAAGCTGTATTTGAAATACGGTAATTGGCTAGGACGCTCTCGTGAAGCAAAGTACTTTGAATCACCAAAATTAATAGTGCAATACATGCGAAATCGCGCTTTGAAGCGTCGTCTTGTAGCAACATTTGATGATCAGAAATTCTATAATCGTCATAACTTTAGCAATATCATATTAGGAAATATTCAGTATGATCTCAAGTACATTCTGGCTTTGTTTAACTCTTCGCTGCTAAATTACTGGTTCGCAAGGAAATTTGATAACGTAAATATCAACCCTTCATATTTCCGTCAGTTACCGATTTATCCCGCCGATGCTGCTACTCAGGCATCGCTTGCTGCTCTGGTGGATGCTATCCTAGCAAAAAATGCTGAATTGAATAGCTTACGAGAGCAAGGCTATGTTATTAGACAGCAAAGAAATGGAGAGACACTGATTGAGATGCCTTATGATAGATTGGTGAGTGAGTTGCGAACCAGCAATCCATATTATCCAATGGTGACACTATTTGATGCCAGAGCAATGGGCCTATTCGGTATTCCTGAACGCTGCGATCTACAAGCTACGGTCAGCAGCAATGTATATGTTACCGCAAAATATCCTATGACACTTGTGTTGCGTCACAATAGATTGTGGTTTGAGATTGCGGACGAAGCTTTGAGGACGTATTTACTTGGTTATCTCAGGCATCCGCGCTGGCAAGGGAAAATATGGGACGATCTCAAGAGTAGTGTTGTCGTACCGGAAGATGCAGATGCCTTGCAAGCATTATTTGCTCTTGAGGAGCAGAAAAATCGCCATATACTCGCATTACTTGCCGAGAGCAAACAGATTGATGCCGAGATTGATGAAAGAGTACTTGATTTGTATGGTGTTACCAATTCTGTTGATAGGCAACGGATACTAGGGAGTGCTCCTGTAGAGGAAGAAATGGATAGCGATGAGCAGAGCTTAGAGAACGGGGAGCAGAATTAGCGTGGTTGCCACCCCTGTTTCCTATAAATCTCCAACGTTTGTTGGTCGCCGGGGACGTAGCTGACCATGGAGTAGGTGTTGATGCCAGTAAAAACGGTGGTCGCGGTGCGCAACGTTAAGCGACCCAATATGCTGTGCTGAATTTGCAAGGCAAATGAGGGGGAGGGCTTTCCGGTTGGATAGACGGCGGCGGCAATGCGGCGATATTCGGGAAATTCGCGCAACGTTTTGAGCAGGCTTTTATATTCTGGTAGGTGGGTCATCGTCCGCGTGTTATATTGAAAGTCGCTGGCGAGACGACGCGCTAGGTCCTCCCAGCCACGAAAATGACGACGGAAGCGCGAGTCAAAAACCAGTTCAAGCAGATGGCGTTTCTCACCGTGCGCAACTGCATCCTCAACTTCAAACAATGTGAGAACAGCATCGTTCCAAGAATGTAGATACCAGAGGCGGTCCAGCGAATGGGCGGGATACGATGTGTTACTCACCAACAGTCGTGCCAGTTCGCCCAGGTCTAGCAGCACTCCTTCCGCGTGCTCATAATCAAGGAATTGCCCAGTTAATGCAGTATAAGTAGTATAGAGCTGTTGACGTTCTGCGTGGTGAAGCTCCAATGCGCGTGCAATACTCTGCACAACATGCGGCGAAGGCTTCATACGTTGCCCATTCTCCAGATGATAAATATAGGTACGTGACAGTTGTGTGGCCTGCGCGAGTTGCCCCTGCGACATACCATGCTGCTGGCGAAAATACGTAAGTAAGTGTGCGAATTCAGAGCTACTCTTAGTCGTCATGTCTACTCCACAACCTCTCCTCAATAGGGACACCTCTTGCGGATGTCCGTCGCAGAGGAGGTGTTTCTATTCTCCACAACCTCTCCTCAGTAGGGACGCCCCTTGTGGGTGTCCGTCACAGAGGAGGTGTTTCTATTCTCCAGAAAACGTCGTTTATTCGCGTTAGCTATGTGTCTATTATCACGTAAAATTTGTTAGCTGGCAACATGTTCATCATTTTGTAAGTATTCTATACTTAAAGGTAATGAGGCCGCTTTGCTCGTTGGTGCGACTGGAAGGTAGTCGCTTGGAATGTCCAATGGCGGATATTCCCTAATAGAGAGGAGCTATGCGTAATGTCTGACCAATCGGTCATTAATAATGCTCAAACAGAGCAGCATACTGTAGCGCAGGATACAGCAGTACGAGAAGCTCTTTTGAAAACCCGCCCCTGGGTTGCTCATTATGAGGTGGGTGTCCCTATTCAGCTTAATATTCCTGATCGTCCTCTGACGTGGTTGCTTGATCGCACAACCAGTCGCTACCCTAGTCATACTGCTATCATATATTATGGTACAAAGCTGACTTATGCGCAAATTTTAAGCTATGCGAATCGCTTTGCAACTGGTTTACAACGCTTAGGTGTGCAGAAAGGTGATAGGGTAGCTATCGCGCTTCCCAACATTCCGCAGTATACAATTGCTTTTTATGGTGCTCTCAAAGCTGGGGCCATAGTTGTACCTACCAATCCTCTCTATACTGAGCGCGAGATGCAGCATCAATTGGTGGACTCTGGCGCGAAAATTATGGTCATGTTGGATATGTACTATCCCGTAGTGCGTGCTGTGCGCAAAGAAACCGCGCTGGAGCAGGTGATTATTACCAGTCCCGCCGATTTTCTGCCGCCTGTATTACAAACGCTTTATCCTCTTAGTCAGCGCAATGAAAAACTCCCTGAACCACGCCTGACCGACAAAGAGCTACACGAAGATAAGTCGCTTCATATCATGCGTACTCTTCTGGAAGCGCATACTAAAGGGGGAGTAGAGCTATTCAATCTGCCAGTACCTGCTACGGGCAATGATCTTGCTGTGCTGCAATATACGGGTGGGACAACAGGGCTTTCTAAGGGGGCCATGTTGACACATCGTAATTTGCTCGCCAACGCTATGCAGACTCGTAACTGGACGCCTAAAGCACGTGAGGGAGCGGAGATCAGCTTATGTGTGGCTCCCTTCTTTCATTCCTATGGTTTGACCGTGGGCATGAATCTATCTATTCTTGCTGCTGCAACAATGGTGCTCTTACCGCGCTTTAAGGCGAAAGATGTCGTTGATACCATTCGCAAATATCATCCCACGCTGTTCCCCGGTATTCCAACGATGTACTTGGCGATCATGCGTGAGGTAGGCAAGCATACCGATTACCTTGGCTCTATTAAATATTGTATTAGTGGCGCGGCTCCTCTACCTGCCAAAGTTCAGTCGGACTTTGAACAGATCACTGGTGGCAAGCTAGTGGAGGGCTACGGGTTAAGTGAAGCGGCCCCCGTCACGCATTGTAACCCGCTCACTGATCGGTCACGCAACGGCAGTATTGGTTTGCCCTTGCCCGATGTTGAAGCGACTATTCTGCATCAGGAAACTGGGGAGCCAGTGCCTGTAGGAGAGGTCGGAGAAATCGCGGTCAAGGGGCCAAATGTTATGCAAGGCTATTGGAAGCGCGACGAAGAGAACAAAGCCATCTTCCATAATGGCTGGATGCGCACTGGCGATCTAGGCAAAATGGATGCAGACGGCTACTTCTATGTAGTCGAGCGTGCCAAAGACCTGATTATCGCTAGCGGTTTCAACGTCTATCCACGCGAAGTCGAAGAGGTGCTCTTCCAGCATCCTGCTGTTGCTGAAGCTGCCATAGTAGGTACACCAGACGAGTATCGTGGCGAAACCGTCGCCACCTTTATCGTACTCAAGCCCAGCTTTGCTGCGACAGAGGAGACGCGCCAATCTGTCATCGCATATTGTAAAGAGAACTTGGCTCCATACAAAGTACCGAAAATTGTAGAGTTTCGCGCCAGCCTGCCAAAATCATTAATTGGCAAGGTATTGCGCCGAGAATTAAAAATCAGTAAATGAAACATACAACCCACCCGTCGTAGGGGCCAGATGTATCGCGCCCAGGCCCGATTTATCGGCCGAGATTCAGCCAGATACCATTTTAAAGGTTATTGATTTCTTTCGGAATCTCGTCCGATAAATCGGGCCTGGGCGCGATACATCTGGCCCCTACGACGAAACAATGTGAAAAAGGAGCACGCACCTATTATGGCAACAACGATGAAACCAACCGAACAGGGTACGTCATTCTTGACGACGCCAGTCACCGAAAGTGCAGACAAAATATTTACCTTAGAACAGCGTGATGAAGAGCAGCGCTGGATTGAAGAGTCGAGTGCCACCTTTATTGAGCGTGAAGTCTTGCCCAAAGTAGACGCCATTGATCACCAGGAGCCGGGACTCATGCCAAGCCTCGTGAAAAATGCAGGTGAGCAGGGTCTGCTGATGATTGAGGTGCCAGAAGCGTATGGCGGCGCAGAACTTGGTTTGCTGACCGCTGTATTGGTGGGTTCTACGCAGAAAGAAGCATCATTTAGCGTCGCATATGGCGCCCATACCTCTATTGGTACACTGCCCGTTGTTTACTATGGGAACGAAGCACAGAAGCAGAAATATTTGCCCAAGCTAGCCTCTGGCGAATGGATCGCGGCCTACGCACTGACTGAACCGGGCGTTGGCTCTGACGCTATGCACCTGAGTACACGTGCGGAACTGTCGCCCGATGGCAAGCACTATATTCTCAATGGCACTAAGCAATGGATCTCCAATGCAGGCTTTGCCGATGTGATGATTGCTTTTGCGCGTGTTGGCAACGAAAAACCTTCGGCCTTTATCGTTGAAGCTGCGTGGCTTGGCGTCTCGACGGGTGCAGAAGAGCGCAAGATGGGGATCAAAGGCTCCTCGACTCGTCAGGTCTACTTCGAGAATGTACAGGTGCCGGTAGAAAATCTGCTTGGCGAATTGCACAAAGGTTATAAAATAGCCTTCAACATCCTCAATATTGGCCGCCTAAAATTGGGTGCAGGAACAGTTGGTGGCGCACGTAATGCGCTTGGCCTAGCAGCGACATATACTACTGAGCGCAAATCCATGGGAAAATTCCTGCACAACTTCGGCATGATTCAGAAGAAGTTGGCACGCATGGCGGCTGAGACCTATGCGGCTGAGAGCGAGGTCTTCCGCACGGCAGCGAATATCTCCCGCGTGCAGCAGTCATCGGGTGATAACACCGAGGCTATGTTTAAGGCCGTTGAGGAATATGCTATCGAAGCCTCTATCGCTAAAGTGCATGGTAGCGAAACACTGGCTTATGTGGTTGACGAGGGCGTACAAATCTTCGGTGGCTACGGCTTCATGCAGGAATACCCAATTGAGAAAGCCTACCGTGACGCCCGTATTCAACGTATCTTCGAGGGTACGAATGAGATCAACCGCCTCGTTGCTGCTGGTACACTCTTCCGCCGTGTTCTCTCTGGCAAGATCGATTTGATGAACAGGTATCCTGAGATTGAAGCTCGCGTGAAATCGGGCACGGCCCCTGATAGTGCTGGTGAGGTGGCCCCTGCAGAATTGCGCGATGCCGTCAATGCACTTGAGCGTGCCAAAGATGCTACTGTGTATGCTGGTATGAAGATTGGTATGAAGTACATGCAGGGCCTTGAGAATGAGCAGGAGTTCATCGACTACCTCGCCAACCTGCTGATTGAAGTCTACTCCGTCGATAGTGCGCTCGCTCGTGCTCTGCAAAGCGTGCATCGCGGCGACGAGAACAGCGCCATCCATGTCAAGCTGGCGCAGCTTGCCACATGGCTAGCCTTCTCGCGCATTCGCACCAACCTCGATCAAATGATTATGACCAATATGGACGAGGGCCAAGTTGAGAAGGAACTAGCGCGAGTGCGGAGCTATGTCGGTGACTACGTTTTCAACGGTGTTGCCGCCCAGCGCGAAATCGCCAAAATTGTTGTTGAGAAGCAAGGGTATCCTCTATAAAGAGGGCCCCATTCATGGCGCCCTTCGTCCCTATAGTCTATGCTAGAGGGATTGAGCATTGCCCAAGATGTGCGCTATAGTCGTAGGGCTCCATTCATGGCGCCCGTCGTTGGGATTGTATACTTCGCCAACATTGACTATGTGGACGACGGGCGCGATCAATCAGGCCTCTACGATATCATGAGGTGTTATCATGCAGGTTGGAGACAAGGCTACGTGGGAACGAACCTTTACAGAAGAGGATGTACGCCTGTTCATGCAACTATCTGGCGATCAGGGGATACATCATATGGTTCCCGATGAGCACGGACGTTTAATGGTGCATGGCCTGCTCACGGCTGCTATATCCACAAAAATGGGCGGGGATCTTAATTTCATTGCCCGCGACATTAGTTTTGAATTTATTCGCCCTGTGTTTGTGGGCGAGGCTATACATTGCACCAATACCATTGTCCATGTAGAACAGGTCGCCGAGCGCATACAAATGGCATCGACCTTTACCTGCCTGAACCCCCAAGGTAAAGAGGTGATGCGAGGACGTGCATCGGGCATCATTCGAGTCTCGGCAGCAGATCATTTGCAGCAAGCATAGAAGATTCATTACACAGATTGAAGCGTGCAGCAGAAGCACGCTTTCATAAGGAGACATAAAACATGGCAGAAGCCGTTATTGTGAGTGCTGTACGCACACCGATTGGGCGTGCAGGCAAGGGCGTGCTCAAGGATGTGCGTGCCGATGACCTTGCTGCTGTTGCGGTCAAGGGGGCGCTTGAGCGCGTGCCACAACTTGATCGCTCGCTCATTGAGGATGTTATCTTTGGTTGTGCTTTCCCAGAAGCGGAGCAGGGTATGAATGTGGCCCGCTTAATAGCCGCCCTCTCAGGTTTACCGGAGACGGTGGGTGGCGTGACGGTTAATCGTTTCTGTGCTTCCAGTCTACAAGCTTTTAACATGGCAGCACAGAATGTGATGCTGGGTCTCGGCGATATCTTTATTGCTGGTGGCATCGAGAATATGTCGCGTGTACCAATGGGTGGATTTAATCCCAGCTTTAACCCACGCCTCGTCAAGCCTAAAGGTGTTGATGCAGTGGTAGATGCCGAATTGATTGGCAACGATAAGCTACCTGAATATGTCTACGCAAGCTATATGCCGATGGGCGTTACCGCCGAAAATTTGGCGCATGACTATAGTATTAGCCGCGAAGAGCAGGACAAGTTTGCGTTGCGCAGTCACCAACGAGCCATCGCTGCCACAGAAAACGGTACGTTCAAGCGCGAGATTGTGCCCGTGCCTTTGCCCAATGGCAGCATCATGACCATTGATGAAGGTCCACGCCGTGATACCTCGTTGGAACGATTGGCAAGCTTGGAGCCAGCTTTTGTTAAGGGTGGGACCGTCACGGCAGGTAATTCAAGTCCATTAAATGACGGAGCGGCGGCAATTGTGGTGATATCAGCAGAGAAGGCGCGTGACCTGGGCATCAAGCCTCTGGCGAAGGTGCATACGATGGCGGTGGCAGGTGTAGACCCGTCGATTATGGGTATTGGTCCAGTACCTGCGATGAAGAAAGCCTTGCAACGTGCTGGTATGCAGTTGCGTGATATCGACATGATCGAACTCAACGAAGCCTTTGCTGCCCAGGTGTTAGCAGTTGTCAAAGCCATGAATCTGGATGAAGAGAAACTCAATCCGCATGGTGGAGCAATTGCGCTCGGACATCCACAGGGATGTAGCGGTGCGCGTATCGTTGCCACCTTGTTGAATGATTTGCAGACACACGACAAGACGATGGGCATTGCCACGCTGTGTATTGGTGGGGGTCAAGGGCTGGCAACAATTATCGAGAGGTGGGCCTAGTCATGACATATCAGATACGCAAAGCCGCCGTGCTTGGTGCTGGCGTGATGGGAGCGGCGATTGTTGCCCATCTCGCCAATGTCGGCATTCCTAGTATCCTGCTAGATATCGTGCCGAAAGACGCCAAAGATCGTGATGTAATCGCCCGTTCGGGTGTAGAGAAGGCACTCAAAGCGCGACCCGCCGCTTTTTACAGCAAGCGTAACGCGCAACTCATCACCATTGGCAATATCGAAGACGACCTGGAAACGCTCGCCGATGTGGATTGGGTGATTGAGGCTGTGATAGAGCGTATTGATGTTAAACATGATCTCTATGCCAAATTAGAGCTTGTGTTAACACCAGGAACAATCATCAGTTCTAACACATCGGGTTTACCCGCGCATATGCTGACACAGGGGCGTAGCGAAGATTTCCGCCGTAATTTCCTAATTACACACTTTTTCAATCCCGTGCGCTACATGCGCTTGTTAGAGATTGTGCCCGATGTTGATACCAATCCTGAATTGCAGTCCTTTATGCAACAATTTGCGACCGAGAAGCTCGGCAAAGGCGTGGTGTTGTGTAAAGACACGCCCAACTTCATTGCGAACCGCATTGGTGTGTATGGTTTTATGTCAACCATCCAGCGTGCGTTAGCCGAAGGATATACGGTAGGCGAGGTTGATACGATTCTGGGACCGAACATGGGGCGCCCCAAATCGGCAGTGTTTCGCACGGCTGACCTTTCTGGCTTAGATACACTGGTGAATGTCTCCGATAATCTGTATCAGAATGCACCGCAGGATGCGCAGCGCGAAACCTTCCGTGTGCCCGAACTGATGCGCCAGATGCTCGGTAAGAAGATGCTGGGTGAAAAGACAGGCCAGGGCTTTTATAAGCGGATCAAGAATCCAAATGGCGCATCGACGATTCTTGAGCTGAACTTGAAGACGCTCGAGTACGAGCCACCACAGAAAGTACGTTTTGCTTCCATTGGGGCGGCGCGTAACATTGAGGACCCCGTACAGCGTATGTTGACGATTCTTAATGGTGATGATCGTGCCAGCCAGCTAGCACGTGAAACGACAGCTGATTCGTTGATCTATGCTGCGAATCTCGCTCCCGAAATCGCTGAGAGCGTTGTTGCAGTAGATGAAGCGATGCGTTGGGGCTTTAATTTCGATATGGGCAGCTTCGAGGTATGGGATGCCCTCTTACTACATCCATCCACATTGGAAAAAGTCTTACAAGGGCGTGAGGTGCCAGAACTTGTGCAGCGCGTCCAGAGCAAGGGGCACGGAACTTTCTATATTGGCGAGATTGGTAGTCGCCAATATTTCGATTTCCATGATGATACATACAAATCCGTTCCTGTGCCACGGGGAACCATCTCGCTTGCGGCTATCAAGACGGGAACGCGTAGCAGAGTAGTACGCGATAATGGCTCTGCAGCGCTCATCGATCTGGATAATGGCATCGGCTGCGTCGAGTTCCATACCAAGATGAACTCGATTGACGAGGGCATTATTGAGATGCTGCGTTACATTGCCGAGGATGGGCAAAAGCAGTTCCGTGCTATGGTCATCGGCAACGAAGCAGCGGATTTCTCGGCGGGTGCCAATCTACTACTTGTGTTGATGGGGTCACGTCAAGGTGAATGGAAGATGCTAGAGGGAGCCATTAACGGTTTGCAACAAGCACACCAATTGCTCAAGTATAGCCCTATTCCTGTAGTTGCTGCTCCGGCTGGACATGCTCTCGGTGGTGGCTGCGAGATTATTATGCATAGCAACCATGTTCGTGCCTACGCCGAGTCATATATTGGCTTGGTCGAGGTTGGTGTTGGTCTCATACCCGCCGGTGGTGGTTGTAAAGAATTGCTCTTGCAGCATGGAGCGAGCCTTGAGTCGCAGAAGGCGGGCAAGACAGGTGGTCCATTCGCACCTGCACGTAAGGCATTTGAGACGATTGCTGTTGCGACTGTCTCAACGAGTGCGGTTGAGGCACAAGAATTACGCTTCTTGCGCAAAACCGATGCCATCACGCCCAACCGTGATGTGTTGCTCCGTGATGCAAAGGCCGATGCTATCAAATTGGCAGAGGCGCATGCTGCTGGTAAGTGGCAGCCAGCGCAGCCACAAATGCTAATTCTGCCAGGGCCAGGAGCACGTATGGTGCTGGAGCAACAAATAGAGAACCTGCGTCTCCTGGGCAAGGTGAGTGAGCATGATGTTGTGGTCGGAAGTCACTTGGCAAGAGTGCTAACGGGTGGCGAAACGTCTCACATTACCCCGTTGACTGAGCAACAGGTGCTTGATCTTGAGCGTGAAGCCTTCTTGAGCCTATGTGGAATGGAGAAGACGCAGGAGAGGATGCAGGCCATTTTGATGACTGGTAAGCCGTTAAGGAACTAGCGAAAGGTGTGTAAACAGGGCACCCCCTTGCGGGTGCCCTGTTCTTCAGAAGATACTCCTCCTTGTATCTTGTAAAGAGAGGAATTTAGAAAATGGCTTCAGTAGTGTCAGCATCGAACAGGTGTGCCTGCTCGTTATCGACATAGAGCTTTACTTTGTTGCCCGCGGAGACACGGGAGCGCGGGTTGAGGGTAGCAACAACATTCTTACCACCAGAGGTGAGATAGACTTGTAGCTCATTACCTAGATTCTCAACCACGTCTACAGTGCCTTCGATAGAGGAATGGATAACTCCGTCTGAGCCGGTCTCGCTGACAATGGCAGCATCTTCCAGGTGTGAAGGGCGCACGCCAAAGGTCAGGTTCTTCCCAGCGGCGGCACGGGCGCGGTCTACATAGAGTGGAGGAACCGGTACTTGTCCAACGCCTTCGAGCACGATCTTAGTTGAACCATCTTCACCAATAACCTTTACATTGGGGAAGAAGTTCATAGAAGGCGAGCCGATAAAACCTGCAACGAAGAGGTTTGTGGGATGGTCATAGAGTTCCTGTGGTGAACCAAGTTGCTGGATGAGGCCACCATTAAGGACGGCGATGCGATCACCCATGGTCATGGCTTCCACTTGGTCATGGGTCACATAGATAAAGGTTGTTTGAACACGCTTGTGCAGCTTGATGATTTCGGCACGTGTGGCAACACGTAATTTGGCATCCAGATTAGAGAGTGGCTCATCCAACAAGAAAACCTGCGCCTCACGCACAATAGCGCGTCCAAGGGCGACACGCTGACGCTGACCACCGGAAAGCTCTTTCGGCTTGCGCTTGAGAAAAGGCTCCAGGCCAAGGATACCTGCAGCTTCTCTCACACGTTTGTCGATTTCATTTTTGGGGAAGTGACGTAGTTTCAGGCCGAATGCCATATTGTCATAGACAGTCATGTGTGGATAGAGGGCGTAGTTCTGGAAGACCATTGCGATGTCGCGGTCTTTGGGGTCTACACCGTTAATCATGCGATCACCGATGTAAATTTCGCCTTCTGTCGGCTCTTCGAGTCCTGCTACCATACGGAGGCAGGTGCTCTTGCCACAACCAGAGGGACCAACCAGAACGAGGAATTCTTTGTCCTTGATGTCAATGCTGATGTCGTGAACGATTTCAGTTTTGTTGAAACGTTTGTAGACGTGCGAAAATTCGACACGAGCCATGAAGGTATACTCCTTTGCGCTTTTGTAACGGGTATAAACCTGTTACGCTTCCATTAGATAGAAGAAGCTTTGCTTGGTGTCTACGTTGCACCTGACGACCAAGACAGGTGGGAGCCAACGAGACCTCTTCACGTTCTCAATAGTGGGTTACTCACTAGTGGTGGAGTATCCAACTAAGTAACGCTAAAGATGAGTGTACCATAAAATATGCAAAAATGTAAGTGGTTTATGAGAGAAAAAGCGAGCTAGGACTATTGGGTTATAAGACGTGTAGTGCTGCTATATTGCCTTCTATCTAATAGTCTCAGCTCACTTTTTCTCTTATATCCCATCACATGGCTTGTAGACTAGATAGACATGTTTCTATCATTGTTCTTACATATGTGAAACGATGTGAAAAATGGGTAAAAATTTATGTCATGCAGAATATCTCATGAAAACCACTAGACAGAACATAGATCATCGTGCATACTATGGATGTGTATTGAAACATGATGTTAATACAAATGATACACATTGTATTAACATCGGAATAACTTTTATTGAGGAACTCCGTTCATCGCAAGCGGAAGCTGATTCATGGTCAGGAAGAAAGGGGAAACCATGTTAGGTGCTTATGAACATCGCAGTGAAGTTGCTCGCCTCCTATCTCAAATTAGTGCCGAGTATGAGGCCGCCCAATGCGGATTGTCAGGGCTTGCCTATGGTACAGCACAACATGAATTCATTACTGCACGTATGGAGACTATGGGGCAAATTCATACACAGCTACAAACAATTGTTGGTGATGCAGCTATTGGTATGATCGCAGATCAATTGAATCGTTGCCAATAATGCACCCTCATTATTTACAGCAAGGGCAGTATCTTATCTATGCATAGTAATTTCTCAAGAGCGGTCTACCTAGACCGCTTTTTTTTGTTTACCGGAGCACATTATAAAAGTGCAGATGGGCTTGTATGGCTACGCCATACAAGCCCATCTGCACTTTTATAATGTGCTCAGAAGTTCTTCTTGTACAGAGAGTGTTTGCTGCTTAGCAAAGAAGTAATATGACTTAGTGAATGTCGGATGCCATATGCCGCTGACGACAAACTCTGTTTCCTCACTGATAAATGTTTCTTGATCTAAAACGTTCGTCGGCTCTTCAAGGAAGCAGTCTAGCCAGCGTTTGACCTCGCTATCTAGCAAATACGGCGCCTCTTCACATACAAACCACTCGGCGATACCTTGCAGGTAAAAGCGAAACTCTTTGGAGAGGGGGTAGTGTCGTCTAATGATATAGCTTTTCTCTTGCACACCCGCATAGCCAGCGGTGCGTAAATACCCGGCCAGTTTGGAGCCAACCCAACTGTCTTCAAAAGCGAAACCTTGCTCCACACGGTCCTGTTCCCATTTTTCACGTGTTTGAAAGACGCGAGCCTGTAACTCTGGCTCAATATTGTAAAAGCGCATAGTGCCGAAATCAATGTCTTTAATAACCAAACGGCCCCCTTGTTTGAGATAGGGGCCCATAGCCGCAAACGTCTTGACAGGATCGGATAAGTACTGACTCACGTTCGCGCTAAAAATGGTATCAGTTTGTCCATGCTGAATGGGCAGTTTCTCTAGTTCGGCTTGTTTGTAATGTACTTGACGCCGATACGGTTTACCAGTGCTTCTTCCCTGAGCGGTGATTAATGCTTGGGGCGAGATATCGACTCCTAAAATGCGCCCCTTGGGTCCAATTGCCTTAGCGAGGAGCGGTGTCCAGAGGCCGGGGCCACAGCCTGCATCAACAATGAAACTTCCCTTCTTGAGCTGAAGGTCATGAATCATGCTCTCTCGCTCTTGTGCCTTGCTTTGATGATGTGTCTCTAACCACTCGATAGCATTGAGTGGAAGGCCACATTCATTCATATGTACCACATTGTTTACTGCCATTGTACTATGTTCATCTTTCTACCATCTAATTATTGAAGAGTCTTTCAAAACCCCGTTATGTTACTTTGAATAGTACCTATTTTTTACGAAAAAATCAATCTGTGTAAGACAATGTGGGACTTTTGTATGAACATTGTAGGAAACAAAAAATAATTTTTGGCTATATGCTCCTCGAATGGCCCCACAAGCCAAGAAAGCCACAATCATTTCAGGAACCGCACCACCTGTTTCGCCCACGGAATTTAAATATTTACAATTCAAGGCAGCGCAAATCGGCCAGAAATTCATACTCTAAAAATTCATAACGATATCGTTTTATTGACGATTAACCGAATTGGTTATCATCATCCTCAATGCCGTTGCTGCTATGGATGCGGTGAAGCAGATCCAGAATGTAGGCGCTAGGCAAGCGATATCCAGCCTACGCCAGATCATCGCCAAAGTTGTGCGCGAGGAGAGAATAAACCATTGAAATTGTCCACAATGGCGTGAATACGTGGATCGTGTCTGATTGGCTGACACATTACCCGAACCATTCCCGGTGCAAAAGCCCTTGGGCACCCGCATGTAAGCAAGCACTCATACCAGCAACAGGAGACAATCCATGGATTGTCTCCTGT